>Ga0066797_1000016_pt1 | contig 55656 bp, 56 predicted proteins | sample PersoiDNA2013193_FD_76335 | JGI IMG/M metagenome (GOLD analysis project Ga0066797, IMG submission 76335) | Permafrost soil microbial communities from the Arctic, to analyse light accelerated degradation of dissolved organic matter (DOM) -... | ecosystem: Environmental > Terrestrial > Soil >... | reverse complement strand
CAGGTCGAAGTCCGTCTCCGGCAGCTCCGGAACGCCCTCGAACCTATTCTCCCGGGAGCGGTGCACATCGAGGTGCTGCAGGTCAATCTCCGCGTATGCGATCTGGACGTCCTCGATCCCTGCTAGCCGCCTGGTGCGGGGCGTGAGCAGCGCGAGCGTGCCGACCCGGCGGTCGCCTGCGCGGAGCCCTAGCCGGGCGGACGGGTCGGCCCAGACGGCACCGGCCTCATCGCCGAAGGACAGGTCCACGACGTGGCAGTAGCGGCGCATCGCCGAGATGATTCCCTTGGCCCGCCGGAACAGCTCGACGCCGTCGCCGCCTGCTAGCGCCACGCCGAGCAGTTGTCGCTGCTCTGGCAAGGCCTCATACCTTCCCCGGTAGGACTCCCACTTCGCGGAGCTGAAGACCGTGCCAACCTCGAAGATGCCGAGGGCCGGGCGGTACCGCAGGTTCGACGCGATAGCCTCCAGCAGGTTCGGCAGCAGGGACGGGCGCAGCGAGTTGCGATCGGGGGCGGATGCACCGTCGAACAGGACGGTCTGCTCTTTGTCGAGGCCGGCGGCGGCGAGCAGGTGGTCAGTGGTCCAGGGGTAGGTGATCACCTCTTGCAGGCCCGCCCGCAGTGCGAGCTGCTCACGCACCTCGCGGTCGATGCCGCGGCGGTTGAGTGAACGGACCGGGTGCAGCGTCACGGACGTCTCGGCTACCGCCAGCCGGTCATAGCCGTAGATGCGGGCCACCTCTTCCACGATGTCCTGCGGCAGCGACACGTCGCCGGTGGACCGCCAGGTTGGCACCGTGATGCGGAAGCGGTCATCGTACTGGTGTGTGGTGAACCCGAGCGCGCGCAGGGTGGAGTGGACCGTCTCGTCGCCCAGGTCCTCGCCGATCCGGTCGATCAGGAACTTCCGGTCGACCTCGACCTGCGCGTTGCCGGTGGCCTGCACGAGCACGTCCTGCATGCCGTCGGCCACGGCACCCGGCGCGACTTGGGGCAGCAGGTGCAGGAACAGGCCAACCGCGAGGTCCACCCGCTGGGTGTCCAGGCCCTTCTCATACCGTGCCGAGGCATCGGTCCGCACCCCCAGCTTCTGGCTGGCGCGGCGGATAATCTGCGGCCGGAAGCTCGCAGCCTCTAGTACGAAGCGCCGAGAACCTGGCCGCAGCGCGGTGCGGCCCCCGCCCATGACGCCGGCCACAGCGACGATTTCCCGGGCGTCACGGATGACCGGGAAGCCCGCGTCCACCTTCGTCTGGTGCCCGTTTATCAGCCGCACCTCGCTCGGCTCGGTGGAGAACTCGGCGGACAGCGGCAGCGACAGCTGGCCGCCATCGTAGACGTGGGTGGGCTGGCCGACCGTGAACATCACGTAATTGGACAGGTCAACCAGCGGATGCACCGACGCCTCGCCGATCCGGGTCAGCCGGTCGCGCATCCAGTCCGGGGTGACGCTCGCCTCCGCGCCGAACGCGACGGCCGCGAACCGGGTGCACAGGTCCGGGTCCGCCGATCCGACCAGGCCCTCGATGGCGACCGGGCGGGCAGCGGCGTGCAGCGGCCGGAGCGGCAGGCCGTAGATGGCGGCGAACTCCCGGGCGATCCCATAGTGGCCCCACAGGTCGGGGCGGTTCGTCAGGGATTTGTTGTCGATCTCCAGGATCGAGTCACCGTCAACGGGCAGGATGTCCTCGACCTCGACGGTCTTGAGGGTGAGCTGGTGCGCCAGCTCTTTGATGCTCACCCCGGCTGGCAGGTCGATGAAGTCCGACAGCCATTCGAGTGAAACCTTCACGGACGGACTCCCTAGGCGAACTGGCTGAGGAAACGGAGGTCGGCGGTGTGCATGAGCCGGACGTCATCGATGCCGTACCTCATCATGACCAGGCGGTCGAGCCCGACGTTGACGTAGAAGCCGGTCCACCGGTCCGGGTCAAGCCCCCCGGCCCGCAGGACGTTGGGGTGCGGTGCGCCGCCGGGCATGATCTCCAGCCACCCGACCTGCCGGCAGGTGCGGCAGCCGCGGCCGGAGCACACCTGGCACTGCATGTCGATCTCGAAGCCCGGCTCGACGAACGGGAAGTACCCGGTGCGCATCCTGGTCGTTACCGGGTGCCCGAACGTCGTGTCGAGGATCGTGTCGACCAGGAACTTCCCGGCGGTCAGCGGCACCTTCTCTTCAACCAGCAGCACCTCGTACTGGTAGAACGCGCGCTCGTGGCGGGCGTCGGCGGTCTCGTTGCGGTACACCCGCCCCGGGTAGACGAACCGGAACGGCGGCTCGTGCTCTTGCATGTACCGGACGCTGGCGCCGGTCAGGTGCGGCCGCAGGGACAGGCGGTCGCCCGCCTCCCGGCCCTCCATGCCCGCGAGCCAGAAGGTGTCCATGCTTTCCCGGGCCGGGTGCTCGGGAGGGAAGTTCAGGTTGTCGAACTCGTACAGCTCTGAGCTGATCTCGGGACCGGCGTACCGGTCGAAGTTCAGCGCGGCGAAAGCGTCGTCGAGGTCGTACATCAGCTGGATCGTCGGGTGCAGCCCGCCAGGGCCGACGGGGAGGCCGGGCACGGTGACGTCGAGCGGCCTTGGCAGGGCCGGCTCGGTGTCGAGCAGCTCCTGCTCACGCGCCTCGATGGCAGCGGTGACGGCCTGCTGCGCCTCGTGGATCGCCGCGCCGACCGTGCGCCGCTCCTCAGGGGGAAGCGCTCCGACGCCGCGCTTCAGCCCGGACAGCGTCCCTGACTTGCCCAGCACCTCCCGGCGCACCACGTCCAGGTCGGCCACGGTGGCCGCAGACCGAATACGTGCAAGCGCCTCCTCGCGGATATCGGAGACATGAGGCGGCAGCGTTGTGCTCATCGGTATGTTCTCAATCTCGGGAATCGAACCCGGTATCTGGGATGCCGACCGGAAGGCCACCCGGCCAGTGGGCAATCAGAAACCCCGGGACCAGCCACGGGCCGACTTCGCAGCGAGGAAAGGAACCCTCAGCTCAGCGCACACGGCCCGCCGGCGACCCGGGGGCTGGTAAATCGGAACGCGCGGTGAGACACACATTCATCTTGCCATGCCAGGACGTGCCTTGCAAAACGGGACCCGTAATAGGGAAGGCTCCGCATGGCCCACGATAGTCATCGGCTGCGCAAGCTCAGCAGCGAGCGCGCGAACGCTGGTGTCAGGGCCTCGATGTCGTGTTCCCGCTGGAAATAACGGTGGGCGTTGGCCGACTGCCGCTCCCACGTTTGCCTGTCGTCTAGGAGGCGGTCGAGTTGCCTGGCGAGCAGTGCTGTATCCCCGCCGGCGCAGGCGCCGAAGTCTGACGTCTGCAGGATGCCGTCCGGGTTGACCTCCAGCGACAGGACCGGCGCGCCGACGCGGGCCGCCTGGACGAAGGTGTTCGGGAAGCCCTCCGCCGTCGAGGAGTTGACGAAGACTCGCGCGTGGCGGAAGAGGCCCTCGGTGTCGGCGAACGGGACGAACCCGAGGAACTGCACGTTGGGCAGCCGGCCGGCGCGCTCCGCGACCGAGTCGTATAGCGCGCGGGCACCCTCGTACGCGGGGCAGGCCATCGCGAAGGGGAGGTCGGGGCGGCCCTCGGCCAGGTCCAGGAAGGCCATGGGCCGCTTCCAGTCAAGGCACCGTCCGACCCAGAGCACGTGCTCACGCTGTCCGGCGGTGATGCCTGTCGCGGCCGGGTAGACCGTTCGCTGGACCGTGCTGGCCACCTCGTGGTGGCGCTCCAGTTGACGGCGCTGGAAGTCCGACTGGGCGTAGACGAGGTCGGCGCGGCGCAGTGCGGAGAAGTAGTAAGCCCCGGCGAGGTACTGTCGGCCGCGCTGGTGGTGGCGGTCGCAGTCCCAGTCGTGCGCGGCCATGAACGCGAAGCGGCGGCGGGCCAGCCGGCAGTGGAGCGCGACGTCGCCCGTCAGCACGGCCGCGCCCCGCTGGAGGTATACGTCTGCGTCCGCCTGGTGCATGGCTGCCAGGTACGCGGGCGACGGGACCGGGATTCGGTCCCGGATCTGGGCGAAGTGCCGACTCTCTCGGGGGACGGTAATCATCTCGACGCCCTCACGGACAGGCTCGGCCCCAGTGTCCGGGCGCTCTACGATCATCGAGACGGCGAACTCGGTCCTCGCTGCCAGCGCTCTGGCCAGGTAGTAGAGCTGTACCTCGGCCCCGGCGAATATCTTGGACGCCCGCGCGGCGGGATCGAACAGCTCGTAGCCAAACGGGTTGAGGATGCACAGGCGCGTCTGCCGCGCTGTCATGAGGCCTGGGCCCGCGCGGCGTCGAGGACGCTGGTGAGGAGGCTCGCGCATCGCTCTGGCCGGTAGTTGGCCCACGCGTACTCGAAGCAGATCCGACCGACCTCACCTCGGACGACGGGGTCTGCGAGCCGGGCCAGGCGGTCGCCGACATCCCCAGGGCGGCAGGCCAGCCAGTCCAGCCCGAGCCCGGCGAGCACCTCAAGGTAGGCGGGGCTCGGCGACACGATTGATGGCACGCCCAGCGACATGGCCATGATCAGCCTGTTGTTGTCCTTCAACGGGGCTTCTTGCTCCCCGTGCGCGAGGACGAAGACGTCCGCGGGCAGCAGGTCCGCGACGAACGCGCCAAGGTTGAACGGCACTAGCCGCAGCCCGGGCAGCTCGCCAGCGGCGTCGGGCGGCCCGATGACGTACGTGTCGAGGGGCGCCGGGACTGCGGCCAGGTAGGGCACCGTGTTGCGCAGGCTTACCCGGTTCCCGAACGACGCGACCTTGGCCACATCCCGCGGCGGCGGGCGCAGGCCCGGCCGGGCTGACTCGCTGGCCAGGTCGATCATGCACGGCAGGACGACGGGCTCGGTCCTCACGTGCCGGCCTAGCGCGCTGGCCCGCCCCTGGCTGTCGACTGTCACGGTGGTGGCAAGGTCGCACATTGCTTCCTCGGCCATGCCGGGCCAGGTGCCGAAGTCGTCGTCGATGTCGTACACGACGGGCACGCCAGCGTCTGCCGCCCGTCGGCAGAAGTCCACGACCGCGGGACGGGCGTCCTTCTGCACGTACACCACGTCGAACTGGCCGGGGCCGTGGCGGTGCAGGTCCGCGTCACCGCCGGGGCTCGCGATGGTAGCCGCGAACCGGCCGGGCAGCCTGGCTACGAGGTCGTACAGCCGGATCCGGCTAGATGCCGTCTCCCGGCCCGCGATCGGCACGGCGAGCAGGCGCACGGCACCAGAGACTGCGGCCATCACCAGCCGTCGCGGATGGTCTCGGCGATGTGCTCGCGGTCGTCGTCGCTGACCCACCAGCCGACCGGGATGGAGACCATCCGTTCGGCTACCTGGTCCAGGCCTGGCAGCCGGGTATGGGACTCCGCGACGACGCTGTAGACGTCGTTTCGCTGGTGGACCTGGCTCACCACGATGCCCTGCTCGGCCATCCGTGCCTCGAATTCCGGCCGGCGCTCGACCAGCACGGTGTAGAGCCAGCAGGACGACTGTCTGCCACGTGCCCGCTCTGTCAGCTCCAGGCCAGGCACGCCCTTGAGCTCACGATCGTAGTACGCGGCGTTCTCCTGGTGGCGGGCCACTCTCGCGTCCACCGAGGGGAGGTTCGCCAGGCCGATGGTGGCGTTGATGTCGTTCATGTGGAACTTGAAGCCGTACTCGGGAATGTCGGCCCCCAGCCGGGGGCCTTCCGGCACGCGCCGGTCGATGCCGTACCAGCGCAGGATCTTCGCGCGCTCGGCGAGTTCCTCGGTGGGGAAGACCAGCACGCCGCCGTCGCCGGTGGTGAGGGACTTGATCGCCTGGAAGCTGTACACGGCGATGTTGCCGTGGTTCCCCAGCGGCTGGCCACGGTAGGTGGAGCCCCAGGCGTGTGCGCAGTCCTCGATCACCACTGGGCGGAAGCCGTGCCTGGCCTCCGCGGCGTCGAGGATGCCGCGGAGCCGGTCGAGGTCCAGCGGGTAGCCCGCCCAGTGCACGACGACGATGGCGCGCGTCGCGGGCGTAATCTTCCGCGCCAGGTCATCAAGGTTCACGTTGAGCGTCGCTGGGTCGACGTCGACCCACCTGATGCGCAGCCCGTTGGCGAGGATTGGCCAGTTGGTCGCGGTGCAGGTAAGCGCTGTGGTGAGCACCTCCCCCTCGGGAGGCTCGCCAGGCCGGACCACACGCCCGGCGCCTGCGGTCATGTGCAGTGCCAGGTGCAGGCCGGAGGTGGCGCAGTTGACGGTCGCCAGATGGGGGGTACCGAGCCGCTCACGCAGCCGGTCCTCGAACTCCTCGACTCTGGGTCCCTGGCCGATCCACCCGCTGGCGAGGACGTCGCCGACCATGTGTGGCGCGTTTTCGGCCATCGCGACTTTGAACAGTGGGATCACGTGACGCTCCTTGCTCGCGCTTGTCAGATGTTGCCCAGGCCGGCGTGGCTGCTGGCCTGCACGGCCCCGGGATTCCTGGTCCCGCCCGCAGGCGCCGGCCGCATGCGCGGGCCATGAGTCGCGGCAATGCCGTTGTCCTGCTTGATCGCCTCGGCAAACAGCAGATAGCGGTTGTGCGTCAGCGACATGCCGATGGCGGCGGGGTAGTACTCGCCGTAGAAGACCTCTGCGAGTTCCTCCGGGCGGATGATCTCGCCCTGGAGCTGGAACGTCAGGTCCATCGGGTGGTTGAGGTCGTAGGAGACGATCCCGAACTTCTCCGTCTCCCGGAAGATGTCGGAGTTGGCGGATATCCGGTACCGGCCTACCGATACCGCGTCGACCACGCCGCGCAGCGAGCGCAGGTCGGCGATGTCGGCGCGTACCTCGTCGGGGCTCTGGGACGGCAGGCCGGAGATCAGCCAGATCCACGAGCGGATGCCGGCGCGGCGGGTGTCGTTCAGGGTTGTGAAGATGTCGTTGCGCCGTATCCCCTTGCGGACCACGTTCAGGACCCGCTGCTGGAACGACTCGACGCCGAACAGGATGAGGCGGCACCCGTTGCGGTAGCTGCGGCTCAGGGAGTCGTAATCGACCTCCCGGGCAATCTTGGAGTAGTTCGACCAGCGGTAGACGCCGGACAGGCCGCGGGCCTCGATCTCGTCGTTCAGGCCGGTCATCCACTGCGGCTCGATGGCCTCATCGACGAACTGCAGGTGGGTGATGCCGAACTGGGCGCGCAGGTACTCCATGTGATCGACCACCTGGGCGGAGTCCTTCGGCCGGTAGTGCAGCCGGTAGCCCTCCTCGTGGTCGCAGAAGCCGCAGATGCCCCAGTGGCAGCCGCGAGAGCCCTGGTAGGGCACGATCGGCCAGGGCATGAGGTAGCCGTCGTGCACGTCGAACCCGTCGTACTCGTACTGGGCCAGCGTGCTCACCTGCTCGTACCGCTTGGCCGGCAGCAGGGTCCGCCCCAGCGGCTGCGGAATGAGCCCGCCGATGAAGGCGTCGTCGCGCGGGTCGCGGGAGATCGTGACGGCCCGGCGCCAGTCCGTGCAGCCCGCGTCCCTGGCGGCGCGTCCCCGGCGGGCCAGGGCGAGGATGGCGCTCTCTCCCTCGCCCAGGCACAGGAAGTCAGGAAGCTCCCGCCACCACGACTCTGCCCGTGCGGCCATCTCGTGCGCGCGCCTGATGTCGCTGCCGCCCCAGACGATGAGCTTGTCGTAGCCCGCGTCACGCAGCCACTTGGTGCACGCGATGGTGGCCGCCAGCTGCTGTTCGCCCAGGATCGAGAAGCCGACGACGACCGGGTCCTCGCGCTCGACCAGCGTCAGCACCCTGGCCCGGAACAGTTCCCGCAACGGCCGCCACGCCTCGCGGTCAAGCACCGCCGGGTCGGCCAGCGCCCTGGCGATGTCGGCGTCCTGGTTCACGAAGTACCCGTAGTGGATGATCGCGTCGAGGACGTTGAGCCGGTGAAGGTCCCACGTCGCGATGGCCTGCCGGTGCCTGGGCATTTCCAGCACATCCCGGTCGATGCCGTGGTGGGCGAGGATGTCTGGTACGTAGCCCTCGCCGCCCAGCACCACTTTGTGCTCACGCGGTACCCGGGAATGGAAGGTGTCCCGGTCGTGGAAGTCTCCGAGCGCGCTGTCTGCTATCTCTCCGTATCGGGCTGTGAAGAACAGCGCGTTGGCGTCGACCTGCGTGGCGCGGACTCCGTTGGCGCGCAGGTGGCCGGTGAGCGCGGCCGTTGATGCTGGCGGGCCGTACGGGTCCCAGTAAGGGGGATGGATGAGAACTACGTCAGATGGCATGGTGCACTCCTGTCGCCGGGGCGGGCGCGTGCGGGGTTGCCGCGCCATGGTCCGGGCCGTCGTCGGGAAAGTGCTGGCCCAGCGCTGCGGCGGCCTGCCGGCGGACCAGTCCGGGAAGGTCGGTATGCGGACGCAGGCCGGTTAGCTCGAACAGGCGGGTGGGGTCGGCCAGCGTCGCGTCGGGGTCGTCGTTATCAGCGGGCTGCGGGTCCAGGGTGGCGGCCTGGCCGAGGGCGGTGCCGACGGCCGCGAGCATTTCCCCCAGCGTGTGCGCCGTTCCGGTGCCGATGTTGACGATGCCGCTCGCCCGGTGCTCGGCCAGCGCGAGCATCGCCGCGCAGGCGTCGCGGACATCGGTGATGTCCCGGGTACGCTCCAGGCTCCCGTAGACCCGTGCCGGCCGGCCTGCGGCGACGTCCGTGATCCAGCCCGACAGTGCCATGTCGGGACGCTGGCCCTCGCCGGCCACCGTGAACAGCCTGGCCGCGACCACCGCCCCGCCGGCCGCCGCGCGGGCGGCACATAGCCGCTCAGCCTCTACCTTGCTGGCGGCGTAGCCTCCGCGCGGGCGTACGGGCTGGTCCTCCCGGCATGCCGCGCCGTCGGATCCGCCGTACACCGACGAGGACGAGGCAAGCACGACCATCGTGCCGGGCGGGGTGCTCTCCAAGACCCGCCGGGCTGCCTGCACGTTGTCACGATGCCGGCGCCAGGCCACGTCCGGGCTGCGGTCCCGCACCCCAGGGCAGCCTGCCAGGTGCAGCACCATGTCGGCATCGCGAAGCGCGGCATCGACGGCGTCGCCGGGCAGGCTCAGATCGGCCTTCACGCGCGTCAGGCCCGGGAGGGCCGGCTGGTCACGGCGGTCGATCGCCACCACGCCCCGTCCCGCCTCGCGCAGGAAGCCGACCAGGTTAGAGCCGATGAATCCTGCGGCTCCTGTCACGACTATCGCCATCGCATCCTGCCTCCGTGAGTACCCGTGGCCACCGCCCGCAGGCTCAGCCGTGTCGCCGTTCGAAGTCCCTCAGGAAGCCGGCGAGGGCATGTGCGCCCTCTTCCGGCATGCCGAGGTACATGCTGGCCCGCACTCCGCCGACCGCAGAGTGGCCCTGAAGGCCGTACAAACCCTCGCTTTCGGCCTCGTCGAGGAAGATGCTGGTCATCGCCGGGTCAGCCAGCTGGAACACCGCGTTCGTCCAGGCGCGTGTCCGGTCCTCGACGGGCGCGGTGAACATGCCTGACGCGTCGATCGCGGAGTAGACGACCTCCGCGCGCCGACGACCCCGCTTGACCGCCTCGGCGACACCACCCTGGTCGCGCACCCAGTCGAGCACCAGCCCCGTCACGTACCAGGGAAATGCGGGCGGCGTGGTGAACCGGCTGCCGGTGCGCAGGTGAACCGCGTAGTCGAACGTGGTCGGGGTGAACGGGGCGGCGTCCCCGACCAGGTCGCGCCGGACGATGACCAGGGTCATGCCCACCACGCCGAGGTTCTTCTGCGCTGACGCGTACACCGCCCCGAAGCGGCTGATGTCGACGGGCGTTGCGAGCAGCGCCGCCGTCGCGTCGGCCACCAGCGGCACGTCGCCGGTCTCCGGCACGTAGTCGAACTGCACGCCATGGACCGTCTCCACGGGCGTGTAGTGCACGTATGCCGCGTGCTCGTCCAGGCGGAGCTCATCTTGCGCCGGCACGCGCCGGAACCCCGACCCGGCGCCGGAGCCCGCCACGTTCACCGTGGCGTACCGGCGTGCCTCCTCGGCCGCCTTGCCCGACCAGAGCCCGGTGTGCAGGTAGTCGGCCCGGTCCCGGCCGCGCAGCAGGTTCATGGGGATCATGGCGAACTGGTTCGACGCTCCGCCGTGCAGGAAGAACACCGCGTACTCGTCCGGCACGGTGAGCAGCTCGCGAAGGTCAGCCTCCACCTGCTGGAACAGCTCCAGCAGGCGCGGATCCCACTGGCTGGCCTCCAGCACCGAGATCCCCGTTCCGTGCCAGTCGCCAAGGTCCTCGCGGACCTGCCTGCGAACCTCCTCAGGCAGCGTGGCCGGCCCGGCACTGAACGAATAGCGCACCCTGGACATGGTCAGTTCAGCAGCCTTATCGCGAAGTCGCTGGCATCGGTGCCGTCCTCGAACAGCAGCCATGTCTGGAAGGTAAACCGGGGCGGGTCATCGAACGGCTGCACCGCGTGGGGCAGAGCCGGGTTCCACACGACGAGGTCGCCCTCGGCCGGCTCCACCAGGCAGCACGGCGCGGACTGCGGGATCTCGCCAGGCCCAAACAGGTACGACTGGCGGGACTGGCGGTACTCGCCGTCGTAACGCCAGATCCGCGTGCCGCCGCCTGCCCGGGGCATGCGTAGGTACACGTTCGCGGTCAGGCAGTTGCGGCGGCCCGTGTCGGCGTGTACCAGCTCGCCAGACGTCTCCATTACCCGGCCCACGCCGGCCACGCTCAGCCGACCGTCCTTCCGGTACAGTCCCGCGCCTCGCGGCGCGATCTCGTCCAGCTCGAGCCGGAGCCGGTCAATCGGAGTGAGAGCCGGCGCGGCAGCGGACCGGATCTCCCGCATAGCAGCCACGACCCGGACGGAATCGGCCGCACCTTCCGGCGTCGTGTCGATCGGCCCGACCCGGTCCGAGTCGGTCTCGCTGAACTCCCGGCCTGGCAGCACGCCGCCGCCGGCCTCGTCGCGGCTCGCCCAGCGGACCCGGTAGTTCGTCCGTTCCGGGTGCCGGGCCAGCAGGTCCGTGAGACGCTCGCGTGCCTCGCGGTCGCAGAAGCCCGCGACCCGAACGGCCGCCACCCGCTCCTCGCGCAGCGCGACCAGCGAGTCCACGTCGAGCTGGTCCACAGTGAGGACATCCCAGGTCATGACACGTCTTCCTCCTTGGCCTGTTCACCGGTCAGCAGGTGGTACTCGTAGAACAGGCCCGGATCCATCTTGGTGTTCACAGTGAGGAACGTGGCGAACTCCCGGGCGCGCAGCCTCCAACGAAGGGCGACTGCCGCCGCGAAGGCCGCGCGGGCCAGCGGGTTGCGGTGGCATGCCCACCGCCTCATCCGCTTGAACGCGTCATGCCGCGGGCGGAAGACACCTGTGGTCAGGTCGCGGGTTCCGGAGATGCGCAGGCCTGCGGCGGCGAGCAGGTCATGGAGCTCGGCCAGCGTAGGGATATCCTCGGGCCGCTCGGAGAACAGATCCGCGACGCGTACTAGGTGCGTGCGCTCATCCGCGCCAAAGGCGCGGTACGGGCGGGTGAGCGTGATTACCGCCAGCACTAGTCGGCCGCCCGGTCGCAGCACCCGCGCCAATTCGCCGAAGAACGCCTTCTTGTCGCCGATGTGCGAAAGCACCTCGACCGCGTACACCGTGTCGAGGGCCGCAGTCGCGAAAGGGAGCCGCTCCGCGTCGCCAGTGGTGAACCCAACCCCGGGGACTCGCCGCCGCCTGGCGATGGCCAGCTGGTGGCGGTCGATGTTCACGCCCATGACGCGCGCCCCAGGGGCCAGCCGGCCGATGAGGTTCGCCATTCCGCCCTTGCCGCAGCCGACGTCGAGTAGCGCCTGACCCGGGGCGGGGCTGATCGCCGCCAGCACCAGCTCGGCCAGTCTGCGCTGCCGCCGTGCCGTGGAGCCGGGTCGGCGCGGGTCATCGGCGAATCCGAGGTTCATGAGCCCCGGGTTGCCCCCGGCGGCCACGGTGCGGGCGAAGGTGCCGGTGCTGTAGGTGGCCGCCATCCGGGCGGCGTGCGCGGTGGCGCTCATCCGCTCGTCCTCGGGATGGCTGGCATCGTCACGGCGGGATCCTGGTGCAGCACCACGTGGATGGCGTCGCTGCCAGGGGCCGCGCGCAGCCGCAGCGCGGCCTCGGCATCGGCCATCGGGAGGTTGTGCGTGCGCAGGCGGCCCAGCGGCAGCACTCCGTCGTAGGCGAGCTGCAGGGCCTCGTGCCATACAGCCCGTGCCTCGCGGACGCCGTTGATAAGCTCGCCTTCCTTGACGAGCGAGACGCTGCGGTGGTGCAGCGCCATCACGTCGATGCGGGCCGCGTCGTCTAGCCCCCCGTAGGCCACAATGCGTGACCGCGGGCGCATCAGCGGTATCACCTCGTTCACGATGCACTCTGGGGTGGCCACGATCGCCACGTCGAAGCCATCGGGGTACGCCTCGCGAAGGGTGCCGGCCACGTCACTGAGCCGGCCGACCCGGAGGTCCGTCGCGCCTAGCCCGGCTGCCAGGGCCGTCTTCGCCGGGCTTGGATCCACCGCTGCCAGGCGGCGGCATCCGTGCACGGCGGCCAGCGCCGTGATGAGCAGGCCGCTGAGTCCCTGCCCAGCGACCAGGACATCCGATCCCCGCTCAGCGCCCGTCTTCCAGGCCGCCATCGCCACGCCGGGCAGCACTTCAAGCAGGCAGCCGTCGGCCAGGGTGATCCGGTCATCGAAGACCAGGGCGTTCTGCGGCCTGGTGACCACGTACTCGGCCAGCGCTCCCCAGCCCTCGATGCAGGTGACCTGGTCACCGATCCGCACGCCGGTCACGCCCTCGCCAACCTGGTCGACTACGCCGGACACCTCGTGGCCGAGCACGGGATGCCCGTACCGCGTCTTCGGGGGACGGCGTCCGGTGAAGATCTCGATGTCGGAGCCGCAGATCCCCACGCACGCGACCCGGAGCCGGACCTCTCCCGGGCCGGCCGCCGGGTCGGGCACGGTGACCGGGCTGAGGATGCCCGGGATGGGCATGGTCAGCAGCTTCACCGCTGGGCCTCGTCAAGCAGCATCCGGCGCAGGGCCGACGGGTAGTAGTAGTCGACCAGCACCTCAGCTACCTGGACCACCGAGTCGCTGCCGAACGTCTTGATGATGCGCTCGGCCAGGTCCAGGTCGTTGTGCCTGCGGTACGGGCATCGCTTGCCCTGGTGCCTGTTGACGTAGGCCCTGCGAGGGTGGGCGGTGTGCCACAGCGAGCCGAGCGCCCGGAATACCGAGGCCCGGTGCAGCATCTCGTTGGTGTCGATGTACTGCGAGCGTCCCAGCTCGGTGACGTCGAGTTCCTCGTGCGCGAAGATCACCCAGCCTTCGCCGCGGGCTGTCGCCGCCCGGGAGTCTGCCGCGATGACCGCGTCGATCTCGGCGGGGTCGTGGAAGTTCCGCGACCGGCAGTAGGCGAGCTGTGTCTGCGGGCTGTTCGCGAGAACCTCGGAAAGGGTCGCCAGCGCCCGCGGATCCCAGGTGTTGTCGCCGTCCAGGTAGGCGATGAACGCTCCCCTCGCGATCTGAAGCCCGTTGTTGCGCGGCTCCCACTCGATGCTCGACCGTCGGCTGTTCGTAGCGTTGCGGATGACCTGGACGCGCTCGTCGGCCAGCCGGTAGTGCTCGATGATGTCGGGCGTGCCATCAGTGGAGGCGTCATCGACGATGATGAGCTCGATGTCTGCCAGGGTCTGGGCCAGGACGCTCTCGATGGCCCTGGGCAGGACCGGCGCGAGGTTCCACACCGGCATGACCACGGACACCAGCGGGTCCGCGTATCCCTCTGCTGCCACGTGCCCGCCTACCCGGACTGCCACAGCGGGTCTGCGGTGAGCTCGTAGCCGATCTTCACCGCGTTCTCCAGGCACTCCCTGACGATCGCCCAGGTGGTCAGCGGGTTTCCGAACATCATCCGCAGCGTGAACACGCTGCCTCGGTCCGCGCGCACTCGCGCCTCGTCGTCACGCGCCGGGAAGGCATGGACGAAGAACGAGGTGCCCATGTTCACCCGCTCGTGGATCGCCCGGTTGAGCCGGTTCAGCCGCTCGGCGTCGTTGATGCCCTCTGGTATGTACATGAAGGCGACAGCGTTGTGGCTCACGTCGGGATTGATGAGCCGCAGCGCGGGCTGCTCCTCGATCCAGGCGGCGGCCAGCCTGGCCAGTTCGTGCCGCCGGTCGATCTCCGCTGCCAGCCGGTCCCAGCCCCAGTGCTGGAGCATGAACAGCAGCTTGAGGGAGATGAAGCTCTTGCTGTTCACCCCGGGCGTGTAGCTGCCGAGGGACATCTCATCCTGGCTGATCAGGCTGGTCGGGTCTCCCGAGAAGTACGTGAGCCATTGCGGGTCGCGCAGGAAGAACAGGCTGATGTTGTACGGGACAAGCAGCACCTTGTGCGGGTCCAGCGAGGTGCTGCTCGCCCGGTCGATGCCCGCCATCAGGTGCCGGCGCTGCGGGCTGAACAGCACCTGCCCGCCCTCGCAGGCATCCACGTGCAGCCACAGCTGGTGCCGCTCCGCGATGTCGGCCAGCCGTGTCAGGTCATCGAACGCCATGAACCGGCTGTCGCCGGCTGTGGCGAAGATGCACATGATGTCCTCGCCGCGCTCGTACACCGACTCGATCTTGCGCTCCAGGTCGCTGGCATCTATCCGGAAATGGCTCGAGGCCACCTCGCACAGGGACTCCTCATCAAGTCCTGCCTCCGCACGCTGGCCGGGGGACAGATCGCGGTTGCCCAGCCCGAGCATGAACAGGCTCCGGCGCATCGAGAAGTGGGAGAACGGGCGGTTGGCCAGCACCCGGGTGCGGCGCGGATCGAACACCTTGCCCTCCGCAGTCAGCCGGCGCTTCAGGTGCTCACGCGCGGCCAGCAGGCAGGAGAAGTTGGCGCCGGCCCCGCCGAAAACGACCCCGCCCCCGGCGCTCAGCGCGCTCACGCCGTCATTCACCGGGTAGCCGATGACCCTGCGGAGCGTGCGCAGCAGCTCGGTCTCCAGGACCGTCGCGGCCGGGCTGTAGTCGAACGACGAGAGGTTCTGCTGGAGGAACACGTTGGCGATCCCGCCCAGGATGCCCGCCGTCGAGTTGCCGGCATCGGGATGCGCCACGAAGGTCGGCGCGGAGAAGTTCAGGCAGGCGGGCAGAACCTCGTCGGCGAAGCGGGCAATCACCGTGTCCAGCTCTACCCCCGCCTCAGTCACCTCAGCGGCAGACCGCAGCGCGTCGCGATCCATGCGCACCGGCGGGACGACATGCGGGTCAGCAAGTTTGAACGCCACGCATGACTCGATAAGGGCATCGAGGGCGGATTGGAATTCACCGGCTGTCGATGACTGCAGAACATGCCGCGCGCTCAATAGGACTCCCTGCTCCGGCCACTTCCGGCGAGTAATAAGAGAACGCCATCTCATGGAATTCTTCTGCTCAACGCCAGGCTCTACTACCGGCAAACAATGGTGGATGCCGTGCTTCTGGCCCTGGCAGCCAGTCGACACGGGCAGGGAATGCAGGCGAGTCAGCTAGGGGGTCGCCTGAACAATCTCATATTACTACTTTAACGGCAAGTCGCCACATAGTGACAAATATCGGGACGAAACAAGCGTATTGTGTACCCAGTGCGGCCGACGAGCCTCAAGGTAGTTATGTGACGTGCCGAACCCGGCCGTCGCGTACGGCGGGTATCGCGTCTTCCCGTCAAGAGATTGTGATGCTTCTCACGTAATCCCTCATCGCTGTTCAGCACGGGGAGATTCTTCTTTGCTGATCACTCTGGTGACGGAGTATCACACGAGTCTTAGGTTGCTCAGGTTTCTTGGGTGACGAAATACGCATCAGGTTCCTGCCCTGTACTGGGGCGAGGCGGAGAGTCGGCAACAGTCGGGACGACTCCCCGAGACCGCGCAAGATGACACTCTCTCCTCTTATTGACTTGTTCACGACGCAGGGCAATCATTATCAAAACAGTCTGCATACCAGTAGAACTATGGGTTCTTAATGCGCAACCCCGATGGGTCGAATCCCAGATATTTCCCGCGTCGACCGGAGGTCGTATACTGGCCTGGGATCATCGAGGACCCGCCTCCAATTCACCGAGATACAGGTCTTGAGGCTAACAATTCCGCGCAGCGCACAGCTCCAGCAAATGACGGATTTCTACGCAACGCACGTGGGCACATTTGGCGTGCCTTGGCACGGCAGCTATCGCGATTCCCGATCCGGATCGGCCGGAAGTAATATAGGTCCCCGCCGACGGCGGGCGGCGGGACCGGGTCTCCGTCTCCGCTGCGACAGCGCCGCCCGTGTGGTGTAAAGCCTTTGACAGCGGCAATCGCGTACGGCGACCATGACGGCATTGATGCGGTGACGGAGGCGAACCGGAAGGCCTGGGAGGCGGCGTCGCGCAAGTACGTCCGCGAGTATGATGGCCTGCTCGCGCAGGCCGCGTCCGGGGCCTTGCTGAACGCCGTCGAGCGCGACCTTCTCAGGGACATCCTGGACGGCTCCCCCGAGGTCGTGCACCTGCAGAGCGGGCACGGGTTGGAGGACGCCGCGCTCGTGCAGGCCGGCGCGAAGTCGGTGGTCGGGATCGACTACAGCAGCACCGCCGCGCGGGCCGCCCAGCAGTGGGCCGACGAGCTAGGGCTGGCGTGCCGGTACATCGTCGGCGCTGTGCCCGGCGTCCCGCTCGCGGACGGCACTGCGGATCTCGTCTACACGGGGAAGGGCGCGCTGATCTGGATGCCGGACCTGGACGCGTGGGCACGCGAGGCAGCCCGGCTCCTGCGCCCCGGCGGGCATCTGCTCGTCTACGAGGGACACCCGGCGGTCCCCCTGTGGACCTGGGACGAGGACACGCCAGGCATCAGAGCCGACCGCAGCTACTTCGCGCGGCACCACGTCAACGACACCTTCCCCGCCCGCGGAGCCACCGAGTGGCAGTCGACCCTCGGCCAGGTCGTCACCGCCGTGATCACCGCGGGCCTGGAGCTGCTCTCCCTCGCCGAATACCCGGAGCCTTTCTGGAGGCCCGGCGGCGTCAACGCGGCGGCATGGGACGGTCGCCTGCCCAATACCTATAGCCTGCTCGCTCGCCCGCCGGCCAGCCAGCCCGGGCCGCCCGTAGCCCGCCACTCCAGGCCAGCCGGCCCCATCCCGGCCTCGTAAATGAGATTGACATAGCCATGCGTCATATTCGCGAGGATCGGCTCAGCGCTGCGCCATGCGCCCTGAATCTGCGCTGGTAGCTCCGGCGGTATGCCGAAGTCGTCGGGCATCGTCACAGGTAAGACCCTAGCGCCCGAGCCGAACGAGCAACGCTAGGTCGCCGTTGCCGAGGGTGACGGCGTGTCGACGGAAAGCGGTCCCGCTGGTCTCATAAACCGCTATCGTCCCGGCTATGTACCGCGATTCTGATGAGCCGCGGCGACGGTCGGCTCGCAGCGACCTACGGCAGGCGCTCGATGAGGTCCACGGTCCCGGCGACTTGGGGCAAGCGCTTGACGTCAACCGCTCCGGGTCAGACGGTGATGAGGAAGTCGGCATTCCCATCGCCGCCCGGACCTGGCGGCGGCGCCGGGTCGCCGTCACGGCGTCCGCTCGGACGGCATCGAAGAGAATTCTCCGATGGGTCGGCACTGTGGTAACGCTGGTGCTGGCCGCCGTTCTCGCCACACTAATCGTGAACCAGTTCTTTAGCGCACCGTCGCCGTCGGCGACCTCCGTCCACGCGCCACGGCCTACGCCGTCCGCCGTCCGCTCCAAGTGATTTTTCGAGGACGCTCGATAAGAGCGGTGAGGCGGACGGGTCAGCCGAACATTGCGGGGTTAGAGCGTGCTCACGCCCCCGGTGTTATCACCGGGATGCCGACGGCCGGCGCCGGGCGTCCGGCGCCGGCGCGGACGGCCTGGATCCGGGTGCGGCCTGGTTCGCGGCGGCGGCCGCGGCGGCGGCGGGGTCAGCGCCCCAGGTCGGCCCGGCGGCGTGGGCGAGGCCTGCGGCTGACCGGGCGGCGTCCTCGGCCTGGAGGCTGCGTACCTGCGGCTTGCGCTCCGGTGCCTGCGGGTCGCGGGCGGCGTCGCGGAGTCGGCGGGCGTGTTCCTCGCGGACGCGGCGGGCCTGCTCGCGGAGCATCACGCTCGCGGCGCATGTCGGCGACGGCGCGGGCGAGGAGGGTGAGCGCGGCGATGAGCGCGCGGCGCACAGCCGATCGCTGGTTGACGGGCGCGCAGCCGGCGAGCGCGTAGGCGGCGGTCCGGATCATGGCCCCGGCGGGGGAGCGGGCGGCCGGGGCGCGGCCCCAGGGCGCGCGGGCGGCCCGCCGGAACCCGTCGGCGGCCCGGCGCAGCTCGGGGTTCCCGGTGGCCTCCGCGGCCGACGTGATCAGGTCGGCCGCGGCCCAGGCGATGCCGGCCCGGTCGCGGCCCCGGGCCGCCCGGATGTCGCCGGCGGCCCGCTGGGCGACGGCGGCGGCGTAGGCGTAGACCCACCGGGCGTCGGCCCCGTCGAACAGGTCCGGGCCGGGGGCGGCCCCGGCCCGCCCGGCCGCCCACCGGGTGCGCAGCCGCCCGAGGCCGAGCTGCTGGCTCAGGTCGCCGCCCGCGAACCAGAGCTCCCGCCCGCCCGGGGCGGGCCGGGCGGCCGGCCCGGTCTGCCCGGTCTGCGTACCCGGGCCGGGGCGGGCAGTCTGGGTGGCCTGTCCCAGGTCAGGCAGGCTGACGGCGTACCCGGCGGCCCGGCCGGGCCGGTCGGGGTCGGGCCGCAGGCTGACCAGCAGCCCGGCCCGGGCCAGCAGGGCGAAGAACTCTTCCTCGCTCCGGGCCGCCCGGGCGGCCCGGGTCACCTCGCGGGCCAGGATCGGGCGGGCGGCCTGCCTGCTCATGGCCCGGCCCGACAGGCGGCCCGGCCCGGCCGCTGTACTGGGGCCGGCCTGCCCCGGGCCGCCGGGCCAGCGGGCGCGGAGCCGGGGCAGTGACAGGTCGGGTGCGAGCCTGGACCCGCCGAACCAGACCGGGCCGCCCCCGGCCCCGGTGGTGTCAGACCGCAGCCCGAACGAGTACCCGGTGACCTCGCCGGGCCGGGTGTGGCTGTACCGGGGCCGGGCGGTGACGCCGCGGGCCGCCAGGCCGGCGAGGAACTCCTCCTCCGACCGGGCCGCCGCGGCGGCCTCCGCGACCAGGCCGCGGAGCCGGACCCGGGCCGTCACCGGCGCCCCGGGCCGGGCCGCCTTCGCGTGCTCGCGGGACGCCTTCTCGGACTCGGCCCGGGTCGGCCGCCGGGCGGCGGTGCCCCGCGGCCCGGCCCGCGCCACCGGGGTCAGCCCGTAGGTGCGCTCGGCCCACGCCATCGCTTTCTGGACCTGTTCGTAGTCGCCGAAGAGGCCGGCCGGGCGGCCGTCCATCCGGGCCAGGACCGCGACGACATGGACATGGTTGCCGCCGTGGTGCACCGCGACCCACCGGCAGCCCTTGTCTTCCTCGCCGTACTGCGACAGGCCGGTCCGGTGCATCATCTCCGCGATAATCGGCTGCCAGGCGCCGTCGCCGAACTGCGGGTCGCCGGGCGCGGCGCTGACCACGCAGTGCCACACCAGTTCGTCCGGGACCTTGCCATGGGCCACCTCGGCGGGCGCTTCGAGGATCTGCGCGAGCCGCCAGGTCTGGCGGCCCTCGGTTCCCTCGCCGGGCGGCTCGAGGTGCCCCGGGTGCCCGGCCCACACCGCAACCAGCCGGGGGTTCACGTGCTCGTTGTTCCGGCCGGGCCCGAAGAGGTATTTCAGCAGCCGGTGCGGGCGCTTGGGGCGGCTGACCACGCGGCCGATCACCGGCGACGCCGCCTCTTGGCCCGCAGCGGGCCGGCGACGGCGATCACCGCGTCGTCCAGGGCCTCGACCCGCGCCCAGACCCTGGCCGCGATGTACTCGACCTCCGGGCGGACCTGCCCGAGCATGTGCATCGTCCTGACGACCTGGTTGAGCAGGTGCCCGGCCCGGCGGACCTGCTCGGCTGCGGCGGTCAGGGCCCGCAGCTCATCCCGGGAGGCGTGCCCGGCCGCTTCCTCCGGATCCGCCATCGCCAGCGCGGCGACGCCGACGTACGCGGCGAGCACCAGGCCCTCGGCCTCCGCCGCAGCTTCCAGCTTCGCGTGCTCGCCCGCAGCGAACCGGACCGCCACCTTGTAGTCCCGCTTGCCGTCGCCCGGCGCCCGCCGGGACCGCGGGGCGATCTTCCTCGTCATGCCCGGTTGTACGACGCCCGCGCCCGGGCGGTTCAGACGGCCCGCGCCCGGGCCGTCCGCGCTGAGTGCCCGAAGGGTACTCAGCGCCTATCTTGCCCCCCATCGGCTGAGGCGAGTCGCCCCCCGCTGCCACCACGGTGGGTCAGGGCGAAAACAGGCGCCGACGGGGCGGCCAGAGGACGGCCCGGTTGATCAGGCTGACCTCAGGGTCGGTGCCGGCGAAGCAGAACCGGGCATCCGGGCATGGCCGCGAGTGCGGCCCGGTGCGGGTCCGGGTGGCACGGGTAGCCGACCTAGCCGACGGTCGCGCCCCTGGCCCGCGCCTCCGCGATCGCCCACGCGGCGGCGCGGGCTGGAACGGGCCTCGATCGCGGCAGCCGCCTCCCGGTCGGGGGCCGTGGTGTGAACGCCGCCGGCCAGCGCGGAGCAGACGCGGGCCACCCGCCCGGGATCGGCTTCGGGCGGGTGGTTCTGCGGAGCCGCGGCGGGGCCCGTGGATCCTGGAGATCATGCCGGGTGAGCGGGAGGCGAAGCCTAGTGAGGGCTGGTGCCTGTGCGGAACATGCGGTAGCGGCGCCAGGGCCGGTATCCCGCCCGGGTATAGAACGACTCGCGGACGGTCCAGCCGATGTGGCAGGCGCCGGCACCGCGGTCGCGCAGTATCTCCGACGCGCGTGCCACCAGGGCGGTGCCGATGCCGCGTCCTTCCATGCGGGGTGCGACCCCGACGCAGCTGATGGTGGCGGCCGCAGGCCCGAGCATCGGCCCGTAGACGGTGTCCGCACCGGGGCCGTCGAGCAGCAGGGTGGCGACGATCGTCCCCGCGCTGTCCCTGGCGAGCAGGATGTCCCGGTTCCCGGCCCGGAACCAGCGGGCCCAGTTCGGGAACGTGGCTTCCTCGAACGCCGCCACGGCAGCCAGGTCGGCGGCCGAGCTTGGCATGATCGTGACCCCGGCACGGGCGGCGCTCCCGGAGGCGAGCGCAGGAGTACGGTAATCCGGCAGGTCAGCAACCAGGTCAAGGGCGTCATGACTGGCATGCCAGCCGCAGGCGGTGAACAGGCGCACCGCCGCGGGCAGGTCAAGCGGCACGCCCGGCCAGATGCAGTCCGTGCCGCCGCTGCCCGCGTGGACATTGCTGACGCCAGCGGCGCGCAGCCGGTCCAGCGCGGCGCTGAGCAGGCCAGTGCCGATCCCGCGGCGCTGGTGCCCGGGCACGACGAGCACCAGCGGGATGCTCCCGGCCAGGTCCACCGCCACGAAACCGACCGGCCGCCCGCCTTCCACGGCCAGGAACCCGTCGCGCACCATGGCGATGGCCTGGGGCAGCAGCGGCCACCTTCCCTCCAGCGCAGCCAGCCAGAGCGCCTCAACCAGCACGTGATCGGCCACGCCATTGAACGGCCGCAGCACCCAGCCACCCGACACGCCAGCCATCATGCCATCTGCACGATCAGCCACGCGAAACCGGCTGTTCTGCGATATCCGACCAGAATCCCCGCTTGCCACTCGGTTCCCAGCCGAGGACGCTCCATGGCCCCTTTGGCTCGTACTCCGGTTCTAGCACGTGTCTATGCGTGCACAATCCATTACCTATAGTAAATGATTCCCGGCTGATCGCGACGCCGGCGCGGCCGACTGTCCGTGACGTCGGCTGATCCCAGGCGGAACGCGCCTACCGCCTAAACTCGGCTCCCGCCCGGACAATATAGGTGTACGCAGCCCCGATGGGTTCCGGGGCCGCCGCCGGCAGTCCCGCTGCGGCGGCGCCCGCAGCAAACAGCGCGCCCCAGGTGTCGCCGTGCGCCAGCGTCCACGCTGCTCCGGCCACGCCGAAGCCCAGGCTCACGGCTCCGCGCATGAACGAGGCCCTGGCGATCCTGCGGAGCTCTTCCGCCTTGTCCTCCAGCGCCGCCCGGCGGTCCGCCAGCGCGTACGGCCGCTCGGCTTCGGGCATCAGCGACAGCGCGAGCGCGAACTGCCGGACCTCGCCCGCGTACGCGCGGTACTCGGCGCCGTGCTGGCGGCGGAAGCCCAGGACCTCGTCGAGGGGCACGGTGCCCAAGTCGATCCCGACCCGGGCTAGGTCGCTCGTCACTATCCTGGCGAGCCCCCGGTCATGCGAGCCGATGATCGACGCGACGAACGATCCCGCGCTTTCGTCGTTGATCACGGGCCGGATGGCGACATCGGTGACGCTCCGCCACAGGAGCCTGGACGTGACCCCCACCGAGAGAGCGCGCATCATCCCCGGACTCTGGCCGTGCTCCCACTTGGCGGCGGCCAGCGCCCTGTCGTATTTGGCTAGGCTCTCACCGAACTCAGGCTCCCCGCCCTGCCCCGCCTCCAGGGCGTTGTCGACCGACTCGAGAAAGAGGAGGCTGTCTTCCGGCAGTGTGAGCAGCAGCCGCTGCGCCCTGCGGACCTTATTCAGCAGGCCGGGTGCCCTCATCGTCCAGGGGGAACTGAGCCACCAGGGGGAGCCAAGCCAGAGGTCGGGGGGATAGTTCCGCAGGAGCCCGAGGTCCGCGAGAGGCTGCGCGAGTACCGGACGGGATTCCACCAGGCGGGCGGCGGTGGCAGCAGGCAGCGCCAGAGCGATGCCGTCGAAGAACAGCAGCAGCGACTTAACCCAGCCCGTCAGGCTGTCATCCCAGAACCAGTCACCGTAGTAATGGGCAAACTCCGGCTTGGCCAGATCCGCGCTTGCCGGTTCCGGGACCATCCACCCCTCCTGGCCCGGGGAAGCGAGGCCGGGCCCGGCGTGCACCCCGATTCCCGCCGCCTTGACTCATCTGCTGCGTAAGGCGAGAAAGTCGTTCCGCGCGCCTATTCCGACGATACCCGGCTCCGTCCGAACCGGGGGCCTATCCGGCCCGGGCCGCACCCAGCAGCGGCGGCCGCCTCGGATGATGATGTATGTGCGCCTGCGCTGGACGGCATCACCAGGACGGTCACGTGATTGAACGTACACGCGCTCTTATCGCGCGCTCGGCCGCTGCACCCACCACGCTGGTGCCGGCACGGTGGAAATCCACTGGGGACCCGCCATCGACGCCCTGCATGAAGGCGGTCTCCCGTGCTCCGCCGGGGAACGCAGGATGCTCCACCTCGCGACCAGCCTCGTCGGCCGGGCACCTGTCAGCCTGGGCGAGGCCCTCACCAGCATCGGCCACAACGTTGACCTCTCGCTTATGGTGATCCCTCGCGCCGCCGCGCGCCGCGAGTTCCCTCGCCAACCGCAGGCCGCGGCCCGGCGACTGGACCGCTATACGCGACAGTCGAATCCGCGAGGTCACCAGTATCTCACCCCGACTGGACACCCGCCCGGATTTGCAAGCGGCTCGCGGACTCCCGTACACGAGAGCGCCCCTCCAGGCCCGGCCGCGGGGCGTCCTCACGCGGGGGCGCTATCGCGGTCACCGGCGCTGCCTGCGGGCCTGCTTGCGCGCCTGCACAGCGCCGCGGTGAACGAGCCGCGCGCCGAGCCGGAACCTTCGCCCCGTCCCCCCGCAGCGAGGGCACGGGCGACCGCGGTACCGAGCGCACGACTGGCACGCCCTGTCCGGCCAGACGAGCAGGAACAGCGCGTACCCGGCGGCCAGGCCGAGGATGACGAGAACGTGTGTCACGGGTGCCTCCTTACTTGTGGTCGAGCGGGCAGGCGTCGATGCCGTCGGGGAACCCGCGGTCGTAGCCCTGCTGCCAGCCGCGCCCGTACCCGGCCTCGTCGCCGAGCTGGAGCCCGGTCTTGTACGCGACGCAGGTGGGGCGCTTGCACTCGGCGTCCGAGCATTCGGTGTAGTCGTGCTTCGGCCGGGACTTCCTGGCCTTCTCCCGCTGTTCCTTCTCGTGCTGCTTCCTGCGCTTCTTGAAGTCCGACCGGGGCGCGCAGACGTGCAGGGCCGGGTTCGCGCCGTAGGGCTTGCGGCACTTCTGGCACGTCCCGAACGACAGCCTGGGCTTGAGCGTCTGCTTGCGCCGGCTGTTGGACACGCAGACATGCCCGATGATGCCGCTCGGCTTCCCGCACCGGCCGCACACGACATTTAGCTGCGGTCTCCAGCCCATCAGCACGTCCCCCCATGGGGTCTGATTCCGCCGATCCGGCCGATACAGCCGCCGCAGCGCAACACCACAGGTGAAACGGGGTGAGGGCTGTTTCGGCTGTTTCGGGCCGGGTGTCTTTTCCCAGGTCGGCGCTTGTTTCGGTAGCGCTACACATTTGAGGGGCCGCCGAAACGCGCAACGGCCTCGACGGCTGCCCGCTCGCAGCCGGAGCGGGTCGTCTTGTTCTTCTCGCGGACGGGCTTGACCTCGACGCCCTGGGCGCGGAGCTGGCTCGCCACGGCGTCCCTGGTGATGTCCGCGTACACGCCGGGGAACGACCCGGCGAGCCGCTCGGCGATCGTCTCGCACCAGAGGTTCCTGTCGGCGCCGAAGACGTCGAGCACGTCGGCCGCGAACGAGCGGACCTCCGCGCCCTGGTCCTGGTCGGCGGCGTACCCGGTGATCCTCCCGGCGCGCTCGCGCATGAGGCGGGCGCGGGCGACGATGAGCCTCGCCGCCGGGCCGTCGATGTACTGGGCTCGCATGATGCGCGGGCGCATGCCCTCGCCGCCGAAATAAAGAACACCCTTGTCCTCAAGGCCGAACATGGTTGCCCGGATCCCGATTTTGTACATGGACGTCCCGAGGACCATGTCGTTCTCAAGCTGGCCCGTCACCTTGAGGCACATCCGGAGGACGACGTTCGCGCGGATGCCGGGCGGGATGGACTTCGCGTCGGGCCGCTGGGTGGCCAGGAGCAGGGTCATGCCGAGCGCGGGGCCGCGCTTGGCCAGGTCGGTGCAGATCTCCTCGAACTCTGCGCCGTACTCCTTGTGCTCAAAGGCGACCTGGCACTCGTCCACGGCAATCGCGATCGGGTGAAGTCGCAGGCGGGGATCGCTGGACAGCTCCGGCGTCACCTTGTTCTCGGGGCACCGGGCCGGGTCGCGCTCGGCGATCTCGCGGATGATCTTCGTGCGGCGCCGCATCTCGGCCCGCAGGGCGCGGAAGTCCTCGATCATGTAGTCGATGTCTTCCGGCTCGTCCCCGGCCCTGTAGCGGTGCGCCACGGGCCGCAGGGGCGCGAGGTCGCCGGTTCCCTTGAGGTCGTAGGCGTGGATCTCGCACCGCACGTCCAGGGCGCAGATCAGCAGCAGGAGCCGCAAGAGGAACGTCTTGCCCATGCGCGGCACGCTGCCGATAAGGACCGAGGCGAACATCAGCAGCACGCTGACCCCGCGCCCGCGCGGGTCGTAGGCGAACACCTGCGGACTGAACAGGTCGGACGCGCCGCGCTTCGCCAGCGCCCACGGCGGCTGCTCGGTCACCGTCATGTCCTCGTCGGACACGTACAGGTTGAGCGCGCCGGGATGCCGCTTGTGGTCGGTCTCCGGCCACACGCAGCCGAGCGGGCGCCGCAGGCCGGAGGCCAGCTCCTCCCGCTTCTCGCCGACCTCGCCAGCCGTGACGCCGGGCGGCAGGTCGCCCCGCCACAGCCAGCCGGGGCCGTCGCGCATCGGCCCGTCAATCGTCTGGATCGCCTTGGCGGGGTCCTCTCGCAGCGCCTTGTTCATCTCACCGATGCCGAGCACACCGAGCGTGCGGACGATCAGCTCTACCGTGAGCCGCTCGACCACCACGGGGACAACGGCGCTGGTCATGATGGGCTTGTCGTCGGGCCTGCCGATCCAGGCCAGCACCGGCACGACGACGGCCCCCACGGGGATCCAGAGCAGCACCGAGTACGAGCTGATGATCACGCCGATGACCGCCACGCCGGCGGCCTCGCCGAGCAGGACCAGGCCGCGGACTAGCCGCACCTCGCGGGCGTGCTTGTGCAGCATCAGCCACTTCTGGGTGTCCCCCGCGGCAACGGCCTGGTGCAGGAGGAACGTCTGCTCCGATATCCACCACCAGCCAAGCTGGGCGAACACGATCCGGACCAGGCCCACGACCGCCCACCGGATCGTGTTCGCCAGCCGCAGGGGCGAGCGGACGCCATGATAGAGCGCGTGGTGCCTGGCCTTGCGGAGATGCCACTTCGCGGCCTTCCGGCGCCCTTCCCTGGTGCGCAGGTGCGCGGGAACGATCGCCTTCCACTCGCCCGGCTCGCCGTGCTGCGGCTTGACCGGGACGGGCACGACGACGCCGGGGAACGGGACGACCTCGCCCTCGATGGCGTCGTCGTCTTCCTCGCCAAGGGGAACCTCTGACACGATGGATACCTCACTTCGGTGGGAGAGCCCGGCCGGGGGTAGCTACCGCCAAGTTGCGCGCCCCCGGCCGGGGGCTATCGATGTGACAGGGAGCTAGCCGGGAGCCGGGGCGCCCCGGCCTTTTCGAGGTCCTTGCGGCGCCGCTGGATTGTCCGCTTCGTGACGCCGAGCTTGGCGACGATCTTGTCGTCGTCCCAGCCCTTCTTGATGGCGGCTGTCACCGGGTCCGGCTGCGTCCTCCGGCGGCGGCGCGGGTCCGGCTTGGTGTCGCGGTCCTTGTCGCCTCCGCCGCCACCCTGGCCTGTGTTTTCAGGGGTTTCCGTGTCGCTGTCGCTGTCGCCTTCCGTGTCGCTGTCCGTGTCTCCGGCCGACGCGACAGCCCGCTTGTCGCGCACGAGGCCCATCGCCATTTCCACGGAGCCGATGAACGCGCCCGCCGGCCACGCCGACAGCAGCGCCATGATGACGGTGTGCGCGACAGGCGGCAGCAGCGATGACGGCAGGCCGTGGGTGACGTTCGCCGCGACAGTGGCGGCGATGCCGAGGCACAGCATGAACGTCGCCAGCCTCGGCTTGCGGGCGATCTCGTGTCGCGCCGCGTGCAGCTTCACCAGCGACGCCTCGGCGATGACGCCGTCGATCGACAGCGGCAGCAGCCGCGCCTGCACCCCTGTCTCCGCTCCGCTGCCCCAGTGCCCTGTCGCCAGGCCGTAGATGTGGGAGTACGACACGATCGCCGCGTCCACCGCGACAAGCGCGACGGTGGCAGCCATCGACCAGGTGATCACCGTGTCGCCGACTGGGGCGCGCAGCCGCGACGCGACCGCAGTGAGCGCGTCGCGGCGAAGATGCCGTTCCCCTCGCGGTGCTGCGACAAGGACGGTGTCATCGCGGGGTGCCGTGTCGCTGTCCAGGCGCGGCCACTGCGATACGGGGCCGCTCGGCAGCAAGGGAAACGACGGCGGCGGCGAGGGATGCGGCACGCCGTTGGCGTGCGTCAGCGGGGCGGCGGTCACGGGCGCTCCCCGCTGCGGCGCACGCGCACCGCGAGGTACACCCGGCCGCCGGAGTAGTGCGCAGGGGTGCCGACGAACTCGACCTCGGGGTGGTCGCGGAGGATCCGCGCCACGAACCCGGCGTCGAACGCCTCGCCCGTGAGGCGGACGCGGACGACGCTTGGCGCGGTCTCCTCGGTGCTGGTGCGGTTGCGGGTCAAGCGGTCCTCCTCGGGTACGGCGGGCGGCACCCGGCCGCCCGGGCGATCAGCCAGCCGAGCACCGCGCAGGCGGCGAGCTCGGCGGCCAGGGCGAGCACGGGAAGCGGCACGGCGACCGGGACGCCCGGCGTCAGCCACAGCCTCACGTGCGCGCCGGACAGCAGCAGGATCACGGCGAGCACCACCGCGGCGGCCTTCACGCGCCGCCTCCGTTCACGATCTCGCCGATTTGCTTGAGGGCGTACTGGCGGTCGTCGGTCTCCCAGTCGAACGCCTCGATCACTAGGCGGATCTCCGCGAGCTGCGCGGCGGCGGCGGGGAACTGCGCGGCAGCCTGGTCGCCGTCGTCGAGCACCGCGAGCAGGCGGGCGAGTGTGTCGGCGAGCCGCGCCGCCGCCATCGACAGCGCGTCAGGGTCGGCCGTGCCCGCACTGCCGAGGTAGCCGGCGAGGACGGCTGCGGCGGCGGTGCGGCGGGCTGCCAGCTTGGCGCCGCTCATGACTGCCGCTCCTGCCGTAGCCGGGCAAGTATTGCGTCGACGCGACCCGCTCGCACGTCCTCGTCCTGGCGCAGCTCGTCGACGAGCTGGCTGCGCAGTGCGCAGAGCTGGCGGGTCAGCTCATCGATCGTCTCGATTGCCGCATGAGCAGCCTTGATCGCTTCTGCGGAACGCTCACCGAGCGGCGGGATCGGCTTGCATTCGGGCGTGGGAGGCGTCTCGTAGCCGAAGTCGTGCCAGGCGCCCACGCTGAAGTTGATGGAGTCTGCCAGTTCATTGATGCCGTGCGAGAAGTCGGGGGCGCTCACCGGGCACCTGCCTCGCGCCAGGCGATCATCGGCTCGTGGCCGGCCTCGAACAGTTCGCGGCGCTCGGAGCCGGTGACGAGCTTGTGGGGGCCGCGGAAGTGCTGCGGCGCGTCGTGCCCGATGAAGTACGCCACGTTCTCGCCGCACGCCAGGCAGTAGCCCTCGGGGTCGCTCATGTACTCCGCCTCGGCCCTGGCCTCGGTGCGCTCGGCCAGTTCGGCGGCGAACGTCTCCGACCGGGCCGCGAGCGCGTGGTCGAAGACCTCAGGCGCGTACCCCGCGACGTAGGCCAGGAGCACCCCGGCCTCATGGGGGGTCATCACGTCGATGAAGCCCGAACGCTCGGGGTGGGTCAGGTCGAGCAGGCCGTTGCCGCGCCCGTCAGCGGGCGCGGCCCACACGCCGTCTCCGTCGTCCTCGGCCGCCTCCGCCTCGCGGTCCTCGGGGCTCAGCGAGGCCTCGGCGACCGCGTGCGGCCCGGTGATGGCAAGCTCGGCGGCCCACTGGTCGATGAACACCCACCACCGGCTGCCGTTGTCGGCCAGGTCGTCGGCGTGCTCGGTGACCGCCTCGGCGATCGTCATCGCGGTGACGGCCTGGTTCTGCGTCAGCAGGCGGCCGGGAAGCCACGACACCGACCACAGCGACACGCCGCACGCGTCAGCCGGTGCCGGCCACATCCGCGCGGTGTGGCGCGTCAGGTCGCTGGTCATCTCGGTATCGCTGATCTTGGTTGCCACGGTCAGTCCTCCTCGGCGGATAGCACGGACTCTGCGAACGCGGCCGGGTCGATGCCCTCGGCGAGCAGCGCGTCCATCTGGTCGGCGATCATGGCGAACCTGCGCCTAGTGGCAGCGGTGTGCTGAAACGTGGTCCCGTTGACGATGCATGAGAGCGCGCTGTGACGGACCTGCTCAGGGCTCAGCCAGTCTGGGGTCTTGGCGATGACAGTGACCGGCCTGTCGTCTAGCGTGGTCATCCGGATGCTCCAATCGGTTGATCGGTTGGGGATCAAGGGCCGTCGCCGCGGTCGAGTCGCGAGCGACGGCCCGCTTCGGTTACGGGTCAGGCGGCCAGCACGAGCGGCTGGCGCGCGGGGATGACCGGCTCGTGCGCAGAGGATCTTGCGAGTACGCGGGCCGGACATCCTGGTTTCGGGCATGCCGAAGGCCCGCACGGCAGGAGCCGGGCGGGTGACTTCGGCGGAGATATGAATCGCGCTGTTCGCGCGTCCGTGCGCGCACTGTGCACGCAGACCGGACAGAAGATGACAAAACCGGCAGACTCCGAGGATCGAATGATCTCTCGGAATCTGCCGGTTAACTGGGCGGAGGCTCGGGGATTTGAACCCCGGATGGGATCGCTCCCAAACCGCATTAGCAGTGCGGCGCCATAGACCGGACTAGGCGAAGCCTCCATCCCCGCCGGAACAAACCGAACCGACGCGGTGTCGAACAGCGTACCGGTACCGGCGTCACTCGGCAAAGCGAGTACCGCCGGCACCGGTGCCCGCCGGTATCTCGTTCAGGGCAGCCCAGCGGTCAGCGCGGGACCGGGGCCAGTTTCGTCACCTCAAGCGTGCCTGACGCGTACTGATCGCGCAGCGTGGTCTTCCTGAACTTGCCGACCGACGTCTTGGGGACCTCGTCGATGAAGCACCAGCGCTCGGGAAGCTGCCACCGCGGCACCTTCTCGCCGAGGAAGGCACGCAGCTCATCCGGGGTCGCGGGGGGCGTGTCCGCGCGCAGCACGACGGCCGCGAGCGGCCGCTCCCCCCACGTGTCGTCCGGCACGCCGATCACCGCCGCCTCGGCCACGGACGGGTGCGCCATCAGGGCGTTCTCAAGATCCATCGAAGAGATCCACTCGCCGCCCGACTTGATCACATCCTTGGCCCTGTCGGTCAGCCTGACGAACCCGGCCTCGTCGAGCGTGCCCACGTCACCGGTGCGCAGCCAGCCGTCGTGGAACTTGTCGGGGGCATCCTCGAGGTAGTAGGAGGCGGTGATCCAGGGGCCGCGCACCTCTAGCTCGCCGACGGCCTTGCCGTCGGACGGCAGCACCTCGCCGCTGTCACCGGTCAGCCGCCCCTCGACCCCGCAGAGCAGCCGCCCCTGGCTTGCCCGGTACGCCCAGACCGCGTCGCCCGTGACCCCGACGGGCTCGCGTGCGACGGTGCCGATCGGGGACAGCTCGGTCATCCCCCAGGCGTGGATCATCCTGATCCCGAACTCGTCGGCATAAGCCCGCATCACTACCTCGGGCAGCGCGGAGCCGCCGCAGACAAGGGTGCGGAGCGAGGACATGCCGCCCCCTGCCGTGCGCAGGTGGGCGAGCAAGCCCTGCCAGATCGTCGGCACGCCCGCTCCGACCGTCACCTTCTCCGTCTCGATCAGCTTCGCGATGGCGGCCGGGATCATGAACCGGTCCGGCATCACCAGATCGGCACCGGACATCAGCGCGGCGTAGGCAAGGCCCCAGGCGTTCGCGTGGAACTGCGGCACGATGGGCAGGACGCGGTCCCGCTCCGTGATGCCAAGCCCGTTCGCCGTGCATACCGCCATCGAGTGCAGGTAGGTAGACCGGTGGCTGTAGACGACTCCCTTGGGCAGCCCGGTCGTGCCACTCGTGTAGCACATCGCGGCCGCGGACCGCTCGTCCAGGTCCGGCCAGTCACAGGAGGCGGGAGCGGCGGCGAGCAGCTCTTCGTACGAGTGCACCTCGCGTCCGGCGCCGGCCAGCGACGCGAGCGCGGCGTCATCCGCGGCGCCCGAGACGATCACGTGCCTGATGGTGGCGGCGAACGGGAGAACCCTGGCGAACAGCGGGATCAGCGACGCGTCGATGATGGCGGCATGGTCGCCCGCGTGGGTGGCGATGTAGCCAACCTGATCGGCGGAGAGCCGGAGGTTGAGCGTGTGCAGCACCGCGCCCATCGACGGAACGGCCAGGTAGGCCTCGAGGTGCTCGGCGTTGTTCCACATGAACGTGGCGACTCGCTCGTCGCCGTCGACGCCGAGCGAACGCAGCGCGTTGGCGAGCCTGGCCGCCCGCTCGCCGACGGCCGCGTACGACCGCCGCCTGGTCGGCTCGTCCCCGGCGCAGGTGACGACCTCCTTGTCGCCGAACAGCCCGGTGCCGTAGCGCAAGATGGCCGTAACGGTCAGCGGAAAGTCCATCATCGTGCTGTCCATTTGCCGCCTCAGCTTTCGCGAAAAGTCTCCCCTTGCTGCATCCTCCGGAGCGCACGCGCCGCCGACAAGGGTGCTGAGGGAGATAGTCCCACGTGAGCGGCACGGTGTTAAGCCTCTGCGGTGACCGAACTACGGCGCGGTCTCATGCCCGATTTCAGCGTCGGCGCCGAGCTCAGCGTCGTTGCGGAGCTTGGCCACGGCGCGAGCGACGGTGGACTTGACCGTCCCGACGGAGACGCCGAGCGCGGCAGCCACTTCCGGCTCTGTCATGTCGTCGTAGTACCTGAGCATGACCGCCGCGCGCATCTGGCGCGGCAGCCGGTCAACCGCGCGCTGCACGACATCGTGCAGGTCACTGTCGTCGGTGCCGTCGGCTGCCGGGGAATCGGGCAGCTCATCGGTGGGGTACTCGTCGACCCGCCGCCTTCGCCACCCGGATATATGGGTATTTACCATGACGCGACGCACGTAGCTGTCCAGCACGGCCTGATCAGCGATTCTGTCCCACGACTGATAGGCCTTGATCAGCGTTGCCTACACCAGATCCTCGGCATCGGCGCGGTTCCCCGTGATCGCCTGGGCAGCACGGAGCAACGCGCTGCTGCGTTCGCGCGCATAGTCGCCAAACGCAACGCGGCCCCCTACGCTCATGGGTCCCCTACGCTCAAGACAACGCTACTCAGAGTAATTATCTGGCTACAATACGCCTCGCTGAGTAACGGATGCCACTTAGCCACTACGAACACTTTGCCGCCCCAGCGGTAACGCGGATCAGGCGTAACCGATCCATCGCCGACTTATCGACGTGCCATTGCGGACGGAAATTGCCGAATCACTTGACGTGTCCGCGCGTATGTGAGCATCGTCGGACATGGCGTGGCGTCAGTCGCAATCCCATGGCGGGCAAATGCGGTGGAAAGAACATTTTTGCGCGGGTTACGGTGACATGCCGGATTTGCCAATTTACGTTCGGCATGAGCGGCGGGCCCTGCTTCGTGCGGCCGTCTTCGGCACCCGCGGCAGGGAGGCCGGTCCGGCGAGCGCGAACAGCGTGCTCACCGGGGTGGTCACCGGGGTATCCGAGCACTCCCTAGCGGTCCATGGCGAGGCAGGCGAACAGGTCATCTCCCTCACGCAAGGCACGGTCACCTGGCTAGGCGCGCGGGCCACGCCGTCCGCCCTGCGGCCCGGCGACCGGGTCATTATCCGTCACCGGCCATGGCGCATGGGCGCGGGCAGCCATGCTCCCGCCGTCGCCGAACGCATCTGGGCCAGGATCGGCCGTGTCACGGGAACGATCGTCGCGGCGGAGGGGCGGGCGGAGCACGAGTTCCTCGTCGACACCGGGCTGCCGGGCCGGGCCCTCGAGCGCGTCGTGGTCGCGGGGGCATCGCTCAAGCAGATCCAGGTGCGCTTTCCCCGGCTGTCCGCTGGCTACCTGATCGACGTGATAGGCACCCGTCACCAGGGGTACCTGCTCGCGGTGGCCCCGGCCACCGCCCAGCCGCCCTACCGGGCCGGCCACCGGCCCGCGCCCCCGCTGATCAGCGGGCGCCTCGCCGACCCGGTGAGCGGTACGGCGGTCTGGCATGAGTCAGGCGACGAGCCGGCCGGCCTGCTCGGGCTCGCCTACCCAGCGCTCGATCCCGAGACCGACGGCCTCAGCGACGGCCGCGCCCAGGATCAGGCCTGCGTCCGGCTGCCTTACCTTTCTCTCGGCAGCACGGTGCGCGTTCGCAACGAATGCACCGACCGCGCTCTGGTGCTTCCCGTGACGAGCCGGGGCGTGACCGCGCGGCAGTTCTGCGATCGCTGCGTGGAGTGCGGCACGTCGCCCAGGGGACGGGTGGCTGACCTGACCATGGCCGCCTTCGTGGAACTCGGCGGCAACCTGGAAGACGGCTGTTTCAACGCAACGGTCGCGCTTGCGCACTGAGGCGAGCCGGCCGATAGACACCGACAAAAGACATTGCCAGCAGGCATTACTTGGCTGCACTTGGGGGGACCCGTGGGTGGAACCGTCGTGCTCAACGTGGTGCGCGAGGTCCAGATTCCGTTGCTCGCCGCGCTTCTCATCGGCGGCTGCGCGGCCAAGGGCCGCCGCGCGATCACCGAGCGCTCGATCGAAGCGGGGACGGGTCCGACGGCGACGTTCCCGCTCCGGCTGCACCGTCCGGTCGCGATCGCCATGTGCGCGAGCGAGTTCGCACTCGGCATTGGCCTGCTTGTCACCGCGGGCCGCTTCGGGGCCAGCCCGCTGGCGATGGCGGTCCGGGTGGCGACCGCACTGCTGTTCTGCACGGCGGTGGGTGCCCTGCACGAACTGCGCGCGCGGCGGCCCGATGCGGGCTGCGGCTGCTTCGGCGAGCTGAGCGACACGCCGGTGAGCTGGCGGACGATTACCCGGGCGGCGCTGCTCTGCGCGGCGGCACTGGCCTCGATAGGCGTGCGGCCGCTGCACATGCCCGGCTCGCCAGGCATTGCGGCCGTGGTGATCACGGTGACCGCCGCCGAACTCGCGGTGCTCGCCGCGCTGTCTCCCGAGGTCGGCGAGTTGATGGCCAGGCTCAGCCACGCCGAGCCTTGCGAGTTGCGCAGGGTACCCGTCGCCAGGACGCTGACCGCGCTTCGCGCCAGCTCGCCATGGCGGCGTTACAGCCCGTACCTCATTTCGGTGACGCCGAGCGACGTGTGGCGCGAAGGGTGCTGGCGTTTCGTGGTCTTCCCCGGCGTGCTCGCCAGCCGCCGCGTCGACGTGGTCTTCGCCGTCTACCTCACGGGCCGCCGCGCCCCCGTCCGGGCGGGCGTGCTCGATGTGGACTCCGCGCCGCCCCTGCACGCGCCGATCCCCGTGCCGCTACAGATCTCTAACCACGTATAAGAGAAACGCAATACTCAAGAATAAATTCAATACTCTCCCTAACGCACGCGTGGTTCCCCCGAACCCACCGCCCTCTCGCCCCCCTCGCGCAGCCGGGAACGGGGCCATCTCAGACCGGCTGGGAGCGGAGGAACTTGCCGAAGTGGGGAACGGTGAACGCGATGAGCCCGCGCTCCGAGCTGTAGATGAGGCCCTTCTTGATCAGCCCGTCCCTGGCCGGGGAGAGGCTGGACGGCTTGCGGGCGAGCTCCTCCGCGACGTTGGAGGTCGCCACCGGCTCGTCGCCGATGGCGGCCATCGCGCGCATGTACTCACGCTCGGCCGGCGTCGCCCGCTCGTACCGGGAGCCGAAGAACCCGACGGCGAGTTCGCCTTCCGCCTCGGGCGCCGCCACCCGCACGTCCCCGCCGTTAATCGGGCTGGCGGCGGCAACATCCCAGGTGACCTTGCCATACGCCTGGACGAAGTACGGGTAGCCGTCCGCGGCCGCGTAGAGCGCGTCGAGAGCGTCCTGCTTGAACAGCACGTCCTCACGCTCCGCGGGGGCGATCAGGGCCTGGTCAGCCGCGTCCCTGTCCAGCCTGTCGATTCTGGCGTAGCGAAAGAGCCGTTCCGAATAGCTCTTGCTCGCGGAAAGCACCGAGGGCAGGTGGGGCAGGCCCGCGCCGACGACGATGAGCGGCCCGCCGACCTGAGAAAGCTCATGGCACGCGGCACAGAGCGCGGACACATCAGGCGCGGGCACGTCCTGCATCTCATCGACGAACAGCGCGATGCCGACGCCGAGGTCGGCAGCGACCGAGGCGGCGTCGGTGAATAGCTCCGTCAGGTCCACCTCAAGATCGCCGGAGTCGGCGCGGCCGCGCGCGGCAGGCACGTCGATGCCGAACTGGGCATTGACCGAGGTGCCCTTGGGCGCACCCGGGTCGCGGAGCGCGAAGGCCTTGAGCACGCCAAGGAAGTCGTCGATCCGATCGGGGGCACGGTGCCTGGGCGCAAGCTCGCGGACGGCCATGTGCAGCGCGCTCGCCACCGGACGGCGGATCGACTGGTCAGGCCTTGCCTCAAGCTTGCCCGTGCCCCAGAGCCTTTGCAGTGCCATCGACCTGAAGGTATTGAGCATTACGGTCTTGCCGACGCCGCGCAGCCCGGTCAGCACCATGGAGCGCTCCGGCCGGGATCTGGCAACCCGCTCAAGGACAATCTCGAACTGCCTGATCTCCCGATCCCGCCCGGCGAGCTCCGGTGGTCGCTGCCCGGCACCGGGCGCGTACGGGTTCCGTATAGGGTCCACGATCGGACTCTATGACGTCCTCTAGCCGGATCCGTAGATTTCCGTAGAGAACCCTACTGGCGTGTCACTAGTTATTGCGGCCAAGAAAGCGCTTGTGCGCTTCGGCAAGCTGAAAGTACGCGCGCGCCGCGATTTCCGCCCGGCGTGCGGCGTACTCGTGCGGCGCCACCTCATACCGGGTGAGCGCGACCTGCACTGCCGCGAGCTCGGACTCGTACTCGTCCTCGATCGACAGCGCGTCATCGACGTACTGGGTGTCTGCCTTGCTCATGTTCACGGTCAACGCTGTTCGCCTTTCATGCTTTACCCCCCGGCATGTCATGCTTTAGCCCCGGCATGACAGTCAATCGTATGGTCGTGCGTGCACGGGCTCACCTGGGAAAACTCATTATTAACAGCCGAAACAGCCATACCCGGCGGCCACAGACGGCCACCGGTGTGCCTAGTGTTATGTGTGATCTAGATCACACATAACACTAATCGGTCTTTGCTTCCGGCCCGTGGCCCACGGGACCGCTGATGCGAGCTAGGTAAGCGTTATAAGCCGCGAGCTGATCGTCGTCCTCGTCCACATCAGCGGTCCGCGCGCCCTGGCCGGTCAGGCGCTCCCGTGCCTGGGCGGCGTCGGGAGCGGCGGGCACGACCTCGGCAATCCTGTCGGCCATGCTCGCCCGACGAGCGGCTTCCAGCCAGCCCATGGACACCGACGACCGAGTCTCCCTTGTCCACGCGAAGAACGTCACCATGATCACCACGAACATGATCGCCGCGCCGCCGACCCACATTACCGCGCCGCCCTGGTGCAGGTCGTTCACGGCGGACGGCCCCCAGGATCGCGGTTCCATCGGAACGAACGGATCGGTCTGGTAAGAGCCGAGGACCACCCCGGTGAACGCGTCCACCGGCATCGCGATGAACAGCAGGAAGAGCCGGAGCGGGTACGACACCTTCCACTTGACCGGCTCCCTGCCGAAAAGCGGAAGGAAGTACAGGTATCCGACGACGAGATAGAGCACGTGCTCGGACTGGTGAACCGCGTCGTGCTCCGTCACCAGGTTCATGAAGCTGGTCAGGTGCGTCCCGACGATCGTCGCGGCGTAGGCGGCCACGCCAAAGCCCGGCCAGGTAATCCACTGCACCGGCTTCGACCTGACGATCTTCTTCGCCCACGTGTGCAGCGGGTTCCTGCTCGCGTGCAGCAGCAGCGTCACCGGCTGCCCGGAGACGAGCAGCGGCGGCGCGACCATGATCAGCATCAGGTGCTGGATCATGTGGTCCCAGAACAGCGTGTCGTCGTAGGTCCCGATCCCGCTCTGCGTAGCCAGGTCGATGACCAGCAGGCCGAGCAGGAACATGATGGTCCGCCCGATCGGCCACGGCCGCCTCGGATGGCGCTTGCGTACCCGGAGCGCGCCCCACAGGTAGACCGCCGCGAGGACCACGGTGAACCCCGTGACGATCGGCGCGAACTGCCAGTTGGTAACGGCCTCGCCCCAGCCAAACGGCGGCAACATGGAGCTTCCCATGAGCTGAGCGTACCCCTCACCTACGCCCTGTCGTAGAGCGCGGTGGCGCACCGAGCGCCTGGGTTCAGCCCGACGGCGTGGGCCAGTTACAGGTGATCTGCGGGTTGACGCCAAGGTAGTTCAGCGGGCCGGTCACGATCGTCGCCCCGATCGTCGCGCCACCGCTGCAGCTCGTAATCGGGTTGCTGTAGTACCCTCGCTGACCCGCGGCGGCGGCACCGACGATCAGCCAGACGAAAAGGATCGTCGTCCTTCTCGACATGTTCCTCCGCCTCCTGCCGACAAACCCGCACACGGTACCTAGGCGGGATAATAGCTCCCGACCACGTGACTACCGCCATCTTGCCCTCATCGCCACGCCGGGCAGCCCAAACGAGCGGCCCGCGCTACCGCCAGGCGACCGGCGGGGTGAACGCGAAAACTCCGTCGGGTCCCGGTGCGAGCGGCACCGTATTCACCACAGCGTCCGGGCTAAGCGGACCGTAGATATGCGGAAAGGGCTCGTCCCAGCCCGGCACCTGATCGTAACGGAGCGCAGACCCCACCTTATCGGTGTCGATCACAAGCACCAGGAGGTCCGGTACCCCCGCGTAGAACGAGTTCGCGACCCACACAACCTGCCCGGCGGCCGACGCGTGGATGAATCCCTCCTCAGCCAGCGTCCGGCCCCTGCTCGACGTGGTGTACTCACCGTCCCTGAGAGCCTGCTCCCAATCCGCGACGGTAGCAATGTGGTAGATGACGCTCACGGTCCCTCAGCTTCCGGGTGGTTGAGGTGCTGGAAAGCGGCTGAAGTCTACCGAACCTGATCTCAGCGACTTGCACGAGGCAACGCCGACGACCCCCGCTTGCGGCGAGAACAGTCGGTCGCCTCGCTGCCCGATCTGCCCGATCCGGCGATACCCGCGGACTTCACAGCACTTCGGTGTACCTGGTCATCGCGCCGGAGAACGCGCCAAACAAGAATCCCGACTATTTCCTCGGCAAGGTCCTCATCACGCAGGAGGACTTCGTCCAAGCAGAAGCGAGCGCGCAGGGGTGGTCCCCAGTGAACGTGCCCGGGCACGCCGCCTATTACTCCGTCCAGTCCGCCGACAAAATCGAAACCGCGGGCCTGGTCATCAAGGAAGCCCCGGGCCGGTGGCTCCTGCTCCAGGCGCCGACGTCACTGGGCTGGACCAAGCAGCAGACGGTGCAGTTCGGGCTGGGCATCACGATCCTTCGCACCGCCAGGGAGGGCAAGGGCTGACCGCAGGCGGTGGCCGAATTCGCGTTCCAGGCGGTTGATCTGGGAGACGAGGACGGTGGGGTCGATGCCGAGGCTGGCTCCTGCCTCGCTCAGTGATGAATAGCCGCTGGCCGCGGCGAGGCGCCTGAGCCGCTTCCATGCGCCGGGACCACGACCACATCGTCGCGTCGGCCATCGGGAATCCTCGCGTTGCGCCCTCAACTGGGTTGGTCAGATGAAGTAGTGGCCCTGTTCGATGTCCTCGATGAGGCCGGGGTGGGTGGGCTTCCAGCCCAGGAACTCCTGGGTGATGGTGCTGGAGGCGGGCATGTCGGTGCTGAGCAGGTGCACGAGCATGCCCTCGTACTCCACGGCGGGCAGGGACTTGGCCGGCAGGTTCAAGTGCCTGCCGATGGCCTCGGCGATCTCGCGGACGGGCACGCCTTCGTCGCCGACAGCGTTGAGCACCGCACCGGCGGCCGCCTGCTCGACAGCCAGCCGGTAAAGACTCGCGGCGTCCTTCACGTGGACGGCGGGCCAGCGGCTGGTCCCGTCACCGAGGTAGCCGGAGACGCCCTTGGTCCGGGCCGCGGCGATGAGCTGGGGGATGAATCCGTGACGTTCCCCCTCGCCATGCACCGAGCGGGGCAGCATGACCAGGCAGGAGCGAATGCCCCTGCCTGCGGCAGCCAGCGCGGCCTGCATGTTGGCGATGCGGGCCGCGATAGGCCCGGCGGGGATGAGCTCGTCGCGTTCGGTCGCGGGCCGGCCGGGCCTGACGAGCGTTCCGCCAGAGATCACCAGGGGCTTGCCGGAGCCGGCGAGGCTGGTGGCAAACGTCTCGATGGCCCTGGCGTCTGTCCGCGTCGCGGCCTCGGTCACGCTGGGCACGACGAAGGCCAGGTGGATGACGCCGTCGCTGTCGAGGGCACCGGCGCGCAGCACGTCGATGTCGTTCAGGTCGCCGCGCAGCACCTCGGCGCCCATGTCGGCGACGGCTTTGGCGGAGGCGTCCGAGCGGGCTAGCCCGAGGACCTTGTGGCCGGCGCTGGTGAGTTCGGGGACGACGGCCGAGCCGATCCAGCCGGAGGCACCGGTGACGAAGATGCGCATGGACATTCTCCTTGGTCGTGCTTGCGTGATGAGGATGCGCGGCGCACACGCCGCGGCCAGAACGTTGACGCGATCCGGTCGCATCAACGATAACACAACAATGCGACTGCGTCGCATTGCCTTCAGGTGATGCGACCTGGTCACCTCGCCTATGCTGTGATGGTGAGTAGATGGGCACCGGACGCGCGTGAGCGCCTGGAGACCGCCGCGCTTGACCTGTTCGTGGAGAACGGGTACGAGGAGACGACCGTCGCGCAGATCGCGGATCGCGCCGGTTTGAACCGCGCCACGTTCTTCCGGCACTTCGCCGATAAGCGGGAGGTCCTGTTCGGCGGTGAAGACGTGCTGGCCGGGCTGTTCGGCGACGCCATCCGGGGCGCCTCGCCGGATGCGACGCCCGCTGAGTGCCTGCAGGCCGCGTTCGCGGCCGCCGAGGCCGCGATGACCAAGCAGCAGCGGGCCAAGGTCGCCCAGCGCGTGCTGGTAGTCGCGGCGAACACCGAAGTACAGGAGCGGGGACTGCTCAAGCACGCCAGGATCGCCGGGTCGATCAGCGCCGCCCTGCGCGCACGGGGCGCGGACGAGCTGACCGCCCTGCTGGGGGCGGAAGTGGGGATGCTCGCCTTCAGAATCGCCGTTGAGCGCTGGATGGAGTCCGACGATGACGAACCGTTCGCGCTCCATGCCGCAGCGGCCTTGAGTGAGCTGCAGGCGCGCGCGGCCGAGCTCGACTCCCGATCCCGCCCTTCAGCCTGACGTCGAGAGCTGGACCTTCTCTGTTCCGGACGACAGGCCCGGCACCTTGATCGGTATCGAGTTCCGCAAAGATGAAGCAACTCTCGCGGCCCACGAGGAGAGCCCCGCCGTCGACGCAGTTCGCGAGCAGATTGTCCGGTAGATCATCACCCGGAACGTCGGATGGCGCCGCTCCAGCTCGGCCAGCGATCGCGCAGGAAACCACGGTGGTGTTGCCGGTCTCCGGGTCCGATAGCCCGACCCCGGAGTCAACCGCGGTGTTGTAGTCATCGGTGCTGTAGCTCTGACCCGGTTCGGGGGTCTTGTGCACCGCGAACGTGACGCGATGATTCGTCTCGTCCTCCGAACTGTCGTAGAAGGCGACCGCGGCTGCCCTCATCACCGTGCCGCTCCCGTCTCGCAATGCCTATCTGGAAATATCAAAGGGTCCCGGCCTCGATCCCGGGGGATTCGGCAGGCCGGGGCCCTCGGACGGCGGCCTTCTCTAGGTAGCAGGTGTGGACCCCGAGACTCGCTTTCGCGCGGTGTTTGACCTCGCATACGCGCCGTTGTGCCGGTACGTCCGGCATCGCGGCCTGGACGGCGAGGACCTGGTGGCGCAGCGCCGCGGCGAGCGGCTCCGCCGGCTGAATCTGGCGTCAGGGGTCACAGGGCGTGTTCAGTCTTCGCCTTAGCTCTTCCGGCCCAGCGCGGTGATCATCTCGTCCAGGATCTCGCTTGTCCACTTTGCCTGGACCGTGCCCGACTGCGCAATCCTAATCAGCAAGGTGCTCGTGACCGTCGAAGAAAGGGAACACACCGTCCCGGGTCACAACTACAATCGGCACATTACGCTGGCCGATGTTTCAGCCACAGCCGAGGCGTTCAATGCCATTGATGGGTGGATCATGACAGGAGCTTAATGCTACGAACCGCGTTTAAACGTGCGGAGCAGGAAGCGCCACGCCATGCGCAAAGCCGTTGCGGAGGTCTGTTGCGAAACGATCCCAGCCTACATTGGGGGAAGGTTCTATGAAGCCAACCGGCTCACGGATCACTCCGACAGCCCAAACTAGATGATAGAGCCCGGAGTCACGTATTCGTTCGCACATTATGGCCATACGGTCGAGGTAAGACGCCTGATCGAAGATTGGATCAGGCGTGCCGTATGGGTGCCCATTCCCAACAGGGTATTGGACAGCGGGCGTTACTTCCATCAGATAGATGTAGGCTCGGCGCAAATTTGGCGGTAGGATTCCGTGCGCTTCGGCCTGGCGAGCATCCTCTGCTATACCGAACACTTCGTCGGCACGGTTGTTCAGATTCCTTCCCTCGCTGCCCGACATTGACTTGTACTCGACAACGAGAATTGGCACTCCTCTTTGAAGTACCAGCAGATCCCACGATTTTGAGTTTCTATACCAGCCAGCTAGCGTAGCACCGCGATCGAATTTAAGCTCAAGGCCGGTAGCGCCGGTACGCCTGATCTCGTGCACCACTAGGTGGTTGACACCTCTTAGATGCTTACCTCCAGTGACCTGGGAACGAGTGCCTCCTTGCGCATTACCACTATTTTCTGACTTCTGCGCCTGTTCTAGCTTGGCACTTATCCAATCGCCCATGGCCTCGGTAATCCGGGCGCGCTCGTCTGGTGTCATGCCGCTCCGTTGGTCCGCTTCTGCGAGTCGACGCGATGTTATCGGAGCGTGCTCGTTACCGGGGGTCAGATCGGCAAAGAACTCATTCCGTATGCCTGAAGCGCAGCGCGCGTCGCAGCAACGCGGTCGCGTGCCCTGAATGCTCGCGCGAGAGCTTCCATGGCTTCTGGGGCGATCGCGTCTGGGCGGGGGCACCTTACCCGTCGCAGGTACTGGGCCTGGAACCGCAGAGTGCCACCTTGCATCTTCACGCAGTAAGCGGCTATTTGCCGCTCAATCACCTCGGACAGCAGAAGGCCGCCCAAGACCTCAAGGTTCCAGCCATCGGAGATGATGTAATACAGGTTGTGGTGGGGGTAGTACCCGGCAGGGACCAGCACAGGGTGCGCCGCGGCCTTCAGATCCTGCATCACCAGCATTGGTCGGTCCAATAGGCCATGCCTTACGTTGTCGATGGTGCGGTACCAGTGATCGCCGCTGCGCTTGACTACGTTGCGGCCTTTGAGGACTGCGCTATTCTCCTTATAGTAGGAGGCGAGCTTTGGATAGGCCCCGAGGTCGACAGGCTTCCCTGAGATTGAGTCCCAAGGACTGATCAGGTGATGGCGAGTCCACCGGAACTCGCCGGTCTTGACATCCGCCGCCATTGCCAACGGCAGCAACCGATCCGCTTCTACATCGGGCAGATTCGGATACTGCCGCACGTATACGGCATCGGCGCCCGTTGCCACTCCTATGCTGATCTTCGTGTTCGTGGCGACATCTTCAATGAGCGGGAGTTCATCAGCGAGCTTCTCAAGCCACTGAAGAGTCTGCGGAGAACCTTCCGGCCACGAATCGTCGCTGACATGCCATCGCGGCAGCTTCGCTCCTGTCATTGACGGCAGGGAGAGTGACGCGCTTTGGTTCTCCATAGCCCAAAGAGAAAACAATTCTGCGTCCCCACGGCCAAATTTGCTATTGGCGAGTCCGGCGATTGCCGCGCATTGGCTGTCATGACTGAGCACGGTTATCGCTGGATATGCATCCACATCCGTATCGAAGGCAGCGACATCGTGCATGGTCAGAACGCAATCGACCGAGTAAGGGCCATCAACTATTTTGTTCCGCAGCTTCCGGCCATATGCGTTACGCATCCATCGATCGGCACATATGAACCCGAGTCGGCCATGCGGCGACAGTAGATCGAGTGCATGCTCGTAGAAACCCACAAAAATGTCAGCGCGCCCGCCCATTGTTGGGCACGCAGCCCGGTAGGCTGCGAGCAACTCGACCGGGATATCCTCAATGCGAATATATGGCGGATTGCCGACCACAAGGTCCGCTCCTAGGGTGTGCTCAGTGAGCAGAAAGTCCCCTACATGCAGCCAGGAGTCGGCAAGGTAGTCGGCGTCGGGTTCCGGGCATCCTGCCCGTACCAACTGATCAAGCACCAGACGTCTCGATGTCTCGACATGCTCGGCCTGAAGGTCCCAACCGCTGATGCACTCGCGGAGGAACAGCCAAGACGCATTGCCCGCATGCTTGGCCTTCGCAGCGAGGAGGCGCTCGAGGATTTTCCCCAGGAACGCGCCGGATCCCACAGACGGCTCAACGACTCGCAACTTCGTCAGATCCAGGTCTGGCCGGTAGTTGCACAGGTTGAGTATCAGATCGACGACCCAGCCTCTGGTAAACACTTCGCCGTACTCGATGCGGACAGAGCTCACGCTCTCAGCCGCTAGATCGGGGACCAAACGCATCATGGACCACAGGGTAAGGCAGACCACTGACATCACTCTGCAAGCACGTTCGAGTCGGGCAGGCGGGTGTGCGTCAGGTTTGTAGCTGACCGGTAACCTCCTGGCGGCATGGAGCGGGGGCCTGGTTAGGGCCGGTCAGGTCATGTTCCGTGCGTTGGCTGTCACACGCTTGCGACCGCGATGATGTGGATGGGGGTGATTCTGATCAGCACGCGCTGCCGGTCGCCGAGACGCGCTTCCGTCGCGTTCCTTGCTGCAGGGCCGTCGATGTACTTGTCCCAGATCCGGCGGGTCCAGGCCAAACCCGACCGAGCATCGCGGGAGGCGGCGTGGCCGACCCACAGTTAGCGGAGTCTAAACCTTTGTGTGCTGCTCAAGTGTGTCGGCGACGTTCCGGAGGAGCAAAACGAACCGGTCGCGCAGCCTAAGCTTCCTCACGTCCTGCCTGAGCTGGGTACCCAACTCGTGAAGGAGTTCGCGTAGCGGCGTGAGATCAGGCTCCTGCGCGGCAGGAAGCACCGGCGGTACGGTGCGGCCCTTCTCGGCAGCATCGAACAGGGCGAACACCCGCGCGGGGTCTTCGTCCTCTTCGTAGAAGTCCTGGGCTTCCTCTGCCCTCATACCTACCATCATGCCTCGCAAAGGTGAACGTGTCATCGTGGGTAGGCGCTTCCCAGCGCGTAGACATCACCGGATGAGTCCTTGACCGGGTAGAGCACCACGAGACACCGCAAGCCGCGTATCTCCACCTCGACCAGCGCCCGCCGTCCATGTTCCGGATGGTTGTGCCAGGCGTACTCAAGGCCAGCAACGCCTACCACGGCGTCACGGACCTCGTGCCAGTCGAGCGTATGGCGACCAGCTAGCTTCTCGGCCGTCTTCTGGCTGACGATCAGCCGGGCGACCCACAGGGGCGCGGCTCAGGCTGACTGACCCTGGTGCCAGTCGAGCCGGAACCAGGCGACCCGAGAACTGGCGTCCGGGCGTTTCCGAACGTCGAGCGGAGGGCCAGGGATTCGAACCCTGGAGGTCGGTCACCCGACCTAGCGGTTTTCAAGACCTGTCCCGCTCGTAGCGGCTGATAGCGGCACATCGCGGGTAACAGCGTTCCGCCTGCTCAGCAGCGGTCCGCCAGTAGCGGCCAGTGGCGCCCTGTCGCCGCTGCTCTCGGGCCGTCTGTCCCCACAATGTCCCCACATCTCAGCTCGTCTCCTGGCGCTCGGCCCGGGGCGGTCGTCCGCCCTTCCGCGCTCTCCGCTCGGCAAGCTCGGCCTCGGCGGCGGCCAGGTCGTCGCGGTCCTGTTCGTCGCCGACGAGTCCAATCAGCTGGCGCATGCGGGCGAGCAGGTCATCGGTTCGGTCGCGATCGATTCGCTTGCAGCAGCGCCCGTATGCATCCCAAAGCAGCAGCGGTACCCGTATGGGTCGTGTCGGTGTCCGGTCGGCCATGTGGTTCCCCTCTCGTGTAGCTACACGTCTGATCTTACGACGGGAACCGCTTGTGTAGCTACACACTTCGGAATACTATGTAGCTACCAAGTTTCGCGGTTCCCTGGAAACGCGAACGGCCCGCCGCTGCCCAGCACGGCAGCGACGGACCTAGGACAGTCACCTAACCGAGAGGCAACCTGACCATGGCAACAAGGATTACAGGCTTCGAGATGTCCAGCGACGTAACCAGGCACACCGCCCGGTTCGATGACCACGCCGCGGCGGACGGCAACGGCGCGTGGATCGTGACGTGGCTGCTCGGGCGGCTGCTGACGAAGAACCAGGCGGTCACCGCGATGACGATCGCCGAGGCCGTCTACATGCACGCCGACGAGCTCATGGACAACGCGCACCCGTGGTGGGGGCACATCGACGCATGGGCCGCCGAGCTCGGCTTGAAAGGGCCGCACGCGGTCGCTGAGGCGTCGCTGCCGCCTGAGGAGCACCAGGAACGCCACAACGCCGAGCGGGACGCCGAAGAGGACGACGCCGAGCAGCCATTCGACGCCGAGGCGAACGCCGCGCGGTGGGCCGCTGAGACCCCATGGGACGGGATACCCAACCCTGCGCGGACTTTCCGCCCTGACGACATCAAGCAGGAGCAGGCCGCCGACGCCGACGGAAAGGGGATGTGAGCACCGTGGGATTTCCGATAGCAGCAAGGTTCGCCCACCCGGGCAACGGCTACAAGGGCGACCAGGACCAGGCCGCCAGGCACCTAACGCCGGGCCGCGTCTACATGGTGCACCGCCTCGACGTCGGCTTCTCTTCCTCGACGCTCTACCTTGACGGGCCGGGGCTGTCGGGCATCGGATTCAACACGGTGCTGTTCGAGGCGGCCGAGGCGCCGAACGACTGGGACGATGACGAGGACCCGGCCGAGCTAGCCGCCGAAGCCAAGCTCAACGCCGAGTACATGGCCGAGGACGAGGGCTACTGCGCCGTGTGCGGCGCGAACCTGGCGTGCTTCACCGGCTACGACGGGTGGCAGCACTTCCGGGGGCCGCACAAGCTCGTGACCGGCGCCGAGCACCGCGAGCTGTTCACCCCGGACGACGGGCACGGCGCGGTGGTCGCGTGGAGGCAGCCGGGCGACGCGCAGGACCAGGCGGCCGAGGCGGCCGCCCGGGTGCTCGCCGAGAACACAGGCGGCAACGTCCCCGTCTGCTCGATGTGCGGCGGCCTCCTGGTCCTCGGCGGCGAACGTTGGAACCACTGGCGTACCGGCGTCGACGCCGGGCACCGGCCCGTTCTGACCTGGCGGCGTGGGCTGTGAAGGCCGCGTCCGTCGTGGTGGTCGCCGTCGCCGCGCTCGGCGCCTACCTCCGCTGGGCGGTGCGGCCCGTCACCGCCGCCTACCGGGTCGGCGCGGCCATCGGGCGGCGTCGGCAGTCCCCGTAACCGGAAGCGGCCCGGTCGCGCGCTGATAACGCGCGGCCGGGCCTCGATCACCAACCTGACTGAACCAGGGAGAGACCGTGTCCGAATCATCCCAGACCAGCGGCGGCGAGCCGTTCGACGTCGAGGAATTCGCCCGCCAGGCCATCAACGCGATCGAGTACGGCGACTGGGCCGCCGACGCGACCGAGAACCGCATCATCCGCCTCGAGGAGATCATCGCGGCCAGGTGGCCGCGGAGCATGTTCCTGCGGCGGCGGCTGGCGCGCGAGCTGCGCGCCTCGGTCGCCGGGTACCCCTACCGGCCGGTGGACTTCCAGGAGCGCCGCGTCATGGCGATCAGCGAGCAGCTCGGCGACGAGGAAGCGGAGCGCGATCGCCGCTGGGAAGAGTACCGGCGCCAGGCCGAGGACCGCGAGCAGCCCGGCGCGCCGGGCGCAGTCGAGGACCAGGGCGACGAGGGCTACTGCCCCTCGGTCGGCCCGCAGGGCACGCGGTGCGCGCACCACAACGGATCCAGCAGGCACATCGACCTGAACGGCTCCAGGTGGGACGACGCCGCCAACCCGCTGTGCCAGGCGTGCGGCGACGGCCCGGCCACTGACGACGGTCTCTGCGAGCTGTGCGCGTCCACCCCGGACGGTGAGCTGTGACCGGCGACAAGCTCACCCGGTGGACCGCCGTCGGGGCCGTGCTCGCGGTCGCCGCGGTCGCGCTGCTCATCAGCTACCGGCATGCCGTCGAGGTCGTCACCGTCCACGGTGAGGCTGGCATGGTCGGCCGCCTGTACCCGGTAGTCATCGACGGCCTGATCGTCGCCGCGTCGATGGTGCTCCTCGACGCCGCCCGGCACCGTGAGGCCGCTCCCCGGCTTGCGTGGTGGATGCTCGGCGCTGGCATCGGCGCGACGCTGGCCGTGAACGTGCTCGCCGGGCTGCCGTCCGGGTGGCTCGGCGCGCTCCTCGCCGCATGGCCTGCCGCTGCGTTCGTGGGCTGCTACGAGCTGCTGATGCTGCTGGTGCGCGCATCGGCGCGGCGGGCGGTCGCCGAGACGCGCAGCACCGCGCAGGACACCGGCCAGGATGGTTCGCCGGCCACCGCGGCCGAGGTCCCCGCTGCCCTGCCGGAGAGCGTCCCTGACGCGGTTTCGTCGAGCGTCCCGAGGGACGCCGAGAGCGCGGCGCTCCTCGCGCTGCGGGCCACGCTCGCAGCGGGAAACGGCCTGTCGGGCAGGCAGCTCGAAACGCGGTTCGGGCTGAGCCGCGCTCAGGCAACCAGAGTGCGCGACCTCGTGAACGCCGAGCCGGACGGGCGCCAGCTCGACGGCCAGCTCGACCTGCTGTCCCTCGACGTCGCCGGGGACCAGGCGGCATACGCATAGCCGCATAGCCCCGGCCGGGGCGCGATCTTTCGACGAGAACGCCCCGGCCGGTTCCACTCCCGATAACGGAAGCGAGAAGAGCATGACAGAGGTCCCGATTGACGGCGAGTCAACCCCGCCGCCCGCGCTGCACCTGGTGCCGCGCGACGCCTCGTTCGAGCACCCGCTTGACGAGACCGCCCCGAAGCCCGTGCTCGTCCACGACGGCGACGGCATCGACATTCCGTCGCTCGGCGGGGAACGCCGCCCGATCATCCCCACCCACCTCCGGACTGTGGAGGGGATCCGCGGCACCACCGGGAAGTACCTCGACGCCGCCCGGTTCCACACCCTGTTTCACCTGCTGCGCGTCCCGATGTACCTGGTGATGGGCGTGGTGTGGGCGTGCGTCGGCGCGGCCAAGATCGCCAGGGCGCAACTCGCGTGGTGGTGGCTGAGCGAGTCGACGACGCTGCGGTCAAAGGCCGTTGTCGACGGCAACTCGCCCGAATGGCGTTCGCTGCACGGCGTTTCCCGCAAGACCCGGTCGTGGCGCGGTGCGGTCCTCGGCGCCGAGGTGTTCGCGATCGCCCTGGCGCTCGTCCTCATCGGCGTGCTCGCCCCGGGGCAGGCGTGGATCGTCGTCGCCGCGGCGGTCATGCCGCCGCTGGCGCGCAAGGGCAGGCCAGCGCACCGGCCGATCGTCTCCTCGGCGGTGACGACCCCGCTCGTCCGGAAGATCAGCACCGACGCCATCATCCGCGCCTACGACCGGGCCGGGCTGTGCTCCGCCGACCCGAAGAGGGCCGCCGACCACCTCGGGTTCGGCTCCACCATGTCCCGCGACGCGCTCGACAAGGGCAGCCAGGTCGTCGTCTACCTGCCGTACGGCGGGACGTTCGCCCAGGTGGTCAACGCCAAGACCAAGATCGCGTCCGGTCTCGACGTGGCCGAGTCGCAGGTCTACGCCACCCGCGACAAGCAGTCCGAGCGGCGTCACACGCTGCGGGTCCTCGACACGGACCCGCTCGCCGAGCCTGCCGGGCGGACGCCGCTGCTCGACTGCAAGCAGCGCTCGATCTGGGCCACCGTCCCGTTCGGCCTCGACCAGTTCGGCCGCAAGGTCGCGTTCTGCCTCATGTGGGTGTCCCTGCTGCTCGGCGCGCAGCCGAGGCGCGGCAAGACCTTCGCGGCCCGCCTCATCGCGCTGTTCGCCGCGCTCGACCCGTTCGTCGACATCACGCTGATCGACGGGAAGTCGTCGAAGGACTGGCAGCCGCTCCGGAAGGTCGCGCACCGGTTCGTTCAGGGCACCCACCCGACGAAGGACGGCGACCCGGTGGAGCGCGCCCTCGAGGCGCTTTACGAGATCGACCGGCACATCGTCCACGTCAACGAGGAGCTCGCCAAGCTTCCGGTGTCGGAATGCCCCGAGGGCAAGCTCACCTTTAAGCTGTACCGCCGCCCTGACCTGCACGTTCAGCTGGTGCTGCTGGAAGAGTTCCAGTGCTATTTCGAGCTGGACGACCAGAAGCGCAACAAGGAGTTCGCGAACCTGCTCGCCCGGGTCGGCGCGCTCGGCCCGTCCGCCGGCGTGATCCTCGTGGGCGCGTCCCAGAAGCCGTCCGGGGTCGGCGCGGGCGACGTTCAGCGCCTGTTCAACCGGTTCCGCGACAACTTCATCCTTCGGTTCGCGCTGCGGTGCGCCACCCGCGACGTGTCCATGGCCGTCCTCGGAAACGAGTCCTACGGCGAGGGCTACGACGCCTCGGGGCTGCCGCTCGGCGACGAGTTCAAGGGCATCGGGATTCTGTACGGGCTGACCGACGACGCGCCCACCGTCCGCACCTACCTGGCGGACGGCGAGGACGCCGAGCGCATTTGCACGGCGGCGCGGAAGCTGCGGGAGAAGAACCGCACCCTGTCCGGTGACGCGCTCGGCGTCCAGGTCGACGACCCCGAGTCGGACGTCGTGGCCGACCTGCTGTCGGTGATGGACGGTGACGCCGGCCTGTGGTGGGAGACGGCGGCCGAGCGGCTCGACGCCAAGTTCCCGATGCGGCACGCGGACGCCACCGCCGAGTCGGTGAGCGCCGCGGCGCGGGCCCGCGGCATCGCGAGCACCGATGTCCGGTGGCCGCCCGGGCGCTCTGGCACCAACCGGAAGGGCTGCAAGAAGACCGATCTAGCGCGTGCCGCACGACCATGACACCGCGCCACATGTGCCGCGCCGGTGCGGCACGCGCTGACCTGCGGAAACGCGATCAGGCGCGGCACATGGGCGCCCGTGCCGCGGGGCGTGCCGCGCCCCTGCGGGCCGCTGACCTGCGGTTCCGTGCTGGCGGCTCAGTGAGCGACAACGAGGGAGGATGCGATACCCATGGGGTTCAGGCTGCGAGGGGCCTTCCAGTGCGGTGCGTGCGGCAAGCCGCGCGGATTCGGTGCTCACCTGTGCGAGCCCGGCAAGCGCCGGCGGCGCCGCACCGCGCTGCAGAACCCCATGGCGTGGGAATGCGGGCGGTGCCGCCAGCCCCGCGGGCTGCGGCACACCTGCACGCAGCGGAGCGACTTCGCGGCCCGGAAACGGAAAGCCGCCACGGCCGAACGGCAGCGGAAGCGGAAGGCCGCCGCGGCGGCGAGGACGGCCAGGCGCAAGCAGGCCGCTGCCGACCGGCGGGCCCGCGACCGGGCACGGAAGACGGCAGCGAAGACGAAGCCGGGCAAGCCGCGCGCCCGCAGCGGCGACGCGCACGAGCCGGGCACCTGCGGGGACCCCGACTGCCTGAAGTACGGCTGCAAGGCGTACTGGCTTGGCATGGCCAACTGTTCGCGACCGCACATTGGAGAGTGACATGCACGCTGTAGAGACCGGGTTCGAGGTCGCCGCCGTCATCTTGCTGGCCGTGGCCGCCCGGGCGGTGCTCGTGAACTTCCGCCCCTACCGGGAGTGCCGGTGGTGCCGCCCCGGCGGGCTGCTCGGCGGGAGCCTGCTCGCGCGGATGGGCGGCCACGAGCCGCGCCCGTCCCGCAAGCGGCGGTGCTGGCGGTGCAAGCACACGAAGCTGACCGGGCGCCTCGGCGCGCGGCAGGTCCACAAGGTGAAGCTGTCGCTGCGCCAGGCATGGCAGGAGAACGCCCGGTGAGCCGCCTGCACGGCACGTGGCAGGCCGAGGGGGGCGGCGGCGGGGTTCCGGGTCCGCTGCTCGCTGGCGTCGTCCTGGCGCTGCTCGCGGCGGCCTCCGGGGCGGCCGCGGCGGTCGAGGCCGCCGCAACGCTCATCCTGGCCATCGTGGTGGCGGCCGCGGTGCTGACCGTCACCGGGCTCGCCGCGGCGGTGGTGCTGCTGCGCCGCTACAGCCACCGCGGCGCCGGGCAGTTCGCGCTGCAGGCCGAGGCGATGCGCGCCGAGGTCGCGGACCGCACCACCGCGGCGCTACCGGCACCCTCCGCCGTCCACTACCACCTGCACCTGTCCCCCGGCATGGACGCCGCGGGGATCATCGCCGCGCTCCCGCAGCAGCGGGACGCCATCACCATCACCGAGGAGTAGCCGAAATGATCATCGCCGGAATCATCGTGATCGCGGTCCTGTACGCCGCCCACCACGGCAGGCACTACCGCCGCCACCGCCGCAGCGGGCTGACCGTGAGCGAGTCACTGCGCGGGCCGTTCGGCACTCGCGTCCGCATCACCAAGAGGTTCTGACAGACCGGTAAGCGTCCGTCGTACACAGCGACGCCCCGCCAGGCTCGGCCTGGCGGGGCGTTCGTCGAGCGCCTCGGCCGCCAGCGGCACCCACCTGACGCGGCCCCGCGCCCCGATCCGCGCCTGCCACCTCGGCCCGCCGGGCGCCGCCAGCTCGACCAGTGCCGAGCTCGCCCGCCCACTCCGCAGGCAGTCCGCGGCGTACTGCCGGGCCGTCCGCCTGCCACAGGAACGCGGCGGTCACCGGGGCGCCCCGGCATCGCGCGGCACCGGCTTGACGGCATCATGGTGGAGCTACCACAACAAGCGGGGCGGCTAACCGGTCACGGCCACGGCATCCACCGCCAGGTCCCGTTCAGGGTGCGGCGGCACGCGTCGGTCTGCCCGGCGGGGCCGACCGTCATTCCCAGCAGCGCCCCCTGGTTCGCGTGCATCGCCGCCTCCACCATGCTGCGCGCCGCAAGCATGTCGTCCGCCCGGCCGCGCGCCAGCTCCGGCACCGCGGACGACCCGCTGAGCACCTGCCACCACCACCGCGGCCCGTCGTCGGGCAGGTCCAGTTCATCTAGCCCCATCAGTCCCATCGCGCCTCCAGTCTCGGGACGGCCAGGGTACATCGCCATGCATCGCCATGCATAGCGTTACATACGTTTGCGCTGGTAGAGTGGTGTTTACAGTGCTCTACATGACAACGCCTCGCCCCGAGCTGAACCCAGGATCGGCCGTCCCGCTCTACGAGCAGATAGCCGACTGGATCGCGGCCGAGATCGCCGCCGGACGCCTGGCCCACGGCAGCAAGTTCCCCGACTCTCGCGTGCTCGCCGAGGACTGGGGCGTCGGCTACCTCACCGTCAGGCGCGCGATGCGCGAGCTCGCCGAACGCGGCCTCGTCGTCTCCCGCGTCGGCAAGGGCACGTTCGTCACCGCGCCCGAGAGCTAGGGCGTTTTTCGCCCACCACGGGGCGGCGGGCGCGTCGCAAGCTGAAACACGCAGAATCTAGAATCCGAGTCGTTTTTTCCGGGGATGGCGACGTTTTCCGGGCCGAAAAAACGAGCCTGGGAGTTAACACGGCAAAAAGTCAGGCTTGCGGATGGGTCATAGCGCCCCGGAATCTTAGAATGCCCAGGTCAGAGGCTTGCGCGTGGTTTCTTGCGCATCTGGCCGCCTCGGCGGCTGTTGCAACGGCGGCAAGCACCGACGAGGTTGGACTCGTCGCTCGTCCCGCCCCTGGCCTTGGGCACGACGTGGTCGGCGGTGGCCGGATCATCCTTGGTGAACTGGCCGCCGCACCAGTGGCAGGCGACGGCGGCGGCGATGACCTTCGCCGAGACGCGCCGCCACTCCGCTCCGTAGCCGCGCTGGGCGGCGCTGGGGCGTCCTGGCGGGTCCGTGTTCTTCCGCTTGGTTGCCTTCGCCTGGCAGCCCGGGCAGCGCAGCCCTGGCGCGCTGTCGAGGTCGTACAGGCGCTTGCAGTCCATGCACCACCGTCTCGGCATCGGTCAGTCGTCGCCGAGCAGCCCGTGCAGCTCGCTGGCGACCGCCTTGGCGAAGGCGTGCGCTTCCGGGGCCTGCTGCTCGGCGCGGCGCGGGAGCTCGTTAAGCCAGTGGCGGATCGCGCGGAACGTGTTCTCGTGGTGCGCTGCGGAGCGCCTCTCCGCCTCGGCCAGGCGGCCGAGCAGGACCGGCCGAAGATCGCGGTCGAACCACTCGTCGAGGGGAACGGCGGGGGCCGGTGCGGCGGGCTGTACGGGCGTGGTCATGTTGAGTGCCGGGGTGGCGGGCATCGTCATGATGGTTCCTTCCGGGGCGTGCTGGCCGCCGCGCGGATGAGCGCGGCGTCGGGGTTGAGGAGGGCCCTGCCGGGGGTGTCGATGACGTCCTTGGCGTGGCCTGCCCTGACCGCCGCCCGGGCGAGGGCGGCGACCGTCTGCTCGAGCGCGGCGAGCCGCCCGGCACAGTCGGGCTGCGCGGGCTCTGGCGGCGGCGTGCGCGGGCGGCGCATCAGTAGCCGGCCGCGATCGGCGAGAGCGGCCCGTTGGGCTGGAACTGGGTGAACGCGCCGTAGCCGACGGCCGCCCCGTTGTTCACGCCGCCGGCCTGCGACGTCCCGCTGAAGGTGGCGCTCTTGCCGCCCCGCTGGACGCGATTCGGGAAGCTCGCGAGGTACTGGATGACCTGGAACCTGACCTGCAGGGTTCCGGACAGGATCTCGGGCAGCACCCGCACTTGCGGGGTGCTCGAGAAGTAGACGCAGTCGGCCCAGCGGCCGAGCAGCACGGGCGCGTAGCCGCCGTTCCCGGCGGTGGGCGACGCGACGCCGGCGCTCACGCCGATGGTCGGCGGGATGGTGCCGCCGAACGAGCTGACAAGGTTCGCGTCCTCGACGAAGGGCAGGCCGTGAAGCGCCTTGACGATGCGGCCGGGCTCGACGAGCGGCCGGTTGCTGGCGTCGCAGGTGCCGGAGATGATCGCCCATACGTCCGGACTCGCCAGCCAGGCCGTTGCGGGAAGTCCCCTGTACCTGGCGAACTTGCTGTACAGCTGCGCGGTCATCTGGTGGGCGGACTGGCTGAAGTCGGTGCCGCCGTTGACCCACGTCTGCGCGCTGGCGCTGTTGGTCGACGAGAGCCACAGGTGGTTGGCGGCCGAGAGGACGCCGCCGGGGATCAGGCCGTTGAGCTGCCCGTTCAGGCCGCTGCCGGTCACCGGGTTGACGCCGTTGCCGAGCAGCAGCGACCCGTCGAGGTTGGTCGCGAAGTCCTCCTGCAGGTCGGCCAGCCAGGTGGAGTCCAAGTTAACCGGCGACATGTCGACGAGCTCCGTGGACGCGTCGAGGACGGCGGCCAGCGTGCCGACCGGGGCGGTTACCGCGGCGTCGGCCGGGTCGCGGATGGCGGCCCGGGCGCCGTCGCCCGCCTGCATGCCGGTGCCCGCGCCGTTGCCCGCCGCGAACAGCGGCAGGGAGACCGTCCGGCCGACACCCAAGGGCAGCTCGAGGCGGGTCCACAGGGCGGCCAGCGGCGCGCCGGCGCGCGGGGCGTGAACGAACTGCTCTTCCATCCAGATCGGCGGGGTGAAGTAGCCGCCCTGGCCGGGCGTGGTGCTGGCGGCGCGCTGCTCGAGCTCGCGCATCTCGTCTTGCTTCTCGAACAGCTTCCCGCCGGCGGCCTGCCACCGCTGCCAGGCGATCGCCTCGGCGGGGGTGCGGGTCATCGCCAGCTCGATTTCCCGTTCGGCCCGCATCTGGCGCAGGTACCTGTCGGCTCGCCTGTGCTCGTAGCGCTCGGAGTCGGCGAGCCTCTTGCCGGCGGCGTCCTGGCCGCCGTCGCCGTGCCCGTAGCGCCGCGAGACGCGGGCGACGTCGGCGAACCAGGAGTGGGAGCCGGGACCGGGCCCGTACAAGTCGGGCTCGTTCACGGTCAGCCGGGCGCGGAGCTCGGCGGCCTCCTGCTCGGCGCGGTCGGCGCGCTGCTCGAGCTGGGCTGCCTGGCCCTGCATCTCGGTCCACTGGTTGCCGTCGAACCGCAGTTTGCCGTCCCTCAGCTGCATCTGGTCGCTGAGCTTCCGCCGTGCTGGCATCGCGTTCCTTCCGTTCGGCTGCGATCGCCGTTCCATCACCGGGGCCGCCGCGGCGCGGCCGGTCGTCTGCATGGTCTGCCGGGCGCCCTGCCCGGCGGAGTACTCCCGGGTGCAGGACCCGCAGAACGGCGGCCCGTCCTGCGGGTTGCCGCTGAAGCTGAACGAGTGCCCGCCCCGACCGGGGCACGCGGCGCACCCGCCGCACATGCAGTGGATCTCGGCGTTCGTCATCCCGCTCT
>Ga0066797_1000012_pt1 | contig 60333 bp, 52 predicted proteins | sample PersoiDNA2013193_FD_76335 | JGI IMG/M metagenome (GOLD analysis project Ga0066797, IMG submission 76335) | Permafrost soil microbial communities from the Arctic, to analyse light accelerated degradation of dissolved organic matter (DOM) -... | ecosystem: Environmental > Terrestrial > Soil >... | reverse complement strand
CCGCAGCCGCCGGCATCACCATAACCGGCATAACACCACAGGCAGCACCCACCGGCGCATACCAGCCCGACACGCCCGAGACCGCCAACTTATAAACCGACGCGTCCATACGCACGCTTTTCTGCCAAGATCTTTGCCGCGAGCAGGGGTCCTGTCTGGAATGCGGGGATATGACCCTCGGGTGGTCGGCCAGCGGGCAGACCGCGCTGATTCGCATATCGCCAAGGACCTGGGCTGACGAGGGCAATGATCTTAGACTCGTCGCATGGCGAGGTACTTCGACATTCATCCGGCCAATCCGCAGCAGCGAGCGATCGCCGCGGTCACTGACATCGTGCGCGCGGGGGGCGTGATCGCCTATCCGACGGACTCGTGCTATGCGCTCGGATGCCAGCTCGGCAACACCGACGGCATCGCGAGGATCAAGTCGATCCGCAACCTCGACGACAAGCATCACCTCACGCTGATGTGCCAGGACTTCGCCCAGCTAGGCCAGTTCGCGCACGTCGCCAACTCGGTGTTCCGCGCCATCAAGGCGGCGACACCCGGCAGCTACACATTCATCCTGCCCGCGACAAAGGAAGTACCGCGCAGGCTGCAGCACCCGGGAAAGAAGACCGTCGGCGTGCGGATCCCCCGCCACGTCGTGACCCAGGCGCTGCTCGCCGAACTCGGCGAGCCCCTCGTATCCTGCACCCTGCTGCTGCCCGGCCAGGACGAGCCCATGACCCAGGGCTGGGAGATCGTCGAGCAGCTCGGCCATGTCGTCGACGCGGTCATCGACTCTGGCGACTGCGGCATCGAGCCGACAACCGTCATTGACTTCTCGCAGCAGGAGCCCGAGATCGTACGCCGCGGGGCAGGCGACACCTCCGGCTTCGAGTGAGCCGCCGGCCCGCGAGCGGACGAACTGGTCCCTAGCTTGTCTTGTAGATCGTGATCGACTCGGCCGGCAGCACGATGCCCCGCGCGACCGACGCTCCGGAATCCTTCCAGGTCACGACCTTCGAGTTCGCCGCGTTCTGATTGCCGGCGCTGTAGCGCCACGTGAGCAGCGTTCCTGACAGCTTCGCCTGGAAAGCCAGCCCCTTCACGGCGCTCGTATTGGTATTGATGAGTGCCACGACCGACTTGCCGTTCGGCAGCACCGACCGGTAGGCCAGCACGTCAGCCGGGTCCGAGGTATTAATCGCTGCGAGCTTCGCGTGCGGCTGGGCCAGCAGCGCGGCGAGCAGGTAACCGTAGTAGGGGGTTTCCGCGACCGGCTTGGCTGACGAGGTAAAAAGCGCCTGATCCGGGCTGAGGCACCGGGAGCTGGTGTCGCCGTAATTATTCAGGTCCCACCAGTCGACGCTCTTCGCGCCCGCCGCGAGCCAGGACAGGATGTCTCCGGCGGCGAATACCGCGCCGACCGGGGTACATGCCGTCATCGTGGGGTGGTTTGACACGCCGGTCTCGCCGATGACGATCGAAGCCTGCGGAGCGTAGACCTTCAGCGCGCCCCTGATCCCGCTGTAAAGCGAGGGAATGCTGAACAGCGACTGCAGCACCTGCTTGTCGGTCGGGTTGGACCCGCCGGTCGCGCCGGAGTAGCCGAACGGGTAGTAGTGCGCGTCCACGAAGCTCAGGTACTTACCGTCGGTCTTGAGCACGGTACTGTCCCACTCGGTGGCCCCCGCCACCGACGCGCCGCCCACCGTGCTGCCGAACGCCCACGGCACCCCGATGGCCGCCGCAGAGCTCGCCGTTTTCATGGCGATCAAGAACCGCTTCGCGTTTACCGCGTAGGAGGTCGCCATCGTCTGCATGCCGGCCGCGATGCCCTGGGTCACCATCGGGCAGGTCGGGTTCTCGCCGTTCGCGTTGTGCACTCCAGGCAGGTAGCCCTGGAATTTCTCCGGGGCGCCGGCCAGTTCGTTGTTGACCTCCCAGCACCCGTAGCCCTCGTTGCCGACCTCCCACAGCGCGACGGCCTTAGCGGGGTTCTTCGCTGCTTGCTTCACCCAGGTGGCGGCTTCCGTGGGGGTACCCGAGCCGTAGTTGACCGTGACGAAGCTCGACGCGCCGATCGCCCGCGCTTGCTTGGAGAACTGGCTGAAGCCGAGCGGTACGGCGGATGCGCATTTCGAGGTGAAGGATGCCGTGGCGTTGTACGGCAGGCAGTTCTCGATGGTGGTGTTCGTCTGCCAGTCGTAGGCGTCGGCAAACGTGCCGCCGCCGTAGCGGAGCTGGCGGATGCCGGCCGCCTTGAGCAGCGGCTGCATCGCGGCGACGCTGGCGGGCGCGAAGTAGGCGTAGTCCCACGGCGCGACGTTGACCCCGAGCGGGGTACCGGAGAGCGTCGCGGGGACCGCGGCCGCCGTGGCCGCCGCCCCCGCCGCTGCCGCGCTTGCGGCGGACGGCACCACAGCCGCCGCCAGGACCGCGAGCGCAGCGCCGGCGCTCGCGTACAACGCCCGCCTGTGACTCAGGGGCACAGCCATGTGATTACTCCCCTTGCCTTTCGATGCTGGTTGATCATAAAAAATAAAGACTTTTCACACTAAATCTACATGTCACGTTCTGTCCGGTAGATACGAAATGCCAGCTTGACGGGTCCGGTCACGCGTTACGTTCACCGACCTCGTAACCCCGACGCCCGGGTCAGGAGCCGGCCGGCCGGCATCGTGGTCCGGCCGGCCGGCCGACTTCGGCGGCCTGGCCGGCGTTTGACTCATTCCGCCACGGGCAGACGCACCGGCGGCCGGGTGGTAATAACCCGGTCGCCCCGGGAGGGTTTCCCGAATGCGAAGGTGGACGGATGTCAGCCGGAGTTGGCTTGCGCAGGAACAGACGGGGATACCGCGAGAGATACGGGCGCCGCAGGTATGGCACGAGCCGGGGCGCAAGGAAGCCGGCCGGAGCCGGTGCCCTCAACGCCGTCGCCCGTCTTGGCCTGGTCGCTCGCGGCGTCGTCTACGTCATTATCGGCGTGATCGCCGTGATGATGGCGCTCGGCATCTCGCGCCACTCATCGGACAGTGCAGGAGCGATCGAGGCGATCGCCACCAAGCCCTTCGGATATTTGCTCTTGTGGATCCTCGTGATCGGGTTCCTCGGACTGGCCGTGTGGCGGTTCGTCCAAGCCGCGGTCAAGCGGCTGAACGCGACGGAAGGGCACAGGATCAAGGCGTTCCTTTACGGCGTCGCCTACACGATCTTGTTCTTCAGCACCTTGATGTTCGTCGTGCACGGCAGGCAGCCGACGGGGAGCAACGCCGCCGCACGTGATTACACGGCCCGGGTGCTGTCTCATGACGGCGGCCAGCTCCTGGTGGCCATCGTGGGAGTCGTGCTCGTCGTCCTCGGGATCGTCATGGCGATCCGGGGCTTCAGTGCCGAATTCACCAGGGAACTGCGCATGGGATGGATGAGCAACTCAACGCAGAATGCGGTGGTCAGGCTGGGCCAGGCCGGTTACGTCGCGCGCGGGGCCGTTGTGGCCGGCATCGGAATCGCCGCCGTCGACGCGGCCATTGCCTACAAGGCGGCCAGAGCCGAAGGCGTCGACGGCGTCCTCCGCTCGTTCGCTCAGACCGATTTCGGCCCCTGGCTCCTCATTCTCATCGCACTCGGGCTGATCGCTTTCGGTGTCCTGTCGTTCTTCGAGGCGAAGTGGCGCCGCACCCTGGGAGGAATCCCCGTCTAAGCGCTCCTGGGGCCGCAGCCGCCTAGCCGGACACTCGCTGCTCGCCTGAATCGGCGAGCAGCGCCCCGATCGTGTCCAGGGTGCCCCGGGATTCGCTGCGCAGGCTGGTGATGTCCAGGCCCTCATCGCCGATCAGGACGAGGACCGCCCTGGCCCCGACGGCGTAGATCGCCACGCATCCGCCGCTGCTCCTCGTCATGGCTTCGCGGAGCGCGCCCTGGCAACGGCCGTGCCCGTGATTCCCGCCACTCTTTCCCTCAGCGCACGCATCTCGGCAAGCAAAGCATCCTCGGCCATCCGCGCCTCTCCCCTCCCAGATATCATCCGGTCCCCCCGGGTGTCGTGCCCTCACCGTAGCGAAGACGAAGCAGCCGAAACGCCGCGGGCAGTTCGCTGCGCCTCAACGATCAGGTCGAGGACATCCTGATCACCTTGACCAAGCAGTACCACCTGATCCGCCTCCTGAAGAACACCGAAGGAGCCCAGGTCCTGTTCTTCTACCTGGTCCTCGACAGGCCGAAGGCGAACCTGGCCCTCGCCCGTCACCACCTCAAGCGGATCGAGAGCGAGATAACCGTCTGACGTCCGGGTACCCGGACGCCGGGGAGCGGTTCCCTCTGCGGAATGCTGACTCCCCACGAGATACCGTTACCCGGTGACGATCACGAACTGGGCGGGCAACCTCACCTTTACCGCGCCTTCTTTGCTCCGTCCTCGCTCGGTAGACGAACTCCGCGGCATGGTCGCCCGGGCGCCATGGGTGCACGCGCTTGGCGCGGGCCACTCGTTCAGCCCGGTCGCCGACTCGCCGGGCTCGCTCATCACGCTCGACAGCCTGCCGACCGAAATCGAGATCGATTCGCGGCACGCAACCGTCAAGGTAGGCGCGGGAGTACGGTACGCCGAGCTTGCCGGGGCCCTCGACGCGCACGGCTTCGCGCTGGCCAACCTCGCGTCTCTTCCGCACATCAGCGTCGCCGGCGCGGTCGCCACCGGGACGCACGGCTCCGGTGACCGCAACGGGTCGCTCGCGACCTCGGTCACCGGGATCGAACTGGTCACCGCGGAAGGGGACCTGGCTGTCATGGGCCCAGACGAGATCAGCGGAGCGGTGGTCTCTCTTGGTGCGCTCGGCGTGGTCACCAGCCTCACGCTGACGCTGGTGCCTTCCTTCACGGTCCGCCAGTGGGTCTACGAGAACTTGCCGCGCGAGGACCTGGACGCGAGCTTTGCCGAGATCTTCGCCAGCGCGTACAGCGTGAGCGCGTTCACTACGTGGCGCGATCTGGCGAACTTCGGCCGTGTCTGGGTGAAGCACGGCGGAGACGACGGCTGGACGGCACCGGAGCACTGGCATAACGCCTCGCTTGCCGATGGCCAGCGCAATCCTGTCCCAGGAATGCCACCCGTCCACACGACTGACCAGGGCGGTGCGGAAGGAAGCTGGCATGAACGGCTGCCGCACTTCCGAGCGGAGTTCACGCCGAGCGCCGGGGACGAGCTGCAGTCCGAATACCTGCTGCCCCGCGGCCAGGCCGTCGCGGCCTTGGCGGCGCTCAACGACCTCGCGCCACGGATCGCCGCGCTCCTGCTTGTCTGCGAGATCCGCACGGTGGCCGCCGACGGCCTCTGGCTTAGCCCCTGCTACGAGCGCGAGACGGCCGCATTCCACTTCACCTGGCGCAAGGACACGGCCGCGCTCGCGACGCTCCTGCCGGCGATCGAGGACCGTCTCGCACCGTTCGGAGCCCGCGCGCACTGGGGCAAGCTGTTCACGCTCTCCCCGGCCGTTATCCGGGCCGGCTATCCAAGGCTGCGAGAGTTCCGGCACCTCATGGACTCATGTGACCCATCAGGGAAATTCCGGAACCACTTCATCAAAACCTTCATCGATGGCGAACCGGAATGATGTTAAGTGCGAGGCCCTCCGATTCCCGTGACAACAGAATTTCAAAAACATTTTCGATTAACTTGGTTCGATATTTTATATGCTGCCAAATAGTTCGTGATCACGGGCATCTTAGGCAGTAACTCAAATCGGTGTATCGGCTGAAATGTCATGGTTACGTGTGCTCTCATGGCAACATAGCCGAATCTTGCCTGGTGGCAGGGTTGGGGGGCAGAATGACAGATCACGGTACCTGGCCGCCTGCACAGGCGCGGCGACCCGAGCCGTCATGGCCGACGGTCATCGCGACCACCGTGCGGCTGTGGGTCGACAGGCACCCTGTCGCCGGCATGAAGGTGACAAGCTGGCGACTGCTCGCGCTCGTGCTCGGCGCGGTGATCGTGGTCTCGGGCGCGATCACCGGAGTCGTCATCGGGGGCGAACCGACCTCTTCCGCCGCGTTGCACCGCCAGGCGAACCCTGGTGCACAGTCCGCTGTTTCGCTTCAGGTGGCGACGGCGACACGGAACTCCGCCGCACGCTGGATCGCCGGTCAGGTTGGCCCGAGCGCCATCGTGGCCTGCGACCCGGCTATGTGCGCGGCGCTGCAGGCGAACGGGCTCGCCGCGAGCAGGCTGATCATGCTCGGGACCGCCGCGGCCGACCCACTCGGGTCCGACCTGGTGGTCGCGACCCCGGTCCTGCGAAGCCAGTTCGGCGGCCGCCTGGCGAGCGTGTACGCGCCCGCGGTCATCGCGAGTTTCGGCTCTGGCGCCGGGCGGATCGATATCCGCGCGGTCGCTCCGGACGGAGCGGCGGCCTACAACTCGGCCCTCACCGCGGACCGCGACGCACGGATCGCCGCGGGCAGGCAGTTGATGGGTAACCGGCGAATCACCATGTCGGCGGCGGACCGGGCAGAGTTTCGCGCCGGGCGGGTCGACCCCCGGCTGCTCTCCACGCTCGCCGCGCTCGCAGCCCAGCATCCGGTGCGGATTCTCGCTCTCGGCGACCCGTCGCCAGGCGCGAACGCGACAGTCCCGCTGCGCAGCGCCGAGATAGCCCCGGCGCGCGCCGGGGTCCACACGACGGCACGCCTGCGATCAATGCTGACGTTCCTGCAGGCGCAGCGGCTGCCGTTCTTGCCGATGCGGGCAGTCCTCGTCGGTAAGTCGGCGCTGAGCGTCGAGTACGCCGCGCCTGGCCCGCTCGGATTGCTGAGCGGTACGTGATATAAGCCTGAGCTCTGCTGAGCTCTGGGTAGGGGAGGGACCCATGAGATTTACACGATTTGTCCGCCGGATAGTTTTGCTGGCGGCGTTGCCCATGTTGCTGCTTGGCATTCCCGCCGCCGTCTCGGCTTCGGCTGCCACCACTTCTTCTACCGGCACCGGCTGGATCAGGCTCGCCCACCTGTCCCCGAACACGCCGGAGGTAGACGTCTACCTCTATTCGTTTGGCGACTCCTCCGCCCAGATCGTGCTGCACCATGTCGGGTACGGTGCGGTGGCACCGTATGAGCAGGTCCCCGCGGGCGAGTACACCGTGGCCATGCGCGCCGCGGGCGCGGTGGCCACGAGCACGCCGGTGCTGTCGTCCAGCGTGTGGGTCGTGGCGGGTCACGCCTACACCGTGGCCGGACTCGGGCCGGAATCCGGACTGCGGCTGCAGGTCCTTGACGACAAGCTGAGCACGCCGCCAGGCAAGGCTCTCGTGCGGATCGTCCAGGCCTCGCTCCGCCAGCACGTGGTCTCGGTGAGCTTTGGCGGGCACGTGCTCGACGGCAGCCTGAAGTTCGCGTCGGTGAGCCCGTATCAGGCGGTGTCCGCGGCGACCGCGACCCTGAACGTCACCGGAAGCGGGGAGGACGCGCACGCCAGCGTCCCGCTTGCCGCGGGGACCGTGCACACGCTCGTGGTTCTCGATGGGCCCAAGGGCCTCATGATCGACGACCTGCTTGACGCGGCCGGCAGCGGCACGGCGCCGGCCGGCGCCGCGTCGACCGGATTCGGCGGGATGGCACCGCACGCTCCGGCGTCCCCGCTGCCATGGCTGTCGGTGATGGGTGCGGGGCTCGTGCTCGCGATGCTCGGCGGGCGCCGCCTGCGCCGCCTTTCCGCCGCGCGGTCATAGGGATGCTGGCTGGCAGGACGACGGCCGCGCTCGTGCTCGCCGCGGGCGTGGCCGTCGCCGTGGCCGGGGGGGCCGGGCTGATGCTGACCCGTCACCCGGAGACCGTGCAGGCGACCGCCCTCCAGGCGTTCCCGGCACCGACCGGCCCGATCGCGGCCGTCCCGCGGCATGGCACGACCAAGGTCGCCAAGCCGATCGCACTGCTCATCCCGGCCATCGGGGTGAGCACTTCGCTGATTCATCTTGGGCTGACAAGCAGCGGCGCTCTTCAGGTGCCGCCCTCAACGGCCGTCGCCGGCTGGTACACGGGCAGTCCGCGCCCTGGTGCCACCGGGTCAGCGGTTATCGCGGGCCATATCGACTCGCATGCGGGGCCGGGGATCTTCTTCAGGCTGCCGCAGCTAAAGCCCGGCGACCGCATATACGTACGGCGCGCTGACGGGACACTCGCGGTCTTCAAGGTCACCGCGGTGCAGACGTACGCGAAGGACAAGTTTCCCACCGCGGCGGTGTACGGTCCGGCTCCCGACCCGGAACTGCGCCTCATTACCTGCGGCGGGGTTTTCGATCACAGCCTCAAGTCGTACCTCAGCAACACGATCGTCTACGCGACAGAAGTCGGCTGACCGGGAGCGGGTAGCCCGGACAGCCGAGACAGCCGAGACAGCCACGGTAGCCGCCCGCGACCAATCTGCAACCGTCCGACGCGACGGGCTGCCACCCGCGGCCCGTTGAGTGGGACAGGAAGAACAAGCCATAACGGATCCGGGTTCGGCTCTCCCCGGATCACCCACCCCCGCTCTCCCCGGTTCGCGCTCCCCGTCCACCAGCGTGAACCGGGGAGAGCTCTTTGACGCGAGCACAGTACCGAGCGCAGCACAATCGTCACGTGATTACATTTCATTACTTGTCAGCAACTCTAAGTATTGTTACTCTTTCGAGTGGGCCGGATACTCTACGTGATAATGGATGGTGCCCCCATGACCATCAGGCGGCGTACTCAAGTCGGGATCGTCGGAGCCGGTCCAGCTGGACTCCTCCTCTCTCACCTACTGGCCCTCAGCGGGATCGATTCGGTCGTCGTGGAGAGCCGGAGCCGTGCCCACTGCGAGTCCAGGCAGCGGGCCGGAATGCTCGAATCGACGACGGTGGAGCTGCTGCGCGCGGTCGGCCTCGGCCAGCGGCTGGACGCGGAGGGGCTAGAACACGACGGCATCTACCTGCAGTTCGCCGGTGAACGGCACCACGTGAACTTCCGGGAGCTCACCGGGGGTCGATGGATCACCATCTACGCGCAGACCGAGATCGTCAAGGACCTGATCGCGGCCCGCCTGGCGGACGGGGCGGCGCTCGAGTTCAGCGTCAGCGATACCGAGGTGAGCGAACTCGACTCAGAGCGCCCCCTGCTCAGGTACACGGACTCGGCCGGGCAACGCCACGAGGTCGTCTGCGACGCCATCGCGGGCTGCGACGGCTTCCATGGCGTATGCAGGAAATCGATACCGCACGGCGGCCCGCGGACCGTGACCGAGCGCGCCTACCCCTACGGCTGGCTCGGCATCCTCGCCGCGGCGCCACCGTCGACCGATGAGGTCATCTACTGCCGCCATGAGAACGGTTTCGCGCTGCACAGCATGCGCACTCCGGAGATCGGGCGCCTCTACCTTCAGGTGCCCGCGGACGAAGACATCGCGGACTGGCCAGACGACCGGATCTGGAGCGAGCTGCGCCACCGGATGGCGGTCCCCGGCTGGCAGCTGATCACCGGCCCCGTCCTTGAGAAGAGCATCACCCCGATGCGCAGCTTCGTCGCCGCGCCGATGCGGTACCGGCGACTGTTCCTGGCGGGCGATGCGGCGCACATCGTGCCGCCGACCGGTGCGAAGGGCCTCAATCTGGCCGTCGCGGATGTGGCAGCGCTCGCTACCGCGCTGACCAGGCTGCTCCGGAATGGCCAGCAGGAGCTGGCGGACGCGTACTCCGACCACTGCCTTGAGCGAGTATGGCGGGCAACGCACCTTGCCGACTGGATGACCACCATGATGCACGTGGTCCCCGGGCAAGACGAGTTCGAGTCCGCACTGCAGCTCGCCCAGCTCCGTAACCTGGTGACGTCGCGCGCCGCGGCGACCATGCTCGCGGAGAACTACACCGGTTACGCACCGCTTCGCTACGACCCCGCCACCCGGCTTGGCGCCGCGGCGCTGTGGGCCGCATCCGTGGCGTGACGATGCCTCACTCGGCTTGCCGCGCCTCGGCAAAGCGCTCAACGCCGAGCACGGCGAGCAGTTGCAGCTTCTCGTGGGCTTCGGAGCGGGGCGGGGCGGTGAGGACGAGCAGCGCCTGAGACTGGTCCTCGGTGAACAGGACCTGGCAGTCCACCTCGATCGCGCCGAGCTCCGGATGGATGAGCGTCTTGTGATCCTCGAATCGCCGTGCGACCTCGTGGCGCTCCCAGAGCGAGGCGAATTCCTGACTCGCCTTCTGCAGGGCGCGCACGAGGTCCCCGGCACGCGACCGCGGACCCATGGCACCGTACGCGGCGCGAAGGTTGGCGACCTGAGCCCGGCTCTGCCGGTCCCTGTCCTCCTGGGGGTAGCGCAACCGCTCCGAGGGATCGGTGAACCAGCGGTAGATCTCGCTGCGAGCAAGCCCGGTGTATCCCGACTTGACGCCAAGCAGCGCCTCGGCCATCCGGTTCTGCACCAGCGTCTCCCCCAGATTGGACAGGATGAGCGCTGGCGTGTCGTCCAGGCGATCAAGCACTCGCAGCAGTGCGGGGGCGACATGCGCCGAGGCCGACATCGGCTCAGGCGCGTGGTGCCCCGCGATCGTGAACAGGTAGTCGCGCTCATCGCCGGTCAGCCGCAGGGCACGGGCGAGCGACGCCAGCATCTGCTCGCTCGGCTGCGGTCCGCGGCGCTGTTCAAGACGCGTGTAGTAGTCCGTCGACATGACGGCGAGGGACGCGACCTCCTCACGCCGCAGGCCCGGGGCCCGGCGGCGAACTCCCGCGGCGAGGCCGACGTCCGCTGGGCGCAGCGCCTCCCTGCGGTGGCGCAGGAAGTCTGCCAGTGCTTGACGGTCCATGGAATCCATTGTCCGCCACGCCTCGGAGTCGAGCCAGGGATCGCGGATCCCCCGATAACCGCTCCCTGCACCCGCCGTGGCGGAGCGGACACCATGAAGGCATGAACATCTCAGGAAACACCGTCTTCATTCCTGGCTCCACCAGCGGCATCGGCCTCGCGCTCGCGCTCGCGCTGCAGGCCAAGGGCAATCGCGTCATTGTCGGCGGCCGGCGCGCCGAACTGCTCGAGCGGATCGCCGCCGAGCATCCGGGCATCGACACCGTGCGGATCGATACGGCCGATGCCGCCAGCATCGAGTCGGCGGCCAAGGAGGTGCTGGCACAACACCCTGACCTCAACGTTCTCGTCGCGATGGCCGGCATCATGCGCATCGAAGACTGGCACGAACCAGCGTCGTTCCTCGCATCAGCCGAAGCGGTCGTGACGACGAACCTGCTTGGCCCGATTCGCCTCATCGCCGCCTTCATCGAGCACCTGCGCAGGCAGCAAGACGCCTCGATCGTCACCGTCTCCTCTGGCCTGGCGTTCACGCCGCTCGCGGTCACGCCGAGCTATAACGCGTCGAAGGCCGCTATCCACATGCTGAGCGAGTCGATCCGCCTTCAGCTCGCCGACACGACCGTGAAGATTGTCGAACTCGAGCCTCCGTCCGTCCGCACGGCGCTGGTGCCCGGCCAGGAGAGCAGCGAGTTCGCCATGGACCTCGATGAGTTCGTGGCCGAGGTAATCCAGCTAGTCCAGGCGCAGCCCGATGCGAAGGAGCTGCAGGTCGAGCGCGTGAAGTTCCTGCGCTACGGCGAGGCCCGCGGCGACTACGACCAGGTAGTCGCCGCCCTCAACGCCGCCGACCCGCACGCCAACGCAGCGCGGTAACGACCGGGCATCCGCGTCAGCCCGCCACCGTAGACCAAGTGCGCTTTGGGCCGGCAAGAGCGTGCCCGAGGGCGCACCTGGCTTGACTAGCGAGGGCCGCCGCGTCCGTATGATGGCGGGGTGCTGACCGTCGTGGCTGAGCCGGACGAGGTTCCGCATCCGTTTCCGTACCAGGGCAGCAAGCGCGCGCTAGCCCAAGCCGTGCTCAAGTTCCTGCCGGACGATACCGGGGTTCTCGTTGAGCCGTTCGCGGGGTCGGCGGCCATCAGCATCGCCGCGCGCCACGCGAACCTCGCGCGCGCGGCGGTGATCAGTGACGTCAACGCTCCCCTCATGGCGCTCTGGCTGCGCATGCTCGACGATCCGCACCGGCTCGCGGACGAGTACGAGGGCCTGTGGCACGCTTCGGCGGACGACCCGAAGGCGTTCTTCTTCCGCATGCGCGCCGAGTTCAACAGGACCCGCGAGCCCGCCCTGCTCCTCTACCTGCTGAACCGGATCGTGAAGGGCGCCGTCAGGTACAGCAAGGCAGGCGATTTCAACCAGTCGGCGGACAACCGCCGCCTCGGAGCCAGGCCGGGCACCGTCCGCGACAGGCTGGTCAGGACCGCCATGACCATGACGGGAACCCTCGTCCGCTCGGGACCGTACGAGGAGCACCTCGCGAACGCCGGCCCGCGCGACGTTGTGTACCTGGACCCGCCGTACCAGGGGGTAACCAATTCCGCTGACCATCGGTACCTGGCGGGCCTCGGGCGAGCCGATTTTGAGCACGCGCTCCGTGCGGCGAACGACGGCGGCGTTTCCTACATCGTCTCCTACGACGAGATCCGCGCGGACAACAAGTACGGCGAGCCGCTCGACGCATCGCTCGGCCTGGCGCATCTGCACCTGGTAGCCGGCCGGTCCGCGCAGTCCACCCTGAGCGGCGGCGGCGATATCACCATCGAGTCGCTCTACCTGTCCCCCGCGCTGGTCGGCCGCCTCGCGCGGGAGCCATCCGGGCTCGCGGAATCGAATGCGCCTCATCGAGGCCTTCCGGCCGCCGCCTCGACACGTTCCGGCCCGCATGGCAATCTGATTTAAAGGACATCAATTCCGGCATATAGCCAGCTTTCGGGTCATCGTTGTCCACGTTGTTCGCTGGTGCCTGGTGTCCTGGTGGGTCGAAGGGGCGGGTGATCACGTCGCGGGCAGCCGACAGCGACAACTGGCGTAATCACGTGTGGGTGCTGCCGGCCGCGCTCGCGGCGGCGGCGATCGGCCTGCTTTGCCTGGACGCATGGCGCTATGGCTATAACCCGCGATGGCTCGCTCATACCCACGCCTGGTGGGGAGCCGCCCTGCGGCCGGACCAGAATTGGACGCTTCTTGTCACGATCGCGCTTGGCCTGGCCTGCGTGGGCAGCTACTGGCTGCCGCGCCGGCGCCAGCGGCTGCCGATCGGGCTGATCGTCGTCGTGGTCATGGTCGGTGTGGCCGCGGTGCTCGGCGCGGCGTCGTATGTCCCGTGCCGCGGCCACATGAGCACGACGGGCGTCTCGTTCTGGATATTGCAGCTGTACGTAGGGCAGCCGCCGAACATATACCAGAGCGTGTCCGCGGGGGCGGAGGCCTGCTCGGGGCCGCCGCCCCTCGCGCTGCAACTCGGACAGGTCGACGGGCTCGGCGCGACCCTGATCGGCGCCATCGCCGTCGCGTCGGTGCTCTGGCGCAAGCCCTTTGAGCAGCTACGGTCCAGGTTCGCGAGCGACGCCACGGTGTTCACCGGCCTTGACCCGATGACCTTTCCCCTGCTCAAGCAGCTGGTAAAGGGCGCGCGGAGCCCGCGCAACATCATTATCATCGAGCCCGACGGGGCCAACCCGCTGCTTGAGGAGGCCAGGCTGACAGGTGCCCGCGTGGTCATCGGCGACCCCACTTCAGCACGGCTCCTCAAGCCGATCATCGTCGGGGTGCGGGGCTGCGCGCTGAGCCGGCTCTACGCGCTCGGCGGCAAGGTGCGGGACAACGAGGCCGTGGTCGGGGCCGCCACGCAGATCCTGCGCAGGTACCAGCCGGACCCGGACCGCCAGCCGCATCTCGTCGCGCTCGTCGAGGATCCCAGGCACGCCGATGCCTGGCGTGGCAGCCACAGCGGCACATCCGCCGTCTGGTTCGAGGACGCGCTCAGCTCGGCGGAGTCCACGGCGTGCGAGCTTGTCAGCAGGGTCCTGGCAACCCGGGCTCGCGAACTCGTGCTGTGCGGGGACAGCAGCCTCGCGCTCGCGATCCTGAGCGAACTCGCGCGCCTGGCCTGGGAGCAGGCCGAGCTCGGTAAGGCCGCGGCGGCCCGCGGCGGGCCGCCGCTCGCGCTGCCGCCGCACCCGGCGCCGCGGCCCGTGCAGCGCGTCCGACTGCTCGACCCGCGATCCGATGACCTGCTGCGCGAGTACAAGGCATGCGTCCCCCTCGCGATCCGCGAGGCAGGGCCTGTCGTGCTGCCGCGCGCAGCCGAATGGCAGTCCCGCCTGCTCAGGACGCTCGATGCCATCGGCCCGGCCGCCGCCCGCCAGACGGCGGTCATCATCGTCGATGATGATGATGATGACCGCCGCGAGAACGGCTCGCATGAGGCGGGGCGCGTCGGGCGGCTGCATCCGGATACCCCGGTCTTCGTCCTCGCCTCGCCGGGCGATGGCATCATCAGGCCGATCTTCGGCATGCTGCATCCCTTCGAGCGCGGACTGCTCGTGAACGGTGAATTGCCAGACGACAGCTGGACACGGGTCGCCAGGCACTGGCACGAGTACTACAGGAGGAGCCACCCGGTGCCACCAGGAGACCCTAGAACCGCTACCCGGCTACCGTGGGCCGAGCTCGACACGTTCACGCGTGACGACAACATCCTTCTGCTCCGCTCGATCCTCACCCAGGTCGTGGCGCTTGGCCGCGAATGGGTCCCGGTCCAGCTCGTTCCCGTGGGCAGTTTCGTCGAGCTGAGCGACCGGGAACTCAACGAGGTCGCGGCGGCAGAGCATAGCCGCTGGTACCGGCGTCGGGTAGGGGCCGGCTGGTCCGCCGTCATCGGTGACAGGAGTGCCGCGAGCCGCACCAATGACCTCGCGGTGCCGTGGGCCGAGATACCGGCCGGCGAGCGCGCGAAGCGCATGGAAGACGTCAGGACGCAGATAGCGCAGCTTGAGGACGTCGGGTTCCTGCCCATCGTGCCGACGGGCGGCCCACCGGAGGCGGCCAGCTTCGAGCGGGTCGGGCTCGTTCAGGCGACCCGGCTGAGCGAGCCCCTGGCATGGGCCACGCACGCCGGCGAGCAGATGCAGGGCCAGTCGGGGGACTGGCGGGTCGTTGACAGCGCCGACCAGCCGCGGACGGTCACCGACTCGGACTTCCGGTCAAGTCACGAGCCGCTCGGCTCCGGGCGCTGGCGGCGCGTTGGGACCTTCCGTGCCTGGCAGGCCCGCGAGACCGTGGTGATCAGGACGAAGGAGGGCGGGGCGACCGCCAGACCAGGAGACTGGGTGGTTGAGTCACCTGGCCGCGAACGCTGGCCGGTCACCGACGACCAGTTCCGGTCGAGCTACCGCGCCCGCCCCGATCGGCCCGTGACACCAGGCCAGGCAAGCACGCAAGCGGCGATAAGCAGCACCACAGCGCCGACGATCTCCTCGTAGAGCGTGCTCTTCGCGTACGGCACTGACCAGCTGTCCTTGAAGCCGAACATGCCGACCTCGACATCGATGACCAGGGCAGCCACAGAAACGACCATCAGGACCGCGCCCACGAGGACCGCGAAAAGCCGACGGCTGATGGCGACGAGCAGGCCGATGAGGATGGCGACGATGCCCTGGAGGAGGAACAGCGGGCCGATCGTCGGGACGTCCTTGTACGGAAAAGGCTGCTTGCCCCACAGATAAAGGTGGATATATCCCGAGTAAACGGCAAGGGCCGCGCCGACCACGATCAGCACCGTGAGCGCCACCCGCGCCGGAACCGATCCGCGGTCGGCGGGACCGCGAAGCAGCAGGCTAAGCCACCATGGCCTGTTCGCGGTAACCGTTCCACCGGACTTCACATCAACCGTTCCCCCAGACATGCGCGCCTCCTCAGCCGGCCGCGACGGGCAGGCATCAGCACTCTACTTATGACACCTGTAAATACGGCGTCCGCCTCGTTACGGATTCGTACCGAGGCGGACCCCATCCCCGCGAGCCAAAGGGCGCGCCGGTGCCTGGACTGAGGAGCGAGGCGGTTTGTGCCGAGCGAGGAGGGAAGGCACCGGCTTAAAGCGCCCGGAGGCGAGCGGGGAAAGCACAGGGAGCGGGGAAAAGAACAGCTAGGCCTTGCCGACCACCCGCCAGCCTTCCGCGTAGTGCTCGCGGGCGTCGCGGGAGAACGGCACGGGAGCGACCGTCGCCCGGACCTCCATCTGCTTATGCGGCCGTTCGACTGACGCCTTGCTTGAGCCGCCGTCTGGCTCGCCCCAGACCACGGTCACCTCGGTGCCGACGTCGATGGACTGGTCGATGATGGCGAGCGAGAGCTCGGCGTGCTCGTTGTGGCTGTAGCCGGTGAACAGCGACAGCCCCACGACCTTCCCGCCGAGCAGCACCGAGTCGTAGTTCGACGAGGCGTAGTTCGAGATCGGCACGTCGATGGTCTTGTACGGGATCTCGTCGGTGAACAGCGAGGCGGCGATCTTGCCGGCGTCCTCGCCGTTCCACGCGAGCGTCACCTTGCGGCGCTGCGCCGACCTGTCCATCGCCTCAAGGGCCTCGCGCCCGACGAAGTCATGGTCGAACTTCACCATGTGGCCGTAGCCAAGCTCATACGGCGTGAGGTAGTAGTCCTCGATCGACTCGGACACGAAGCTGCCGCCGAGCGTGCCCGCGAAGCCCTCGTAACCCACCGCGGGCAGCCACTCGCGGTACGCCTTGAGCTTGTCGCCTGTGTAGATCGCGGGCAGCGGCGAGGGGATCCAGCCGGACTCCAGGGTGTTGGAGGCGTAGGCACGGGAGCCGACGGGGGTGAGCCCGAACTCCTCGCCGGCCTCGAGGATCGCGTCCCTGATCTCGAAGTAATCCTCGTACGGGCCGTACACCTCAAGGCCGGGCTGGCCGGACATGCCGTGCCGCAGCGCGGCGACCTTCTTGCCCTTGATGTTGATGAAGTCGGTCCTGAAGAACCTGATGTCCGCGATCGGGCCGCCGTTCAGCTTCTCGATCACCTTCGCGGCGTTCGGGCCCTGGATCTGGAACCGGTACTGCGTCCTTGTCACCGCCTTGCCAAGCGGACGGGACGGCGAGCGGTCGTCGCGCACGAGCTCGACGTCCCAGTCACCGGTCTCCGCGTGGAACTGGATCCAGTTCACGCTGGGCACGCGGCCGACGAACTCGTACACGTTCTCTTCGAGGTGGAACAGGATGCCGTCGCCGATGACGTAGCCGTCGTAGGTGACCGGCACGAGCTGCTTGGCCATATTCGTCGGGAAGTTCTTGAACGAGTTGAAGCCCAGGTAGGAGATCAGCTTGAGCGCGCCGGGGCCCTTGATGTAGAGGTTCGCCATGTGGTGCGACTGGTCGAACAGCACCGCGGCCTTCTGCCAGGCGACCTGCTCGGCCTTCCAGTTGGAGAACTCCGTCGGGACGACCGGGTAGACGTAGGCCCCCTCCTGTGAGTTCCGCAGCAGCTCAACGGGGTTGACCGTCTGCAGCAGATCCTCAAGGCTTCGCTGCGTCATATAGGTTTCCTGCCTTCCTTGTTACTACGCGTTACCCCGACCGGCCGCCGATAACGTCCAGAGCCGGCGGCTCGATGACCATGATCTACCTCCGTAGCCACCTTGGCTTTGTTGGATTCACCCAGATTTACGGCAGCCCTGTCGTTCCCTGCAACAGCCGAAGCGAACCTTCCGCTGGTGATAGACCGTGCAGGTAGCGTGCCCCGGGCGGGCGATGATCGTTGTCAGGCCACAAAGAAAAATCACGACCATTCGGAGGAACGGGCGCGTGCGTTGCGTCCCCCCGCCGGGGCTCGCCGATACGCGGCGTCACGCGGCGTCACGCGCGGGCAGCAGCGGGTCGATCGCCTGCCAGCGCCGGCCGCCCAAGCTAGATCGATTTCGCCCGGCCGGTGCGGTCCGCGAGGTCCGCCAGGGCGAGCCTGGCAGCGTGGTACCCGCCCATCCCGTGCACCCCCGCGCCGGGCGGCGTGCTCGCCGAGCACAGGTACACGCCGGGGAGCGGGGTCCGCCACGGGTGCGGCGACAGGACGGGGCGGCGGGCGAACTGCGCGAGGCCGCTGTAGCCGCCGGCGATGTCGCCGCCGACGAGGTTCGGGTTGTGGAGTTCCATGGCCGCCGTGTCGTGCGCCGCCCGCGCGATGATCAGGTCGCGGAAGCCGGGCGCGAACCGCTCGACCTGGTCCTCGATCCTGGCGGTCATGTCCGCTGTCGAGCCGTTGGGCACGTGGCAGTAGGCCCAGAGCACGTGGCCGCCTGCCGGGGCGCGCGTCGGGTCGGCGGCGCATGGCTGGACCGCGAGAACGTACGGCCGCTCCGGGTGACGGCCCGCCGCGACCTCCGCCTCCGCCGCCGCGACCTCGTCGAGCGTGCCGCCGAGGTGCACCGTCGCGGCACCCGACACGGCCGGATCCCGCCACGGCACCGGGCCAGACAGCGCCCAGTCGAGCTTGAACACGCCGGGGCCGTACCTGTAGGCGCCAAGCCGCCTCGCGTAGCCGGCCGGGAGCCTGGCACCGCAGACCAGGGCGACCTGCCTGGGCGTGAGGTCGAGCAGGATCACCGGGGCCTTCGGCACGTCCGACAGGTCGCGGACCCGATGACCCGTCTCCGCGACGCCGCCCGCCGCGATCAGGGCGGCGACGAGCGCCCCGGCGAGCCGGGCGGAACCGCCGCGGACCACGGGCCAGCCGACCTTGTGCGCGAGGGCGGCGAGCAGCAGCCCGTACCCGCCGGTGATCGGCCTGCGCAGGTCGACCATCGAGTGCGCGGCCATCCCCGCGAGTGCGGCGCGGGCCCGTTCGCCGCCGAACAGGCCCCGGGCGAGCACGGTGGCTGGCAGCACGCCGAGCGCACCGTACCTGGCCGTTTTGATCGGTGCGGGTGGCAGCGAAAGCGGCGCGAGCAGGGAATCGATCAGGCCGAACCCGCCGCTCGCGGTCGCGCCCACGGTATGCCGCCAGGCCGCGGCGTCCCGCCGCGAGCCGAGGCCTGCTGCGGTCCGTGCCACGTCCCTGTGAATGAGGACCGCCTCCTGGCCGTCCATCGGGTGCGCGGCCTGCACCTCGGGGAACGCCCACTGCACGTCGAGGTGATCGAGGTCAAGGTCACGGAACGCCGCCGACGCGCGGGCGAGCGGCAGCACGGTCGCGCACATGTCGTGCGTGAACCCGTCCACCCCGGTGAGCGCCCCGCCGCGCAGCCCGCCGCCGAACTCATCCGCCGCCTCAACGAGCAGCACCCGCAGTCCGGCCCGCGCGAGCGTGACCGCTCCGACTAGCCCATTGGGCCCGCTCCCAACGACAACCGCATCAAACCCATCAGCCCCAGCCGCCGGCATGCTAGGTCAGGGGGCGGCGGCCGCCGTAGATGACGAAGTCCAGGTTCTTCCAGAAAACGTCGACGCCCTCGAAGCCGGCCGCGCGCAGGAAACCGAGCTGGGGATCGAGCGGGATCATGTACCTGACGTGGTTCTCGCAGCGGAACTGCTCCTCGGCAGTCCTGTGCTCGCGCTTGGCCGCGGCCGTCGGGTCCTGCCGGTCGCCGGCCCGCAGCCAGGCCTCCTCCACGACGGCGTCCGGCGGCATGACCGGGTCGTAGTTGAGGTACCAGCCGCCGGGGGCCAGCTGCGCGAGAATCTCCGTGAACAGCGACTGCTTGCGCGCGTCGTTGAGATGGTGCACGGACAGCGAGCTGATCGCGGCATCCACCGGCTCGGGAATGCCGGCCGGCCAGCTGCCCGGCGCGGTCAGGTCGAACTCGACGTAGGTGAAACGGCCCGCATACGGCTTAAGCTCGAGCTCTCCCTGCGCCATCATCTGGGACGAGAAGTCGGCGAGGATCGCGTGCGCCGCCGGGTAGCGGTCAAGGATGACCCTGGCGGCGGCGCCCGTCCCGGCACCCAGGTCGACGAACGTGAACGGCTCGCCGGCGGCGAACGGCAGCAGCTCCGCCATCAGCGTGCGGTGACCCGCCCGGCGCTGCTCGCGGTCGGTCTCTGTCGACTTCCAGAAGCTGACGCCGATCTCCGACTTCCAGACCGCGGCGTTTGTGTCCTCTGTCTCGGGCATGCAACAGATGTTAACTCGCGTTATCGAGGTTCTTCCTTATCTGCGGCGCGGCAACGCCAAGACGCTCCATCTGGGTCCGCTGCTTCGCGGACCCCGCGATCGCGGGCAGCCAGGTGACGCTCCATACCGAGGCGTCGAGCTTGGCAGCGGCCCAGATCTCGTACCCGACACCGCCGAGCGACTGGAGCACTCCGCCGCCCAGGCCGATTCCGCCGCCGCCGACGAGGATAAGCACGGTCGCCAGCGACGCCCACACCTGGCTGACGCCCTCGAGGTTCGCGATCACCAGGTAGAGCAGGCCGCCGAGCGCGGCGAGCAGGACCACCACGACCGGCCAGAACCGCCGCAGGATGACGGCACCCATCATCCGGGTCGCGCGCGCGATCGAGGAACCCGCCTGCACCCAGGCGGTCATGGACGGTTCAACGGACACCTCGGGGTCGGCGATGAGCACGGAGCGCCAGATCCAGCCCTGGACCCGCAGCGCGTCAAGCACGAGGCTGGCCTTCGGCGACCAGGCGTCGGCGCCTGGCACCACGATGTTCGCCATGTGCACGTTGAGCCAGTCGGCCCAGTTGTCGAGTGAGCCGCTCACGATCGCGGCGGCCGACGGGGGAAGCTGCGTCCCTGCCCCGTTGAGCAGCGCTTTCACGTTGGCCATCTGGGGACGCGAGAACAGCCCTGACAGGGCGCTCGGCTTGCACGCTCCCGAGACCGCCGAACCGGGTTCCGCGATGCGCGGCAGCCACGTCAGGTCGCTGAGCGCGAGGCCAACCTGGTAGGCGTTGAGCCGCTCGGCGTCATCCGCGAACTCATCGAGGATCGCCTTGTTCAGGTCGAACACCGCGGCGAGGAGCGTGGCCGCGGAGAACGGCGCTTCGTCGGCGGCCCGCGCCGCGCTGCCGGCCGCCGCTGCCGCAACCTCCCCCGCGGCGGCGTCCTCCGCCGCGATTGCCGCCTTCAATTTGTCCGTCTCCGCGGTGACCTTAGCCGTCTGCCCGGCCAGGGACGGGTACCAGGTGACGAGCTCGGTCAGCTCTGCCGCGAGGAAGACCAGCTTCGGGTCGGGCGTCAGGTCGGGCACCTGGGGCAGCTGGAAAGCCGGGTTGAATGGCGGCTGGCGCGCCGACACGCTCTCCCGGCGACGCGGGTCGAACAGCTCGGCCATCAGCCAGCCGAGCGAGAAAAGGGACCCAGGGGGTGCGACGGCCGCCCTGATCCCCACGACGGGGAACAAGCGGCCTTCCGTGCTTTCCGACATGGGACTTCAGGGTAGCCCTTTTGCCCATTTAGGTCGCGCTGATCACGCCTTTCGCCGCACCTTCGGCCGCCATCAAGGTTCCTGGCATCGGACTGCCATCGGTCACTGGGGGGATCCTTCCTGGGGAACAGTTCACTGCCGGCATCAAAGGTCCCCCGCTCCCCAGGGAGACGGCTGAACGGGGTCATGCTAGCGACCGCGGCCCCGTGCCTCGCGGCCAGGCGGTCACGATGGGCAGGTTCGAGATGACTCAGGTCCGGGACGCCGGCGCCGCGGGGGGTGGCGCCGGCCGGTGCGTCGGCTATCCGGCCGGTCCGTTCCATCCCGGAAGACCCGACTGGGCCAGCTGCTGTCGGCGCGTACCGCGGGTATGTCAGACCACAGCTGAACTCCGCGACACATTGCTGCCTTTGCTCCTCACTGGCCGCGTGAGCCCGTAACGGAGAGCGCCCAGCAGGTGACTAGTGGATGAAGTGCCTGTCACGTACGGCTGACCTGGCGTTACCAGGGCCGTATCGTATAAAAGAGCGGTCCTGTGGGCACACCATGCGGTAGATCACAGGACCCGACCCCGAGTCCCCCCAAGGAGACGGATGCCTGAACAGTTGGCGCAGCTGTGCGCCCGTGATGTCGAGGCCGGCCAGTGACAGAGCTGGCGAGCACCATGACCCCGAGCGAGATCGCCAGCCAGGCGGCGCAAGCGATCACGGTGCTTAACGAGCTCACGCACGGCGGCGGTGAACTATCCAACCCCAGCGACGTCCGTGCCATCGTCGGCAGCCTCGAGCTCATCGGCCAGAGCCTTCCACAGCTCTGCGAGCAGCTCGCCAGGTTCCTCGTCATCCAGCACGAGGACGGCCTGCTCGCGCACGACTCAGGCCTTGACCCTGACGACTCGGTGACCGAGGTGATCGAGGCCCTGGCGGCCGCGGGCCAGGCCGCCGACATGATGACGGCGGCGCTCACCGAGGCGCGCGCGGTCTCGCAGGTTCTCTCGCCCGCGCAGCGCCGCTCTCGGTGAGGCTGCCGCTCTCGGTGAGGCTGCCAGACTCGGTGACGCTATAGCCGCGCGCGGAGCCAGTCGCACCAGGAATCGACTCCGTCGCCGGTGCGCGCGCTGGCGAACAGGATCTGCGCGGCGGGGTTGACCTTGCGCAGGTTGCCGAGGAACCCGTCCATGTCGAAGCCGAGGTGGGGCAGCAGATCCATCTTGTTGACCACGACGAGCTCGCAGGAGCGGAACATCACGGGGTACTTGAGCGGCTTCTCCTCGCCCTCGGTGATCGCGTAGACCATCGCCCGCGCGTCCTCTCCGACGTCGAACTCCGCCGGGCAGACGAGGTTGCCGACGTTCTCGATAAGGACGAGGTCCAGATCGCCAAGCGGCAGCCTGGGCAGTGCCGAGCGGACCATCGGGGCGTCCAGATGACACTCGCCGCCGAACCCGTTCCCCGTGTTGATCAGCGCGACCTGAGCGCCGAAGCCGGCCAGCCGATCGGCGTCGAGGCTGGTCTCGATGTCGCCCTCGATGATCCCAATGCGCACCTGGCCGGCCAGCCTGGACAGCGTCTCGCGCAGCAGCGTTGTCTTCCCCGCGCCTGGCGAGGACATCAGGTTCACCACGCGGACACCGCTCGCCGCGAACAACGCCCTGTTGGCCGCGGCGGTCCTGTCGTTCTCGTCGAAGATCCGCTCGAGGACCTCCACCCGCTCGGCGCCCGTCTGGTAGCCGGAGTGATCCTCGCCGTCTCCATCGTGGGAGTGCGCGGTACCGTCCTCATGCCTGTGGAACCGTCCCATCAGTCATCAGCCCCCTCTTCCGCCAGCTCAAGCGAGGTGATCAGGAACTCCTCGCCCGCTACGATCTCAACCTCGACGCCACCGCACCGGTCGCAGGCGAATGAGGGTGCGTCGCCGACATCGGCTGTGCGGTCGCAGGTCCTGCACCGGATGCGGGCCGGCACCGACTCCACGCTGATCCGCGAGCCGGCCAGCGGCGTCTGCTCGCTTACCAGCGTCCAGCAGTAGACAAGCGTGTCCGGGACTATCTGGCGAAGCTGCCCGACCCGCACGTTGATGACGCTCACCGTCCGGCCCGCCGCGTGACGGGCGGCGATGTCCGCGATCGAGGAGCAGACTGACAGTTCGTGCACCTACCCACACCTACAGCTATCCGAGCTACCTGTGCAAGGTCTGCGACGGGGATTCACCCCAGCGCTTGCGGTAGAGCACCGCGAAGCTGCCCAGGTGGTTGAACCCCCAGCGCTCGGCGACCTCGGTCACCGTGACGCCGTCTCCCGCCACCGCGTCGGCGAGTTCCTCGCGCACCCGCTCGAGCCTGCGCTCCCGCAGGTGCGCCATCGGGGTCACGCCGAGCTCGTCCTTGAACCCCTGCTGGATCGACCGGACGCTCACTCCCACGTGCTCGGCGATGGACCCCATGGTGAGCGGCTCGGACAGGTTCCGCTCGATGTAGTCGAGCGCCTGCCTGACCGCACGCCGTCCCGGTGTGCCCGAGTCCCTGATGAGCTGCTCCCGGTAGCTGTTCTGCTGAACCATCAGCAGGCTGCTCATGCAGAACTCCTCAAGCGAGCCGATGCCGATCCCCTTCTGCACGAGCGAGCCCGCGTGGAACACCTCGGTGTGCAGGAGCTGTATCGCGCCGTGCCACCGGGTCGCGGCGTCGCTCGCCAGGTCGAAGCTCGGCGCGAAATCCAGGCGGTGGGCCATCATCCGGCCGGTCAGCCGGGCCAGGTACCGCTCGAGCGCGTCCTGCTCGATACGGACGATGAGCTGCGGCGAGTCGTGATCGAACCGGAGCCGCAGCTCATCGCCCGGATTGGTGACGAGGGCGCGGATCGTGTTCGCCTCGAACTCCTGCCCGGCGGCGACGCCGACCGCGCGGCCGTTCATCGGCATGTGGACCGCGTAGTAGCGACCGCACTTGGGGATCTCGAGCGTGACCGCGACGTGCAGGTCAAGGTAGAGCAGGCTGACCTCGCGGAACCGTACGCCGTGCATGCTCGCGGCGAATCCGCTCGCGCCGACCTCGCCGGGGGTCAGGCTGTTGGGGGCCAGTGCCTTCCCGACGAGCTCGCAGGCCTCGTCGGCGTCCTCCGTATAGAAGATCTCATGACCGTCGAGTGCGGTCGGCACGCCGCGTGACCGCACCCGCCGCCGGACCGGGTCCGCCGTGCGCCTGATGTCGATGAACCCAAGCCGCGATAGTCGTGACAAGGCTCTCGCCCTCCTCTCGGCGGCGATCAGCATCATGGAATTTACCGGACATTTGCCGTCTGACCGTGACACTTCTTCGTACTTGCGACAATATTATTGCGCAAATCTGATAGACACTTCGCATCCACGATAGACACCCCGCCATACCGGCAATACTCTCGGCCCGAAGACGCTGTGGCTCAGATCACAAATCGCCACAAAACGTCTACCACGACGCGAGGGGGCGGCCGGCCCAAACACGCCGTGTCAACTGGGCCGGCCGGGAGTCATCGTGGCCTCTGTATCGCTCATGCCAACGGAACCGCAAGGGGACCAGGCACACGCGCTCGCCAAGCGTCTGGCGGAACCGCGCACCGCCGCGGCGGTCAATACCCTCCTCGATCATGCCGACCTGCTCGCCATCTTGGTCTCGGGCCTCGACGCGCTGGTCAGCAGGAGCGACACCATCACGGAATCGTTTGCCGACGGGGTGAGCGAGCTGCGCGCCGTGGGAGAGCCGGCCAGAGTTAACGCCACCCAGCTAGCCGCGACGGCCAAGCAGCTCAGCGCGCTGGCGCCGCCGCTCCTCGACAAGCTGCCGGTGCTCGAGGCGCTGCTCAGCTCCGATCTCGCCGATCCCAAGGTCATCGAACTGGCGAGCATGGCGTCCCGGGCCGTCACCAGGGGCGCGGAGCAGGCGGATCGCGGCGACCTGCGGGTCACCGGGGTCGTCGGGCTGCTCCGCGCGCTCAAGGACCCCGACGTCAGCCGTGCGCTCGGCTTCGTCCTGTCGATCGCGAAGGCGCTCGGCAAGGAACTAGAGACGGTGCCTGAAAACAACGCCTGAAAGGAAGTCCACCAATGGCGTCAGTACTGTGGTTCCAGGGTGGTGCGTGCAGCGGGAACACGATGTCGTTCCTGAACGCGGACGAGCCGAACGTGGTCGACCTGATCACCGACTTCGGCCTCGATCTGCTGTGGCACCCGTCCCTCGGCCTTGAGCTCGGCGACAACGCCCAGCGGCTGTTCAATGACTGCGCGACCGGCAAGAAGCCCCTGGACATCTTCGTCTACGAGGGCACCGTCATGAACGGCCCCAACGGCTCGGGCCGCTACGACATGTTCGCGGCCAGGCCCATGAAGGACTGGGTGACCGCCCTGGCCGCCCAGGCTGGGGTAGTCGTCGCGATCGGCGACTGCGCGAGCTGGGGAGGCATCCCGGCCACCGCGCCGAACCCGACCGACTCCACCGGCCTGCAGTTCCACAAGCGCGAGCGGGGCGGTTTCCTCGGCGCGAACTTCCGGTCCAAGATCGGCCTGCCGGTGATCAACGTGCCCGGCTGCCCCGCGCACCCCGACTGGATCACCCAGATCATCGTCGCCCTCGCCACCGGGCGGGCCGGCGACATCGCGCTCGACGAGCTGCACAGGCCGCAGACGTTCTTCAAGACCTTTACCCAGACCGGCTGCACCCGGGTCCAGTACTTCGAGTACAAGCAGGCGACCACGTCATTCGGCGACGGCACGCGCAAGGGCTGCCTGTTCTACGAGTTCGGCTGCCGCGGACCGATGACGCACTCACCGTGCAACCGCATCCTGTGGAACCGGCAGTCCTCCAAGACGCGAGCGGGCATGCCCTGCACCGGCTGCACCGAGCCCGAGTACCCGTTCTTCGACCTCGCCCCTGGCACCGTCTTCAAGACGCAGAAGGTCAGCGGCGTCATCCCGCAAGAGGTGCCCGAGGGCACCGACCACCTCACCTATATGGCCCACGCGGCCGCCGCGCGGATCGCTGCCCCGCAGTGGTCCAAGGAAGACATGTTCGTGGTCTAGGAAGAAGGACAGCGCCATGACGGCTGTTGACCTATTCGTGAGCCCGCTCGGCCGGGTAGAGGGCGACCTCGACGTCCGCGTCACCATCGAGAACGGGGTAGTAACCTCGGCCTGGACCGAGGCGGCCATGTTCCGTGGCTTCGAGATCATCCTCCAGGGCAAGGACCCGCAGGCCGGCCTCATCGTGACGCCGCGCATCTGCGGCATCTGCGGCGGCAGCCACCTCTATAAGTCGTGCTACGCGCTGGACGTCGCGTGGCGGACGCACGTGCCGCCGAACGCGACACGGATCCGCAACATCGCCCAGGCCTGCGAGACGCTCCAGTCCATACCGCGCTACTTCTACGCGCTGTTCGCCATCGACCTGACAAACAAGAACTACGCCAGGTCCTCGATGTACGACGAGGCGGTTCGCAGGTTCGCGCCCTACGTCGGCACGAGCTACGGTCCTGGCGTGGTGATGTCGGGCAAGCCCGTGGAGGTCTACGCGATCTTCGGCGGCCAGTGGCCGCACTCCTCCTTCATGGTGCCGGGCGGCGTGATGTGCGCCCCGACCCTGTCCGACGTGACACGGTCGATCGCGATCCTCGAGCACTGGCGGGACAACTGGCTGGAAAAATACTGGCTTGGCTGCAGCGTCGACCGCTGGCTCGCGAACAAGTCCTGGGACGACGTGCTCGCCTGGGTGGACGAGAACGAGTCACAGCACGACAGCGACTGCGGGTTCTTCATCCGCTACTGCATGGACGTCGGCCTCGACAAGTACGGCCAGGGCGTCGGCAACTACTTCGCTACGGGCACCTACCTGCACCCTGACCTGTACGAGAACCCGACGATCGAGGGCAGGAACGCGGCGCTGATCAACCGGTCAGGCATCTACGTGAACGGCGAGTACTCCGAGTTCGACCAGGCGCGGGTCGCCGAGGACGTGACGCACTCCTTCTACGAGGGCACCAGGCCGCTGCACCCGTTCGAGGGCGAGACCAGGCCGATCGACCCCGAGGTAGGCCGCAAGCAGGGCAAGTACAGCTTCGCCAAGTCACCGCGGTACGACATCCCCGGGCTCGGCTACATACCGCTCGAGGCCGGCCCGCTGGCAAGGCGGATCGCCGCCGCGGGCCCGGGCGCGGCGAGCCATCAGGACAACGACCCGCTCTTCCTCGACATGGTGCAGCGGATCGGACCGTCGGTGATGGTCCGCCAGCTCGCCCGGATGCACGAGGCGCCCAAGTACTACAAGTGGGCACGTCAGTGGCTCAACGAGATCGACCTCAAGGAGAGCTTCTACGACAAGCCGGTCGAGCGCGCCGAGGGCAAGGGGTTCGGCGCCACCGAGGCGGCCCGCGGCGCGCTAGCGGACTGGATCGTGATCTCCGGCGGCAAGATCGCCAACTACCAGGTGGTCACGCCCACCGCGTGGAACATCGGCCCGCGCGACTCGCGCGAGACGCTCGGCCCGATCGAACAGGCGCTCGTCGGCTCGCCCATCGTCGATCAGGAAGACCCTGTCGAGCTCGGTCACGTCGCCCGCAGCTTCGACTCCTGCCTGGTCTGCACCGTGCATGCCTACGATGGCAAGGGCCGGGAACTGTCCAAGTTCGTCATCAACGGGGCGGTCTGACGGAGATGACCGAAGGGGCCCCCAGGTACGTCAACCCGTACGCGGACCTGCTCGCGGCGGCGCCCGACGGCGTACTCGGCTGCGACCTGGCCGTCATTGGCTGCGGCAACCTGCTGCGCGCCGATGATGGAGCCGGCCCCGTCCTGGTCAGGAAGCTATGGGAGGGCGGCGTCCCGGCCGGCGTGCGGCTTGTCGATGGCGGCACTGCCGGGATGGACGTCGCCTTCCAGATGCGCGGAGCGGAGCGGGTGATCATCGTAGACGCCTCGAGCACCGGTGCCTCGCCGGGCACGGTGTTCCGGATCCCCGGCCCGGAAGTCGAGGAACTGCCGCCGCTCGCGGGGCTGCACACTCACTCATTCCGCTGGGATCACGCGCTGGCGTTCGCGCACTGGCTGCTCGCCGACGGCTATCCGGCCGACATCACCGTCTACCTGATCGAGGCGGCTGATTTCACGCCGGGCGGCGAGCTAACCCCGCCGGTGCGCGAGGGCATGAACCAGGTGCTCGGACTGATCAGGGCCGAGCCGGCCTTCCTGGGCGGGGACCAGTGATCGCCCTGATGGCTCAGGAACGCGCGCTTGGCGTGGAGACCGAGGTCATTCAGGAACGCGGCCAGTGGGCGGTGGACATCATCGTGTTCTTCGCCGACGGAATGGTGCGGCACCGGATCGCGACCTACCGCACCGAGGCGCTCGCGAAGATCAGCGCGAGCGCCATCAAGCGAGCCGCCGAGCGAGACATACCAGGACCCCTCCATGGCTAGCCCTCTACGAACGGTGAGATCAGCGATGGGTGATACCAGCTCTGCCCCGGCAGCGTCACCTGACGAACAGGCAGCCCCGGGCGGCACCAGCGCTCCTGGCGTCCCCGTCAGGCCGCTGCCGCTCGGCGCGTTCCCGCTTCCGTTTGGTTTCCTGCTGCTGCCGCCTGGCGGGGAGACCGAGCCCGTTCGCCTTGGCCTGCTCGCCGGCCGCCTGCCTGAGCAGTGGCCGCCCGTGCTGCGCGGTCACGAGGCCGCGCTCGCCGGTGACCTGAACGCCGCGCGTGCGGCGTTCAGCGGCACCGACCCGGTGAGCCGGTTCAACCGCTTCGTCATCGACCCGGACACCGTCGACGCCGTGGCGCTTCGCGCGGACCTCGGCAGCCCGCTCGACGTCCTCGTCGACCTTGTCGATTTCGCCACCGGCCGCTCCGACGCCGCCCCTGACCCGGCCGGCCACGATGCGGAGATAAGGGCGCTGCTGCTCGCCGCCGCCGCTGTCGAGTCGGTGAGCTCACCAGCGGGATTGTGCGAGGCGGTCGCCGCGGCGAGGCCGGTATCGCAAGCGCTGGCCGGCGTCCTGCACGGCGCGCTCGCCCAGGCATGCAAGCAGGCCGGTGATCCGGCCGCGGCGATCGCCGCCCTCCAGGCCGGGATCGCGCTGCTCGCGGACACGGACCTGGCCATCGCCAGGGCCGAGCAGCACCTTGAACTCGCCGCGACGTACCACGAGCTCGCCGCCGAGGCGGAGGCGAGCGACGGCATGATGGCGCCCGGCATGCTAGGCCAGGCCGTGCAGCACTACCACAACGCGCTGCAGCAGGCCGGCGTCGAGTCGGCACCGGAGGTGTGGGCAGCCGCGCACGCCGGGCTCGGGGCCGCGTACCTGACGATGCCGATGACGCAGGCGGGCGATCAGCTCCGGCTCGGCGTCGCGGTTGGCTCGCTGCGCGCCGCGCTGACCGTCTACACGCCGCGGACCCACCCGGCGCAGTGGTCAAGCGCACAGCTCAACCTGGCGAACGCGCTCGTCTACGCGCCGTCCAAGCACCAGGGCGACAACCTGACCGAGGCGGTCGAGCTATACGAGGCGGTCCTCGGTACACGGGACAGGGCGACCGACCCGGTCGGGTACGCGCGCGCGCTGGCCAACCAGGGCAACGCGCTCGCCCATCTCGGCGTGTTCGACCAGGCACGCGCCAGGCTCGCCGAGGCCGGGTACCTCTTTGAGTACTCACAGGACTGGGCCGCCCTCGCGACGGTCCGCACCCTGCTCGACGACCTGGCCCGCCAGCAGAAGGCTCACGCGAAGGTCGGGGCGGATGACTGAGACAGCGAACCTGAACACGACGGCGGCCGAGCCGTCGTTTGAGTCGCTGGCGAAGGCCGTGGATGACGCGGCGACGGAGGTCGCGAAGCTGGACGAGGTCCCGCGCAAGGCCGCGGGTGAGCTGCGCGCGGCGGTCGAGGATGCGCACCGGGCCGGCCTGGTGACGATCGTCCGCAGGCTCCGCGCCGACGACGCCGGCCGCGCGCTGCTCTATGAGCTCGTCGACGACCCGCTGATCAGGATGCTCTTCTCGCTGCACGGCATCATCAGGACAGACGCTCCGTCCGGTGTCGGTGCCGCGGGCGAGCACACGACAGGGGGCCGGACCGGGCACGAGCATGCGGGCCATGAGCACGCGGGCGACGGGCAGCCGGGCTGCGGCTGCGGCACGGGAACCGACAGGGGATGCGGATGCGGGTCTGGCAACGGGTACGGTGTATCCGAGCCGCACGGGGTGCCTAAGCAGAGCCAGGCGATCATCCCGCTGTCGGCGGTCCGCCGCCGCGACGCCCTCGAGATCTGGCCCGGGAGCATGACGTGAAGTCCGTGACCTTCGTCAATGCCGCCGCACGGGCCGCGGGTTCGATCACGGCGGGCGACGGCAGCGCGCCGACCGGGCAGGGCGCGGATCCCGCGGCTGGGTGGCGCCCGCGGACCTGGCTTGGCGCTCCCGCGCCTGGCGGGCTCGCGCTCCCGTCCGCGCGGCCGACCGCGGCGTGGCTTTACGCCCCGCGCGGTGTCTACCTAGGTCCGGCAGGCGGGCATTCGGCGAGACAGCCGGGGCAGCGAACTGGCCAGCGGGAACGGGATGTCCTTGTGGTCGCCGACACCGGCAACCACCGGGTGCTGATCTGGCACGAGGCGCCGGAGCGGGACGAGCAGCCATGCGATGTCGTGCTCGGCCAGCCGGACGCCTTCAGCGAGGGGCCTGCCGCGGGCCGGGGCGACACGAAGACCGGCCTGAACCTGCCGACCGGGGTGCTCATGCACGGCGGGAAGCTGATCGTCGCCGACGCCTGGCATCATCGTGTCCTCATCTATGACAGTCTTCCCGACGCGCCGGGCGCGGCCCCAGACCTGATACTCGGCCAGCCCGACCCGGAATCGGTGGAACCGAACGCCGGCGGCGACTGTGCTCCCACCGCCATGTACTGGCCGTTCGGCATCGCGATCGCCGGCGACCGGTTCTATGTGGCCGACACCGGCAACCGGCGGGTCCTCGGCTGGTCGGGCGGCCTGCCCTCCTCGGCTGACGCGCAGCCAGACCTGATACTCGGCCAGCCCGATGGGTTCAGCCGCGATGAGAACCGTGGCGGCCCCGCTGGCCCGGCGAGCTTCCGCTGGCCGCACAGCATCGCCGGCGTTGGCGGCCTGGCCGGCAGCGTCCCGATGCAGGCGACCGTCCCGGGCCAGTGGATCGACGGGCCGCTGCCCTTCCCCGAGCTCTACATCGCCGACGCAGGCAACCACCGGGTCCTCGGCTGGACCGCGGGGCCGGAGACGGACGCTCCCGCGGACCTGGTACTCGGCCAGCCGGACTTCGGCGCCGCGAATGAACTGCCCTATGGCTCGCAGCCGGCCGACATGCTGAGGTTCCCTTACGCCGTCGACACCGACGGGACCACGCTCGCCGTCGCGGACACCGCCAACAACCGGATCCTGCTCTGGGACCGGTCCGGCCCGCAGGCGAACGCGGTGCTCGGCCAGCCCGGCTTCGGGCCGAACGGGGAGAACCACTGGTCGGGGGTTACCCGCGACTCGCTGTGCTGGCCCTACGGACTGTCGCTATCAGGCGACCGCCTCGCCATCACGGACTCGGGCAACAACCGGGTGATGATCTGGGAACGCGAATGATTCACATGAAACATCACGCGCCGGTAACGGCCGCCAGAGTGAGCTGGGGGAATGGATGACCGCCGCGACAACGCCCCGCCCTGGGACGACGGCGCCGCCCGCTCATGAGACCGTGCGAACGCGGATCACGGTGACCGGCGTCGTGCAGGGCGTCGGGTTCCGGCCGTTCGTCCACCGGCTCGCCAGCGAACTCGGGCTGACCGGGTTCGTGGGCAACGACGCGGCGGCCGTGTTCATCGAGGCGCAGGGACCGGCCCAGGTGATCGCGGAGCTCAGCAGCCGGCTGTCCGCCGAGGCACCGCCGCTCGCCCTGATCACCGGCATTCGCGAAGAGCCGGCGCCGCCGCGTGCCGAGGACGGCTTCCTGATCGTCGCGTCCACGAACGCCGGCGGAGCGCGCACGCTCGTCCCGCCGGACGTCGCGACCTGCGACGCCTGCCTGCGGGAGCTGTTCGACCCGGCCGGCCGAAGGTACCGCCACCCGTTCATCACCTGCACCGATTGCGGTCCAAGGTTCACCATCATCACGGACCTGCCGTACGACAGGCCGGCCACCACGATGGCCGGCTTCCCGATGTGCGAGCAGTGCGAGCGCGAGTACCACGATCCGGCGGACCGCCGGTTCCACGCCCAGCCGGTTTCCTGCCACGACTGCGGCCCTGCGCTCCGGTTCACCCGCGACGGGGTCACGATCACCGGGGCAGACGAGGCAATCGCCGCGGCGCAGCGGGTGCTCGCCGGTGGCGGGATCGTCGCGGTGAAGGGCATCGGCGGATACCACCTGGCCTGCCGGGCCGACTGCCCGAAGGCGGTCGCCAGGCTCAGGGAGCTCAAGGCGCGCGGCGACAAGCCGTTCGCGCTGCTGACGAGGAACCTGTCCACCGCACGGCTGCTCGCCGACATAGAAACCGCCGAGCGCAAGACGCTGACCGGCCCTGGCCGCCCGATCGTGCTACTGCGCCGCCTGGCGGGCGCCCCCGTCGCCGACGCGGTGGCACCGGGCAACCCGCTGCTCGGGGTGCTGCTGCCCTACACGCCGGTCCATCACCTACTGCTCTCCCCGGTGCCAGGCAGCACCGAGCCTGTGCCGCACACGCTGGTGCTGACGAGCGCTAACGTCAGCGACGAGCCGCTGGTCTTCGACGATATCGACGCGGCAAGCAGGCTGCCGGCGCTCGCCGACGCGATACTTGCCCATGACAGGCCGATCCACGTCCCCTGCGATGACTCTGTGGTCCGGGTGGTGGACGGCGGCGAACTGCCGATCAGGCGCGCTCGCGGCTTCGCGCCGCTGCCGGTGGCACTTGGCCGCCCGGTGCCTGCCGTGCTCGCCGTCGGTGGCGAGCTGAAGAACTCCTGCTGCCTCACCGAGGGCGACGGCGCGTTCTGCTCCGCTCACATCGGCGACATGGGCAGCCTTGCGACGCTGCGCGCGTTCGATCGAGTCGTCACGCAGCTCACCACCGCGCACCGGGTCACCCCTGAGGTGATAGCCGCCGACCTGCACCCGGCCTACCAGACCCGCGCATGGGCACAGGACCGTGCGGGCGGCCCAGGCGAGCCCGCGCTGCACCTTGTGCAGCACCATCACGCGCATGTCGCGTCGCTGCTCGCCGAGCACGGCCGGCTCGGCCAGCCGGTCATTGGCGTCGCGTTCGACGGCACCGGGTACGGCACCGATGGCACGATCTGGGGCGGCGAGATTCTCCTCGTCGGTGAGGATCCCACCAGGTTCGACCGCCTCGGCCACCTGCTGCCCGTCCCGCTGGCCGGGGGTGACGCCGCGGTCCGCAACCCGTGCAGGACGGCGCTCGGCTACCTTGCCGCCGCGGGCGTGGCCTGGGACCAGGCACTTCCTGCCGTGGCCGCCTGCACAGACGCCGAGCGGGCGACCTTGTCCGCTGGCGGCCGCACGGTGCCGTGCTCAAGCATGGGAAGGCTGTTCGACGCGGTCGCCTCGCTGATCGGGGTGAGGCAGCGGATCAGCTATGAGGCGCAGGCCGCGATCGAGCTTGAGATCCTCGCCTCGCAGGCCTCCGACGCGGAAGCCGAGCTGATGAGATGGTCAAGCCGTGACCCGGGAATGGCCGTCTCGCCGCCGTCTTTCCTGACCATGCCCGTCGGCGAGGACGGGATCATCGACCACCGGCCGCTCATCAGCGCGCTGGCCGACCGCGTGCTCGCCGGCTGTTCCGCGAGCACGCTCGCGCGGGCGTTCCATCTGGCGGTCGCCGACGCGGTCGCGGATATCGCCGGGCAGCTCGCCAATCGGACCGGCGTGCGCACCGTGGGCCTGACCGGCGGGGTGTTCCAGAACGTCCTGCTCGCCGGGATGTGCCGGGCGCGCCTGGAGGCGCGCGGGCTTGCCGTGCTGACCCACCGCCTTGTGCCGCCGAACGATGGCGGCCTCGCCCTCGGCCAGGCCTCGATAGCCGCCCTGGCCGCCCTGGCGTCCGCCGGCGAGCAGGCTGACGAGGCCCGCACGGGGTACGGACCCGCGGACCGTCACCGGCCCGTTCCCACTCCACGACAGTCACCTGACCGAACCCCCGACGCCCCGCCGGCCAGGCGGCACAGTCATTAAGGAGCGCAGAGCCATGTGCCTGGGAATCCCCGGCCGGATCGTCGAGGTCTGGTACTCCGACGGCGCGCCGATGGCGCATGCGGACTTCGACGGCCGGGTACGCCAGGTCTGCCTCGCCTACCTCCCCGATCTGACGATCGGGGACTACGTGATCACGCACATGGGGTACGCCCTGACTCGGATCGACGAGGCCGACGCGGCCGCCACGCTCGCGATGATGCGCGAATACGGCGTGCTCGACCCCGTTCCGCCGGCCGAGTCAGCCGGGCCGCCCCAGTCAGCGGAATCAGCCGGGTCGGGCGACCCGGCGAGCGCGGAGTCGCTCAGGAGCCCGGCGTGACCGCCGGCGCCTCGCACGAGATGGCCCCGGGCATCGCTCCCGGCATGCTCGACGGCGGGCTGGCGGAGGACCTGGCTGACGCCTCGCTGGCGATGGCGCGCCGGTTCGCCGCGGGTGCGACGCTGTGGTGCGTCGCTCCCTCATGGGAGCCGCATGCGCACCATATGGCCGTCGAGTTCGTGCACCCGGTGATCGTCGGCAAGCGCGCACTGCCCGCTTTCGCGCTGACCGGGCCTGACCTGGTGGCGCGGGCACGGGTGGCGGCGCGCGCCGGCGATATCCTCATCGCGGTTGCGGGGGCGCGGGAGGCGAATGTCACGGACCTGATGCGCCGGGCACCCGCCTGGGGCGCGCTGTCTGTCTGGATCGGATCTGGCCGCAGGCCGGCCGCGGGTTCGGCCGATCACGTGCTGTGGATTGACGACCAGGACCCGCTGGTGCCGGTCACCGGCCGGTTCGTGCTCCTCTATCACCTGCTGTGGGAGCTAACCCACGTCTGCTTCGAGCACCCAGGGCTGCTGAAGCCGCCGGCCGAGTGCGCCGACGTCGGCGGGGCCGGCGAGATATGCATTACGTGCAGCGACGAGGGCAGGCTCGCCGAGGTCCTCGAGCCGCCGGCCAGCGTCTTCGATAAGGCACTGGTGCGCACGTAGGCCGGTGTGGAGGCCATCGACGTGACGCTTGTCGCGCCCGTCGCCGCGGGGGACCTGGTGCTCGTCCACGCCGGTGCGGCGCTGACCAGGCCGGCTGAGGCCTGATGGACGCCAGGAACACCGAGAGCACCAGCTTCCTCTATCCGTTCATCGACGCGGAGGAGCGCGACTCAAGGACGCTGCTGACCGAGCTCGCCGCATCCGCGCGCGCGAAGGCGGCCGAGTCTGCCGCCCTGCAGCAGGCGACGCTGCTGGCCAGCGCGGACCAGGTCGCGGCGTGCGGCGCGGCGATGGCGGAGCGGTTCGCGGCAGGCGGGCGTCTTTACGCGTTCGGCAACGGCGGCAGTTCAACCGACTGCGCGACGTTCGCGGCGCTATTCGCGAACCCGCCGACCGACACCCGTCAGGACACGGCCGGGGCCGCCGGTCTACGGCAGTCAGGCCCGCCGACGGCGTGGCGGGGCCTGCCGGCGCTCAGCCTGGCGGCCGACCAGGCAGTGGTCACCGCGCTCGGCAACGACGTCGGCTTCGACCTCGTCTTTTCCCGGCAGATCATCGCCTACGCGAGCCCGCATGACATCGCCGTGGCGTTCTCGACCAGCGGGAACTCCCGCGACCTGATGACCGCGCTGCGCGAGGCCCGCGATCGGGGGTTGCTGACCGTCGGGTTCGCGGGTTATGACGGAGGCGAGATGGCATCGCCGGAGGCGGTCGACTACTGCTTCGTGGTCCGCTCGCAGTCGGTGCACCGCATTCAGGAGAGCCAGGCACTGCTCGGCTACCAGCTCTGGTCGGCCACGGTCCATCCCTCACTAGGAGCCAGCCAATGAGCATCGCACCCGCATCTCGCGAGACACCGGCGTCGCGTGAGGTGCCCGCTTCGCGTGAGGAACAGGTGATCGAGCGGATCACCGCCATGCGCAAGCGGCGGCCCCGCCTCATCGACGAGGTCGTGACGCTCGCGCACGGCGCGGGCGGCAAGTCGTCGGCCGCGCTCGTCGACGCGGTGTTCCTCGAGGCATTCCGTAACCCGGCACTTGAACAGCTCGGCGACGGGGCCGTGCTCACCTTGCCGTCGGGCGAACGGCTCGCGTTCAGCACCGACTCGTTCGTCGTGTCGCCGCTGCGCTTCCCCGGCGGCTCGATCGGTCATCTCGCGGTGCACGGGACCGTGAACGACCTGGCGGTATCGGGCGCGGAGCCGCGCTGGCTGTCCGCCGCGTTCGTGATCGAGGAGGGGTTCGCGGTCAGTGACCTGCGCGAGATCGTGGCCGACATGGCGGCCGCGGCGCAAGCGGCCGGCGTCACGCTCGTCACCGGCGATACGAAGGTGGTGCCGCGAGGCGCGGCCGATGGCCTCTATATAACGACTTCGGGCGTGGGGGTGATCCCGGAAGGACGGTCGCTAAGCGCGGCAAGCGTCAGGCACGGCGACAAGGTTCTGCTTTCCGGCACCCTGGCCGACCATGGGATGGCGGTCATGCTCGCCCGCGGTGACCTTGGCATCGAGGCGGACATCCGCTCGGACACCGCGCCGGTGAGCGGGCCCGTCGAGGTCATGCTCGCCGCCGCACCGTCCACCAGGTGGATGCGCGACCCGACCCGCGGCGGCCTCGGCACGGTCTGCAACGAACTCGCGGCCGAGGCCGGGATCGCGGTGATACTCGACGAGGAGGCGCTGCCCGTCACGCCGCTCGTCCAGGGCGCGTGCGACCTGCTCGGCATCGATCCGGTCTACGTCGCGTGCGAGGGCAAGTTCGCGGCCGTCGTACCGGAGGACGAGGCCGACGCGGCGCTCGCCGCGCTGCGCGCTCACCCGCTCGGCCGCGACGCCTGCGTGATCGGCGAGATCCGGGCCGAGCCGGCCGGCGTCGTCGCACTCCGCAACGGTTTCGGCGGCACCAGGATCCTGGACATGCTCGTCGGCGACCCGCTCCCCAGGATCTGCTAGCAGGACCAACGAAGGAGAAGCTCATGTGCCTGGGAATCCCCGGCAAGGTAGTCGAGCTGACCGACCCGGACGCCTACCTGGCCAAGGTAGACGTCAACGGGATCAGACGGACGATCAGCGTCCGGCTGCTCGCCGATACCGGGCTCGATATCGGTGACTGGGTCCTCGTCCACGTCGGCTTCGCCATGGCGAAGATCGACGAACGCGAGGCCGCCGCCACCCTCGACGCCGTGAAAAAGATGGGCCAGGCGTACCGCGACGAGATGGACGCCTTCACATCCTCGACAGTCGCCTCAGCCGATCGGGCGCAGCAACGGCCCGTTCGGGATAACTGATCTTGATCTTTCTAGCCATACGAGGGGCGCAGCATGAAGTTCGCCGACGAATTCAGGGACCCAGCTGCCGCGAGAGCCCTGGTTAAATCGATCACCGAACTCGCGGGCGATGGTGAATACAAGTTCATGGAGGTGTGCGGCGGGCACACGCACACGATCTACCGGCACGGGCTCGAGCACCTGCTGCCGCGCTCGATCGAGCTTGTGCACGGTCCTGGCTGTCCCGTATGCGTGATCCCGATGGGCCGGGTCGATGACGCGATCTGGCTGTCAAGGCAGCCGGACGTCATCTTCACCACCTTCGGCGACATGATGCGGGTGCCGGGCAGCGGCGGGTCACTGCTCGAGGCCAAGGCACGCGGGTCAGACGTCCGCTTCGTGTACTCGCCGCTCGACGCGCTCAAGATAGCGGTCGACAACCCCAGCAAGCAGGTTGTCTACTTCGCGGTCGGCTTCGAGACCACCGCACCGTCCACGGCGGTCACGCTGGCAAGAGCCAAGGAACTCGGCGTGCGGAACTTCAGCGTGTTCTGCAACCACGTGACGATCGTGCCGCCCATCAAGGCGATACTCGACTCGCCCGACCTGCGGCTGAGCGGCTTCATCGGCCCTGGTCATGTGTCTACCGTGGTGGGCAACCGGCCGTACCGGTTCGTGCCCGAGGTGTACGGCAAGCCGATCGTGGTCGCCGGCTTCGAGCCGCTGGACATCCTGCAGTCGGTCTACATGCTGCTCGCCCAGCTCCGCGAGGGGCGGTGCGAGGTGGAGAACCAGTACTCACGCGTGGTACGGGACGAGGGCAACCCCGCGGCGATCGCGCTGCTCGCCGAGGTCTTCGAGTTGCGGCCGCACTTCGAGTGGCGCGGCCTCGGTTTCATCAGCCAGAGCGCGCTCAAGCTGAACTCCGCGTACGCGGAGTTCGACGCGGAACTGCGCTACTCGATGCCCGCGCTCCGGGTCGCCGACCCGAAGGCCTGCCAGTGCGGTGAGGTGCTCAAGGGCGTGATCAAGCCATGGGAGTGCAAGGTGTTCGGCACCGCATGCACGCCGGAGACCCCGATCGGCACCTGCATGGTCTCCCCCGAGGGGGCGTGCGCGGCGTACTACAACTTCGGCCGCCTGCACAGGGACACGGCGGCGCTCGTCGGCCGACCTGAGGCGGTCGCCCGTGGGTGACCCGCAGGCGAAGGCCGGCACCGCCGGTCAGCAGCTGTTCGCCAGGTACGCGTACGGGCCGAACCACCTGGGTTACTGCGGGCCTGCCGACTCAGCCGCGCTGTTCGAGCTGGCGGCCACCGGGCAGGCCACGGACGACGTCGAGGCGGTCGCCGCCAGGTTCACCGGCGCATGGCCGTACCTGTGCGTGCTCGCGGATCTCGCGGGCATCGCGGACCCGCTTGACGAGCGGGTCGTGCGGGCCTACTGGACGGGGTCTTCGCTCCTTGACGGGGTGAACAGGACGCGATTCTGGCGGAAACTGCTCGACCGGATCGCGGCAGCGGGAGCCGGCCGGTACTGGGGGCATCTGACGCCGGCCCTGCTGTCGGAGGCGATGCCGACGCACGGATTCCACGTCTTCGGCGTCTACCCGTGGACGAGGTTGCTGTTGCCTTCCGCAGTGGACCCTAACCTGGCCCCGGCAGATCCAGGCCCGGCGCTGCACGTGCTTGATAGCTGCCGCATCCGGTGGGGGCGGGTCACCGCGGTCGATGGCGATCACGCCGTGATCCTCGGCCGGCACCTGACCTGGGACGGATACGCGCTCCGGCTCGGCGAGGAGCGCGAAGACGCCGTCCGGCTCGCCAGGGCGGGAAAAGGGTTCGTGACCGACGCGCGCCCAGGCGACTGGCTCACGGTGCACTGGGACCTGGCCTGCGAGCGCCTGTCGGCCGACCAGCTCTGGCAGCTCAGGCGCTGGACCGACTGGCAGCTTGTGGTGACCAACGAACGGCTCGCCCGCGAGGCGGATGCCACCGCGCGAGCCGGGGCAGCTCGGTGATCCCGCACATCAGGCAGGCCGACGGCCAGATCGGTTTCTACTGGGTGACCCAGGATGGCAAGCCGGTCGCGCTGCCCGAGCTCGTCGAGACCGACGCGGAGGCCGCCCGGCTTGTGCCAACGCACCTGGCGGCGCTCGACGACGCGCTGATCGACGCGGCGAGGCGGTGGGGCGAGATCCTCGGCGTCGGCTGCCCCGTTCGCGATGAGGCGGAGGCGTCCGAGCTCACCGAGCTGCACCGCGCCCTTGACCGGCTGAATCACGAGTACGCCACGGCCGAGCGACTGGCCGGGATGGAGACCGAGCTGCGGGCCGGGCAGATCGTCGGCACCTCCGCGCTGCTCGCCATCCGGGCGCGAATGGCGCTTGGCACAGACGGCCCTGGTCCGTTCCGTGACATGCTGGCCAGGCCACGGGCGGGCGTGCTCGCCGGGCACGGGCAGTTCCACTGGACAGATCCCGACGTTCCCTGGCGCGGTGGGCGGTGGCTGCTCGTCGCGCAGAACGGGGAGCGGTACCCGCTGACGCTCGACACGCTGCTGCACGGCAGCGGCGTGGAGAAGGACGGCGCCCTCGACGAGCACCGAACGGCGCTGCGCGCGGTATCCGCGCTCGCGTGGCCGGATGACCCGCCGGACGGCACCGGCTCAGCCGTGCTCGCGGGGTCGATCGAGTGGCTGCTTTACGACTGGCTGATGGCGCACCGCGAATCCGAGCGCAGCGCCGCCATCGAGATCCGCTCCGGCCGCCCCGCCGACGCCGCCATGATCGTGCATGCGGCCGCCGCGCTAGCCGCCGCCCGCGCGTTCAGCCAGCCAGTCGGTCAGCCCCACGCCCGCTAGCCAGCCCGCCGCTCGCACATCCCGCTCCCTGCGGTACTCACCATATGCGCACCGGAATCAGAGCATTCTTTCAGCGTGGACGAGAGCACAGGATTTCCAGAAGTTTGCTAGCGACTCATAGGTGACCTGCATCTTTGCGGCAGGGATCGACCAGTTCCGATTCGCACACTCGTGACCATGAGTGAGACACCTGCGGTCGATATCGTCGTGCCGGTCAGGAACGAGGAGCGTGACCTCGAACCGAGCGTCACGCGACTCGTAGAGTACCTGCGCGGCGTCTTCCCCTTTACCGCCCGCGTCACGATCGCGGACAACGGCAGTACCGACGGAACCTGGCCGGTCGCGTGCTCTCTCGAGGCCAGGTTCCCTGAAGTGCGCGCCCTCCACCTCGACCTGCCCGGCCGCGGCCGGGCGCTGCACGAGATCTGGTCAGCGGACGACGCGGAGGTGCTCGCGTACATGGACGTGGACCTCTCCACGGACCTGAACGCCCTGCTTCCGCTGGTCGCGCCGCTGATCTCCGGACACAGCGATGTCGCCATCGGGACCCGGCTCGCCCGCGGGTCGCGGGTCGTTCGCGGGCCTAAGCGCGAGATCATCTCCCGCAGCTACAACGTGCTACTGCGGACCGCCCTCGGCGCCGGTTTCTCCGACGCTCAGTGCGGGTTCAAGGCCATCCGCGCCTGCCAGGCCAGGCAACTGCTGCCCCTCGTCGAAGACAAGAGCTGGTTCTTCGACACCGAACTGCTCGTGCTCGCGGAACGGGCCGGGCTGCGCATCCACGAGGTACCCGTGGACTGGATCGACGACACCGATTCGCGGGTCGACATCGTGGGCACCGCGCTCGGCGACCTGCGCGGGATGGCCCGGGTTGGCGTCGGCCTCGCGCGCGGCACGATCAAGGTTCCCCGGCTGCGTGAAACCGAGATCGGTGCGCCGCGACCCGGGCTTGCGTGGCAGGTACCTCGCTTCGCCGCCATCGGCGTACTTTCCACGCTCGCCTACATCGTGGTCTACCTGGCGCTGCGCGGGTTCATGCCCGCGCAGGCCGCCAACGCGCTCAGCCTGCTGCTCACGGCGATCGGCAACACGGCGGCCAACCGGCGCCTTACCTTCGGGGTCCGCGGCCAGGCCGGAGCGGCCAGGCACCACTTTCGCGGCCTGATTGCGTTCGTCATCTGCCTGGTGCTCACATCGGGTGCCCTGATGGCACTGCACGCCGCGTCGGCTTCACCGGGGCGCGGAATCGAGCTCACCGTACTCGTCGTGGCGAACCTCGTCGCGACGGCACTGCGCTTCGTCCTGTACCGAGGGTGGGTATTCGCTGAGCCCTCGCAGACACCGGCCGGCATCACGGCCACCACGCCCACCGCATCCCGTCAATCTCTTGGAGGTGTGCGATGAGCGCCACCACTGTCACGTTCGGACCCGCCCGCAGACGAGCGCCCGCCCAAGGGCGGCTGCACCGCCTGGTGCGCGGGCCGGCGGCCGATCCCCAATGGGCGAGACCCGCGCTGTTCGGGCTGCTCGCCCTGACCGGGCTGCTCTATCTGTGGGACCTCAGCAGGAACGGCTACGCCAACGACTTCTACGCCGCCGCGGTGCAGGCGGGGACGCGGTCATGGAAGGCGTTCTTCTTCGGCTCCTTCGACTCCTCCAGCTTCATCACGGTGGACAAGACCCCCGCGTCCCTGTGGGCGGACGAGATATCCGCGCGGATCTTCGGATTCAGCTCGTGGTCGCTGCTCGCTCCGCAGGCGATCGAGGGCGTGCTCTCCGTCCTGCTGCTGTTCGCCGCCGTGCGGCGGTGGTTCGGGCCGCAGGCCGGCCTGATCGCAGGCGCCGTACTCGCGCTCACACCGGCCGCCGCCCTCATCTTCAGGTTCAACAACCCCGACGCGCTGCTTGTGCTGCTCATGACGGCCGCCGGATACGCGGTACAGCGGGCGATCGAGCGGGACAGGACCCGGTGGCTGGTGTTCGCCGGCGTGCTGCTCGGCTTCGCGTTCCTCAGCAAGATGATGCAGGCATTCCTCGTGCTGCCCGGCTTCGGCGTCGCCTACCTGTGGGCAGGTCCGGCCCGGCTTCGCCGCAGGCTCTGGCAGCTGCTCGCCGCGCTCGGCGGCGTGATCGCCGGAGCCGGCTGGTGGATCGTGATCGCGGAGCTGGTACCCGCCGCCGACCGCCCGTACTTCGGCGGCTCGACGAACAACAACATCCTTCAGCTCGCGCTCGGCTACAACGGCCTGGGGCGGCTGGACGGGTCGGAGACCGGGTCGATCGGCGGCGGTGGCGGGTCATCGTTCGGCGGGTCGACCGGCATCTTCCGGCTGTTCGCTTCGGAGTTCGGCGGCCAGATTAGCTGGCTGATCCCGGCCGCGCTGCTGTCGCTAGGCGGGCTGCTCTGGGTCTCAAGGCGAGCGGAGCGCACGTCGCGCGTCCGCGCGTTCGCCCTGCTCTGGGGCGGCTGGCTGCTGGTGACCGGGCTGGTCTTCAGCTACATGCAGGGCATTATCCACCCCTATTACATGGTCGCGCTCGCACCAGCGATCGCCGCGCTCGTCGGTGTCGGTGCCATCTCCCTGATGCGGTCGGACCTGCGCATCGTGGGCCGCGCGTTCGCGGCGGCAGGCGTGCTCGGCACCGGGATCTGGGCCTACGTGCTGCTCAACAGGACGCCCGAGTGGCTGCCCTGGCTGCGGTGGACCGTGCTGATCGCCGGGGTGCTCGGCGCGGTCTCGCTCTTCGCGGTGCCCGAGCTGCTTCGCTGGATGGACCCGACCAGGGGGGCGGCGCACGGCGCGCAGCCGCGGCGAGCGCCTGCACTGGTTTACGCGCCGCTCGCGCTCGCGCTGGTGGCCGGTCTCGGCGGCCCGCTCGCCTACTCGCTCGACACGGTGAACACCACGCACACGGGCGCGATCCCGAGCGCCGGTCCCGCGGTGGCCGGATCGTTCGGCGGCGGTCCCGGTGGTGGCGGTGGCGGGAGGCCCGGCGGTGGCACGGGCGGCGGCTTCGGCACCCGCACGGGCACCGGAACCGGTACTGGCGGCACGACGGGCGGAACCGGCGGGACGGCAGGCGGCCCAACCGGCACGGCACCGGGTGGAACAGGAGGGTTCCCCGGTGGCTCGGGTTCCACCGGCAGCCGGACCGGTGCACCGACGGGCGGAACCGGTGGCAGGACCGGCTTCGGCGGAGCGGGCGGCCTGTCGGGTAGCACTCAGGTCAGCAGCGCGCTGATCAAGCTGCTCGAAACGGACGCCTCGAAGTACAAGTGGATCGCCGCGACCGAGGGCTCGCAGTCGGCCGCGCCGATCGAGCTGGCCACCGGCGGCGACGCGGTGATGGCGATCGGCGGCTTCAACGGCACCGACCCGTCACCCACCCTGGCCGAGTTCAAGGCCATGGTCGCCAAGGGCGAGATCCACTACTACGTCGGGCAGGGCAGCAACAGCTTCGGCGGCGGCAGCGGGTCCTCGACGATCGCCTCCTGGGTCGCGGCGCACTTCAAGTCGCAGACCGTCGGCGGCACCACGGTCTACAACCTCACCCAGGCGAAGTAAGGAGCGCCGGGTAAGCAGAAGACCCCGATGGCCGTGGCGACATCGCAGTCGCCACGGCCATCGGCATTGCCTGGTTGCCGTCAGGCTCGAGTCAGCCGTCAATTACTTCGCAGGGTGGGCGGTTAGAACAACGTGGGCTGCTGGGCGCGGGCGCGGCGGGGGGTACGTGTGCTGGATGTGCCGCCGCGCCGCTCAAGCAGCGCCGTATCAATCGAAGACAGGAACGGTGACGGCGAGCACTCGGTGACCTCACCGCGCAGCGTCCGCCTCGCCGCCGTCAGCACGGTCAGCCGTGTCGTGGCGCGGGTCATGCCGACGAAGAGCAGCCGGCGCTCTTCCGCGTAGTCGATCTCGGCGCCGCGCCACGGCCGCAGCGGAAGCAGGCCGTCATCGCAGCCCGCGATGAACACCACCGGGAACTCAAGGCCCTTGGCAGCGTGCAGGGTCAGCAGCGTGATGCGGTCCGCGCGCGGGTCCCACGTGTCGACCTCGGCCCCGAGCGCGACCTCGTCGGCGAACCGGTTCACGTCGCTACCGCAGCGCGCGGCCAGCGGAGCGAGCACGTCGGCGGCAGCTCGGATGGCCGCTCTGGCCGCCGACTGAGCGGCCGCGATGGTGGTGGAATCCGCGGCATCGGCCGTCGGCCCGCCGTCGCAGGCCGCCAGCGCCACCCGTACCGCCTCGGCAAGCGCTTCGGTAACAGGAACCTGAGCAGGGGGGTCGGGAGCCGACGCAGAGACGTCATCGGAAGCGATAGCGCCGGGAGCGAGCACGGAAGCAGTGCCGATGGCGGCCAGGATCTCTGGGACGCCTGGCATCTCGGCCAGCCTGGCGTGCGAGCGCCGCTGGAACGGGAACCCGCGCCTGGTCAGGGCCTCGCCGATGGCGGCAGCCTGTGCCGACGTTCGGTAGAGCACGGCGAAATCGGCGAAGGAGAGCTGATGGACCGCCCGGTCCCTGCCGTCCACCGCGCGGCTGTCCAGGGCGTGGAAGGACGCGCCGCCAAGCATCGTTTCGATCGACGCGGCGACGGCCTCCGCCTCCTCCCGCTCGTCTGCCACGGCATGCACCGTGACGGGGCCGTCCGCGATGTCGGTTCTGGCGGGCACGAGCTCACGCCCAGGTACGAGCGTGCCCGGCCTGATCAGCTGCATGGCGGACCTGACGATCGTCGGCGCCGACCGGTAGCTGCGGGAGAGCCGCACGGTCCGCGCCGACTCGAAGTCCGACTGGAAGCGCAGGAAGTAGCCGACGTCGCCACCGCGGAAGCCGTAGATCGCCTGGTCGGGGTCGCCAATCGCGCAGACCCTTGAGCCCGGCGAAGTCAGCAACCGAAGCAGCAGGTACTGCTGCTCGTCCACGTCCTGGTACTCGTCCACGAACACGTCGGTCCACCGGGCCTGGTACGCCGCCGCCAGCGCGGGATCACCGTCAAGCAGCGTGACGGGGAGCGGCACCAGGTCATCGACGTCGACGAGCCCGCGCTCGCGAAGCGCCGCGTCGTACCGGGCGGCGAGCGCCTCGTCTTCGGCGGGAACGTCCTGGACGGAAGGAGAGGAAGGTGGGTGGGAACTCGAAGCCAGGGTCCGTTTAGTGGCGGCGATTTTTGCACCGAGCGCGGCGGGACTCGCGCCGGGAGACAGCGACCGGAGGACTTCCTTGCGGGTTCTCTCATCGGCGACCTTCAGCCCCGCGTCGATGCCGAGCAGCTTGCACTGCTCGCGCAGGATCAGCAGGCCGAGGCCGTGAAACGTGGCGACGGTGACCCGGTCGGTGGTCTCCGCGCCGAGCAGGGCGGTGAGCCGGTCGCGGGCACGACGGGTAAACGTGACGGCGAGGCACTGCTCAGGCGGCAGGCCGCCTGCCCGATATCCTTGCCTTTCATCGGGCAGGCCCTCGGGGGGTACGGGGGATCCTCCCCCCGGGAGATAACCGCCGATCCGGTGCGCGATCGCGTGCGTAGAAGAGCACGACATTCATCATTCCGAACGGACGCGTGCTTCGCCGTGCACTTCCCGCTTTCTCCTGCGACCGCTTAACGCCGAACCCCGGCGTTCTCATCATGCGATCATGCCAGGAGCTGCGGGTTAGGGCCTTTCGGCCCTGCCTGCCGATGATGCGCGGAGGGCAACCTAGGACACGAACAGTCCGAGTGAGGAGTTTGGTGATGAGCGTCTTTGCACAGCACGTGCCGGCGGAGCCAGTCGACCTCAGTGGGTGGCCTTCGCCGCCAGACCCGGGCGACCTGAGCAAGCGCCTAGCGGCGCGGCGCACGGAACTGCGGCTGTCCACGACGCAGATTGCCGCCCGCGCCGGCATCAGCAGGCGCTACCTCGAATACATGGAGCGCTATCCGGCTACACCGGGCGCGGCGGTGCTCCGCAGGCTCGCCGCCGCGCTGCTCACCACGCCGGCCGCGCTGCTCGGGGCGGGTACATTGGCGCCGCGCGGGCAGGCTGCGCCGTCGGCACCGCAGTTGACCAAGCTGACAACCGGCGAATGCCGCACGCTGATCGACCCGGGCGGTGTTGGCAGGATCGCGTTCTCCACGGCCGCGGGCCCCGTGGTACTGCCGGTCAACTACACCGTGGTGAACGGGTCGATCGTCGTGCGCACCAACGCGGGATCGCTGATCGAGTCGCGTGGCGACGAACGGGTGGCGTTCGAGGTAGATCAACTGGATGAGGTGCTGTGCCAGGGATGGAGCGTGCTCCTCCAAGGCCAGGCGCACCGGGTGCTCCAGCCGGGCGAGCTGCGCCACCTGCAGGAGGCCACCACGGCCGTCCCATGGCCGGGAGACGAGCGGGAGGTCTATATCCGGATTGTCCCCGACCAGATCAATGGCCGCCGGATCTCGGCGCGGTAAGGCAGTAGTTAGGCGGCGGGGATGATGGCCTCTACGCGGACTGTTTTGCCTGACGGGGCCGGCGGGATGAGGGTTCCGACGATCTGGTGGCCGTCGACGAGCAGGCCGGCGCCTTCGGCTATGCCTGAGTCGGTCTGGATGCAGGAGCGGCGGACGGTTATCTCGTAGGCCGCGCCGCGGAAGCGGCGGGTGGCGGTGAAGCCTGGCCATGACGAGGGCAGTACCGGGTCGACCCGCAGGCCGTCGAGTTCGGGGCGGATACCGCAGATCCACTGGGTGATCGCGACGTAGTTCCACGCGGCCGTCCCCGTCAGCCAGGAGTTCTTCGCCTCGCCGTGGGTGGCGGCGTCGCGGCCGGCGATCATCTGCGCGTATACGTACGGCTCGCAGCGGTGCGTCTGGCTGAGCGACTCGCGGGCCGAGGGGTTGATCCGCTTGTAGTAGTCGAAGGCGGCGTCGCCGTCCCCCACCATCGCCGCGGCGATCATGATCCACGGGTTCGTGTGGCAGAAGACGCTGGCGTTCTCCTTGTACCCGGGCGGGTAACTGGAGATCTCGCCTAGCTCGATGTGGTAGGTGGTGAACGCCGGCGTCAGGAGCATAACTCCGTGCGGGGTGGCGAGCCGGTCCTTGACGCTCGCGAGTGCCCTGGTGGCGAGGGTGGGCGGCGTGCCGCGGCCGGCAGGATGCCGGCCGATTCCCGCCATCACGCACATGCCCTGCGGCTCGATGAAGATCTGGCCCTCCGCGTTGCTCGCGGACCCGACCGGATTGCCGAAGTGATCGTAGGCGCGCAGGAACCATTCGCCGTCCCAGCCGTGCTCGGCGGTCACGAGGGACATCTTCTCCGCGTCGGCGCGGTAGCTGTCCGCGTCGTCAGGACGGCCGCACAGCGCCGCGATCGCGGCGAACTCCGTCGCGGCCAGCGTGAACAGGCCCGCGATGAACACCGACTCCGCGACGCCGCCTGACATGTTCTCCGTGGTCTGGAAGGATTCGCCTGGGGTGTACGAGAAGCAGTTGAGGTTCAGGCAGTCGTTCCAGTCGGCGCGGCCGATGAGCGGCAGGCCGTGCGGGCCTATCCGGTCGAGCGTGTACCTGACCGACCGTTCCAGGTGACCGTAGAGGGTGGCCTCACCGCCGTCGCTGAACGGCACCACCTCGTCGAGGATCGTCGCGTCGCCGGTCTCCTTGAGGTAGGCGGCGACCCCGAGCACCAGCCAGAGCGGATCGTCGTTGAACCCGGACCCGATCGCGTCGTTGCCCGTCTTGGTGAGCGGCTGGTACTGGTGGTACGCGCCGCCGGCCGCGAACTGGGTGGCGGCCAGGTCGAGGATGCGCTGGCGGGCGCGGACCGGTGCGAGCTGCACGGATCCGAGCAGGTCCTGGCAGGAGTCGCGGAACCCCATGCCCCTGGAGATCCCCGTCTCGTAGGAGGACACCGACCGGCTCATGTTGAACGTCACCATGCACTGGTAGGCGTTCCAGATGTTGACCATCCGGCTGGTATCCGCGTCCGGTGTGTCAACGACAAGGACATCAAGCAGGTCGTCCCAGTAGGCGCGCAGGTCGTCGAGGGCGTCGCCCACGGTGGCGGCCTTGAGCCAGCGGTCAATCACGGGCTTGACGCCGGCCTTGTTGATCACGCCGGTCGACTCGAACTTGGCGTCGCGCGGGTTCTCCCAGTAGCCGAGGAGGAAGATGACCTCCCTCGTCTCGCCTGGCTCGAGGGCAAGCCTGACGTGGTGCGCGCCGTGCGGCGACCAGCCGTGCGCGACCGAGCCCGACAGCTCGCCCCGCTCGACGCCAAGCGGCTCATGGAACCCGCGGTACGGGCCGAGAAAGGCCTCGCGCTGCGTGTCGAACCCAGCCAGGGGCTCCGAGCACGCGAAGTAGGCGAAGTGGTCGCGGCGCTCGCGGTATTCGGTCTTGTGGTAGATGACGCCGTCGACGACCTCGACCTCGCCGGTGGAGTAGTTGCGCTGGTAGTTCGTCCCGTCGTCCGCGCCGTCCCAGAGGGCGAACTCGACGGAGGAGAAGAGGGAAAGCTCGGCGGGTACTTCCCTGTCGTTGGTGACGGTGATCCGCCACACCTCGAGCGTCTCGCCGCGCGGCGCGAAGTACAGGGTCTTGGCGCTGATGCCGTTCTTGGCCGAGCTGATCGTGGTGTATGACATGCCGTGCCTGCACTCGTAGGCATCGAGCGCGGTGCGGGTCGGCTGCCAGGACGGCGACCAGTACTCGCCCGTGGCGTCGTCCCTGAGGTAGAGGTACCGGCCGCCCACGTCGCCGGGCACGTTGTTGTACCGGTACCTGGTGAGCCGCCGCAGCCGGGCGTCGCGGTGCCAGGAGTAGCCGCCGGCCGTGTTCGAGACGATGCCGAAGTACTCGTCCGTGCCCAGGTAGTTGATCCATGGCACCGGGGTGTCCGGGCGGGTGATCACGTACTCGCGGTGATCGTCGTCGAAATAGCCGTAGCTCATGCGGGTTACTTTACCGGTTAAGTGCCGGTAAGGCCATGGGCTACCAGACGGTTGCCGCAACCTCCGCGACCAGCCCGAGCTTGCGCTCCTGCACGTCCTCCGTGATCAGGTTCGCACCTGGCAGAGTAGAGGAGAAACCGCACTGAGTCGAGCGCCTCGGCCTCGGCCCTGATGATCGCGGCACCGTCAGCACCGCGGAGGTCACCGGGGGGCGACCCCGCTCTCCAAGGGAGCGTTTATGCCGACGGCAGTTCGATAACCGCGAAGGTGGCGGGTGGCAGGGTAATCGAGTCCCGGCTAGCCGAGGTGCCAGGATCCGAGGTGATGAGCGTGACCGGCTTGCCCGTGCTCGTGACGAGAGGCGCGAGGGGGAGGCGAGCGTCTGCGGCGCCGAGGTTAGCCGCGATGCGCAGCGGCCCTCGGTGGACAATCAGCCAGCGCGCGTCCTCGTCGAAGTCCACACGCACCCGGTCGAGGACCGGATCGGTGAGCTCGGGGCGGGACCTGCGCAGGGCGAGCAGGGTGCGATACCAGTCGAGCAGCGCCAGGTAAGGCGGTCGGCCGGGCTGATCCCAGTCGAGCTTGGACGCCAGGAACGTCTGCCTGTCCTGCGGGTCTGGCACGTCGGCGGCGCCCCAGCCATGCTCGGCGAACTCGGACCTGCGGCCGATGCTCACCGCCGTCGCGAGTTCGGGGTCTGTGTGGTCGGTGAAGAACTGCCAGGGCGTGTCGGCACCCCATTCCTCGCCCATGAACAGCATCGGCGTAAACGGCGCGGTCAGCACGAGGCCCGACGCGACCCGGAGCAGCCCTTCCGCGTTGGGCCGGCCGGCCAGGGTGACCGGCATCCTGTCACCGGTCGCCCTGTTGCCTACCTGGTCATGGTCTTGCAGGAAGCCGACGAACCGGTAGGCGGGCGTGCGCTGCACCTCCACCTGGCGGCCGTGGGTCCGGCCGCGGAACGACGACCATGTGCCGTCGTGAAAGTAGGCGCGGGTCAGCGTCTTGGCGACCCCGGCTACCGCGCCGAAGTCCGCGTAGTACCCCTGCCGCTCACCCGTCACGAGCGCGTGGATGGTGTGGTGGAAGTCATCGTTCCACTGCGCCGTCAGCCCGTAGCCGCCGGCCTCCCGCGAGGTGATCAGCCGGGGGTTGTTCAGGTCGGACTCGGCGACCAAGACGATTGACCGGCCGTTCGCCGCGGCCAGCGAGTCGACCGCGGCCGCGAGTTCCTCGAGCAGGGGCAGCGCGCGGCGGTCCTCAAACGCGTGCACGGCGTCAAGGCGCAGCCCGTCGAGGTGGTAATCCCGCAGCCACATGAGCGCGTTGTCCACGATGAACGAGCGCACCTCGTCCGAGCCCGGCTGGTCCAGGTTCACGGCCGGGCCCCACGGGGTCATGTGCGCGTTGGTGAAATACGGCCCGAAGGAGGCGAGCCGGTTGCCCGGGCCGATGTGGTTGTAGACAACATCGAGGTAGACGGCAAGACCTCGGGCGTGGCAGGCATCCACGAACCGCTTCAGCGCGCCGGGACCGCCGTAGGGCTCATGCACGGCCCACAGGCTGATCCCGTCATACCCCCAGCCATGCTCGCCGGGGAAGGCGGCGAGCGGCATTAGCTCCACGACCGTCACGCCGAGCTCGACGAGATGGTTGAGGCGGCCGATCGCCGCGTCAAGGGTTCCCGCCGCGGTGAAGGTGCCGACGTGCAGCTCGTAGATCACCGCGCCCTGTACGGGCGCACCGCGCCACCGCGCGTCGGTCCACGCGAAGGAGCCATGGTCACAGGTCCGGCTAGGCCCGGCAGGACCGTACGGCTGCCGGGGCGACCGCGGGTCGGCCAGCGGCTCGCCGCCGTCAAGCCGGTACGCGTAGTCGGTACCGTCTACGGCCGTGACCTGCGCCCGCCACCAGCCCGGCCGCTCGTCGGGCGACATCTGGTACGACTGCCCGGCCACGTCCACCTCGACCCGGTCAGCATCGGGCGCCCACACGGTGAAGATAGTCACCCGGCCTCCTGAGCGAGCAGCGCGACGGGCAGCCGCCTGGTCAGCTCGGTCATGGTTACCGTACCTCTGTCGTACACGGCACCGCTCAGCAGGTCCGTCCACGCTCCGCCGGGCAGCTCAAGCGTCGCCTCCCCCCAGCCGCCCAGGCTCCGCAGTCCTGCGGGCAGCCGGGTCGCGACGGTGATAGCCCGTCCGCCACGGTTGAAGGCGACAGCGTGGCCGGCGGCCGGACCTGTCGCCGCCAGAGGTGCGTAGTCGCCGGCGAACCACTCAGGGCGCGCACGGCGCAACCGGAGCGTCCGTGCGGTGACGAGCAGCTTGGCGGCGTCGAGACGCGCGACAACATCGGCGACGCGATCCGGCGCGCCGGGGGCGCGGTGTCGATGGTCCGTGTCCAGGCGGTCCGCGTCGATGTCCGCGAGCATGGTGCGGCGGCGGGCGAAGTCCACGTCGCGCCTGTTATCCGGGTCCACGAGCGAGAGTCCGGCAAGCTCGCACCCTTGGTAAACGTCGGGCACGCCCACCATGGTGAGCTGGACGAGCTTCACGCCGAGCGAATTGGCCTGCGCGTCGGGCGCGATGGCGGCGACGAACTCATCGATGGACGCGGTCAGTTCCGGGTCGGCAAGCACACGGGCGGCAAGGCCGAGCACCGCTTCCTCATAACCGGGGTCGACGTCCGTCCACGACGTATGCCGCTTGGCCTCCCGAATCGCCTTCGTCAGGTATCCGCCAAGGCGCTCGCCACTGATCGGCCACGCCCCGACGATGGTCTGCCAGAGCAGGTACTCGGTATCCGGGTCAACGGTCGTCCCGCCGGAAGATGACCGCGCCGCCCGCTCGTGCCACTCGCTGACCCGGTCCTCCCACTGGCCTGGGATCTCGGCGAGCACGGCGAGCCTTGCCCTGATGTCCTCTTGGCGCTTGGTGTCGTGGGTAGACAGCGTGGTCATCGTGGCCGGCCAGGCGCGCGCCAGGTGACCGGCCGCCGTGTGGAATTCCCGCGGGCTCACCCCGAACCTGTCGGGGTTGCCGCCGACCTCGTTAAGCGCGATCAGCCGCGACCACCGGTAGAACGCCGTATCTTCGACGCCCTTGGCGAGCACCGGACCCGTGGTCTGCTGGAACCGCACGACGAGTTCATTCGCCGCGTCTGCCGGCGCCCCGCTCGCCGCCGCCCCGCTCGCCGCCGGCCGCATGCCGAGCGCCGCGGCCCCAACGTCGGCGGCAAGCCCGTGCAGCCGGCTTGGCAGCCGCGTGGTCGCGGCGTCGACCGCGGCGCTGACGGCCGTTCGCGCGGCCGTCGAAGGAGGTTCGCCCTGATGCGCGTACGCCCGGTAGATGGGGAAAGCGGCGAGCACCTCGGTTAGCACGAGGAACGCGTCGCCAGGAGCGGCATCCGGACAGAAGTCGCCGAGCAGCCGGGCAAGCCGCGCTACCTCGGCGCGCAGCGTCACGGTAGCGATCTCCCGCTTAGCGGTCACGGCTTCATCGGCGAACCGCAACGCGGCGGAGTCGTCCCCCTGCTGTCGGGCGAACCGCGCGTACCCCCTGGTGAGCGCGTGCTCGCCGCCCGGATCGAGGAAGAGGCCGTCGACGATCCCGAGCGCGTCGTACCCGGTCGTGCCTGCGCACGCCCAGTCGGGCGGCAGCGTCTCGTCCGCCTCGAGGATCTTCTCCACCACGACCCAGGCGCCGCCGGTCGCGACCTCGAGCCTGCGCAGGTAGCCGCGCGGGTCGGCAAGCCCGTCTGGATGGTCGATCCGCAGCCCGTCCACCAGGCCGTCGGTGATCAGCCCGACAATGACCTCGTGCGTTGCGTCGAACACGTCCTGGTCCTCGACCCGGACGCCGATCAGCGAGGCCACGTCGAAGAACCGCCGCCAGTTCAGCTCGGTCTCGGCGTCCCGCCACCAGGTCAGCCGGTAATGCTGGGTCTCGAGCAGTTCTCGCATCGGCAGCCGCGCGGTCCCCGGCGATAGCGGCAGCACGTGATCGAAGTACCTGAGCACGGGGTCGCCGTCTGTGCCGCCGTCGGGTTCCACCCGCAGATCGCCGAGGCAGTCCTCAAGCGGGGCGCCGAGGATCGGCAGCAGCATCCGGTTGTCCTGCGCCGCCCAGTCGATGTCGAACCAACTCGCGTGCGCGGACTCTCGTCCGTCCCGCAGCACCGACCACAGTTGCCGGTTCAGCGCCAGGTTGTCGGGCACCGCCATGTGATTCGGCACGATGTCGAGGACGATGCGGAGGCCGAGCGCGCGCAGCCGCTTGGCCATCGAGCGGAACCCCTCTTCACCGCCGAGCTCGGCGCGGATCCGCGAATGGTCGGTGACGTCATATCCGTGCCTTGACCCGGGGACCGCCTCAAGCACCGGCGACAGGTAAACGTGGCTCACCCCGAGATCCGCGAGGTACTCGGCCGCGTCGGCCGCCCCGGCGAAGCCGAACTCGGGAGTGAGCTGGATCCGATATGTCGAGCCTGGCGCCCTACCCGCTGCCACATTTCCCCCGCACTGTATTGCTTGTCCACTGACGTTCGCCCCACTCACCTTCCCATCTATCAGTCTTGGCGAACGTGCGGCCTGCGGGGCTCCCGCGCCGGTACATTACGACGGCGTGTAGTCTCGGTGGGGTGCCCGGCCTCCCCGAAGGTAGTTAGGTGGTCTTATCCCAGGTGAGCGCGGTAAATGTCCGTCGGCGGAGCAGCGCTGCCGTTGATGGCCCAGGGCAAACCCGGCTTCGCGCTACTGTCGGCGCCTACGTAGCGCTGTGCAAGCCGCGGATCGTTGAGCTGCTGCTGATTACCGCGGTTCCCACGCTCTTCCTTGCTTACAAGGGCCTCCCGTCGCTGTTGGTAACCGTGGTCGTGGTCCTCGGCGGCGCGCTCGCCGCGGGCAGCGCGAACGCGCTTAACTGCTACATCGACAGGGACATCGACGAGATCATGCGGCGGACCAGCTCCAGGCCGCTGGTCAGGAATGTCGTCGCGCCGAGATCGGCACTGATCTTCGGCCTCGTGCTCGGGGTGGTCGCGGTGGCGTTGTTCGCCGCTACCACCAACCTGCTCGCGGCCGGCCTCACTCTCGCGGCGATCTTCTACTACGTCGTGATCTACACCATGCTGCTCAAGCGGCACACGTCGCAGTCGACGCTCTGGGGCGGAGCATGCGGCTCCGCACCCGTCGTGATCGCCTGGGCGGCCGCCACGGGCACGCTGTCCTGGCCGGCCTGGCTGCTCTTCGGCGTGGTGTTCTTCTGGCAGCCGCCGCATTTCTGGGCCCTTGCCATCAAGTACCGCGATGACTACCGCGCGGCGGGCATCCCGATGCTTCCCGTGGTCGCTTCCGTGCGCCGCGTCCTCGCCGAGTCCCTCGTGTACAGCTGGCTGATGGTGGCCGTCTCGCTAGCGGTCTGGCCCTGGGCCGGCCCGCTGTACGGCGCGGTCGCGATCGTGGCGGGGCTCGCGTTCCTGTACGAGGTGCACCGGCTCTACCACCTGTCGCGTCACACGGATGTCAAGGACGCCGACGCGGGCGGAGCTAACGGCCTCGTCACGATGCGCCTGTTCCATCTGTCCATCGCGTATCTGACCGTGCTGTTCGCCGCGGTAGCGGCGGGCACGTTCATCCGCTAGCTGTGCTCGCTCGCCCCGTGTTCGCCGCCCATGCAGTGCCGGAAAATTAGACGATCATGAGTTGAACCGGCGGCCCGTGTGGCACGTGTTGCAATGTAGAGAAGGCCCGCGGGTGGACCAGAGATGACGCTCCCAACGTTATGCCCCGCGGGCCTTCCCACCTGGATCCTCACTGTTATAACTCCGGTGGGCCGCAGAGCGTTGGCCCCAGGGCAAGACCAGCCCCGATCGCCCGACGGGGCGTAGCCTAGATGCGTGAAACTCACGCTGGACCTGCACGACATTTATAACCAGGGCACCCAGATCGAGAAGGCGCTGCAGCAGATCTTCGATGATGCCGTCGCGAAGAAGGCGCCGATGATCGAGATCATCCCCGGCAAGGGGTCAGGCCAGCTGAAGAAGCACGTTCTGCGGTTCCTCGACAAGAAGCGTCCATCTTTCAAGAACATGCGGGTAGAGAAGCCATCCAAGAACTTCGGCACCATCAAGGTCCATTTTCGCTGGTAGCAGCCGCGCAGGCGCTAGCGCTTCACCGGCCGCCGGCCGCCGGCCTCCTTGACGCGCCGGGCCAGGCCCCGCCGCATGTCCTCGATCATCGTTACGGCTTCAGATGCAACCGTGAGAAGAGCCACAGGCACGCGACACCAGCCCCGTCCGTCACGCTTTTCACACAAGAAATATCAGCAATAAACACTTTCTTGCATTATGCTGCCCTGAAATATTTGTGATTCTGACGGAATCTTTAGGCCTCTACGCCTGTGTTACCTGCCACTGGTTTCGGCCGGGCTACCAGGTAGTTTCCGGGCCACGACCTGCTAACAAACGGGTGGTAGACGGTCACGAATCAGCAAAGCACCCCAGCATCACCTACCTAGTGCGTTTACAACTATTTACGGTGTGGCAAGAACTAGTTCTGACAATCTATGGTTTTTCTAGCAACGCGAAGCTCCGACGACCCGCAACCGGTTGCCTTCGTTCTGTGATGAATTGTGCCTGGATGCGAACCACGCGTCTGGACTAGACAACTTGGGCTGGAGGGCCACAGGGTGAGTCGGGTCTCGGAAGTGATTGACACGATGGTGCACGCGGTACCGGCGCACAAGGCGAACCTGGATGACGGAGAGATTGCGCGGCTGCGCGATCTGACGGGGGAACTCATCGCGGCGAAGCCTGAGGCGCAGGCCGAGTACGCGAGGTTCCTCGGCGTCAAGCAGCGGGGTCTATGCCTGCCCGAGGCGGACCTTGCGGAGCGCCTCAGCGGGGCCGCCATCTTGGTAACCGGGGGAACGGGATGCATCGGCTCGACGCTGATGGCCCAGCTCGCGGCGCGACACCCCAGACGGCTTGTCAGCGTCAGCAGGGGCAGCACGACCGGCTGGCCGCGGCAGGACAGCGTGGAATACCTGCAGGGGGACGTCAGAGACCGCGCACGCCTCGACGAGCTCATCGCGGAGATCAGGCCCGACGTGATTTTCCACGTCGCCGCGCAGCGCTCGCCCGCGCTTGCCGAGGTAGAGGTTCATCGCACCATCACCACCAACGTGCTCGGGTCCCACAACGTCCTGTCCGCCGCCCGGGCGTTCGGCGTCCCCCAGGTCGTGTGCGCGTCCACCGGGAAGGCGCTTCGTCCTTACTCGCCGGAGATGTACACCGCTTCCAAGCGAGCCGCCGAGTGGGTTGCCGCGAGCGCGGCCGCGAGCGGCGACCTGCTCGTGTCCGCGGCCAGGTTCACCCACGTGATCGACAACTCCATCGTCTACTCGCGGCTGCTTGACTGGGCCGACAAGGGCGTCGTCCGGCTGCACGGCTCCTCCATCGCCTTCTATGTCCAGTCGGCGCTTGAGTCGGCGCAGCTTCTGCTGCTCGCCTATGTCGGTGCCAGGCCTGCCGAGTTCCGCGTGCACGCCATCACCGACCTCGGCTGGCCGGTGAGCCTCATCGACGTCGCGCTCGGCGTGCTTGCCTCTAAGAACTCAACGTCACCCATCTACATCAGCGGCTACGACCCCGGTTACGAGGAAGTGGCGTTCCCTGGCCTGTACGATCCGGCGACCGCGGGCGACGTGTCGCCGCTGCTCAACGCGTTCGAGACCGCCGCCATGGTGGAGTCGCCCTGTCCCATGGTCGACGCGTTCGCGCTGGAGATGGCACAGGACAACGTGGGTGCCAAGCAACTCGCAGCGCTCGATGCGGTCTGCGATCGCACCCAGGACCCTGCCGAGGTCCGGACGTCGCTAGACGACCTGAGCTGGTCGTTGCTCGACTCCGCCCTCGCGGCAGCGTCCCGCACCACGCTCGACCGCTCGGCCAAGCTCATCTGCCAGCACGAGCAGACGATGACCCCGGTGCACCGCCGGGTCACCGAGGCCATCAGGGGCCACGCGACCCCCGCGGTTGGCCACGCAAGCGTCATCGCCTAGCTGGGTTCGGGTTCGTGGCCACCTCCGCGCGGTCTCCTGGCGAACGGCGAACCCGACGAGCAGGACGCGGCCGGCCGCGATGTCCGCGTACTTCGTCTCTACCGCTTTCGTGCCGACGCAGGGCATGCCAGGATGACTCCAACCGGTCGCGGAGCGGACCCCGATAAGACGCGCTGACCGCATGTTTCACGTGAAGCAGCCCGAGGAGAGGCGCAATCTCATGCCGTTCCACCGCCATGACCGCCGGATTTTCCCGGCGACGGCAATCGCGCTCACCCTTGCTTGCGCGCTCGCCGCCTGTTCGAGCGGTTCCGCAAGCTCTTCTTCAGCCGCGACAGCCAGCACCGCCGCGTCGCCGTCGGCGACCGCTGCCGCTTCTTCCCCCGCCACGAACGGCGGCGGCCAGGCTGGCAACGTCACGGCGATCACGGAGATCAAGGCCAACTGGGTCAAGTTCTTCAGCTCCTCGACCCCGAACAGCGAGCGTGCGGCGCTGCTTCAGAACGGGCAGACCTTCGCGTCCGCGATCAAGTCCTTCGCTTCGAACCCCCTCGCGTCCCAGGTATCAGCCAAGGTCGACTCGGTCACGCTGTCCTCGGCCACGCAGGCCGCCGTGAAGTACGATCTCACGGCTGCTGGACAGTCGGTGGCCAGTGGGCAGACCGGCACCGCGATCCTTCAAGACGGCACCTGGAAGGTCGGTGACGACGTCTTCTGTGGCCTGCTCAAGCAGGGCGCAGCGCTTCTGAACATGACCCTGCCCGCAGCATGCGACTAGGCACGATCACTGCGGTAGGCGGGCGCGACCGGTCGAACTGGGTCGCTCTCACCGCGCTCTGCACGCTGCTCTTCCTCACGTTTCTTGACAACACGGTCGTGTCTGTCGGCCTCGGCAACATGCAGACCGACCTCAAGGCGTCCATCGCCGACCTGCAGTGGGTGGTCGGCGCCTACGCCCTGACCTTCGCCTCCATCATGCTGGCCTGCGGCATGATCGGGGACGAACTCGGCCGCAAGAAGGTCATGCTGGCCGGCGCCGGGGTCTTCTGCGCCGGATCCGTGCTCTGCGCCCTCGCACCGAACGCCCAGGTGCTGATCGCCGGGCGCGCCATCATGGGCCTGGGCGCGGCGGCGAGCGAGCCTGGCACCCTGTCGGTGCTCAGGCATATCTATACCGACGAACGCCGCCGCGCCCGGGCGATCGGCACCTGGGCGGCGGTCTCCGGGCTCGCGCTCGCGCTCGGGCCCGTGATCGGCGGCGCGCTCGTCGGCGCGTGGAGCTGGCGCGGCATCTTCTGGTTCAACCTGTTCTTCGGCCTTGCCGCCCTGATCGTGGCGGCCGTCGTCGTTCCGGAGAGCGCCGACCCCAGGCAGTTGCGGGTCGATACCCTCGGCACAGTGCTCGGCGCGGGCGCGCTCGCCACGCTGATGTTCGCGATCATCGACGCGGAGACGTCGAGCTTCGAGGCGCCCCTGGTGGTGACGCTGCTGTGCTCCGCCGCTGTGCTCGCCGTCGCGTTCGTCGGCTGGGAGCGGCGCGCCGCCAATCCCCTGCTTGACCTGAGGCTCTTTCGCTTCGCACGGTTCACGGTGCCGAACGTCGTCGCGTTCTGCACGTACTTCGCGACCTTCGCGATCTTCTTCTTCACCGCGCTGTACCTGGACGAGGTCGTGAACGCGTCCGGCTACCGGATCGCGCTCGTGTTCGCGCCCATGACGGTCCTCATGATCGTCGCGTCTGTGCTAACGGGCTACTGGACCGGCCGCGTCGGCCCGCGCTGGCCCATCGTCATCGGCTGCGCCGCGTTCGCCGCCGGGCTGCTCCTCGCGGATCCGCTGATCACGCCCCAGCCTGACTACATCCTGCTGGCGCTCGCCCTCGCGCTGGCCGGCATCGGCATCGGCATCACGGTCGTTCCGGTGACCGCGACCGTGCTGAACGCCGTGCCCGCCGACAGGTCAGGGATGGCCGCCTCCGTCACGAACACGAGCAGGGAGATCGGCGCGGTCACCGGCGTCGCGATCCTCGGCGCGCTCGTGTTCTCCAGGCTCAACGCCTCGCTCACCGCGCACCTCGAGCAGCTCAACGTCCCGGCCAGCGAGAAGGCGCAGATCCTCGGCTTCAAATCGATCATCATCTCGTTCATCGAGACGGGCCAGACCGGCGGGAACGCCAACTACGCCAGCTACGGCGGAATCGTGAAGCAGGTGATCGGGGCGGCGTACGCGGCGTTCGGCGAGGGCCTGCATGACGCGCTCTACCTGTCGGCCGGCCTGGTGATCGCCGCCGGCCTGCTCGCCATGGTCACGCTCGGCGGAAAGCACGCCGACACGGAACGTATGGTAACGGTCGCCGAACGCTCTTGACACAGCGCTTTTGCGGAGCAATGTAGAAGGCAGGACTTGCAACGGCGCAGACCTCCTTCCCCGTTAGGAAGACCGGCCAAGGGAGACCTGCCGTGCGCTTGCGCTGCTATCTGCCATCCACCTCGGCGATCGTGATCATCGTCGTCGTCGGGATCCTGCTCCTGCACAACGCGGCGAGCCACAGCTTCGCGGCGGCGGGACTCGCCACCACGATCGTGATCGCCGTTGGCGTCGGCGGCCTGGTCGCCGCTACGCTCGTAGTGAGCGCTGTGCTGATCCGGCGCCGTCGGGCGGCGGCCGGCGCGTGCCACGCATGCAGTCATCCCTGCCGGGAGGCCATGGTGCCTTTGCCCGGGCTCGACGCACCGCAGTGGCCGCACCGGCCGCGCGGCTCTCTTCCGGGGGGGCAGACTTCCCGCATGGGG
>Ga0066797_1000011_pt1 | contig 61848 bp, 63 predicted proteins | sample PersoiDNA2013193_FD_76335 | JGI IMG/M metagenome (GOLD analysis project Ga0066797, IMG submission 76335) | Permafrost soil microbial communities from the Arctic, to analyse light accelerated degradation of dissolved organic matter (DOM) -... | ecosystem: Environmental > Terrestrial > Soil >... | reverse complement strand
GCGTGTCGGAGGTCTGAGGCCTCATGTCCTCGATAATCTTGTAGGTGGCCTCGCGGCCAACCGAGGCTGTCGGTTTGCCGATTCCGCTGCAGGGAATGACGTATACCATCGTCTTATCCATTATTGGCTCCAAATTCAGGCACCGTATCGCTCCCGGTGCTCCTTTTCCGCCTTCTTCTTCAGATAGTCGTAGTAGGCAGGGGCGTCCATCAGCAGTTCTCTGTCTTCATCGAAATCTGCAAGCTCTAACTCGACGGCCCAGCCGCGCTCGTACGGGTCCTCATTGATCAACTCCGGTGCCTCGACCACCTCCTGGTTGATGGCAACTACCTTTCCGCTGACAGGGGAAATGATGTCGAGTGCCGTCTTGCTGGTCTCAAGCGAACCCGCCTCGTCGAAGATGCTCAACTCTGCCCCGATGGTCGGCGGTTCGAAGAACAACATGTCTGATGCACTCTGCTGGACGTAGTCGGAGACCCCGATCCGCGACCGGCCACCCTCAACCCTGGCCCAGCAGTCGTTTTCGTTGAAGAAATACCCCGACTCGGGGACCTTGAACACGAACTTATCGACACTGAACTCCCTGTAGGTGACGGAGTTGCCGAAAGAGGTCTCCGTTTCGATTGAGGCAGGTGTCTCAGGAGGTCTGGCGGCCAGGAGTTCCTCGGCCAGAGAGGGAAGCAGGTTTTCGAGGGATTCCCCAAGGTGCGGGTCCTTGCCCGGTTTCACCTCATGTGCCTTCGCAGCCTCAGTGATGGTGAGCTTCTTCCCTATCTTCAAACCCCGCTCAGTGGCTAGCTTGCTCGCGCAACCGGTCTTACAGCCGTCTATCACAATCAAGCGCCCTTTGCCGAGGTCCTTTTCATACCTCTTGGGTGAGCGCTGGTAGAGTACAGGGCAGACCAGGGAGGCACCTTCTGCTTGAAGCAGAAGTGAAAGTGCGCGGGAAGCGCTTCCCGCTTCCTTGTCAAGACCGCTGCAGGGGAGGACCACTATGCCTGCAGGGTCTTCGGGAGGTCGATCAATCTTCATCTTTGCCCTCCTCCCTGAGGCGCTTGATGAGCGCCGTCGTCTCCTTCTTGTCGGGGAAGGACAGGGCGTCCGGTCCGCAGGTCTTCCCGCATGCCCTGCAGAAGACCACGCAGTTCTCGGGATGGGCGACTACGAGCTTCTTTTCCTCGTCGTCACGTCGCTCGAACACCCCGTGCGGGCAGAACTCGTCACATTCCATACAGAAGTCGCATTTCTCGTAGTCGATAGTGGGGCACCAGGGTATCTTAGCCCTGGGAACGCCCATGAACGTATCTTCACTCATCTTCCTTCACCCCGAGTTCGGCAAGCGCGCCGCGCACCTTCTCGATGGCCTCGTCGGTTGTCATATCACGGATGTCGAGGGGTATCAGGTCCTTTTTCACATCCATCCCGGCAGCCTCGAAGGCGTCCCTGAACATCTTGTACTGCATGTTGGGCGCGCACGCAGCAACGATGACCTTTCTCTTGCCCTGGAGGTAATCCGCGAGGAACCGGTCCCCGTCCTCCTCGCATAGCTGGGGGTGGATGAACCCGTATTCCACTGGAAGCTCCACCCGCGCCTGGTTAATGAAGTCCCAGATGTCCATCTTGGAGAACCCCGGACATTTCCCGGTGCAGACGCACATTATGAGGCCTGGCTTTTCCTGTTCCTGTGTTCCCGGCTTCTCTTCGCTCATCTGATTCAACTCCTGGTAGTAAGACTCCACTTCCGTGCCTGTTTTGCTGCACTCACTTGCGATATCGGCCCCTGCGGCTACAAGGACAGCCCAGTTGAGGGCCGCTCTCGACTCTGGCCTTGGCGTTCTTGAAATACTCTTCGGTGTCCATCAGGAACTCAAGGTCGTCTTGGATGTCCGTGAGTTCCACCTCCACCACCCAGCCTCGCTGGTACGGGTCCTCCTTGATTAGCCCCGGATTATCCAGGAGTTCCTGGTTGACGGAAACCACTTTACCGCTCACTGGTGCGTTGATCTCAAGCGAGACATGGTCGGTCTCAAAGGAGCACAGCCCCTCAAAGATGGCCACTATCAGACCGACTTCAGGCGGCTCAAGAGAAATGATCTGTCTGGGATCAAGACGGATGAAGTCTGAGACGCCCACCTTTGCCCGATTGCCATCGATTCTCGCCCAGCAGTCAGTGTTATTGAAGTAGTAGCCGTTATCGGGCACCCGGAAGGTTTTGTCCCCTGTGCTGAACTCCCGATATGTCACCGGTCCCGTCTCGTCCATTGGCATCAACCCATACTTGCTTTTCGTTTCTCTGATGCTAGAATACAAAATATAGTTTGTAAAAACAAGGGTTATTGTTGGGGGGTGGAACGGTTGAAGAAAGAAGAGCCGAGGTGCAAGAGCGACCCTCGCATAGTCGAGCTGGCAGAGGCGCTTAAGGCGCTGGCGGACCCTAGCAGGCTACGTATCATGTGCTACCTCTCCAGGGGGGAGAGCTGCGTGTGCGAGGTCGAGGAAGAGCTGGGTATTTCCCAGCAGCTTACATCCCACCACCTGCACGTTCTCATGGACGGGGGGTTCCTGACGCTGCGAAAAGAGGGGACCAGGTATAACTACTCGATAGACAGGGACTTTCTTGAACGCGTCAATGGCGTCTTTGGCGAGTATCTCGATCATCGAAATGTCGCGTGTGGCGATCGGGGCAGCAAGGTCTGTTAGAAAGGAGCAAGCCGAGACATGGCGGGGGACAAAGAACCCAGGGAGAGGAAAGCTGCCGGATCCGGAGACCTGCTCGCAGGTGATTTCCAGGAGCGCGAAGAGCACGAGAAGCAGGTCGATGAGGAACTGGGCAAGCCCAAGCACCTCGACTTCTTCGACCGCTACCTCTTCATCTGGATATTCGTTTGCATGGGCATCGGGCTCGGGCTGGGCAAGCTGTTTCCCGGAATGGAACACTCGATTGACAGCATAAAAGTCGGGTTTGTTTCGATACCTATCGCTATCGGGCTCTTCATGATGATGTTCCCCATCATGCTGCGGATCCGCCTGGAAGAGGCGGTCAAGGCCGCGAAGTCATGGAAGGAACTCGGCATAGTTATCTTCTTCTGCTGGTTTGTCTCGCCCGTCTACATGTACCTGCTCTCCTGGATATTCCTACGCAACCACCCAGAATATGCGATAGGAGTCGTCCTGCTGGGAGTCGCTCCCTGCATAGCGATGGTGCTCATGTGGTCCTACCTTGCGGACGGAAACAACGCGCTTGCCATGGTGCTGATGGCTATCAACTCCGTGGTGCAGACGTTCATCTTTTCGTTCTTCGCCTACTACCTCACCAGGGGTTACGTCAAAGAGTTGGGGACGAAGGCAACCTTTGATATCGCGCGGGTCAATATCCCCAACATCTTGCTCACCGTGCTCATCTTCCTGGGGGCGCCTCTGATAATCGGTTTCTTCGTGCGCCGCAGGCTGGTCAAGACTCGTGGCGAGGAGTGGATCGAGCACAAGCTCTCACCATGGATGCGCGTCATGGCGATAGTGGGCCTGCTCTTTACCCTCGTAGTGATGTTCGCGATGAAGGGCAAGGTCATAATCGAGGAGCCCATGGTCGTGGTGCTGGTGGCGATACCGGTGACCATCTTCTTCTTCACGATGTTCGCGGGTGGCTATTTCGCCTCATGGGCGTTCAACATCAACTATCAGAATTCGATAGTCGTCGGGCTTACTGGTTCGAGCAACAACTTCGAGCTGGCGATCGCGGTCGCGGCTGCCGTATTCGGCATCAGCTCCAGGGTCGCACTCGCCACGGTCATCGGACCGCTTATTGAGGTTCCTATCATGCTTGCCCTGGTACGCATCGGTCTGCGGACTCGCAGGTATTTCCCCAGGAAGAAAGAGGTACCCGGCCAGGTAGTGAGGGAGGCCGAATAGCCTTATGAAAACAGCAAAGCGTCATGTGGAGATATTCATTGGTCCGATCCAATGCTCGTGCGCGGGCGGTCCGAGCCCGGCCAGGCAGGAAAAGCTAGCGAGGGCTCTCGCACTGAAAAACGCGCTCGAGCATGAAGACGTTTTCGATGTGCGCACCTGGATGTTAGGGGAAGATGGTGACTATGAGGAGGGCTTGCGCACGCTCAGGAGATACCTGGACCGCGCCGGGGAGGAAGAACTGGCGGCGAACCTTGCGTTCACGGTCAACACCGCAACACCCTCAGTGGTAGTGGACGGGCAACTACGGTACCTGGGGGACGCCCCGTTGCCGGAGGAGTTCTTCAGGGACAGCGAGGTCCGATCGGGCCACGGCGATTAGGAGGTCGCATGGAGATCAAAGTGCTGGGAGCGGGATGCGCGAAATGTGCGAACACGAAGAAGCTCATCGCCGATGTCGCCGCAGAGCTCGGTGTAGAAGTAGATATAGAGCCAGTAACAGATCTGATGGAGATTACCAAATACGATGTGATGTCCACGCCTGGTGTGGTCATTGACGGTGAGGTAGTTTCGAGCGGCAAGGTCCCGACGAGGGGCGAGGTAAAGGCGTGGATCGAGGAAAGGAACAGTAGTGGTGATGACAGTTAAAAGGGCGAAAATAGTAATGTTTCTACTCGTGGTCGGGCTAATCGCGGCACTGGCTCCCGTTTGCGGATGCAATAGCCAGAAGAAAACGACTACGACAACCACCGGCAGCACATGTCCCACCACGGCTCCTCAGACCAGCGCGCCACAGTCTCAGAGCACGACGCCTCCGACCTCGACGGGCACGAGCAAGTCCGAGGCTGCTCTGGCCCAGGCGAAGGCAGAGGGCAAGCCGGTGCTGCTCAAGTTCGGATCAGGCAAGTGCATCCCGTGCATCCAGATAGAAGAGAACATCAACAAGGTAAAGCCCGAGTACGAAGGAAAGGTCGCCTTCATAATCGTGGACGTCTATGACCAGTCGGAGAACAACCTTACGACGCAGTACGGGATTCAGACGATTCCCACGACTTTCTTCCTCGGAAAAGATGGCGGCATAGTAAATAACCAGGTGGGCGTGTTGACGCCCGAACAGCTGAAACAACAACTCGACGCTCTGCTTTGAAGTTGGGAGTCCAAGAGCGTATGCCAAAGACGACCAGGTACATACTGCTCGCTATATGCATCATCTTCCTGGTACTGATTCTGCCTGGCTCCTATGCAGCGACTGAAGCGCAGGCGAAAAGCACTGGCAAGACCGATATTACGATACCGCACCAGGACGTTGAGAAGGTCGAGGTGCTCTACTTCCACCCCAGGTTCAGGTGCGTCTCATGCAACAACGTGGAAAAGTTCGCGAGGGAAGTCACCAGGGACGAGTTTGCGAAAGAGATAAAAGATGGCAAGCTTGTGTTCAAGTCGCTGGAGATCGACGACCCGAAGAACAAGGAGCTCGTCCGGGAACTCGGCGTCACTGGCTCCTCGCTCTATGTCGTCGCTAGCGGCAAGGGCAAAAGTGAGCATGAGGAAATCAAGAGCGTATGGCTGAACTGGAACAATCCCGCGAAGTGCAAGGATATCATCACCTCCGAGCTCAATAGCGTTCTGTATGGGGGCAAGAGCAGCAGCGGAGAGCTGCCGCTCGCGGGTGTTCCCGTAGTCCTCGCGGCGTTTCTATTGGGATTGTTGACCGCCATCAGCCCCTGTCCCCTGGCCACTAACATCGCCGCGCTTTCGTACGTTTCTAAGAAGCTCGACAACCGGAAGTACACTATCCTGGCAAGCCTCCTCTATACTGCCGGGCGGATGCTTGCTTATACACTGATAGGGGTACTGCTGATCCTGATAGGGCTCAGCGCTTCCCGGGTCTCGCTCTTCTTCCAGGACTACGCTGACAAGGTCCTCGGGCCGCTCCTGATATTCTTCGGGCTGGTCATGCTTGACGTTCTGAAGTTCTCGATATTCAAGGGGCGGATCACCGCCGCCATCCAGAAAAGAATAGGTGACTGGGGGCTTGTCAGCTCATTCCTGCTGGGCATCCTCTTCGCGCTGGCGTTCTGCTCGTACAGCGCAATCCTCTTCTTCGGGATGCTGATCCCGATCGCCCTGGACTCGGGGGGTGGCGTCGCGTTACCAGCCATCTACGGGCTGGGCACCGGCCTTCCGGTGATGATATTCGCAATCGCGCTTTCACTGGGAGTCTCGGAGATGGGGAAGCACATAGCTCGCATCCAGAAGTTCGAGAAGTACTTCAGGTGGTTGGCAGGCGTCGTCTTCATCGGCGTCGGCGCATATTACCTGGTAATGCTGGTCAAGTCGTTTTTCTAAAGGAGGAAGACAAATGCCATGGTTCGTCGGTTATCCGCGAGAGAACATCGAGTGGTTCCCTACTATCGACATGGAAAAATGTGTCGAGTGTGGGATGTGCATGAACTGTGGAAAGAGTGTTTACGATTGGACCGATGATGGCCCCGTAGTCGCCCGCCCTTATCAATGCGTCGTAGGTTGCAACACCTGCGCGAACCTGTGCAGGGGCGATGCGATCACCTTCCCGAGCCTGGAGAAAGTGCTGGAGACATACAAGAGAGAGAAAATCTGGTCCAAGGTGAAAAAGGCATTGCAGGAAGAGGGGAAGATCCCCGGTTGAGATCGAGGATGATAGAGGCGACAGATGCGCATTAATAGAACGGCGGTCACGCTTCGCGAGGATGAACTTGCGAGGCTGGAGCGCATCATAGAGGACGACGACAGGGAGGACGCGTTCCGGTTCATTCGGGATGTACTTGAGGAGAAGGTGAAGGCCAACGAACTTCCACACTGCGTGCCGTTCTATGACGCCGGCTACAATCCGGGCCAGGCTGACAGCTTCAAGAAGAGCTCTTGATCGGATGATGAAAGGACTATTGGAATGCCACAACTGGTGCTGACTCTCGACGAGGACATGCTTATCTGGCTGCGACGCATCATTACTGATGAAGACAAGGATGAAGCGATGGAGTTCGTCCGGAAAGTCCTCGAGCCGAAAATCAAAGAAGCGGAGAGACCCTCCGGAATGAAGAGGGCGTTCGATATCAGTGGCGCCGACGGACAGGTCGGCGGCCGCAGGTAAAGGGGTAGCGCGCAATGCTCAAGGTCGACACACACCCGGACTACCCACCCGAAGAGGGCTGTTACATCCGTGGCAACGATCGCTCGCCGGTGGCGGTCCTCATAATCCTGCGCTGGGAGCAGGACAAGGTACCTCCTGAGATAGAAAGGCTGGTCCGGGTCGGGGCTGAAAGCGGTGCCGCGCTTTCTGGGACTCTGCAGACTGAGAACATCGGGCTCGAAAGGGTCATATGCAACATCGTCTCCAACCCGAACATCCGCTACCTGGTCATGGGCGGCCCGGAGTCAGAGGGGCACCTGACCGGGGACGCGATAAGGGCTCTTTTCGAAAAAGGCGTGGATGAAAAACAGCGGATCATCGGAACGGAGTCCCCGCATCCGTTCCTGTTCAACATCTCGCGCGAGATGATAGAGCGGTTCCGTGACCAGCTGACCCTGATAGACCTCCAGTTCCAGGGCGATCCCGACCTCGTCCGCAAGGCCGTATGGTCCTGCTACCAGGAAGAGCCGGTCGAGTTTATGGGGTACGAGTTGTGCGACCCTGGTGCTTACCCGGAGCCGCCCATGAGCGGCACGATAACATGGAAGGTGCTGCAGCCCTACTGGGAGCCCGAGGACGAGGGGCAGCGCGAGGCCAAGCACAAGGCTCAGGAGTTGATGGAGCGTATAAAGCAGAGGAACATCGAACGTGCCGGAGCAAGTGGGCGAGAAGCGATTAGCGACCAGGGAGAAGAGAAGAATGAGTGAGACAGACCCCATGAAGGACGAAGAGGTCAAGCGGATAGTAAGAGAAGGTTACGCGCGAGTAGCCGAGATGGAATCCAGCTGCTGCGGCCCCGGCTCCTCGTGCTGTGGAGGCTCTGCGCTTGCCGAGGATATCAGCAGGAAGATCGGCTATAGCGATGAGGATATGCAGACCGTTCCGGAAGGCGCAAACCTGGGCCTGGGCTGCGGCAACCCCGTTGCGCTGGCGACCATCGAAGAAGGTGAGACGGTCGTTGACCTGGGTTCGGGGGCCGGCTTCGACGCGTTCCTTGCTGCGCAGCGGGTAGGGGAGGGCGGAAGGGTAATCGGGGTCGACATGACCCCGGAGATGATTGAGAAGGCAAGGGCTAATGCGGCCAAGGCGGGTTATTTGAATGTCGAGTTCAGACTTGGCGAGATAGAGCACCTGCCGGTGGCCGATACTTCCGTTGATGCGATCATATCGAACTGCGTCATCAACCTAGCTCCGGACAAGCGGGCGGTGTTCAACGACGCCTTCAGGGTACTGAAGCCGGGCGGGCGCATCATGGTCTCGGATGTCGTGCTTACTAGTGAGCTGCCCGAACAGGTGAGGGAGTCCGCTGACGCTCTCGTAGGCTGCGTCGCGGGAGCGATAATGAAGGAAGAATACCTCGATGCGATTCGGGATGCCAGGTTCGAGCGCATCGAGGTGGCGGATGAAAAGGCGTTCTCAATCGGCCTTGAAGCGAACGATCAAACCTGCTGCACCGTTGGGGAGGCAGTGGACATTTCCCCGGAAGCGGCCCAAGAAGCAGCGGGCTCGGTGCGTAGCATAAGCGTGTGCGCATACAAACCGAAGAAAGATTAATGAGGCCAAAAAAAGGTAATGATCAGGCAGAAAGTCCTCTTCCTGTGTAACAACAACTCCTGTCGTTCACAGATGGCGGAGGGACTCCTCCGCGCGGCAGCCGCAGAGTCATTCGAAGCTTTCAGTGCTGGATCGGAGCCCACATACGTGCATCCGATGGCCATTAAGGTGATGCGCGAGATCGGAATCGATATTTCTAAGCAACAGAGCAAGAGCCTCTCGATCTTCGATGGCTGGTTGTTCGACTTCGTAATAACCGTTTGCAAAGGAGATTCCTGCCCGTTTTTCGCTGGAAAGGCCGGCATGAGTCTGGCGTGGAACTTCGATGACCCAGCTAGCGTTTCGGGAACGGAGGAGGCGGTCCTTGGAGTGTTTCGCAGGGTCAGGGACGATATCCAGGACAGTATCCAGCGTTTTGTCGCGCAGTATGGTTAGTTCCCGACCGGGGACCCCAAGAAAATCTGTTAACGAACGTTTGTAGAGCTGAATCCACTCTTCCAACCATGTGCAAATGATGGTGTTGGTTCTCCGGCACCAGGTGTCACGTAGCGTATGCGATGTCAAAGTGCATTGGCCTTTCGGGCTGCTGCAGTTAAAAGGGTGCCTGGCCGGACACTGTCATGCAAAAGGTAGGAGCTATTCAGCCTCAGCCTTTAGCGGTCTTCTTGCGGGCGCCTTGGCCCATGTCCTGATACGCACCACGGTTGCGAACACAACCATGAGCATCTCAAGGCTCATGACGACCGCAGTGGCGGTTCCCGTGGCCGATTCAGATGTCAGGGTTGTTCCTATCAGCACTGCCTTGATGAAGACTGCCACGAAAATCAGGTAGTTGAGCTGGTGAATCCTGCGCCACAGCTGAGGAAGCCGCTTCTTATTAGCGGCGACGCTCATCGTCACGATCATCAGTCCGAGAGCGATGGGCCCTATCAGCCATGTGGCTGGGTGATAGCGGTAGTGGGCCATGACGAAGACGATCACCCCGTGCATGACAGCCAGGGCAAAACCGGCCGCTCCCGTCGCGATGTGGAAGTAGTAGACGCGCTTCGGCTTGAACAGCACGTAGAACCACTTGCTCAACGGGCCTGTCACCAGGTTCATGAAGATGAGGGTGAAGGCGAGGAGCCCGCTGGTTCTCATGATCGCCGTCCACGCGTCCTGCATCTTTACGTGTGAATATCCGACGAGAAGCGGCGCTGATGCCAGCAGGCCGATGGCCAGCACCAGGAGGACGGCCCTGATAGGCTTTTTATGGGTTAGAAGGAGTTTCTGCGTCCGAGATTCGGCCATGCCCGCCTCCTTGCGCTAGAGATCTCTATTCTCCGGTGTCGCCTCTGTCTGATTCAGGGAGCGGTATCAGGAACCTTTTTCCTCGAGCTTGTACTTTATCTGGCACCAACCGACAGGCTTGCCTTCCTTGTCGACACCTTCGAGCGTGGCCTTCTTGCCCAGCACCCTGGAGATCGCCATCATTCCCGTCGGGGCGATAGGGCAGAGGGCTTCTTCGCCGGCTTTTTTGAGGATGTCGTTGCCGGGGCAGATGATACATCCACCTACGTCGATGGTGAGCTCATCGCCGGCGATCGTGACCTTGCTTTCGTCGGCAAAGCCCAGGCCGTCGGTCAGGAACCCATCGAACTTCGACCGGAACTCTTCCTCGTCGGTGATGCTGCCACCGACCTCGGTCATCCATTCATTGATCCACTCCGAGGCGATCTTTGGTTTGATCTTATCGAGTTGGCTCATGTTAGCCCTGGCCACGGCTACATGGTACTTCTTCATGAACTCCTCTGCGTTTTTCATTTCACTCCTTCTGGTGTTTGAAATACACACCCAGTGTTATCAAGAATCGAGCTGAAATTCCAGCAGTTAGTGTTCGTTGTCGTGGAGGGACGATTCGGCTTCTTGTACCTCGAACAGCTTCTCCGCTGCAGCTTCGGCGGCGACGCGGGCCTTATCGATCAGCTCAGAAACGTCATTGAGCAGATTACCGGCTTCGGGCACCCCTCTGTTCTTCGAGAGGTTGGCCCACTGATTGGCAGCAGCAACTTCGTTCGCCAGCCTTGCCGCAAGCTGTCTCGCGGCGGTCTTTATCGAAACCAGGTCGGGGTTCGTCATATGCACGTCAAACACCTCCGTTTGAAGATCTGTTCCCATACCTTCAAATCGTACCCGCCGGCCACGAGGACGCGACGCAGTCTGATATAGAAAATTACTCTGAATAATCGCGCATTTACGGCTTCGCGCCTATTATTATCTTGTGATCGAGGAACGTAATCTCTTCTACCGTGCCTTCTAACTCCTTCTCCTCCCCGAGCAAGTCGGCGATCCAGATCTTTCCGTCCTTGTTCTTGAGCAGGACTACGTCCTCCATGACTAGTTTCTCGCCTTCCGCATCCCTCAGGTACACGTTGGACTCACACATGAAACCCACCTCCGGTCGTTGAAATGCTCCGAGATTATCGTTAGTTACAGTTCTCTTTGTTCTCCTTGCTCTGCAGTTACCCTGCGAGCCTTCTCATGTGACAGTAACGCCCGAAACTGTCTTCCAGGCGAAGCTGTCGACAGCACAGGGCGGTCAAGGCTTGGCCAAGATGACGTAGTGGTATGGTCCAGTGTCATGGGGCGGCTCGGCAGAGAAGCCGGCCTGTTCGATGAGGCGCGTCGCCTTCTCGGTGCTAAACCTTATTTCAAGAGGCGGACCGAGGTCTGTCGGCTCCTTCTTCCAGTCCACGTTCACGAGTGTCCCAGAGCTCTTGATCATCTTGCGTGCGTTAGTGAGAACGCGTGCCGCGTCATCGAAGTCATGGAGCACTATGCCGAAGAACACCATGTCGGCGCAGCCATCGCATAGGACAGTGTCTTCGCCCCGGCCCACCGTTGCCTCGACGTTGTCGAGATTCTCCTCCCGCGCCTTCGCGAGCAGTTTCTCGATAGCCTCTTCAGAGGAGTCGAGCGCATGGACTTTACCGCTCTCACCCACGATGCGTGCTGCCGGGATGGTGAAGAAACCGTCGCCGGAACCCAGGTCGATGAACATCTGACCGGCCGAGATGCCAGCGTAGTCGAGGATGGCCTCGGGGTCCTGCCATCTCCTGCGTTCCTTCTCGTCGTGGTAATGCCAGGTCCTGTGGGTGTTCAATGCACCCTCCCTCCGTTTACTGTTCATTCTCTGTTAATGCAATTGCCCTGCTTCAGGACTATGGACAGATGACGATCTTTACTGCCTCATAAGGATCCGATGAATTCTGAAGGACCTTGAATGATGCCTCCACAGTCTGCCTTGGAGCGACTGAATCGAGACCGACCAGGACATCGTGCCCGCTACGCCTGTCGATGATGCGGGTGCTCCCCGTGACCGCCATAAGCGCTTCCTCAACCGCCTGTGACTTCGCGCCTTCGATGTCCACCGAGCCGATGATGCCATTCCCCCGTTCCTCGTTAGTCGCCTTTAAGACCTCGACCACTTCACCATATATGGATTCGCTGGTGACGCGAGGAGGAGGTACGGTGTTCTTGCCTGCACCGCTTCCGCCGCAACCCTGGGCAACCACGAGGATTGTGAAAACCAGCAGCACCGTGGTGAAACGTACACCGGGTATCAGATGCTGGGAGCTCTCTCTCCAGCGGTTTAGAATACGGCCCACCTCGTAACCACCTATAACGAAATCATCATCCCGGCCTGGCCGGGAATCACTCTGTCCTTGAACCGCTGTGCCATGAGGATCGTGGCGTTCAGGCCCGTGCAGTGGCAAGGCACAATCTTCTCGGGCAGCACCTCTTCCAGGAAGTCCAGCGTGGCGTTGACCCTCTCGGGGCTCGCACCCAGTCCGAGGTGCGTTCCGCCGATGACAGCCTTTATCTTTGTCGACGATTCGAGGACGTGCTTCAGTACGTTGACAAGGCCTGAGTGTGCGCAGCCGGTCAGGACTATCGCGCCTTCGGGGGTATCGATAATGAGGGACTGGTCGTCAAGGAACCGGTCGGGTTGGACCTCGCCGTCCATCTGGCAGAAAAGGTTGGCCTCGTAGCCCTCGAAATCGCTCACCCTGGGCACCTCTCCAGTGAGTCGCACGCCAGGCATCACTTCCACCGGCCCTTCAGAGAGTTCTACACTCGCGCAGGCCGACTCGAGAACCTCGGGGCGGAAGGGGACCCCTATGAACCGCTTGATGTCTCCTACCATGAAGTACTTGGGCTCCAGCGCTTTAGGATGCATGTGCAGCTGCTTGGGCCCGGAGGAGGAGAGAACCGTCAACAGCCCACCAGCGTGATCGAAGTGGCCGTGTGAAATCCCGATTCCCTCGAGCTTCCGAAGATCGAGACCCGATATCAGAGCGTTATGCACGGCGACATCGGACTGACCGCAGTCCCAGAGGAAACTCTTCCCTTCGACTTCCAGGAGAACGGCGAGCCCGTGTTCTCCCTTGAATGAGAGTGGCCCCGCCAGGTTGTCGCAGAGGATCGTCACCTTTACTTCCATCACCAGCCCCTTTCATCTGACATCCTTGATCTCGCTATCTGACCTTGCCCCGACGGCCTGTAGATCCTTCCTGGGACTGCCTCCTGCCGGTTCATAATATTTCTACCGGGTCTCCCTTTCTGATCAAGCCGCCTTCAATAACCTTGCAGAATACCCCTTCGGCCGGCAGAAGGCTCACCCCGAATGTCTTGCTCACGATGCTAGGATGATCTTCTTTTCCTATCTGTGTGACTTGCAGTACGACGCTTGCACCGAGCTTGATCCTGCTTCCTGCGGACAGTCCTGATAAGTCGATTCCTTCAATCAGGATGTTCTCGGCAAAGTCGCCCGGACCAGCATTCTGGTGATGCTCTCTATTGGCTTTTTCGACGCTTGCCCAATCGAGGCAACTGACCTGGCGGCCCCATTCTCCCGCGTGACCATCGCTTTCAATTCCATGGTCACGCACGAGATTCGCCTCTGGAACCTCGGTCTTCAGTTGCCCTCTACTCCGGCTGGTTGATATTGCCCTGATCGTGCCTTTGTTCATGGGTGAGCTCCTTGATCCCGTCATCCTCTGGTTCTGTCAGCCTCGATCCTGGCCAGAGATATCGCGACCGGATATTCTTCATGATCGGCCGTCCCGGTCAATAGTACCGGCGGCCCGGCAGTCCTCAATAGCCATGTGAAAGGTCGTCGAAGCGAGAAGCGCGCAGTGCTCACTCTCTTCAGCTCATCTTCGCCAGACATCTACACCTCCACGGATTCAACTGCCTGCCAGGCTCCATTCCTGCCGGGGTTGACCCCAAAGGCCAACCGCGCTATGCTCATTATGAACATATGTCCATATCAATGTAAAGGTCTACAGAGGAGGCGCTTTGCCGAGGCCCAGGAAACCAAGGTGTGTGCGGGAGAAGCCGGCGTACGGGTTCTTCAAGCCGCAGGGCATCCCATTGAGGGAGCTCGAAGTAGTGAGCTTGAGCGTCGAGGAGCTCGAGGCGTTGAGGCTCGCGGACATCGAGGAGCTCTACCAAGAAGACGCCGCTCTGCGCATGGAGGTGTCACGCCCGACGTTCCACCGGGTGCTGAAGGAAGCCCACCGCAAGGTGGCTACGGCCCTGGTCGAGGGAAAGGCACTCGGGATCGAGGGGGGAGACTACATCCTTGCGGGGGACACCCGCATTTTCGAGTGCGTGGAATGTGGACACACATGGGACGAGCCATTCGGGAGCGGGGTAAGGGCTTGCGAGGCGGTTTGCCCCAAGTGCGGTGGGGCAGTGACGAGAAAGGGATGCGATAGGGGACGTGGGGCGCGCAGGGTCAGGGGCCTCGGGGCCAGTGCGGACCTCCCCGTGCGTCAGGGTGATAGTAGTGAAAGGACGGAGGTAGACGTGAGAAAGAAGAATAACAACAGCCCGGAAGAAGTGGTCGCCGAGCAGCCAGCCTGCGGGGGGCCGTAGGATGGTCCGCGGAGTTGCTGGAGCCAGGGACGTCGAGGCTTACCTCCGACCCGGAACAGATGAACTACGACATCGGGGAGCTGGACGGCACCACTACCGAGCGGATACAGACGGTCAAGTCCGTCCTGGACCACGCCGGCACTGCCTCGATCACCGAGAACCTCCTCGGACTTCGCTGGACGAAGCTTCTGTTCAACGTGGGCGCATCGGGGGTTTCAGCGGCACTGGGGGCCACGGGTAGCGACGTCTTAAGCAACGACAAAGCAACCGACGCGATGATCTTCATCATGCTCGAGACCATCCTGACCGCCGGCGCGTTGGGGGTCAGGATGGAGCCCATGCGGTCCGTCGCTCCCACGATGCTCGTGGATATAGTCAGAGAAGACCTCGAAAACACGCGGAACCTGCTCCGTATGCTGTTCGCGGATTTCAGCGACGCCAAAGCGAGCATGCTCCAGGATCTGGAGAAGGGCATCCCCTGCGAGGTTGAAGCTATCAACGGTTACCTCTCCCGGGTCGCATCCGACGCCGGGGTCCCGGTGCCTGTCAATGACCAGGTGACACGCATTATCAGGGACATCCAGGACGGCAAGCTCCCTTGCTCTTTCTCCAACCTGGATCTCCTGGAGCTTCCGCCTCTCTCGGCTTACTTCTGAGCCCGCCCGCCCCACTTCAGAAGCCGGGCATTAGCCATCGATAAAGCGACACCCTTTCATGACATGCTCTCTGTACCGTAGTGGTTTTTTTTTGATTAATGAACGGGGGCAAGCGAATGGCGGGCAGGACGGCCGCGCCCGGCGAACAGGTAACATTCGCCAACGTAGTGGCATGCGATACCCCGGCAATCAAATTCGGGGGGGCAACAGAAACCCAAAGGGTTTCGCCAGAGGGGGGCCTGCCCCCCTCTGGGGAGCGGAGCGACGAGCGCGAGCGAGGAGAGCAGCGACGTCACTGGTTCAATCCCAGTAACGCCCACCACTCCCTAGCCACCACTAATGCGTTACTGGATGCACCACGTTCGGGGTCACCGCGCGGCCGAGCGAACGCGAGGTCGGGTGGGGCGGTTCAATCCCGGTAACGCCCACAACTTCGATTGGTAATCAATCTTATCGTGCGCATGGATAACTCGTGACACCCGGATTAAAAGTCCGCTAGGGCTCATACTGTCCCGTATCTTCCAGTGTTATTAGATGCCGCCCAGTGCAATAAAGACTCTGTTTATCCCGCATTTTCTATATGAACTCGTTTCATAATCAATCTGCTGATAAAGGACAATCTGCAAACGAGTTGCAAGCTAAAGTCTTATTCGTTGGGTAGCAGTGGTCTGTTTATGTAAAGAGCTCTATTTCTTTAAGAAATGATCGATTCTATTTGCAGCATTCGCTCTAATATCGAAGTAGTAGAACGGATAATCAAAGGTATGGAAAATTCCTTTGGGGACGGTTGCATTTCCCGGCGCGAGCGTATTCACAGGAGCAGTACTGCAGATCACCACACCTTTAGCTTTATTGACCTGCGCATCGGCAAAGTTCTTTACGCGTACAGGATTTCCCTGTGAGTCCAATACAACAGATCCATCCTTGTTTATTTCTATAGATCCCAGGTTTTGTTCGGCAGTCGCCAATGTCTCGTCTCTGGTCCAGGTGATCGGGTTTATGACCAGAGCACCAGGCAACACAACTGGATTGGTTCCGTCAACTACAGGCGATTCGGTGTTGTACGAGATTATGACTCCTGTATCGTTGGGGCCCTCGGCGAATTTCAGTTCAGGATTCTGCTTGAGGTAATCCGGGGTAATTGAATATCCGGGGACATACGCGGCGATCATCCGTTTGTAGACCTTAGGGTTCTTCTTCATGTAGTCGGCCATCAGGTTAATGAGAACATTTGATCCTTGTGAATGTCCAGCCAGGATGAACGGGCGGCCTTTGTTGTAGTGCTTGATGTAGTAGTCGAAGGCCGCAACCGCATCTGACGTTGGTATGCCTCCTACTATTTCTGTTTGCTGGGCTTGCGGCAGTGATAACACCGATATGTCTGCTTGCTGGTAGTAGGGCGCGTAGATATTAGCGTCGGGTTCAAACGCTGTTGCATCTCGCCCATACGCGAGTTTTGCCTTAGCCATCATGGTGGGATTATCAATCGCGCAGACCATGGGGTCGCTCGGGTTGGTCTTCTCGTAGGCACTTGGATAAAGGAAAAAGACATCCGCTTTCTTCGCAGTTGAAGAAGGCAAGTTCAGCCAATTTGCAGCTTGAGAGTAGTCAGGGGTCGAGGTCTGGGCCTTGCCGCTCTTCGAACTACTTCCGCAGCCGGCCATCAGCCCTACCAGAAAGACCATAACAATTAACGGAACGGCAATTCCTGCAAACTTCTTCATCGCCTGACCCCTCTTTCGGCTCGGCTTGCGCTCATGGTCGCAGAAGCTCTATCTGTGACGCTGCGAGTGACACCCTATAACAGTCAACATACAATCATAAATTTACTTTATCAAATCCTCTATTAAAACGCCCAACGCTTAGCGGCAGATTATTATGTAATAACCCATTCTTTGTGTTCTTCCCCGGTAATGCGCCGGTACTCGACCAAGACTTTGGAAATTTTTGGGTACTTACTATCGCCACCACGAATTACTCGACGGTAATGGGTGGCACAAACACAGCGGTGGTTTCTATTTGTTCTTGGTGTGAGAAAGCAGGCAGTCCTTGGGGATTTTAGGATTTGTATCAATCTCGAATTGGTGAAATTCATTATAAATTTTTTCGGTTTTTTCTGAGCAGGAGGGCGGGAAAAGGTCCTCCTATATATAGGCCAGTTTTAGTCAAACTATCGAAAATCCTTTAACAGAAATAAAAGCAGATACTAATCTAACACTGTTTCAAGCTACCGAAGAGGCCAGCGAGGCCAAGCCCAGGGGTCAGTCCCAAAGCCAGGCCTGACCCCTGGGCTTTCGTGCGGTAGGGGCTCAGGCACCAGGCTGGGCATGACCCCTGTGCCTGGTGCCTGAGGTCCCCCTTGCCTTCTTTACTACTTGGCCTGGACGTAATCTACCCAGGTGTTTATATCCTGCCGGAAGTCGTTGAGCATAACCGTTATGGTGTGCTTCGAAGATGCCCAGTTGGGGAAATTGACCACCTGCGTCTTGCCGCTGCCACCTCGCGGTATGAGCACGACCGATATCCTGCCATTCGGAGGTTCAGCGCCGGGAATAAAGAGGTCGATCCCCGTCAAGAAGGGCAGTGCATTAAATAAGGGGATCGGCGCTGAAAGATTGCTCACCCTGTCCGCATACCTGTCATATACGAACATCCCGATCACCATCTTGGTGATAGGACATCCGGCGGCGGTGACTACGTTGACGCCGTTGATCGTGAGGATGTCGTTGTTGACTCCCTGGTCTCCCCACAGCTCCTTGTTCCTGGTGAGAACCAGGTTGCTGTGGTTGTTACTGATGTCCATGTAATCGCCGACCCCGCCGGGCGGAGAGGTGTTCAAGCGGACCAGGTAATCGCTTCGGATCAAGGGCTCGGAATAGAAGTGGTGGATGCGGGCTCCTTCACGCAGGATGACGAATTCGTAGGACCAACCCCCTTTGGCCTTGAAGGGTCCCCACGCTCCGTCCGCGCCCACGACGCAAGTGTCCGCGGGCTTCTTCTTGGTCCTCATTCCCGTGGCGGCGTCCACCTCCCACATCTCCACGGTGGCGCCCTCCACCCCCTTGTTCTGAGGAAAGTCGACAGCGCGGCCGGCTAGCCTGACCTGATCCTGCGGTTCAGGTATGATGCTGCTCGTCGCCGGATCCTTGCCGGTGAAGAAGCGGAACATCTCGACAAAGGACTCCGATGAAGTCGCCACTTGGACGTGGGTCTGGTTGGGGATGGTGACGTTTATCGCTCCCACTATCTGGCGGCCCGGGGTTCCCAATCCAGACCATATGGCCAGGGTGGGCACTCCACCCGGAGGGGCGAGAGCGGTGCGGCCGTCGATATTCACGTAATGGGCGATGTTCGCGGCGCGATTCGGGAAGGCCAGATAACCGTGCATCACGGTCGTGCCCAGGGAGTGCCCCAGGACATCGACTTGCGTGGCGCCCGTCTTTGCCATAACGTCCGCGATATGCTGATCGATTTTCGCATAGACATCATCCATGGTGTTGATGGTGAAAGAGGAATCGTACTCGCACGCGGTTATATAGTCGGCGGGATAACCATTGCTCGTAAAACGCATCGCCTGCGACTCGAATTGGGCCGCTGAGCCGAAGGTGCCGTGAACAAAGATGATTGGGTTGACGTTTTGGATGGGCTTGATGTCCTTGGCAACGGCCGCTGCGGAGAACGGCAACAGAAACACCACCAACAACAGGACCAGGGCGATCATTCTGAATGGTTTTCTTCTCATCCCCCTACCTCCGTATGTCTTCCGATCATGTCTCATGCATCCCTTATCGTTACCTTCGAAATGTGTTTTCCCCGGAAAGCCATCACCTCCTTCGCGTTGCGGCCGCCCAAAATAGGCGTCTGTCTCCGCTGCGCGATTCCCTTGATTTGTATCTAACCGATATTCCCCATATGCCTCCACCGACACCGATATCTTACCACCAACCGCTCCCTTCAGGCACGGTTGATTGGATTCTGCGGCATGGGCGACGACTGACCTCTCCATGTCACCTCCCGGCCTCGTGTTTTCACGTTGTCCGAGGACAGTCATCCCGCATGTGAATCCATCTCGCTTCTAAAGCCATCGCCTTTCAGCAGCTCAAGGTCGGCGCCCTCGCGTATGCCCTCCCCAGGCGGTGAATTCTCGATAGCATCGACCGGAACAACTTCTCGGGAACCGCCAGGGCTGGATTCGTGTTAGAATGTCGGCGTTGGAGAAGGCATATGGAGAAAGCTCCATAAGCTTGAGAACAACTCAGGGGGGAGCATGGGTGGCTCTTACACCCACCAAGACATCCTCGGCTTCTGCGAGCGCCTGGAAAAGACCCACACCCCCGCGGTATCCGACACACTCGACGACATGGGGTTCATGAACCAGGTCATGGACTCGGGCTTCTCCCCGATCATCAGGAACGCGGTCGTGGCGGGCCCCGCCTTCACCATGGACGAGGCGCGCACCAAGAAGAGCATGTTCCTCCCCGACTACGGCCCCGAGGTAATCGCTAACGTTCTGACGGCGATATTCGACGGGATGAATAAGGGACAGTTAGTAGTGGTGAACACAAACGGCTTCCCCGGGGCGGGCGCTTTCGGGGAGCTGATGTCCACCACCTGCAAGTACTACGCGGGAGTCAGGGGGGCGGTCGTCGACGGCCCGATACGCGATATCAGCCGCATACTCGAGATAGATTTCCCGGTGTGGGCAAAAGGCAGCATACCGACCGACTCCATAGGCAGGGTGGACCTTGTCGGAGTAAACGCCCCGATATTCTGCGGCGGCATAAGGGTCAACCCCGGCGACGTCGTGATAGCCGACCGCGACGGGATAGTCGTCATCCCAGTAACTGAAGTCGATATCGCCGTTGTGGTCGAGAAGGCGGAAGAGGTGGTCACCGCGGAACGGCGGTCCCGGCAGGAGATCCGGGAGGGCAGTTCTCTTCTCGACGTCTACCGGAAGTACGGAAAGCTCTGATGACGCTCAGCCGCTTCTGCTTCTATGACGGCTTCCTCGACATTGCCGTTCCAGAGAAAGACCTGGTGCGGAAGATGGAGGTGGCCGTCACCCCTGCGCTCGAGGACGTACATGAATCCGCGCTGGAGGCGATCCGATCCCCCGTCGAGACGGTGCCAATGTGCGAAAGTGTGGGGGCAGGAAGCAGAGTACTCGTGGTGGTTCCGGACAAGAGCCGGCACACGGACGTGAGAGAAGTCCTCAGGGCGGTCCTCGAAGAGCTCAGGTCCGCCGGCGTCAGGAGCGACGACGTCACGATCATCATGGCACTGGGGACCCACCGGGCGATGACGGCTGACGAGATCGCGGAGAAGATCGGTGAGAAGCCCGCCCGTGAGTACCGCGTCGTCAACCACGACTACGACGACCTCGCGAGCCTCGTAGACCTGGGAAAGACCTCGGAGGGCCTCCCGGTCGAGTTCAACAGGCTCGTGCGAGAGCACGACTATATAATCTCCCTCGGGAACATCAGCGCCCACCCGGTGGCCGGCTACTCGGGCGGCGCCAAGGGCCTGCTGCCCGGGATATCCGGGAAGCGCTCAACCGATTACCTCCACTGGGAGTCGACGCGCTACCACCTCTTCGAGGTGTTCGGCAACCCGGAGAACCCGGTGCGCAGGGAAATGGAAAGGATAGTCGAAGAGGTGGGCCTCGACTTCATCGTGAACACCACTGAGAACGCGGAACACCGTATCTCCGGCGTATTCGCGGGCCATTACGTCGAGGCGCACAGGGCCGGCCTCGCCTTCCTTAGGCAGACCCCGCTCATCGCGTTTCCAATCGAGCAGCCGGATGTGCTCATAGTGGGCCTGGGCGACGACCGACCTGACTTCTGGGGCGGCGCGGCGGGTATTTACGCGGCCGCGGCCATGCTGAAGGAGGGTGGGGTCCTGGTTCTTCTCGCGGCATGTCCCGAGGGCGTGGCGCCGGAGCATTCCGTAGTGCTCGATTTTAGCTACGCCGAGTGGGAAACGGTCCGGAATCTAGTCGAGGACGGGCGCATAGCCGATAAGACCGGTGCTTCGCACCTGGTCACCATCGGCAAGATAATCTCGGAAAAGAAGATGGAAGTAATGCTCGTTTCGAAAGGCATAAGCGAAAGCGAAGCGGAAAAGATGGGATTTCACTATTTCGACGACCCGCAGGAAGCCGTGGACGAGGCGATCAGGGCCGCCGGGGCCGGCGCCCGCCTTCTCGCTTACCAAAGGATCTAGCATGAAGGACCTTAAGAGCCGGAGCCTGCTGGAGGGCGCCGACAAGCTGGCCACTGCGCTTGTACGCGTGGAACTTCTCAAAGCGTGCGGCATCCAGGCCGAAGAGCTCGAGGGCCGGCCACTCATCGGCATCGTCAACTCCTGGAACGACCTCCTGCCTGGCCACCTCCACCTGCGGGAGCTCGCGAAGCCGGTGAGGGACGGGATAATCGCCGCAGGCGGCGTGCCGCTCGAGTTCAACGTGATCGCCCCGTGTGACGGCTACGGGAACGGCCTCCCCGGCATGAACTACTTCCTTCCCATGCGGGACCTCATCGCCGACGACGTCGAGGCTATGGCGATGGCACATTGCTTCGACGGCCTGGTGTTACTGTCGGGCTGCGACAAGATAATCCCCGGGCACCTGCTCGCGGCGGCCAGGCTCGACCTCCCCTCCATCTTCGTGACCGGCGGGCCGATGCTTCCCTTCAACGCTTTCGCGCCGGAGGGGACGCCGCCCGTTCTGTCCATGATAAGCTGCCCGGGGCCGGGAGCCTGCAGCGGCATGGGAACCGCCGTCTCAATGCAGCTCATTACAGAAGCGCTCGGGATGTCGCTGCCCGGAAGCGGGGCGACCCACGCCGTGCACGGAAAGAAATACCTCATGGCAAAGGAAAGCGGCAGGAGGTCCGTCGGCCTAGTTGAGGAGGGCCTGACCCCGCGGCGCATACTAACGGCAGAGGCCCTGCACAACGCGCTGGTTACCACGGCGGCGGCCGGATGCTCCACGAACGTCGTCATACACCTGCTGGCCCTCGCGCGCGAGCTGGGCCTGCGGCTCGAGCTCGACGACTTTGACCGCGTGTCCCGCGAGGTGCCGCATATCCTGGGCGTCTATCCTTCCGGCCCTTACTTCCTTCTCGACGTCTACAAGGCCGGGGGCATGCCTGCGCTCCTGAACAAGGTGATGGGCTTTATCGAGGGCGGAGCGCTGACGGTGACCGGCACGAGCCTGGCAGAGAACGTCTCGGGAGCTACGAGCGGCAACGACGACGTGATAAGAGATACGGACAATCCTTACCACCCGGAGGGCGGTATAGCGGTGTTGAAGGGCAATCTCGCTCCTGACGGTGCGGTGGTGAAGACGAGCAGCGTACCCGCGAGCATGATGCTCTTCAGCGGGAAGGCCCGCGTCTATGACAGCGAGGAGGCCGCAATAGCGGGCGCGGTCTCGGGCGAATACGCGGCTGGCGACATCATAGTCATCCGCTACGAAGGCCCGCGCGGAGGGCCCGGCATGCGGGAGATACTGACCGTGACCGAGCTCCTGTTCCAGCTCGGGCTCGCCGACGACATCGCGCTGGTCACGGACGCAAGGTTCTCCGGGTTCACGCGGGGGCCCGCCGTCGGGCACGTCTCGCCGGAGGCGTTCGTGGGAGGCCCGCTGGCGCTTGTCGAGAACGGTGACGTGATAACCATCGACCTGCCAGGCAGGCGCCTCTCGCTGGACGTGGACGAGGGCGAGATGGGAAGGCGGGGCGAAGCGTTCACGCCGCCGGCCCGGAAGCTTACGGGCATGCTCGCCCGCTACGCCGCCATGGTATCGCAGGCGGACAAAGGATGCGTATTGTCTCCCGGGGAACCGCAATGAAAATACTCATCACGGGCAGCTCGGGGTACTTGGGCGGCTGCACTGCGCGGATGGCGCTCGAACGGGGTCACCAGGTGGTGGGGCTTGACGTAAAGCCGTCCGGCTTGTCGCACCCCGCTTTCTCGGAGGTCGCCGCGGACATCACGGACCCCGAAGCCGCACGCCGGGCCGCCGAGGGCTGCGGCGCGGTATTTCACCTTGCCGCCGCGCTCGCACAGTTCGAGCCGGACGAGAAGCGTATGCGTGAGGTCAACGTCGACGGCACGGCGAACGCCCTCGCCGCCGCTTACGAGGCCGGCGCCGGAAAGTTCGTCTACATCTCCTCCGTCGAGGTGTACGGCATCGACGTTCCCACCCCGTGCCCGGAGGACGCCCCGATGAACCCTGTATGCGAGTACGGCGTTGACAAGGTAGAGGGCGAGAGGATGTGCCGGGCGTACCTCGAGACCGGCCTGGACGTCACCATACTCAGGCCTCCGACCATCAACGGGCCGGGGCAGAACGAACCTTTCCTGGTCGAGCAGATTGAAGCAATCGCAAGAGGAAAATCGACGCTGTTGCCGGGCGGCGGCAGGACGAAGCTACAGATGGTGCACGTGGAAGACGTGGCGGATGCCATGTTCCTCGCGCTTGAAAACAGCCGTTCGAAGGGCGAGGTGCTGAACGTCTGCAGCGACGACGTCCCCACCCTGAAGGAACTCGCGCTCCACCTGTATGAGCATGCCGGGACGAAGCCCAAGTTCATAAGCATCAACGCCACGGTTGCCAGGGTGGCGGTGAAAGCGCTCGCGAAACTCGGCGTCTCCCCCATCCAGCCGCAGCACCTCGAGATAGCGCTGCGCGATTATGTCTTTGACAACGCGAGGGCGAAGAGGGTCCTCGGCTGGCGACCCACGAGAAACGACCTGGAGTCGGCGGTTGAGGCGTACGACTACTACGTGGAACATCGACAGGCCTGAAGGCGGCCCGCAATAGCGCAGGAGGTGGGAGGAATGGCCGGAGACGTCAAAGCCGCGGTGATGACGGGCTTCAATGAGATGGAGGTCCAGTACTTCCCTTACCCGGAGGTCCGGGAAGACGGTGCCCTGGTCAGGATGAAGATGTGCGGCATCTGCGGTACAGACAAGCACCTCTTCGCAGGCAAGCCCCCGGCTGACCTCTTCGTCATCCCTCCTCTCATACTCGGCCACGAGAACCTCGGTGTCATCGAGGAGATCGGAAAGCAGGCTAAGACAAAGATGGCCGTTCAGGGCGGCGAGATCGAGGTTGGCGACCGCGTTACCTGGTACGCGGGTATACCCTGCGGCGAATGCTGGAACTGCAGGTTCATGCCTTCGAACCACGCCGGCACGCTCTGCCTCTTCGCGAAGGGCTATGGGCAGAACATGAGCGCCTCCGAGGCGCCGCACCTCTTCGGCGGATACGCCGAGTACTGCTATCTCGTGCCGGGGGTGTGGGTGTACAAGATCCCTGAAGGCATGCCCGACGAGGTCGCGGTGCTGACCGATATCTTCGCTGCCACCATCGGCGTGCGGAAGGCAATGACGCCGTATCCGGTGCTGAAGGAGGGCTTCGGGCCGGGCGACACCGTCGTCGTGCTGGGCGACGGGCCCATAGGGATGGCTGCCGGCATCACCGCTTGGCTGGCGGGGGCGTATCGCGTGTTCCTGGTGGGAGCCGTGAAAGAGCGCCTCCGGCTCGCCGGCGAACTCGGCATCTTCGACCACATAATCGACATAGGCGAGATGCCCGACCCGTTCGAGCGCTCCCTGCTCGTCTCCTCGCTGACCGACAACATCGGCCCGGACATGGTGGTGGAGTGCGCCGGCGTCCCCGACGCGGTCCCGCAGGGGCTCGACATGCTTCGGCGCGGAGGCACGTTCGTCGAGCTGGGGAACTTCCTGGATTCCGGGGACACCACCATCAACCCGTTCAGGCACCTCTGCTTCAAGGACGTCAACCTCATCGGCCAGTGGTCGTGCCCGCCGCAGTCGTTCGACAACGCGCTCAAGCTGATGGAGCTCGCCACGGCTCGCGGCATCCCTCTCGGGAAGCTCGTCACCCACTCCTACAGCATAGAGCGGGCCCACGAGGCTCTACTGTCTGATGAGTATATGAAGGGCACCATCGTGCCGGATTAGACCGGCGCGGATGAGCGCGGGACCGGCGAGCGCCATGGAAAAGGGCAGGGTACTCGAAAGGATAAAAGACGAGAGGCTCATCGCGGTGGTGCGGCTCAGAGACGCGGGGTCCGTGAGCAGAGTTGTCGATGCGCTGTGCGACGGCGGTGTTTCCATCATCGAGATAACTACCAGCGTCCCCGGCGCGGTCGGCATCGTCCGGACCCTGGCTGGCGTGGCCGGACGGGAGTTCCTTCTGGGCGCGGGCACCGTGCTCAGCGCGCGCAGCGCTCGGGAGATGATGGAGGCGGGCGCCGAGTTCGTGGTCTCGCCGGCCCTCATCGAAGAGGTAGTGGAGACGGCGAATGAGGCGGGGGTGGCGGTATTCCCAGGCGCGTTCACCCCCACGGAGATACTGAAGGCCCACGACACGGGAGCCGATGCGGTAAAGGTCTTCCCGGCTTCGTTCCTTGGGCCTCCCTTCGTGAAGGCGATTGCCGGCCCATTACCTCACATCCCCCTTATTCCGACCGGGGGTGTCGACCTCGATAATATAGCTGAATATTTCCGCGCGGGAGCCTTCGCGGTCGGGGTAGGCGGAGAGCTCGTAGACGCCCGGGCTGTCGAGCGAGGCGACTGGGAGCGAGTACGGGCGACGGCGGCAAGGTACGTTGAAGCGGCAAGGCGCATTGGCGGGTGATGTAATGAAACGGGTGCTGACGTTTGGCGAGGCGATGCTAAGGCTGTCCCCTCCCGGAAGCTTCCGTCTCGAGCAGGCGGGGCGGTTCGAGGCCAACGTGGGCGGAGCCGAGCTCAACGTCGCCGCGGGGCTTGCCCGCATGGGGGTCCCGGCCGGCTTCCTGACCGCGCTGCCCGACAACCCCCTGGGCAGGCTCGCCGCGGCGGGTATCCGTCGGGCGGGCTTGAGCGATGATCTCGTGGCCTGGCGTAAAGACGGCCGCATGGGACTGTACTTCGTCGAGTTCGGCGCTTGCCCCAGGCCCAGTAAGGTGGTATACGACCGGGCCGGCTCGGCCGTGAGCCTCCTCGAACCCGGGGACATCGAGTGGAAAAAGGTCCTGAAGGGAGTGGCCCACCTGCACGTGACGGGCATCACCCCGGCGCTCAGCCCCGGATGTCAGAAGCTGACGGGCCAGGCTCTCGCGGCAGCGCGGGAAGCAGGCCTTGCGACCAGCTTCGACCTCAACTACCGGGCGCGGCTCTGGAGCGAGGAGAAAGCCCGGCGCGCTCTGGCCCCGATGATGGGCGTGGTCGACCACCTGATAACGACCGAGGAGGACACCTGGAAGGTGTTCAAGATAAAGGGAAGGGACTACGCCGAAGTCGCGCGCAAACTCGTCTCGAAGTACGGGTTCAAGAGTGTCGCGGTGACGCTGCGCGAGGACGTCTCGGTGCTCCGGAACCGGTGGACCGCCATCGCGTGGGACGGACAGGCGCTCTTCGACGACAAGGTCTACGACGTCGAGATCGTGGACAGGATCGGCGCTGGCGACGCGTTCTCAGCCGGATACATATACGGGCTGCTGTCCGGAGACGTTTCCCTTGGCGTGAGGATTGGAAACGCGATGGCCGCGCTGAAACATACCATCCCAGGGGACCTCCTCTACTGCGACGCGGCGGAGGTGCTGGCGCTCGCCGGCAGCGAGGCCGTGTCCCTGCGCATAAAGAGGTGAGCCGTGAAGATAACTCTTCTGGGACAGAGCACTCTTCTTCTGGAGATGTCAGGGCTCCGCATGCTGACCGATCCCTGGTGGGGGCGATTCGAGTTCCTGCGGGGAGTGCCGATGGCGGCGGACCCTGATCTTCTCGAGCGGCTCGACCTTATGCTGGTCTCACATAACCACGTGGACCACTGGTCGAAGCCGGCGATAATGCTCGCCCGCAGGCAGGGAGCGACTGTCGTAGGCTCACAGAAGGCGGCCCGGCGGGCTGTTACATACAGGCTCCCCGACGTAGTGGCGATGAAGCCGGGTGACAGGCGCGATTTCAGGGGGGTCACGATAAACGCCGTTCCCGCTTTTCATCCGTTTGCGAGGGATGCCATCGGCTTCGTCGTCGAGGGCGAAAAGAACCTCTACTTCTCGGGGGACACGCGCCGTGAGCCGCGGCTGGTGGAGGCCTTGAAGCGGTTCCAGCTGGATGTCGCGCTGCTGCAGGTTGCCTGCTCGACGTACCCACTGGTCGGGAAGGACGGGATGGACCTGGAGAGCGCCGCGCTCCTCGCGGCCGAGGTAGGACCCGCGCTCGTGATCCCTATCCACTACCAGGTTAAGGGCAAGGTGCTCGACGACGAGGAGCTCGAGGCTTGGAAGCCCCTGGTGCCCGTGGCCATCCTCAAGCCCGGCGTCCCCCTCCAGCTCTAATACTTTGTGGTCAGGTTTTTTACCAGTCGTTTGACCGGTTCGACTATGCGCCGAATGATAAAAAGACTCTTAAATAAGAGGACTGATGGAAATAGGAAAAAATATGTAATTGATACCATGCTACTAGATGACTTGAACATGCAAACAAAGGAATAGATGGTATTCGCTTGTGGACTATTTCACAACCTTCGCGACAGTAATGTAGAAAAACCGAGCCCTTCGAGTTAATGATAATGCCGATTATCGAGCACGCGAGACAGTGATACAGTCCAATAAGTCGGGAAAGTGCGGCGGTCTTGAAAACCGTTGAGCCGCAAGGCTCGGGGGGGTCGAATCACAATCCCTCCATTAGGATCAATGGATCAGGGCAATATCTCTTCAGCCCAGGAGAAGAAACGTTCGACACGCTTTGTCGCGACCGCTGCATCCTTCTGGGTGCAACCCCTCGCTTCGTATTCAACGAGACCTTTTAGATTAAGCACCTGGGCCATCTGCTCTTTGGCCTTCGAGGCACCCGGCCCAATAATCTCCTTCAGGTATTCAGAAGCCTGGGAGTGGTCTTTGTCCGCATAGTACTCCCCGGATTCCCTGCCGGTGACCGCGTTTGCCAGCAGGATTACGGCATGAACTGCGTTAGAGACAGCCGCGTCCCAGAGGCCGGATTCATAGGCGAGGTTCATGGCCTTCTGGTATTGAAGAGCCTTCTTCTTGAACTGGCGGACCTGCGAATCGCTTGCCTTTTGTGTTCGGTACTTCTTGACCATCTAGCGGACCTCCCTGCCAGCCACTAAGACTCCGTCTCTCATTATTTCCTGAGCCAAAGGGCTTTTCTTGTTCTTCATCCGGTCGAACTCTTCCCTATCATAGACGATGGCGCCGACACCCAAACGGTACAACCTGTAGGCATCTTCCTTGTTTCGCGCCAGAGCCTTCTCGACTGCCGCCTTGTCGACGGGTCGCTTGAGCATCACGAGTATGTCCACATCGCTTGAAAGGCTATCTTCTCCGCGGGCGACGCTTCCGAAGAGATAAGCTGCCAGAACCTTCCCTTTGATACCTGTCAGCAATGTATCGACTAGACGTTGGAGTAATCTCGCTTCCGCTCGAAAGGCGGGCTCCAGGATATCGGTATACAATGCCGAATCCCTGGCGATTTCGTATGTAGCACTGTTCCCGACCGTCCTCCTCATCAGAATACCTGTGTTTACAAGGGTATTGAGAGACCTTATGCAGGTGGCATGGCTCATCCCGAGTTCTCTCGCAATGCCTCTTCCCGTGATGACGGACGAGGGGTAGAGAATCATATGCCGGAGAATACGGACGTTATTCGGATTGCTGAAAAGGTCATCCAGCGGTCGCTTTATTCTCATGGCGCTCTCCAAGATATGTAACAATAATGATACAACTGTATCACATATGATACACATGGTCCACTGGAAATACCAACAATTTGTCAACATAATAGATGCGATTAGATGATATAGGCCGACATTAGATGTGATTCAAGACATCGGGTATCGGCACAGGATGAGGTTATTTGATATTAGATGATGCTAGATGATACCAAGGGCAACATACTCGAAAACCGTTGTGGGCATTAGTCCACCGTGGGTTCGAATCCCACCCTCTCCGCCAGTGTATTATCCCTTGCTTAAAAGAGAAATAATCGCTTATGGGAGACTTCAGGGCTCTTGTTGGAGAAAATCACGGTTTTACGAATCTCTTATTCCCCTCGGGGCCCACAGCCTCATATCCGTTTTCAAGAAGAATGCCGGCGATATGGGTTTTCAGGAAAATCGGCATCTTGGGGTATTCGTACTTGAAGAAAGCCGCCAGTTCCGGCACGTGTTTCTTTCGTTTTGAAAGCTGGCGGTAGATTTGGGCTACTGTGGCACCACCAGGCGCAGAGTCGACGACAGAAAGTATCTCGCGCTCCACTCTGCCATGACCATCCAGGAGCCGGCGCATGAGGTCTTTCGCTTCCGCGCCGCTGTACGGTTTCTGTTGATGACAGCCGATGACCGTCTCAACCGTTCCCGTTTCAAGGAGTCGAATTGCAAGTTCAAGCGCGGCACGCACGTTCGCCGCGCTAGAATCAAGCCAGCAGTTGAAGTACATCAGCGTCTCGTCACCGAGGAATAGGATCTTCTCCTCGGGAAGAAGAAAAGAGACGCTGTCTGGCGAGTGGCCACCGGTCTTTAAAACCCAGACTTGGTCGCTAATCATCCAGCCAGGCCACGATTCGGAACCAAGATCAAGAGAGATCAATTCATTGTCCTCGTAAGGCCGCACCGTTTCTACCGAAGGTTCCAGAGGCGCGAATCCCTGAACCGTCTTCTTTACTATGAAATAGGGAGCTCGCGGATTGATATAACGTGTCAGGCCCAGCGGACGGGTCACGAGTGAATACGGGAATCGTGGGCCATTGGTGAAATAGTAGTACTTACTGATTTCCTCGTAACTACCAATGATGGATCTCTCGTAGTCGAGTTCCGGGATTCCAACCTTGGAGAGGTAATGCAACTTCTCGTTGGCCTCGACCTCGCGGATAAGCCCATTGTTTGCAGTGTGGTCAACGTGGTGATGGCTGTTGAGGATGACGAACCTAGAAAATGGCCTCAGTTTCTCTACAGCTTCGAGAAGTCGCTCGCGAAAGAACGCAGTAGCGCCGGTATCAAGAACGTAAAGGTCATCACCAGATCTGTAAACAAGCACACTTGGTATGTCCTGATCAAGCAATACAGTGCGTGGCTCCTGCCCCTCAACGAAAATCGCATTATCACTTAGCTGCAGTAGATCACCACACAATTCAAACACCCGATTTCATGCTAGAGTTCCGATAGTAATCGCCGACGGCAAGATTCTACCGGTATTCCCCAAATGCCTCCTCCAACGCCAACATTCTATCAAGAATCCGGCCTTTCCGGCATGGCTGGCTGCCTGCCTGTACACAAGTCTACTTGCTTACTCAGCCAAGAATCCACGTCGTCAACGAGGACGTTAAGAGGGCGATGCACTGGATCAACCGAGGTTTGGGAACGGATACCATAGGTGATTATTCGGACTGATTCGAAAACCGATTTTTGCTCACATTTTGCTCACGAACTGCATAGCATTAAACGGTACAGGATGGTACTAGACAGCATATCGAATCGCGGAATTCCGCACAGGAAAGCACTATTCGGTATCAGATGACATAGGATGATATGGGAACCCACGGTCTCGAAAACCGTTGTGGGCGTCAGTCCACCGTGGGTTCGAATCCCACCCTCTCCGCCAGAATATCTAGGACCCGGCACGTTTTCTGTGTGTGATTTTTATGTGTGATAATCAATCTTATAGTGCACTCGCTAGTTGGGTGCCAGCACTCAAATAAATAATGTACAGTCCCTGGTATTTACCTCGGGCAGGAAGACATATCCTGCTGAAATCATTGGTCGCGCCGTAGGTCCCAATTGTGCTAAGTAGGCTCGTATTGGGCCGCATGTCACACATAGAGCGGGCGATGAAGTAACCCAAATCCTAGTACAATATTGATCAGCCTATTTCTCTACGCTGTTTTTAGACTTCGGTCTGTGGAATTCATCCGCTATCACTAGCATGTTCCCTAAATTGACAGCGGTTCTGAGGTCAAATTCAAGGGCCTTTCTCTCTTCATAAACAGGCCTGAATGTTATGTCCCAGAGTTCAACAATCAGGTTATCCTCATCTTCCCTGAGGATAACTTTTATCTGACTGTCCATATCCCTGTTGACAGCACCGAAGTCCGTTCTACTTGTATCGTACCCGTTACTCATTTATACACCCCCTTCTTGTATAGGCACCTATCGCTACATGTTGCCAGAGGACTATTAATGAAGCATCACCTCCAGAATGGAAATAAAAAAAAGGTAGCAGGAAAAACCTACTACCTAGTCCTGATCCTTCGCTCGCTGCCGTTAGCGGCAGAAAACTCTTGCTTGTTTATATTACCACAACTCGATAGCAAAATCAACTATTTTGACCGAAATCCTGCAAGTCTCGGTACCCAGCCGCAGGTTCGCCACCTCGAAGTACATGTCGTATTCATCTGCTGGAGTTGATGCCAGTTTACTGCACTTGAGTCTACTTACAATATTTACCGTTTTAAAGGCATTTGTCAGAGGTGTCTCTTGAGGCTGGTTGACTGTAGTTTAGGCTTCTTGAGTACGGTTACTTCAAAGATACTTCAAAAAAAACGACATGCAAATATGGTTATCATTATCTAATCTCCTCTGTTATGTTGACAAATTGTTGACATTTGCTTGTTTTGTAAAAGCACTTTTGTTCTCCTCTTGTGATAGGTGGATTTACTAGCTGTCGGCAACCGCCAAGCAACTATGGTGGAAAGGCACGGAAGGCAATGTTGAAAATGAACATTGAGAATATTGGCTAAAGGTGAGACAACCCCTACATATCAAAGATCATAAGGAGATATTATTTTGATCATATACCTCTGCGAATAACTCCTTAGACCAGATTAAATGAATTGTTCTTACTTCCTTTTTAATACCTCTTTTTCCTTTTTAAATTTCGTTCGTAGTTTCTTGACTCGCAACTTTGCTTCGTCAGGACTTATAGTTCCCTCCGACAGCTCTTCTTCGAGTTCTTTAATGGATTTCTCCAGTTCAACTAGTCCAGCTGTACTATAAAGCTTGGGGAATATTTCTAAGTCATTTCGGGCGGCATATAAGCAGTCTGAGAAAAGCTTAGCGAAATCTATGACCCGTATCTTGTGCCATTCACTTTCAGACAGTTTGGGACAAACAATAGATTTAGCCGCTATTTCTTTACCGCAATAAAATGTCAGATCTTGGAGCTTCTTATGTACCTCTTGGGATCCAAGTAATATAGTCTTATCGACCGTACGATACATTTCTGCAACCTTGTCTAAGAGGACTTCTTTCTGTTCATTATGTGCCAAACTTCCACATTCGATTTGGTAAGCGTTATCTGCTTCGAAGCCGACAATATTACAAGATCTAAATACCTCGGTATATGCTTCAAGGCAACGTTCACGACGCCACTTTCGTGTTTCGTTGCTACGCTCTAGCCAATGACCGAGCCATATTCCACCTAATGTGCCGCAAATTGCGATTACAGCTAAGATTATGGCTAAAATTGAGGTCTCACTCATATGGATTTAATTCCTTGTCGTTTGAATTAGCCTTACCGAAAAAGCGTGACGCATATCCAGTACCACCTATTCCCTCTCCAGTTCAGCGTTGATGCTCTCAAACTGCTCTAGTGCCGCACCAAGGTTCTCTATTATCTCTGAAGCCAGCACATCTGGATCAGGCAGGTTCTCTGTATCCTCCAGCGTTTCATCCTTCAGCCAGAATATATCCAGATTAACCTTATCCCTCTGGATCAACTCATCATAGGTAAAGCCCTTAAACCTCTCCGCCTCTTTTCTCTCCCTGCGGTTGTCAGCGTTGTAGTAACTGACAAAATCCTCCAGATCCTCATACCTCAAGGGATTGGTCTTTAATGTAAAGTGCTGGTTTGTACGCAGATCATATATCCATATCTTCTCCGTCCAAGGTGTCTCCCTCGCTGGTTTCCTGTCGAAGAACAGGACGTTGGCTTTGACACCTTGGGCATAAAAAATACCGGTGGGCAACCTCAACAGAGTATGAACATCGCATTCGTGAAGCAACTTCCTCCTAACCGTCTCCCCAGCCCCTCCTTCAAACAGCACATTATCGGGAACAACAATGGCTACTTTGCCGTTGATTTTGAGTAAAGTCTTAACGTGCTGGAGGAAATTCAACTGCTTGTTAGATGTGGTTGCCCAGAAGTCCTCCCGCTCATATACGAGCGTTTCCTTATCAGCCTTCCCTTCACCGTTTACTATTGTGACACTGCTCTTCTTTCCAAATGGAGGATTGGTTAGAACCATATCGTAGCGGTCACCGGGATCTGAAATAAGCGAATCGCCAACCTCAATCGGGCTTTCATCCCCACCTATGCCATGGAGAAAAAGGTTCATGGCACAAAGACGAGCCACGCTATCTACAATATCCTTTCCCTTTAGGGCACTAAACTTCAGGAACTGCTTCTGGTCTTTATCCAGTTGGAAGTTACTGGAGATGTATTCATGAGCCATCAGGAGAAAGCCACCAGTGCCACAGGCGGGGTCGTAGATAGTCATGCCAGGCTCTGGCTTCATTACGTTCACGATGGCTCTGATGAGTACCCTTGGGGTGAAGTATTGTCCCGCCCCGCTCTTTATATCCTCTGCGTTCTTCTGGAGTAGTCCTTCGTATATATCGCCCTTTATATCAATGTCCATCCCGACCCATGTTTCATCGTTGATTAGTTCTATCAGCCGCCTCAACTTCGCAGGGTCTTGTATCTTGTTCTGCGACTTCCTGAAGATAACCCCGAGCATCCCTTTTTCCTTACCAAGGGAATCGAGCGTGTGCCGATAGTGAACCTCAAGTTCATCGCCGTCTTTTCCGAGAAGGCTTGCCCAATCAAGACCTTCAGGGATACTAGATGGTCTATTAAAAGGAGGCTTTGTCTGCTCGTCAGCCATCTTCAAGAATAGGAGGTAGGTCAACTGCTCTACGTAGTCTCCGTAACTAACTCCATCATCACGAAGGACGTTGCAGTAATTCCAGAGTTTGCTTACGATAGCGGCTGATTCATTTGCCATATGTAATCACCCTTACCTGCCCTTCTTGCTTCTAACCTTCTTTACCTCTACCGTTTGCTTTTCTCTCTCTTTTTTGATCCTCTCAAGTAATAGTTCAGCAGGTTTATCATTGGGATCTTGGGGTACAAGCCTACCTTCAAACGCCTTCGTCAGAATGCTCTGGCGGAGCCTGTCGGATTGCAGGATACTCTGTTCAACAACCATCTCAATATGATCCGCAATTGAAAACCTGCGTTCAATCTCCTCCACAATCAGTTGGCTTTCCTCCGGAGATGCAACAGGTATTGTAAGCAACTGGATCTTCCCTATTCCTATGTATTTGAGTGCTGTACCGCCAGATGCTTTCGCTATTTGATTCTGTGTTTGACTGTCAAGTATTGCCCTCTTGATATAGGTACTGCTGATTAATGGCAGAACTGGCTTTAGTAATGCTAACTGTACAAAGATGCTGAACTCCCTTTCAGTTTTTATTACATCGCAGACACCAATTGAGCCGACCTTGCCAAGTAGAAGGTCTCCCTTTTCTGGTTTGCATCTCTTGATTAAGGCTAGATGCTCTTCCTCCGAAATGTATTTACATCCATCAAAATTAATGTGATTGTTCTTAAGGTTGTTTACCGATAGGAAAGGAATCCCATCATCAGTATATGAAGGGGTCTTATGCACACCATCTGTAATCTGTAGGCAGAGATTGGACATTCTTGTCCACTCCCACCCATCCGGTAGTTCTGGCAATTCAGAAGTATCAACCGGCGGAGGCTCCTTATACTTCCCGCCTAACTTCTCTTTCCGCTCTTCCCGCATCCGCTTCAATAAGACTGATGCTGGCTCAAGTTTATCCTTGCGAGCCTCTCGCCATTCCTCCGTTAGTTTTCCTTCAAAGGCTGACTTCAGCACCGCCTGACGGTATCGCTTTATCTGAGCCTGTATCTTCTTCAAGGCTTCAACGCCAGCATCCAGATTGGTGAACAGTTCTTCTATCTTAGCGACTATACGGTGCTGTTCTTCGAGTGGCGGGACTGGAACCATTGCCTTCTCTAGAAACTGGAAGTGCCTTGCATAACCTTTGTCAGGTAACTCGACGTTGTGAAGCAGATAATAGAAAAACTTTGGATACCACATCTCAAGTGGTTTGATTACTTTTACGCCATCAGCTCCCGCAATGAAATCAAAGTCAACATATTTGATTGCCTTTGTGTGATCGCCAAATATTATTAATGGCGAATCGCTGTGAACTGCAATGTCCTGAAGATTAGAATAACCTCCAATATAATCTCGACCTTGGTCAATAATTGGCAGACTGCCACTTGTTTGATAATCCCTCTGCTTTACCTTCTTTCCTGTTAGTGGAATCTTTTCGATTACATCTTTGATGGAAACAGAAGACCATCCCGTTGGCAGATTATAAAGGGAGTTTCTTTCAGCCATCAGGCAACCAATACCCCATTCAACTCATTCAATAGCGGCTCAAGGTCTTGCCCAAACAACTGGCTGACTTTAACAGCCCCACCCCGCTCGTTGAACGGCGTGTACTCAAAGTCAGCAATCCCGATAGAAAGGGAAGTAGCAATATGGTTCTTTATCATCACAAGCCATTCTCGCTGTTCAGGCGTGAAGGCTCTCCCTACCATCTCCTGTGCCGACAGCCACTCTTCAAATCTGCGGTTTACCTCTTCAGTATATGGCTCCAGTGTGTCAACATTTCCGATGGCAAACCGTACCAACGAGATCATGTTTGTCAGCAACTTCTGCGGCCCCGCTCCCCTTACTCTTGAACTCTCCAACTGCTCATAAGCCCGCCAAAGGAGATCAGGCGTAAGATTATACGGTGGCTTCTCGATGCTCTCCGCCAGTTGTTTTATCTCGTCATAGGTAAGGTGCCGCTGGCTGTAGGGCTTGCTGTAGATAATTTGGAGGGCTGTCAGTTCATCCTTGTTTTCTTCAATGAACCGCTCGAAGGTATCTATTATGGTTCTAGCCTGACCTTCATCAACGAAACCGGCGTAGAGAATCTGATCCTCACTTACGGTATCAATGACCTGCTCGCTTCTCTCCTTAACCTCTATCAGGATGTTGCGGAACGCCGGGCTATCGAATGGGGCACATGCTTCCTCAACCAACTTCTCCGTAGCCTTCTGCACTTGCTCACCCGTTGGCTCTTGGGTATTGAACATTTCCTTGGCGGCTTCAACTTGCTTATCGGTGTCCACTGCGTCCATAAGGTGGTTCACTATCTCCTGTAGAGGCTCCCCGCCTGATACCTCTTCTATTTCCTTCCTGTCCCTGTCCTCTATCTCCAGATCAAGCCTTGCGAGCCTCCCAGCGAGCGATATAAGGGTATCCTCATCACGAACGCCGATTGCTACCGATTGCACCAGATTGTCGAACGGCACGCTTGGCTTACGTTCAAGGGGTCGGGAATCAGTCTTGTCTCGCTCGCAAACCCCTACAGCATCCACGATGACGAAGTGAGTCTTATGGGCAGAATCAGGCGTAACAGCATTGAAATCTGTTGGTGATATAACCCTTGTTCCCCGGCCTTTCATTTGCTCGAAATAGACCCCTGATTTCACGTCCCTCATGAATATCAGACACTCCAGCGGCTTTATGTCAGTGCCCGTAGAGATCATATCCACGGTGACGGCTATTCTTGGGAAATAGGAGTTGCGGAAACTCTGAATAAGGTCTTCCGGCTTCTCGCCAGTGGTCTTATAGGTTATCTTCTTGCAGAACTCGTTACCCTTGCCGAACTCCTCACGGATGATATGGACAATATCCTCTGCGTGGGAATCATCCTTGGCGAATACCAGAGTTTTGGGAATCTCCGTTCTGCCGGGGAATATGTCGGTAAACAACTTGTCCCTTAAAGTCCTAATGACCGTCCTTATCTGATCCTGTGAAACAACGCTCCTGTCCAACTCGGTATTGGCGTATTCAAAATCCTCATCCAGTTGCTCCCACCGGAGTTCTCTGGTTTTCTTGTTTCGCCTGTCTACATAGAAGCCAGCAGGAACCTTCCCGCCTTCTTCCGTGATCTCCGTCCTGATACGGTAGACCTGATAGCCAACGTTTACCCCGTCTGCCACAGCCCGCTCATGGCTGTACTCCATGACCAGGTTCTGGTTGAAGAAGCCTAAGGTCTGCATTGAAGGTGTGGCGGTCAGCCCGATCAGGAAAGCATCAAAGTACTCAAGCACCTGTCGCCATAGGTTATAAATGGAGCGGTGGCACTCATCTGTGATTATGAAGTCATAAGTCTCTATGGGGATATTGGGGTTGTAGGCTACCTCTTTTGGCACAGCCACTTCAGGTGCGACATCAAACATTGATACTTCTTCAAGTTCGGTATCAAACTCCGGCTGACCAGCAAGCATTGAGTAGAGCCGTTGAATGGTGGAGATAGTAACCCTGCATACCGGATCTAGCGTATTAGATGTAAGGTGCTGGACGTTGTAGAGTTCGGTGAACTTGCGTCCATCATCAGGCGTAACAAACTGCTGAAACTCTTTTCTAGTCTGACGACCAAGGTTACTCCTATCAACCAGAAAAAGAACCCTCCTGGCGTTGGCGAACTTTATGAGCCGGTAGACAAAGTTGACGGCGGTGAATGTCTTACCGCTCCCGGTAGCCATCTGGATGAGTGCCCTTTGCCGTGCGGCCCTGAAGGACTCCTCAAGGTTTGTAATCGCCTCTATCTGGCTATCCCACAGCCCCTCCGTGATCAATGGAGGCATCGTCCTTAATCTCGCCCTTAATGTGGTTTCCTGCGCATACCATTCAGCCATAGTCTCTGGCTTGTGGAATGCAAAGACCCTCCTTGAGCGTGGTTCGGGATCTCGGTTATCTCTGAAGTACGTGTCAATCCCTGTAGACTCGTAAGCGAGCGCAAGTGGATCTTGGAAGTGGGGAACGTTTGAGGACAATCCCTTGCAGTAGTTCTCGGTTTGGGGGGATACTCCGCTCAGAGTGTCGCCGATCTTTTTAGCCTCAAGCACACCAGCGGCTTTCTTATCAACGAAGAGGAGGTAGTCTACAGCACCATTGGTCAGGGGGAACTCTCTGACAGCAACTCCTAAGGAGGAACTTAGGTCAATATCCTGGTAATCCTGTACCGTCCACCCGGCCGCTTCAAGCAGTTCATCTATCTTCTGCCGTGCCAGTTCCTCCGGCTTCGTCAATAGGTGCCCCCATCGTTGCCATTCTTAGATATCCCGCTCCTCCACCTTGGAGGCGTGGAGCAACCCCCGTTTATGGCTTGTTCCGGTCAAATTATCCCATTTTTTTCAGTGTTGTTACAGTTCGCTTTATGTTGTTCTCGCCTACTTGCCTTGATACTGGCCGATACGGTACACAAAAGAAGGAGAAGGCGAACTTCGCCGATAGGCTAAGAGCATGAGGGCGCCATAGGTGACGTTATCTGGCTCACCTCCGATTCCGATTGTCTGAACACAACCAGTAGCGGGGAAACCGTGCCCTCTTAGCAAAGTAGGAAATTACACACAATAGTTTACGTTACCGATTAAGGAGGCAGTGTAAGGACGGAGTCGATGCCCGGATGGGCGGAGACGCTGCCCGGCAAGCTCTTGGCTCTTGCAGATCATTTCTATAATTCGACGGCAAAAGCGTTTGCACCCTTCATGTTGAATGCTATTCGAAACTGAACTCTGATGCGGAGTTCAAGACGTTTCCATACATCCTCATGGACATTCGTCTTGTGACAAAAGATCCAGTCATGCAAACCATCTCTGGCAATCCAACAGTAGTGTGGTTCAATCCTTTCAATTGTTCCAAGGAATAAGCCGTCAAGCGGATATAATAATCCGTTTCGCATTTCGCCTCCGACTGGGGCGCCTCTGAGATTATCGAAAACAGCTCTGCTATCCTCAAGATTACCTGTCTGAAACAAGTGTCTACCATACAGTATTTGGGCATCATAGTTTTTATCTCCTGGTGTGAAGGAGCGTTTGAGATAGTAGGCTATTGCATCACTATCAGCAGTGTCGGTCTCCATCAGCAATCTAGCATAAGAGTAATACAATCTCGGGTCATTTCGGTTCGCATCCAATGCCTTCTCCAAGGTCTTTCGTGCTTCCTCCCTGTTTCCATTATCTACGTAGTATTTATTTAACCTAATTGCTATGATGCTATTTCGAGGATTGGAAGAGAACGCTTTTCGAAGTGACTCCAATGCTCTCGGGGAGTCATTGGGGAGAGCTGCGAATTGCGCGTCTGCTTCCAAGAGATGAGAAGAGCTCGGGAAACGTTGCAGTCCTTCAGAAAGAGTTGATTCCGTTTCTTTAATTGTCTTCTCGAGCTGTATTCGATTGCTCGGACTATCATCTGGGTTCTCAAGCGAAGCTCGTAGCTTTCTTATTTTGACTTTGGCCAGAGTATGATAACTATAGGTATTACCACCGGCTTGGGTTATTAATGACCTCGCTGTATCGTCAGCTTGCTCGAGCAATGCATCACGTTCCAAAGGAGTGCGGGCACTATCAGCTCTTATAATGTTTAACTCGGCGTATGAATGCTTTATCGCTTGATCATATGGAGCCAAAGCTTCTGCTTTGCGAAGAAGTCGTCCCGCCTCTTCGAGACTTCCATTGGGTCTGTGCATTTCATAGATGGCCATTTGATGAAAGAGGTGTGGGTCATCTCCAGCTTTTTCAGCAGCGAGTTCGAATACACCCTTGACCAATTCATGATTTGGAAATAGATAGAGTAGATTACGGCCTCGAACCATCTGACGAAATGCGCTGTTGTCGGCCGAGTAATTGATGTTAAGCACGCGCAAGCACTTGATGTAAGCATCATACCTTTGTTCTTGGGTTCTCAATATCCGTTCAAAAACTATCTGTGCAATATATGGGTGTCTCGCGGAATACACATATTCGCGGATTATTGGGTCTTCCCCAGTGAAGACAACGTGCTCGAGCGGCGCAAAGAAACGCGCTTTGAATTCGCTAAAGGGGACGTCGTACATTCTCGAGATTATTCCCGCCCTTACAGATATGTTCAGTCTGTTCAACACGCAAATTGACAGATAAATCTCCTGTGCTTCGGGCGGCTGAATATTGCTAAACTCATCCTCGATGATATCTTCAAACGGCCTCCCTAGAGTTGCTTCGTGAAGAGCAACCAGCAACTGGCGCCCCGCGCGTGACTCAAAGGCGTCTTTTCGAGTTTCATAGCTGGCCTTCTCTAATGTTCCAAGGGCTTTATGCTTTTCTAAGAGTTGTAGGAGGCTATCAATCTCTCTTGAAGACAAATACTCCAATTCGTATTCAGTTGTAACCAAGGGGGCAATGTCACCGCATGATACATTCCATTCATTTATACGCTCGGCAGTTATTAGCGTAAGTTGTTTTTTCTCCGGACCTATGGAACGAAAAAGTGCCTGTATCTCTCGGACTCGATCGGCGGTATCATCTACGAAAAGAAATACGTGTTTCTTGGAGACTTCAATAATTTCCTGTAAAGCTGCCGCGTTAATTACGCCATAAGGCCGCATGTATAAGCAAAAGCAATCATAATCATAAGCTGCATCCCAAGCGAGTCTTCTGAGAAGCACGCTCTTGCCAGCCCCGGCATGTGCCTTGACTAAAACCAATTCAAGTTCTTCAAGATGATCAGCCTCATCTATTAGGAAATGCTCAAGTAACATTGATTCAGTGATGTCCCTTGTTACGTCTAATTCTCGCTCCATGGGCCCCCAACCCTGCCCCGCACCTCTATAAAATTCCTTCGCGTCAAGGGGCTCTTTGACGGAGACCCTTTTCACGAACTCCACGTCGTTTGTTAAAAAAGCCTCACAGTTCTGGCTTAACGTCACATTCTCTGTTTGGAATCGTACCGCTTCGGGAGGAATCGAACCGGCTCCAATAATTGCAGACTGTCTGCTTCCGGGGGTGATTTCGCTAGATACCTGTCCAAAGAACTCCTCGCATGTACCTTTAATCAAAGTTATTTTCTTACTATCCCAATATCTCTGTTGGATGTCATCGAAATCTGGAACGACGGCATAGTATCTAGGCCTGGTAGCAGTATCCACGGATACTTGAAGAATCATGTTTCTCAGATCTGGATCTTGCAGGCTGTGCCCAATGAAAAGAATTGGCTTCTCAGAGCCCCAGTTTTTTAAGTAGTCGAATAAACGATTTCGCACTTGTAGGTTTCGAATAAATTGGTCAGTTGAAAGAAGAATCGGGCACGAACGATCTGCAGTCCTTGTGATACATCCGTGAAGTTTGAATAGTGCTACATATTTAGGATCTCGCAATATGTCTTCGATGCGATCGGTATTTGCTATAAAGGGCCTTACAACCTGGACTCTATCCGGTGTTGTCTCATACGCTCGCTCGATTACACGATCATAGTTGGTTGTGGCAATTCCGTACCAGAAAAAGGAAGGTATCAACCGGTGTGTGTCAGACGGTTCAAAATGCTGAAACACATCTCTAATGAATTCTTGGACGGTTATTAGGTCGCTCTCACTTATTGCATATTCTGCTATTTGATCTAGGGGGAAGTCTCCATATTCTCCACCCAAGAACTCTTTTGACAGAAGTTCTCCAAGTTGCTGCCCACTGGGCGGGTGATTCCCATGTTTGTCTCTGGCGCTAAGGGATGCCCCCGCGCCAAGGAAAAGCAATAGGTTTCCATTGCTCAACTCCGTCTTAAGACGTGCCGGGATTTCCATAATGATAATCTCCATTGTCTGACAGATTGGGCCACTTTAATCTCGCGGCTAATCTAGCCATATAAGACCCTCGCTAGCCTGTTTATTAAGCCTAAGTAAAATGAAGCAAGTGACATATGGTCACAACTCATGATTCTAATGATTGGAGCATGAATTCAGTTCCATCTTAAAGCGGACCGTTGCCAGAACGTATTGCTTGGAAGAAAGTTCCATTGCGGCTAATACTCGTCTCGCAACAAACATGAGGTCTCGCCCACAATCCAATAAAAGTGTTTTTTCCTATGCCAAGGCTACCAAGTAGATTTTACCAGAGAAAAGACAAAGCGGGGCGCGCCCAGGGATTCGAACACGCTGGACCTTGCGGCTTACCGATTTCCAAAAACCGGTAAGACCAGTCCAGATCCTGGGGCCGCCATCCCTCTTTTGCACGATAAGCCGAACTATCGAGCGCCCAGACTTCTTCCTGCTTCAAGACAAGACCGTGTCTAGCGGTACTGCCCGGAGGTTGTCACCGAGTCGCGCCATTTCGGGCCCGCTGTAGGCAAGGAATCCGAACCTGCACCTTGGCTCCGCCTTAAAAAAGCTATTAGTCCGGCGAGGTCGCCGGAGCCCCACCTTGTGGCAGCCTTCACCTCGACCGCAATAACGTTGCCCGGCTGTTAAGCAGGGATCTCGGCCTGGTTCATGAAGGGCCTCGGGGTAAGAAGGGGAGACTAGAGTTCTCGCGCACCAAAGGGGCCGGCAGGTGCTAAAATGTCTGTGTCGGTGGCTGGATATGGCAAAATGTCGGGTCAAATAAGAGCAACTGGCGGGGAAGAAACAGCCTTGGAGAAGGGAAGCAGATTCCTGAACGGTGCGGCTGCTGCCGGCGGGAGACTCCTCGATAGCCGTGCCGGGACACGAGTATTGGACCTCGCCTCGGCGCTCACCTACCGGGACTACCTGCGCGCACCTTTGTTGAAGCTGGCCGACAGGGGCCTGCGGTCGGCGCTCGAGTCGGACGGAGCGCGCCGTGCCGGCAGCGGAAGGCTCACACGCGAGCGCATCATGTGGGTCCGGGCGGTGCTGCACGCGCTGGACAGGGCGGTAAGGCAGGGCGTCGTCTCACCCCACGTTATTCGCGTACAGACGAGGATTCTCGCGCGCAGGCTGCCTTTCGCTTCCAACGTGTCGCCGGGCCGCAAGGAGTTCAGGCGGCGGTACGGCTGTGACCCTCCGTGGATGATAGTCGTGAGCCCCGGGCACGCCTGCAACATGCAGTGCGCGGGCTGCTATGCGAGCTCCGAAGACAGCGCGGAGAAACTGCCGTGGCACGTCCTGGACGAAGTGGTCAGACAGGCGAACGAGCTGTGGGGTGTGGGGCTGGTCGTCATCTCGGCCGGGCGAGCGCGCGGGTACCTCTACATCGACTGGGACGGCAAGGTGATGCCGTGTGTCTTCGCGCCCTACGCAGCGTGCAACGTCCAGGACGTCTTCGCCCGCGGAGGCAATCTCAACGATGTGTCATTTGTGCCTGGCACCAGTGTGTCATTTGCCGGTAGGAGTCAGGTAGAAGATCATGTGTGGTGAGGACAGGCCGATCGAGTCGTGGCAGGCTTCCATATACCTGCAGCATCGGCTCTCAGTCCGAAGTGGTTGACTCGCCGAGCCGGGTAACATATTGTATTAACACAATAATTGTATGTTGCCAAGGATAATCCTCAGCGGGGGAAGCATGGACTTCGACAAGCACACTGTTCAGGTTTCGATGCTCCTGCTCAGCATAGCCAGAAAGTCCATCAAGTCGAGCATCGAAAGAGTCAATGTGGAGGACCTGCGTCCGCCACAGGCGATGTTCCTGATCGGACTCCTGGAGACGGGGTCCGTGACCATGAGCGAGATTGCCGCGGAAACGAGGGTTCATCCCACCGTCGTGACTCGCTTCATGGACAGGATGGTGGACAAGGGGTTTGTGGAACGGCGGCACGATGAAGACGACCGTCGTGTTGTTCGGGTTTCCCTCACTGAAAGAGGGAAGGAGACGGCCGAGAAACTCCTTCAGAACTACCTGGACAGGGTTGACGCGGCCTTGAAAGGTGCAAGCAAGAAAGAAAGGGACTCCTTGATAGCCCAGTTGAACCGGATCGACGGTTCACTGTCGGAGTGAAAGCCGGGAACTCGCCGGGCGTGATGAGAAGAAGGACCGGGAGCGACGACTGAGAGGAGAAGCGAGGCGGTTATGAGATTCATCACAAGGAACATGTGGAGACGGAAGGGGCGCACGTTCCTGACGATCTTCGGGATCGTGGTGGGCATATTCGCCCTGACCGTGCTGGGCGGCATGACGGCCCGCCTGAACCAGCAGGTGAATGCCATGAAGGGCCTGATGGCGGGACAGATAAGCGTGGCGCCGGCCGGTACCGACATGAGTAACATGCAGGGCAAGTTCGTGGGCACCTCCACAGCGAGGGAGATCGAGAAGGTCCCGGGGGTGAAGGGCGCGTCCGGGTTGATAGGCGTTCAGTTGAAGGAAAGCCAGGGTTTCGGCCAGCCCCAGATGTTAGCGGGTTACGAGGTGGCTCACGGCGAGGGCTTCATGACTGAGATCGGCACCTCCGAAGGCCGCGTTCTCGCGGCGGGCGACAGCGGGAAGGTGGTGCTGGGCTCCGACCTGGCAACCCAGTTGAAAGCAAGTGTCGGTGGCACAGTGACCTTGAAGGGCAGGCCGTTCACCGTGGTTGGCATCCTCAAGTCCACGCTTGACCCCACCGACAGCTGGGCTTTTGTTCCCTATGAGGACGCCCTTGGCATATTCCTGGCCGAGAACCCGTTCATCAAGGCAACAGGCATCGCCCAGCAGATAGTGGTGACGCCAAAGCAGGGCGTCAACGCGGAGGCCCTCGCGGCGACGCTCAAGAAGGACTTCAGGGAGTTCAAGGTGACATCCCCGAAGGAGGCCGAGAAGCAGATCTCGCAGATAAGCACGATCTTCAGCGCGATAATCCTCGGCATCGCCTTCATCGCCCTGTTTGTCGGGGGCCTTTCGGTCATCAATACCATGATCATGTCCGTCTCGGAACGCACGCGTGAGATAGGCCTCAAGAAGGCCATCGGCGCCAAGACCTGGACGATCCTCGGGGAGTACCTCGCCGAAGCCAGCGTGATCGGGCTCGTCGCCGGGGTCGTAGGAATGCTGTTCGGGCTGCTTGCCATAACCGGCTTCAACCGGGCTGGCCACTCGAGCAACATAACGATATTCACCATAAGCGCGACCGTGGTCGTGGGACCGGTCATCTTCGCCACGATCCTGGGCGCCATCGCCGGCTTCTTCCCGGCGCTGCGCGCGGCGAGGCTGAACCCGGTTGATTCTTTGAAGGAGGAGTAAGACGTGAGTATAGTTTTCACCAGCGGGCTGACCAAGGTTTACCAGGTCGGCGAGACCACCATAAACGCTGTCGCGGGACTGGACCTCGACATAGAAAAGGGCGAGTTCCTCGCGATAGTCGGTCCCTCGGGCTCCGGCAAGACCACGCTCCTTAACCTCCTTGGATGCCTGGACGTGCCGACCGCGGGGACGGTCACGATCGACGGGATGGAGACCAGCAAGCTGTCGTCCGCTTCGCTCGCCGACATCAGGAGGGAGAAGATAGGCTTCGTCTTCCAGGAGTTCAACCTGCTGCCCATCTTGAGCGCCACCGAAAACGTAGAGCTACCCTTGCGTTACCTGAAGGTGAAACCGGTGGAGCGACGCAGGCGCGCCATGGAGGCATTGGAGAAGGTGGGCCTGGCAGAGCGCGCGAGAAACCGGCCTACACAGTTGTCCGGTGGAGAGAAGCAGCGCGTGGCGATCGCTCGAGCGCTCGTCACCGAGCCCGCGCTGGTGCTCGCGGACGAACCCACGGGCGAGCTGGACACCGCCAACACGGTCAAGTTAATGGAGCTTGTATGCGACCTCAACCGCGACCTCAACCAGACCTTCGCGATAGTCACCCACGACCCGATGGTGGCCGAGCGGACAAAGAGGACCATCACGCTCCGCGACGGCCGGATCGAATCCGACGAAGCGGTCGCTTGACGCCGCCACGGCCGGGGTTCGTATTGGGAAGAACACCGGATTAGAATACTGCCTGGGTGGCAGAAGAGCTATGGGCGATCCTTTTTACCAGCAACACGTGCTCTCCACAGACGACCCCGGCGTCAGAGCCCCACTTCGTCGAAGTCCCGCAGCGTGAACTTGAAGCAGGCGCCGCCGTCGTTGTAAGCCCTGATGCTGCCGTCATAGACATTGACGATCTTGGCGACCGTCGCGAGCCCGATCCCGGCGCCGCCGCTTTTACCCTTGAAGAATGGCTCAAATATTCTGTCGAGGTCCTCAGGCGGAATACCCTCCCCGTTGTCCCGCACGAGGTACCTGTGTGCTCCATCATCGTCCCCGAGGTAGGACACCTCTATCACCGGGGCCTCGCTTCTACAGTGCTTTATAGCGTTTCCGAGTATGTTGGTGAAAAGCTGGTATATGTGCGTCCTGTTCGCCCTGACGTGCCCGAGGTCTTTACTTACTTTGACCTTTATGTTCTTCTCCTTGAGATCCCCCGCCTTCTCTTCGAGTGTTCTCGATACCACCTCGGCCACATCCACGTCCGTGATGTCTCTCGGGACCTGCCCAGCCTCGGCGAGCGCCAGCAGGTCTTCGATCAGGTCGGAAGACTTCACTACACTGAGAACGAGCATTTCGGCAATCTCCATCAATTCCCCGCGGGTTTCGTCCGTGATTGGCTCTTTCAGCAGTCCCTCGAACGTATTCGCCGCCAGCGCGATCACGGTGAGGGGGCCCTTCAGATCATGGGATACCGTGTGGGCGTAACCTTCCAGCTCCTCGTTGGCGCGCAATAGCGCCTTCCCGGCGGCCTTCCACTCGGTGATGTCGCGCACCGTGGCCTGCACCACTGTCTCACCACCGATTTCCATCCTGGTGAGCGTGACCGTGGCGGGGAACTCCTCGCCGCCGAGCCGCCTGTGTGTCCACTCGAACAGGAAGGAGCCGTCCCGCAGCGCTTTATCTATCATATCCCTGGCCTTATCGGCGGACGATTGCCCGTCCGGCTGGAGGTCGGGGGACAGGTCCCAGGGGGCGTCCGAGGTGAACTCTCTTTCGCCTTTCGCCCCGAACATCTCCAGGGCCGCAGGGTTACATGAAGTGAACCTCCATGAGGGGGGGGCCAGCGTCATCAGGGCATCCTGCGAGAATTCGAAGAGCGTGCGGTACTTTTCCTCGCTCCGCTTGCGCTCGGTGATGTCCAACATGGTGGCGAGCATGGCATCCGGGTTACCCTTGTCATCAACTATCAAACTCGTCGTGAACTGTCCGTCAAATAACGATCCGTCCTTCTTCCTTGCTTTGAGCTCCCCAACCCAGCCACCTTCTTCCAGGGTCTTGCTCATGGCCGTGGCAAGTTCCTGTTCATCCTTCATGAATTCCACGACTTCTCTTCCCAGCACTTCACCCGGGGACTCGTAGCCGTATAAGTCCAGGTAGGACTTGTTTGCGTAGGTGAGTCTTCCCTCCATGTCTGCTATCGCTATTCCGTTGATCGAGGTGGAAATAGCCGAATCTTTGAGCCTGAGCTCTTCTTCGAATTTCTTTCGTTCCGAGTTGTCTCTTCCGGTACCGACGATCGCATACGGTTTACCATCCGAGTCCTTAAGCAGCGTTCCGGTGAACTCGAATGGAATGGAAAGCCCCTCTTTAGTAGTGAACAGTGCCTCGACCCTGGACTCGCCGAGCTCAACCACCTTGCCTATTGCATCCGCTACCCGCTTGACATCGTCGCCTGTGAAGAGATCCACCGGGGTCATACCCGCGATCTCATCATCGCTGTAGCCGGTGACATCGTTGAACCTTTCGTTCCATTTCATGAACTTGCCATCGAGGTCGAACACGAAGAAGACATCGCTGATAGTATTCAGCGCTGCTACAGTCATGGCGATTTCCGCCTGGGCTTTCCTGGACTCGGTTACGTCCTTGAAAAAGGCTACGCCGCAGGGGTTGCCTTTGAGGTTGACGGTCATGCTGGTCATGTCGGCCAGGAAGGAGCTACCGTCCTTTCGCAGGCAGACGAGGTCTTGAACGCGGTTCAGACCTTCTCTACCTTTCTCCATCTCCCGGCCTACCCGCTGGAGCTCCTCCGGCGGGTGGACCTTGGTGATCGGCATCCCTATGAGTTCCTCTTGCGAGTAGCCGAGCATCGAGGCAAGTGGGGGGTTGGCCCGAACGATGGTGCTGGCCCCCATGTCCACGACCATCACGCCGTCGACGAGCCCTTTGTATATGGCCTCGAGCTCCTCGTTTCGCTTTCGGAGGGCATTAAGCTCATCTGTGAGATCGCTCTTTGTCTTCCTTGTGTCGCTCACCAAATGATTCCCCTTTTAAAGATAACTGCCATGCCCCCGCGCCTGTGCTTTAAACCGGTATTCCCCATGTGCCTCCTCTAACGCCGTTATCCTAGCACGATTCTGGCCTTTCCGGCTTGGTTGACTGGTGTTCGCCGACCGCTCGTTGCCCGACCTCTCCATGTCACCCGCAGGCCTGAGGGAGGGTCTTTCAAATCCTAGCGTTGGGCTCTCCCATGCCAACAAATAGCCTGGACGGTGTAGACTGTATACCGTATTAATGGGGGTCTTGAGGAGTTGTCACATGAAGATCAACGACCCTGAAGGGTACTTCGAGAGCCTGAGGAAGCTCGAGCGCAACGTGTACATGCTAGGAGAGATGTGCGCCAACACCGTAGACCACCCGGTTATAAGGCCCAGCACCAATGCGGTTGCAGAGACGTACAACGTGGGCAACGAGCCCGAAGCGGAGGAACTCCTCTTCACGAAGTCTCACCTCAGCGGCAATAAGATAAGCCGCTTCACCCACATCCACCAGAACACGGACGACCTCATCAAAAAGGTCCTCATGCTAAGGCTCCTCGGCAGGAGGACCGCGACGTGCTTCCAGCGCTGCGGGGGAATGGACGGGCTCAACGCCCTATACTCGGTCACCTGCGAGTGCGACTATGACGGCGGCTCGAGCTACCACAAGCGGTTGAAGGACTACATCAGTTATGTCCAGGAGGAGAACCTCGTCGTTGATGCTGCGATGACGGACGTGAAAGGCGACCGGTCGCTTCGACCGGGTGATCAGAGCGACCCGGACATGTTCCTACACATCGTCGACCGCAGTTCCGAGGGTATCGTGGTGCGCGGCGCGAAGGCGCACCAGACCGGCGCCCTAAGCTCGCACGAGATACTGGTGGTGCCCACGACCGCCATGAGGGAGAGCGAAGACGACTACGCCGTGGCCTTTGCGGTGCCGGCGAACACCGATGGGATCACTTTCATAGCGGGTCGCCAGCCGTCCGACACACGCAAGATGGAGAATAGCCCCTTGGACGCAGGCAACCCAATGTACGGTAGCCAGGAGGCACTTATCATATTCGATGATGTATTTGTCCCGGCCGAGCGCGTCTTCCTGGCACTGAAGCATGAGTACTGCGGCAGGTTGGTCGAAAGGTTCGCGGCGTTCCACCGCCAGAGCTATGGTGGCTGCAAGGTCGGGGTAGGCGACGTAATGATAGGCGCCGCCCAGCTGGTAGCCAACTACCAGGGCACCGCGAAGGTGAGCCACGTCCGCGACAAGATAACCGAGATGATCCACTTGAACGAGACGATGTTCTGCTGCGGCGTCGCGTGCGGCGCGCGGGGTGAGGCCACCTCGGGAGGAGGCTACATGGTGGACGTCCTCCTCGCGAATACGTGCAAGCTGAACGTCACCCGATTCCCGTTTGAGATCGCACGGCTGCTGCAGGACATTGCGGGCGGGCTGGTAGTGACCATGCCATCGCAGAAGGACTTCGAGAACCCGGAGACGGCTCCTTACCTCGAGAAGTACCTCAAGGGCACAAATAGCGTGCCGACCATCGACCGCATAAAGATACTCAAGTTCATAGAGAACATGACCGTCGGTTGCGGCGCGGCGGCGTACCTGACAGAGAGCATGCACGGCGCCGGTTCACCACAGGCGCAACGCATCATGATATCGAGGCTTGCGGACCTGGACGAGAAGGTGAAGCTGGCCAAGCGCATCGCGCTCATCGATTAATGACGGACGGCGCGCTCTGCCTACTGTGGTAACCCAGTAGCAGCGAGAGCCTTACAAGCTCCAGGTCGCGGGTTCGGGCCGGTTCAGCGCCTGAAGCCCGCCGATAAGTGGCGTTATCAAGCTCTTTGAAGACATTACGATGCGCCCCAATATGCGGGGTCTTCATAGTCCTAGGTCACCCCAACTGGATTCGTGGATTACTAATCCCATGTTTATCCTTACAAAGCTTGTGTTTTGAGTTGTTGAAGTACCGTGTCGTGCTCCACAATATGGTAATGTAATATAGGCTCAGTCGTTACGGGGCAACATTTTCTTTAGGAGAAATTATGGAACACGAGCCAGTACTTACGTCCGAAGGCATGCAGGCTCTTGAAGAAAAACTGCAATATCTCGAAACCACCAGACGGCGCGAGGTTTCCGAGCAGATGAAAAACGCTATCGGCCACGGGGACCTGTCGGAGAACGCTGAATATGACGAAGCCAGGGATGCTTATTTGAAATTGGAAAAGCAGATCAATGAGACTGCCGGCCTTATAGCCAGGGCCAGGGTTATTAAGGACAGTGAAATAAACACAAAAAGGGTTGGCATCGGGTCACTTGTGCAGGTAGAGGATGTTGAAAACGGCAGTATAAAACAGGAATTCAGGCTTGTTGACCCGACCGAATCGAACCCAGAGACTGGTAAGATATCTCACCTCTGCCCCATCGGGATGTCTCTGATGGATTCAAAACTCGGCGATGTCGTATCTGTCAATACACCCGGAGGAATCAAGAAGTACAAGGTCATTACTATAACTAAGTAAAGAGTGGCATCCAGTAGGAGGAAAAACCTCCGATAAGGATTCCCGCCATCTGTATGATTAATACTCACTTCTAGCTTCCCAATAACCAAACCGACCGCAATGAAAGTAACTATTGTTTTGTGCGCGATAAGAGGCCTTATCACACATAGAAATCACATACAGAAAACGTGCCGGGTACTGGATATTCTGGTGAAGGGAGCAGGGTTCACCCCCTCATCTGCCGCCGGGGCTCCACTACGAAGCCACCGATAGCCTGCAACTACTATCCCTTCACCATTCTGTGACGGTGTCTGCGGTAGTAATTCCTTCCGTGCCAATTCTGGTATCCCCATACGGCACGGATAAGAAGTGGTATGTCGGGGATCCAGAAACTGTCTGGTGGTGCCTCCGTTGGGGCCACCCGACCGATCTCAATGTCAGCAATCGCGAGGCCTTCACCTTCCTCGCGGGGGCGCCGGGCTAGGACTTTACCCATCGCGTCCACTATCTGGGTTTCACCGAGGAAGTAGGAGCGGTAGGGCAGACCTGGCAGAAGTGGCATGCGGGCTTCGAAGCTCCCGGCGTGGGCGGCGTGTATGACTGGCACCCCGAGCAGTCGAGCCATTCGGGCTGGAGTCTCCTTCATGATTTCCTCGTTTCGACGCCCCGCAGACTTCTTCCCGGGTATCGGGATGGCACGGTCGGGTACGGACCACCAGCAGGAGCCTCCTACCAATAGGTCCACCTTGCCGCGTAGTCGCTTGACTGTTCGGGTGCGTACGAGTTCCCAACAGAGCGCAACCCCAACCGGGCCGAGCGGAGTTTCCATTATCCCGTCGTCGCTGCCGCCCACGTAGTAGCAGTTTTCCCACATTGTGGGCTGGTCTTTGTCGTGTGTTGCGTATTTACTGTCCGGAAAAGCCAGGACGAATGTATTGTAGTTATCGCCCTCCCGGGAGGCGATGAAGGAACCTCCCAGGTATCCACCGTTCTCCTGCGCGGTCTCAAGCATCATGTCCAGTACGGTTCCTTCAAGGGGTCTGGAGACTTCTGACATGTCACGATGAAAAGCCACCGCGGATGTGAAGAACTCCGGCAGTATCACCATTTTGCATCCCTCGGAAAAAGCCTCATCCGCCAGCTCCTTAGCGCGCTGAACGTTTTCGTCAACGTTTGCCAGGGCGGCTTCCATCTGCACAGCGGCAACCTTCATTTAGCTACCCTCCGCTTTTGTTTTGGGCGGTAAATCCTCGCAATCATAGGTCAATCTTAACCGACATCCTCCATTTACCGCTTCCAACGCCGATATCTTATCAAGAATTGAGCCTTTCCAGCACAGGCGATAGGGCCTCCCCGTATTGGTATCCGAGGCGGCTGCTAGTAAAATGGCAGGCGCCCGACAACGGAGGAGGCATCATGGCACGTGAGATAGACACGGAGCTCAACAGGCAGCTCGACAAGGTGATCGCCGAGCGACGCACGATTCGTTCTTTCGCTGACGAGGCCCCGCCGAAGGAGCATGTAGAGCAGGTGCTCCTGGCCGGCCTGCTTGCGCCCTATGCCTCTGTGGCGGTCGGGAATTACAGGCTCTTCCGCCGTTTCTTCGCGATGGAGAAAGGCGGGAAGACCGTTGTGGAGGCGGCCAATATCATAAAGACAGGTATCATCGCGGCAGTGAAAGCGATGCTGGACAACATGCCCGAAGGCGCCGAGCCTCCTCCCTTCGCGATGCGCCTTAAGTCGGTCGCAGAGGGCGGCGAGATCGGCTTCGAGAGCGCCCCCTATTTCGTTGTGGCCGCTGAGAAGAAGGGGGTACCTCCCGCCGAACTGCAGTCGCTCGCGCACGTGATGGAGAACATGTGGCTCAAGGCCACCGCGCTCGGAATGGGGTTCCGGCTCATATCGACCGTCTCCCAGCAGTCGGACAACCCCGAGTTCTGCAAGCTGCTGGGGCTTACCCAAGGTGAGTTCGCCCTTGTCGGTTGCGCCCTCGGTTACGCCACCGAGTGGCCACCGGCGACCGACCGTCCACCGCTCGACGAGATAACGACATGGCTCGTCTGACCGGCGCGGCTGCCGCCGGCAGTCACTGGTCCCCACACGTCCGCTGGTTCATAAGTTATTGACCCTTATAAGAGCCACCCTTCTCGACTAGAGCACGATAAGAGACATTATCATGAGTGTTCCATCTCAGCTGGTCGGGACTCGAACCAGATGATCCACGGCGCTATCCGCCCTTGAGCTCTATAAATCTATTTGAAAGGCGGCTGTTACTAGCTTTTCAAGGGGGTTCAGTGCAAATCAAAGAAGTAATGGATGCAATTCGAAAGCTAGGTTTGCTGCTGCCAGAATTCCAGCGCGAATACGTATGGGAAAGGGAACAAGCGAAGCAATTAATAGGTATGTTATCTTCCCCATATTGCAGACAAACTCTGAGTAAATCCCGAAAAGATGCTACTATCCTGGGAACTCAGAACTTCGACCTGAGCTTCAGCACGCCCGACAGCAGCGGGGCTACTACCTTCGGCGGCATGAACCCCAGCTTCTTCACCTCGACCATCTCGACGATGTTACCGTCTGGGTCCTTAATATAGGCGAACGTGCCGATCGAGCCCATGCCCATGTCCATGTGGGTCGGCGGGCAGAACGCCTCGGCGCCGGCCTCGACCGCCAGGTCATAGCAGCCCGCCACGTCGATGACGTCCATTGCCATCTCCATTATCCCTACGTCACCCCAGCGCCTTCCCTCGTACAGAGGCCTGCTCTTCGAGGCGCTGGACTGTACCAGCTGGACCATCCCGCCCTCGAGTGGCAGGGCGCTCTGTGGGGCACGGGAGCGCTTGAGCATGACGGTCCTTGCCTTCAGGCCGCCGGTAACCGGCTCCAGCTCGGGGCGCGCCTCCTCGCGGTCGAAGACGACCGCGTCGTAGCCGACTACCTTCGACAGGAAGTCCATAGCGCGGTCGACGTCGGACACGCCGATGACCACATGGCTGAAACCTCCAACGCGAGGCTTTCTGCCGGCTACTCGCAGCTCCTTGGTCTCGAGCAACTCGATTACCAGGCCGTCCGGGTCGCGCAGGAACACAGACCGCCAGGTGCCGCCCTGGCTTACCTCGGTGGTGACGATCGGCGTGACGAACTTCGCGCCCTTCTTCTCGAGAATCGGCATGAGCTCGTCGAGCTTGAATGCCTTCACGCCGGCGGACAGGTACCCCAGGTCACCCCATCCCGCGTCGTCCGGGAGCGGCCTCGGCTCGCTGTCGGTGTGCTGGATGATCTCGACGGCGGCACCGCCCGAGAGGTTCATCGACATTATCATGCGCATCCGGCGGAGCGCGCCTACGATGGGGACCATCTCCTGCGACTCCTCCTCGTGGTCGTTCAGCTTCAACGAAAAGCCGAGGACCTTCTTATAGAAGTCGAGGGAACGGTCGGCGTCGCTGACGCCAATGCCTACGTGCTGGAATGCCTCAATCATTTCTTGCCTCCTCGCCTCGCCGGCCTGTCTACTGTTGTATGCCGAACATCTTGTGGATGAAGCCTTTCTTCCACAGGAACCGGAAGATGCCGAAGTACAGCTGCGGTGAGAGGCGCCACAGGAGGTACTGCCAGCCGGTTTGGGACCAGGGTGAGATGACTATCCCGATATCCTTCTCGAGCGCCCTCAAGCCCGCCTTCGCCGGTACCGAGGGGGGCACCCCGTGCTTCGTGTAGTACTCCTGTATCGGAGCCTTGGCGCTCTCGCCTCTGTCGTCGCGCAAATTGATCCTGCCGTCGCAGATTATATTGGTGTTGATTATCGCGGGGCAGAGCATGCTCAACTTGATGTTGTGGTTTGAGAGTTCTACGCGCAGGGTGGTTCCCAGTCCCATCACGGCGTGCTTGCTCGTCTGGTAGGCGAGCATCCCCGGTATGGAGAAGAGCCCGGCGTCGCTCGCGGTAAGGAGGACGGAGCCCTGGCGGCGCTTCATCATCTCCGGAACGAAGTAGTGCATCATGTAGATCGCTCCCCAGAGGTTGATGTCGAGGACCCACTTCCAGTCCTCAAGGGTCATCTCCTCCAGCCTGCCGCCGCAGCCCACCCCCGCATTGCTGCACAGGATATCGACGTGGTCCCATTCCTCGAAGAAACGCCTGGAGAACGCCTCGACCTCTTCAGCGCTCGTGTGGTCGACCCGGTAGCCGCCCGCCTCGGCTCCCTTTCGCTTGAGCTCCTCGACCACCTCGACTATCCGTTCCTCGACGATGTCTGTTATGACCACCTTGCAGCCTGCGTCGGCGAGCGCGTTGGCGAGCGCCCTGCCGATACCCGACCCCGCTCCAGTCACTATGGCTGTCTTACCGCTGAAAAAGCTCATCGACTCCACCTCCGATTTGTCAGGTTCCCTCAGCGGGTCGACCCCTTCTGAACCTTCTTGATCTGCCTGTCCATTACCATGTCCACCAGCCAGGGGAAGTGTCTCTTCATGAAGTGGACCGTCTTGACCGAACCTGGCCCGATCAGGTACTTGCCCTTTCTCATTCCTTTGATAAGGGCCTGCGCTACCTCCTCCGGCTGCATCAATCCACCGCCCTCGCTGACCGCAACCGTCTCCGGGGGCTTGGTCCTGTTCTCGACCTCGAAACCGGGCGTGTCGGTGTCGGGCGGGCACAGGACGGAGACACCTATGTTGTATTGCTTCAACTCACTCTTCAAGACCTCGCTGAGGCCAAGGATGGCGAACTTCGAGGGGCAGTAATCCGAGTACCCGAAGACGCCCATGACACCGAGGATTGAACTTACATTTACGATATATCCTCCCTTTTGCTTCATGTAAGGCAGAAGGGTCGACACCGTATTCCAGATTCCGTAGGTGTGCAACTTCATGGTCTCGTCGAACTGCTCGTAGCTGATGTTCTCGAAGTAGCCAGGTAATGCCCTGCCGGCCGAGTTGATAAGGATATCGGGCGGACCGAACTCCTCCACGGCATCGTCCATGACTCTCTTGACCTCGTCGTGGACGGAGACGTCCATCTGCTTGAAGGAAAACCGCTGAGTTTCCGCTTTCCTGCTGCTCGTTATCTGCCGCAAGGCCTCCTCGAGGTGCTCTCTGCCCCTGGCAAAGATCAGGACGTTGGACCCGAGTTGCGAGAGCTGCTTGGCCGTGGCCAGCCCGATGCCGCTCGACCCTCCCACGATGTAGACGTTCTTGCCGTTGAAGTCTGCGACTCGCATGCTCATCGCGATTCCCCCCTTTGAACGCAGGTTGATGTCGTTCACCGACACTGCGAGAAATGGCCTTGACCGTTCCCGTGGAGCCCCGAACCGAGCCCAGAGGCCCTGCTCCGCCCTTTGCTCTTTAATCCCGGTCGATTCGCTCGCGCATGTCGGTGACCGTCTGAAGGCGATGACCAGCGACTCGGGGCGGATATTCTCTATTGTATAGTAGCGCGTGTGGTCGTTCGGCGCCAAACGCGAGGTGTCCCAGAGGCTCAGGCTGACCGAGGGGATGCCCGTTTCAACGGATGTCGAAATTGCGGGTGGTCCTATCCTGGCCAATAGTAAAAGCGACACCGGGTGCGCGCGGTAAGAAACACTATCGAACACTTCGGCTCCATGACGCGCATTCTGGCAGGCTTGCCTCCCAGGAGCGCTCGACGGGTGAAAGTAGATAGCCGTTATCTCGCTTCAAGACAACAGTGTGTCAAGGGGAACAGCCCACAACCTATCGCCGAGTTTTGCCATTTCGGTCCCGTTGTAAGCGAGGAGCCCGGTTCTACACCTCGGCTCTGCCTTCAAGAACGCGTTGAGTCCGGCGAGGTCACCGGAGTCCCACCTCGTGGCGGCCTTCACCTCGACCGCGATGATGTCCTCGCCCGCTTCGATGATGAAGTCCACCTCGTACCGGCCCTGAATCCGCCAGAAATACAACCGGGCGTTTGACGCGTGCGCTTCGAGGATAGACTGAAGGTTCTGGGCGACATACGTCTCGAATAGGTGCCCGCGGAATGAGTCCCCGGAGAGACTGCGTATACCAACCATGTGCGCTGCCAGTCCGGAATCCGTGACAAACACCTTTGGCGTCTTGATTAACCGGGTGGTCCTGCTGCTGAGATACGGGGGGATCATGGTAATCACGAAGGAGGTCTCCAGGAGGCTCAGGTATTTCCTTGCGGTTGGCACACTTGTTCCAGCGTCGCTCGCGAGCTGGCTGATGTTCAACAACTGGCCGGTCCTGTTTGCGACAAGCCGCAACATCCTGCGAAAGGATATCAGGTCGCCCACGTTGGCGAGGTTCCTTACGTCTCTCTCGACGTAGGTTTCCTCATATCCGGCAAACCATCTTTCTTTCTGTCTGACCTGCCCCGTGCAGACGGATGGGAGCCCTCCGTCGATTATCTCGGTATCCTCGATCAGAGAAGCTCCCCCTCGCACCCGCTTCGGTTCGCCTTCTTTTAGGGCCTTCGAGATAAACGGTTCCCTTTTGATGCTCTCCCGGCACTCCCTTCGGTTCATGGGGCGCAGGTACATATAGAGCGCTCTCCCGGCTAAGCTTTCGGAGACCTTTTCCATCAATAGAAAATTGGCCGACCCCGAAAGGAGGAAACGCCCGGGTTCCCTTTTCTCATCAACCAGCTTCTTGATCGCCATCAGCATGTCCGGAGCTCGTTGCGCTTCGTCAATCGTAAGAGGCCCTGGCTGCCCGAGCATCGCTTCGGGGCTTTCCCTCGCCTCCATTAGGGACGCGAAATCATCAAGGTTGACATATGTTCTACCGGCAAGGAAAGGCTCATTGAGGAGCAAGGTGCTTTTCCCTGCCTGCCGCATCCCGGCAATCACCACTACCGGGAAGTCCCCGAGGGCCTCCCTTAATGGCCTCGCGATTTCCCTGTTCAGGTATATCATAATCATGAACTCCCATATGTCATTATGACAATATTGCTTTTATGATTGTGACAAGTAATTCCGGGGTTGTCAATAGAATCAGAGTACCTTGCGCACGATAAGCCGAATTATCGAACGCATCGGAAAAATGGAGCGGCGTTAGTAATACTGCCTGGAGCCGTGTGCGGCACAACAGGCTTACACAGCAAGGCCCATTTAAGTGCGATCGGACAAGAAAAAGAGCGGGCGGGCTCTAGCGCGTCACGACCCGCTTGAACGCGGGAATCGATATCGCGAGGGTGACCACGCCGAAGCCGAGCAGGATCAGCAGAGGTTTCAGCACTTCGCCCAGGCCGGCGCCCAGCACCACGACCTGTCTGAGCGCCTGGACCTCGTAGGTCAGGGGCACGCACTTCGATATCGCCTGCATGAAGCCCGGCATCTGCTGGATGGGGAAGAAGGCCCCCGACAGGAATAGCATTGGGAACGTAACGGTCATCATGATGGTCATTGCGGTCTCCTGCTCCTCGACGGCCGCTGAGACCAGGATGCCCAGGCCGACGAAGGAGAAGATCCCCAGGATGATAACCGCCAGCATGATGAGGAAGTTGCCGTATATCTTTACGTGGAAGAACGTCATCGCCAGAATCAGCACAATCGCGCCCTGCATGAGCCCGCGCACCGTCTGGGCGCCGGTCTTGCCCATGATGATGGAGAAGCGCGACACGGGCGCCACTAGGATGCCGTCCAGCGTCCCCTGTTCCTTCTCGCGCGCAATGGAGCCCGCGAGCCCCATCATCACCGCCATCATGGTGACCATGGCGATGACGCCGGGGGCGACGAACTGGAAGTAGTTGGGCTTGCCTGGGACGAGTCCCTTGCTCTCGACAGCCATCGGGCTGATGAGCGCGCTCATGCTGGCGTCGCTGAGCTTGGGCTGTATGAGGCTGCCGATGGCGATGGTGCTCATCTTCTTGCCCATGCTATCGAAGACCTTGTCGAGCATCGTGCTCAGGATGGACGATATCTGCGGGTTCGACTGGTCCGTGATGATGGTGATCGTCTGCTGCTTGTGCTCCTTCGTAAGCCCGTTCGAGAAGTTCTCGGGGATGATGATGGCCCCGCTCAGGTCCTGCCTCTGGATGAGCTCCTTGATCGTCGCCTCGTTCTGCACCGGCTTCACGATCATCACTTTCTTGGTGGAGTCCTCGGCCTGGATCGAGCTCAGCGTCGAGATCACCTGGTCGGACAGTGAGACCTGGCCCGGCGAGGCCTTGTCGAGGTTGAGGATCCCCACCGGGACGTCCTTCAGCGAGCCCTGAGACGGGAAGATGAAGCCCGTCAGCAGCATCATGAACAGTGGCATGATGATGAAGGAGATTATGCGTGCGCGGTCGCGGTAGAAGTCCTTCAAATCTTTCTTTGTCACCTGGCCGCTGTCCCCGAGAAAGTCCAGCGCCCGTTTCATCAGCCTCTTCATCTGATGATTCTCACCTTACCCGCTTCCCCGCGCTGCGGCCGTGCATGGGCCGACCAGTCGGGATGTTGTTCGAGACCTCGTCGCGAATCTCCGTGCCCGTGAGGTGGAGGAACACGTCTTCCAGGTTGGGCTCGAGCGTGTTCATGCGCTTCACGACACCGCCCGCCTGCTCGATCGAATCGACGATCTGCCCTATGGCGCCCTTGCCGGATGCCGTGACTCGCAGCCTGCCCGCCTCGGGCTCGGCTACCGCGCTGACGCACTCCAGCCCGGAGCAGGCCGCTTCGGAGGCGTCGCTCATACCTTCCACCTCGACGTCGACTACAGCGCCCTCATCGTCGGAGAGCAGCTTCTTCAGGTTCGTGTCCGTGTCGAGCGCCACGATGTTGCCCTGGTCAATGATGCTGATGCGATCGCAAAGCGCCTCCGCCTCGGCCATCTCATGGGTGGTCAGGACCACCGTGACGCCCGCCTCCGCGAGCTCCTTGATGAACTGCCTGATCGCGCGCGTGGTCTGGGGGTCGAGCCCCAGCGTCGGCTCGTCGAGGAACATGACGCTCGGCTCGGTCAGAAGTGCGCGGGCGATGTTGACCCGCTGTTTCATGCCGGTCGAGAAGGTGCCCGCGAGCTTGTCGCGCCATTCGTACATGCCCAGCCTCTTGAGCCAGCTCTCGCTGCGCTCGCGGATGTCGGAGGTCGCCATGTGGTTCATGCGGCCGAAGAACCACAGGTTTTCCAGCGCGGTGAGGCGTTCGTAGAGGATGAGCTTCTCGGCGACCAGCCCGATGCTCCTGCGGACCCCCGAGGGCTGGTTCACGATGTCGTAGCCCGCGACCCGCGCGGAGCCCTCGGTGGGGCGCAGCAGGGTGCACAGCATCCGGATCGTCGTCGTCTTTCCAGCCCCGTTGGGGCCGAGGAACCCGAAGATCTCCCCCGAGTCCACCTCGAAAGACACTCCGTTGACGGCCACGAGCTTGCCGAACTTCTTGACCAGCTCGTTGACCTCGACAATGGTCCCGTTACCGTTCTCGCTCATCTGTTCTCCCGTTTTCCGCAGCCCGCGGCCCGCGGCTCTCGGCCGCCAGCCGATCCGCCAGCTTGGACATGAACTCGACTATGTACTCCAGCTTCTCCTCCGGCTCGCCCTCAAGCGTTTCCTCGACCGCGCGGCGCTGGACCTGCCCCAAGTGGCGTATCCTGCGCTTGCTCTCACGCGTCAGGCTCACCATGGTGACCCTGCTGTCCGACTCGCTCCTCGACTTGGTCAGGAGGCCCTTCTCGCACAGCCCGTCGATCATCCGGCTTGCGGTCGACACCGCTATCATCATCAGCCTGGACATCTCGGTTATCGTCATCGGGCCACGTGCCCTGACCAGTTTGAGCATGTGGAACTGAGCGAACGTTATCCCGTAGCGCTCCGCGTCCCTGCGGAACATGGCGCCGGTGGCGCGCATGATGGTGCCCATCGACTCCTGAAGCCTGTCAGACAGTTCTTTTTTCTTCTGCTCGTCCAAGTGCGCGTCGTCCTCTAAATAGTTAGCAAGGCTCAATAATAAATGGGCGCCTTCCGGCAGTCAAGGACTCTGAGCAAGAAACGCTCATTTTCGAGGAGAACGGGCGCCTGTACGCCTCGCGGCCCCTGAAGCGCCCGGCATGTTCTATACTCCGTATGAACGGTGCGGCGCGGCGGCTCGTCTGATTCAACCAGTATTCCCCATATGCCTCCTCCAACGTCGTGACATTAACACGACTCGCTCCTTTCCGGCACGGTTGGTTGGCGATTGCCGCTCGCTCGCCAACCAACCTCTCTATGTCACCCCCAGGCCTCAAGGTTTTCCCTTGTTGAGTGACAGTTGTCCCGCATGTGAATCCACCTTGCTTTCTATTCCCGTCCTTCACAAGCTCAAGGTCGGTGCCCTCATGCATGCCCTTCCCAGGCGGTGGATTCGTGAGAGCATCGACCGGAACAGCTTCTCGGGAACAGCGACCTCCGCCATCTGGAAGATGGTCATCCTGGAGTGGGAGACTATCTTCGCCCCTATCTTCACGAGTTTGAGCTGAATGCTGGTAAGCGACCAGTGTGAGACCTCTTTCGGAAGTGCGAAGCGGCGCAGGAAGTTGCCAAGATTGTAGGCGAGCATGAACAGGGCCAGGCGCACCCTGTTGGACACATACTTCGCACAGGAGAGCCTCGTCCAGGTAAGGGTGTGTTTCCCTTCCTTGATGTTTTGTTCGCAGGTGCCGCGCCTGTTGTAGAAATGGACCACGCTTTGGGGAGAGGAGGTCATGTTGGTGACGATGAAGCCCACCCTGGGGAAGAGCTCATCGATATGCCACTCAACCTTGGCGACGACCCTTCTCGGCTTCTTCCATGATGCCGCCCTGTAAGAGAAGGCGTGGCAAAACACCTTTGGCTTCTTCGATGGCCTTCCAACCGGTCGGGTCATGAGGTGGTCTATCTGGCGGTAGAGGTTGTTGTTCGCTTTGAGCCTGATGGCGTAGAGAATTCCTTTGTCCTCAAGGTATTCGTACACATCCGGGGAGGCGAAGGCCGCGTCTCCTCTCAGGTAGAGCTTCTTTTCCATGTTCTTGTACTTGTCCACTATGGGGGAGAGAAACTCACGCCAGCCGTCAGCGGAGTGGACGTTGCCG
>Ga0066797_1000010_pt1 | contig 63587 bp, 53 predicted proteins | sample PersoiDNA2013193_FD_76335 | JGI IMG/M metagenome (GOLD analysis project Ga0066797, IMG submission 76335) | Permafrost soil microbial communities from the Arctic, to analyse light accelerated degradation of dissolved organic matter (DOM) -... | ecosystem: Environmental > Terrestrial > Soil >... | reverse complement strand
GCCGGCCACCCGGCTCGAAGAACCACCGGCCCGCCACCCGCCACGACGTCGGCAAAACCGTCAAACGCGAAGAACCGAAGAAGAAAACCCCCAGACAGACAGGTTAAATAACAAGCTGAGGTCGAGGCGTATTCCATCGTGAAATCGCCGCTGCCCGCGGCGATCGGCGCGATCGACGTGCCGCGCGGCCGGATGTTCCACATGCCGGGCACCGGCTCCCAGCGGTACTCGTCGTCCGTCATGCCGTCAAGGCGGGGCCTGAGCTGACTGCGCCAATGCCAGTCAATCTGCTCGGCGAGCTGGCTGGTCCAATCGATCTGCTGCGTGCTGTCCATGCCGTGCACGCTAGCGGCAGACGCGGACATTCCCCGTCCTGAACTGGAGAGCTAGTCCCGGCGCCTGAGCGCAGCCGCCGGGACTAGCTCGTTAGGCGGACACGTCCGCGCGGGCGCGGCAGGCCGCCAGGACGTTAGCGATGATCTGGTGGCCGTTGCGTCCGGCGGCGGTGAGGATGGACTCGGGGTGGAACTGGACCGCCCAGCGGCCGGCCGATTCGTCCTCGATGGCCATCACCACCCCGTCCGGGGTCGTCGCGGTCACGGTGAAGCCGCCCTTCACGGCTGGCTCCTCCGCGTACAGCGAGTGGTAGCGCGCCGCGGTGAACTCCGGCGGTACCCCGGCGAACAGCGACGTCTCGCCGCGGACGAGGATACGACCCGGCTTGCCGTGCTGCGGCTCGGGCAGAAGTGACAGCTCACCGCCCGCGTGCTCCACCATGGCCTGCAGCCCCAGGCAGACGCCGAACGCAGGGAGCCGGCGCGCGTCGAGTTCGGAGAGCAGCTCGTCGCATGCGAAGTCCGACGGGCGGCCAGGCCCGGGTGAGAGCACCACGAGGTCGGGCGCGAGCGAGTCGAGCAGGGCCGCCGGGAACCCGGCGCGCACCGTCGTCACCTCCGCGCCGTGCTGGCGGAAGTAATCGGCGAGCGTGTGCACGAACGAGTCCTGGTGGTCGACGAGCACCACGCGGATCGGACGTGCCTGCCTGGCGGCGGGCGGCTCTGGATAGTCGGCGGAACCGGGCGAGCTGAGCACGGGGTCTGTCGAGCCGGTCATCGCCAGGTCCTCCGCCACCTCCTTGAGGGTCTCGATGAGCGCGCGGGCCTTGATGTGGGTCTCTCGTTCTTCCGACTCCGGGTCGGAGTCGTACAGCAGCGTCGCTCCCGCGCGGACCGCGGCGACGCCGCCGGTGATGTGCGCCGTGCGCAGCGTGAGCCCGGTATTCATCGACCCGTCGAAGCCGATCGTGCCGACCGCCCCGCCGTACCAGCGGCGCGGCGCGGCCTCGTTGTCCTCGATGAACTGCATCGCCCACGCCTTCGGCGCGCCGGTCACGGTGACCGCCCACATGTGGGTGAGGAAGGCGTCGAGCGCGTCCATCCCGGGGCGCAGCTTCCCCTCGATGTGATCCACCGTGTGGATGAGACGGCTGTACATCTCGATCTGGCGCCGCCCGATGACCTGTACGGAGCCAGGCACGCAGACCCGCGACTTGTCGTTGCGGTCCACGTCGGTGCACATGGTCAGCTCGGACTCCTCCTTCGCCGACCCGAGCAGCGTGGCGATGTTCACCGCGTCCTCAAGCGGATCCGCGCCGCGGGCGATCGTGCCTGAGATCGGGCAGGTCTCCACCCGGTCCCCCTGTACCCGCACGTACATCTCGGGCGACGCGCCGACCAGGTACTCTCCGTCGCCGAGGTTGAAGAGAAACTCGAACGGCGCCGGGTTCCGCCGCCGCAGCCGCTCGTAGAACGCGGAAGGCGACGCGCAGCGCCCGTAGAACACATGGCTTGGCACGACCTCGAAGAGGTCGCCGCACCTGAACCGCTCCTTCGCCCGCTCGACGATGGCCGCGTACCGCCCCGGGGCGGGAACGTCAGAGCCAGCCGCCGGAGGAACGGGCCCCGCCAGCTCGGGAGTGGCCGCCGTCTGCCTCGGCAGGCCCGACGTCGAAACCCCGCCGACCTCGAACTCGTAGGCGTACCTGATCGCCTCCTCACGGCGCAGGTCAACGACGAGGATCTCGTCAGGCAGGTGCAGTACCAGGTCCCGCTGATCGTCGGCCCTGCCGATGCGGGGCCGCACCGGCTCGAACTGGAACGCCAGGTCGTAGCCGAACGCACCGTAGAGACCGAGGTGCTGGTCGCCGCAGGCGAACGCCGCCACGATCTCCCGCAGCGCGCTGAACACGGTCGGCTGCCGTGACCGCTCTTCCTCGGTGAACGCGTCCTCCCCCGCGGCGATGTACACGGTCACCTCAGCAAGTCCCGACAGGTTCTGGGCTGGCGCCCCGACGCGGCGCATGGCGTCGGCGACAGCCGGGAGGATGACCAGGCCGCGGTCGTTGAGTGCCCGGGCGGTGACGTAACGGCCGTGCGTGGTGATCTCCACCGGCGGGTTGACGTACGCCAGGTGCCAGCGGCTGTACCTGCCTGGGTACTCCATGCCCGAGCTGAGCACGCCGCCGCGGTGGCGGTCGACGAGCGCGGCCACGCCGGCCAGTTCGGCCGGGTCGAACTGGCCGGCGGTGCGGGTGATCGTCACGCCGCCGGCTGTCATCTCGATGGTGTCCACCGTTGGGCCCCTTTGGTTCGGCTCAGATCTGGTTCTCTGGTCTGACCCGGGGCGGCGGTAGAAACAAAAAAAGCGACCGCCATCCCGGGCGGTCGCTATGACATAGCAGCGGGCACCGCCTACAGGCGGCGCCACCACTGAAGATCAAGAGACGTTCTCATCGCGCAAACCATAGCACGGATCACTCACGCCGCTCCTGGAAAGGGAATTCCGCGCCTGATACGTTCTGGCCATGCGAACGCGGTAACCGGCGCGGGCACGCGGATGACCAGTTGAACGGCCGACCTGACGGCCAGTTGACGAAGGAGACAACGCCGATGAGCAGCAGCACGACGACCACCCTCGCAGAACTGCCCTCGCTCAAAGGGCAGGTACTCGGCACGAGCGAGTGGTTCGAGGTGACCCAGGACCGGGTGAACACGTTCGCGGACGCCACCGACGACCACCAGTGGATCCACGTGGACCCGGAGCGGGCCACCGCCGAGTCGCCGTTCGGCGGGCCGATCGGGCACGGGTTCCTTACCCTGTCGCTTTTCGTGCCGATGTGGTCGCAGGTTCTCGTGGTCACCGACCTGAAGATGGGGGTGAACTACGGGCTCAACAAGGTCCGCTTCCCCGCCCCGGTGCCCGTTGGGTCGAAGATCCGGCTGATCGCCACGCTTATCGACGTCGAGGAAGTAAAGGGCGGTGCCCTGCAGCTGCTGGTAGGCGGCGTCATCGAGCGCGAGGGCGCGGACAAGCCGGTCTCCGTGCTCGAGGCGGTCATGCGGTTCTACGGCTGAGGCGCCGCCCGGCGCCGGTAACCTTTGCGGGTGGCTGAGGTGCTTGATCATTCGTGGTTCTGCGAGGCAACAGGAGCGGAGATAGCGGCGCTCGCCGATGTCGTGGCCGATGCTCCGGACATGGCGGCAGCCGTGCCGTCCTGCCCTGACTGGACGGTCACCGACCTGGCCAGGCATACCGGGACCATTCACCGGTGGGCATCCTCGATCGTGGTCTCGCGAGCCGACTCGCGGCCGCCGTTTCCTGAGGTCGAATCTCCCTGGTCGTCGGCCGACGGATGGGCGCAATGGCTCACCTCCGGTGCGGCGCCGCTCCTCGCGGCGCTGCGCTCGGCCGGGCCGGTTACCCCGGTGTGGACCTGGGGACCGGGGCGGACCTCCGGCTGGTGGGCACGGCGGGTCCTGCACGAGACCACCGTGCACCGGGCGGACGCGGAACTGGCGCTCGGCATCGCCGATCCGGTGATCGACCCGGTAGTCGCGACGGACGGGATCGACGAGTTCCTGTTCAACCTGCCGTCCGCGCGGCGGCCGTACCGGCACCTCGCCTCGCTGCCGACCGGGGCGTCGCTGCATCTGCACGCGACCGACGTCGACGGCGAGTGGGTGATCCGGTTCACCGAGAGCGGGATCGCCTGGGAGCGCGGGCACGTGAAGGCGTCGGTGGCGGTGCGCGGTCCCGTGACGTCGCTGCTGCTGTTCACCTACGGCCGGATTCCGGGCTCCGACGAGCGGCTTGCTGTCTTCGGTGACTCTTCGCTGCTCGACGCGTGGCAGGAGAAGACGGCGCTGTGACATCCGTTCGCTGATGGCCGTGCGCTGATGGCCGGACGGCTGCTCGCTATCAGCGACCTGCACGTCGGGTACCCGGAGAACCGGGCACACGCGGACTCGCTCGCGCCGGCTGACCCCGGCGACTGGCTCATCGTGGCAGGCGATGTCGGTGAGGTCTTCGCCGACATCAGTTTCGTGCTCGCGTCGCTGGCCAGCCGGTTCGCCCGGGTGATCTGGACGCCAGGCAATCACGAACTGTGGACGCTGCCATCTGACCCGGTCGGGCTGCGCGGGCTGCCGCGGTACGAGGCGCTCGTCGGGGTGTGCAGGCGCTTCGGCGTGCTCACCCCGGAGGACGAGTTCGCGGTATGGGAAGGCGGGGACGGCCCGGTGACGATCGCGCCGCTGCTGACGCTCTACGACTATTCGTTCCTGCCGGCCGGCGCGTCGGGCGCGGGCCGGCCGGGCACCGGCGACGAGCGGGCGAAGGCCACGGCGCTCGAACTGGCACGCGCGGCCGGGGTCATGCCCGCGGACGAGGGACGGCTGCACCCCGACCCGTATCCGTCGGTGGCGGCGTGGTGCCGCGACCGGGTGGCCGCGACCGAGAAGCGGCTCGCCGCGATTGACGGGCCGGCGGTGCTCGTCAGTCACTGGCCGCTGGTACGCGCACCAGCGCTCGCGCTGCGGCGGCCCGAGTTCACCCCGTGGTGCGGGACCACGCTGACCGCCGGCTGGCATACCCGCCACCGCGTGCTTGCCGCCGTCTACGGCCACCTGCACATCCCGCGCACCACCTACCACGATGGCACCCGCTTCGAGGAAGTCTCTGTCGGCTACCCCCGCGAATGGCGACACCGCGCCGATGCTCCCCCGCAGCCGCGCGTCATCCTCGGCTAGTAAAAGGAGAAACCGCCGGGACGGGAGTTGCGGTCGGCGATCAGGCCCCCGAGAGTCGATACCGCGATCTCCGGCGGGGTGCGCGAGCCGATGTTCAGGCCGATCGGGCGGTGCACCCGGGCGATGTCGCCTGGACCGACGCCGAGGGCCTCAAGGGCGGCGATGTGCGGGCCCCCGTGATGCGGGTTGCCCATGATGCCGATCCAGCGCGCCTTGGTGGCCAGGGCGTCGCGGAGCAGGACGCCGAGTTCGTCGCGGTGGTGATCGGTGACCACCACATCGGCGCCTTCGAGGTCCTCGGGCAGCTGCGCGAGCACGGTGAAGCCGGCCATCCGCGCGCCGTCGGCGCGGACGGGGTCCGGCTCGACGAGCAGACCGCGGAAACCGGCGTCCGTGCCGTAGCGGAGCAGGAACACCGCGACGGCCGAGGCGAACACGGCGACCAGGGTCCGGTCGGCGGCGGCCGGGGCGGCGCGCGTGGCCGGGGTCGCGCCGTGCGCGACGGAGCAGGCGTCGTTCTCTTCAGGCATGCCGTTAAGTCTGCTACATCCCGCCGGCCGTGGCCACGCCGGCCGCGCTAGGGTCGCTTTTCATGGAATTTCAGGAGATTGTGCGCCGGCCGCTGGAGGAGATGGTTCACTACGGTCGCTGGTGAGCTACCCTCGGCGCGCCGGGTCGGCCGCGGCTCGTTCGGCCCGGTCGGTCCCGTTCTCACGCTCGACTACCGTGGTTTCTGTCACCGTGGCCTCAATCACCGTGGTCTCAACGTCCGCGGCGGGCGCTGCTTCCGTCTCGATCGGCGGCGGCCCGCTCAGCCGCCAGGCCTCGCGGGCGACCACCTGGAACGCGCCGGCCGCTGGGATGGCGAGCAGCGCCGCCACGAACCCGCCGAACAGCCCGCCGACCCACGACCCGATCGACGCGCCGACGAGCACGGAGACCAGCACGAGCAGCGGCGAGATGCGAACCGTCTTCGACATGATGATCGGGTTCAGTACGTGGTTCTCAAGCTGGGTATAGCAGAGGAACACGATCAGCGTCACCACGCCCGCGGTGATGGACTGCGCGGCGGCGAAGAGCACGGTCGGAATGCCGGCCAGCGCACCGCCGATCATCGGCAGAAAGTCGACGAGCGCGACCCATAGCGCCCAGAGCACGGGGAAGGGCACCCCGGTGGCGGTCAGCGTGATGAAGACGACGAGCCCGCAGATCAGCGATGTCAGGAAATTTCCGAGCATGTAGCCGACGACCGCGCGGTTCACTTCCGACGCCATGGTCTGCACCTCCTCCGCCTGCCCCGGCGAGAGGACGGACAAGATGCCCCGCCGCAGCCGCGGCCCCTCAAGGAGCAGCAGCAGCACGAGGATGAAGATCGTGGTCATCTCGACGAGCAGCGACAGCGCGCCCTTGCCGAACGCCAGCGCCGGCTTGGACAGGTCCTGCCCGAACGTGACGAGCTTGGGCGCGTTCTGCGTCACCCACTGCTGCACGTGGTAGCGCAGCACGAGCTTGCCGATCCAGCCCTTGCCGCTGGTCGCCGAGGCGACGTACGAGGGCAGCCGGTTGGCCAGGTTGGTGATCGCGTTCACCAGCGGGTACCCGAAGGCGAAGGCCAGCCCCACGAACACGCCGAGCGCGAGCACCGCCACCATCGTCACGGCGAGCCCGCGCCGCTTCACGACGTACTTCTCAAGCACGTGCACGACGGGGTTGAGGATCAGCGCCATGAACCCGGCGACGAGCAGCAGCAGAAAGACGTTCCGCAGCCGGTAGACGAGCAGTCCCGACAGGTAGAAGAACGCGACGGCCAGGATTCCCGCAATGATCGTCCGCAGCGGGACCTTCCGGCCCTCGGCCGCGTCCCACAGCCGGCCGAGCCGGAACCCCAGAGGTCCACGCCGTTCTTCGCTCACGGGTACAGCATGCCAGGTGCGGCAGGCCATTTAGGCCAAGCCGGCCAGGAGAGCGTCACGGTCATCCCGCGCCGATCGCCGCGAGCGCGACCATGAGCAAGGCGGCCGTGGCGAACAGGCCGTGCGCGGCGATGACGAGCACGGGCTGGCGTCCGCCTGGCCCCGTTCCCGCCGGGGTTGCGCCCGGGCGGGGCAGGCCGAGCACGAGCACGCTCATGCCGAGCCCGGCGACGGGGGCGAGCAGGCCGACGCAGACCCAGGCGAGCGCCGCCTGGCCGCTGATCATGAACAGACCCCAGAGCACGAGGCCGAGCAGGCCAAGGCAGACGTGGCCGATGGTCACCGCGGGCGGTGCGGTCGCAGCGGCCCGGCTCCGCGGGCGGCGCAGGCTGCCTCCGGCACGCAGCCAGCCGACCAGCACCCAGCCGCCGCTGGCCGCCGCGGCCAGCCAGGCGAGCAGCGCGCCGGCCTGAGCGACCCGTTCGCTGAAGCCGAGCCGCGATCCAGCCGTAGCCGCCAGCGCGCCGCCGTTGCCGCCACCGCTGGCGGCAGCGCTGCCCCCGGGCGCCGGCGCGGCAGGCACGCCGTTGGTGATCAGCACGCTCACGTACCCCGCCGCGATGCCAGCGTGGCTGCGCCGCGCGGATTTGGAGCCGTGCCCCGACGCTATCCGGATGGCGACGCTCGCGGCGGCGTTGAGCTGGCCCGGGCCGAGCCCGCGGCATGCGGACGGCACGCCGGCCAGCCGTTCGTGCGCGCGGATCGCCTGGTAGGCGCCTGCCGCGCAGGCCGCCTCGCTGTCCCGTGAGGTTCCCGTGCCCGCCGCGCAGCCGCTCACGGAGACCGCGGCGATCACCGTGAGGAACCCACCGGCGAACAGCACATTCCCGCGCATGCCGGCACGCTAACAGGGCAGCAGGCCCTGTGCCTGCTTGGCGGTGAGCACCCGCCGCGCGGCGCTGTCGACCACCATGCGGAAAGAACTGTCGGAAGATGCCCGCGCGACCACCGCCGATGCCATCTGCTCGGCCGGCGTTATCGACTGCGAGGTGATCAGGTCACCGCCCGCGTCGAGGAAGTCGGTCGCCCGCTCGCCCGCGGGCATCGACGCTACCGACGCGGCGTCGCCGAGGTCGTCGGAGACGATCACCCCGTTGAACCCGAGACCGGAGCGGAGCAGTCGCATCACCACCGGCGAGAACGCGGCGAGCCGCGCCGGGTCGATCCTGGTATACGTCGCGAGCGCCACCATCACGAACGGCGCTCCCGCGCTGATCGCGGTCCGGAACGAGCCCAGATCCTGGGCGTTCGCCGTTGTCACGCCGTCCACCACGTGAGACGTGACGTCGGTGTTACCTGCCACCTGGCCGAGCCCGGGGAAGTGCTTGGCGACCGTGGCCACACGAGCCCGCGCCATGCCCTCGATGAACGCGGCACCGTGCTGGCCGTTGCCCTCAGCGTCGTACCCGAACTCCCTGTCGAGCTGCCCGATCGGCGCGTTCGTCGCCGCCGTCGCGGCCGGCACCACGTCCATCACCGGCGCCAGGTCGAGGTTCACGCCGGCCGCGTGCAGGTCGCTCCCCCAGGTCCCCGCCTGCGCGCGCAGCGCACTGAGCGTCCAGGACCCCTGCACGAGCGCGGACGGGATCGTGGCGAACCCGGCCCCGGTCAGCTGCTGGATCTGGCCGCCTTCCTGATTGGCCGCGATGAGGAACCGTGCCCCGCTCGTGGCCGCCGGCGCGAGCGCCTGGATCGTCGCGTCCGCGGCGGCGAGCGAGGCGGTCCCGTCGGCGTTCTGCGGGAGCAGCACGGAACCGAAGTGGAATTCCTGCACCGCGGCCACCGTCTGCTGCCCGGCCACATCGGCGGGCACGCCCACGAGGAACAGCTGCCCCGCCCGCTGGGCCAGCGTCATCTCGGCATAGACCCGCGTCACGCACGCGGCGGCGGGTGACGTGGCGGCCGGTGAGCCAGCGGGCAGCGCCTTACCCCCCGCACCTCCCGCGGAAGACGCACCGGACCCGCCGGGCCTGGCGGACACTGACGGGCTCAGCGACACGGCGCTCAGCGCGCCGCCCGAGCTGCAACCGGCGGCCACCGCGCAGACGGCGGTGAGCGCGCACGCGGCTCCCCGCGCGCGCCATTGACCCGACCTGGTGACCACAGCACGACTCTAGTGGCATTCCGTTTGCCGTCACGACCTATAGTCGCCACCGCTGAAATGAAAGACGATCATGAGGAACGAACGCGTGGCTCCGCCCGGCCCGCGTCATGACTGCCTGGGAGGGCCGGTCGATGCGTTTCGCCGTCTTTGATCACAACGACGCGTCCGGACGGCCGCCGGCCACCCAGCTCGCCGAGCGCCTGTCGCTGATCCAGGCCTACGAACGGCTCGGCTACTACGCTTACCAGATGGCCGAGCATCACGGCACCCCGCTCGGCATCGCCACACCGCACCTGCTGCTCGCAGCCGCGTCGCAGCGCACGTCGTCCATCAGGCTCGGCACGCTGATCTCGATCCTGCCGCTCATCCACCCGATGCGGATGATCGAGGAGGCGGCCACGCTCGACCAGCTTTCCGGCGGCAGACTGGTCCTCGGCGTCGGGCGGGGCATCTCGCCGATCGAGACCGGATTCCACGGCGTCCCCGGCGAGGAGGCGCAGGGACGGTTCGACGAGGCCTTCGAGATCCTGCGGATGGGGCTGGCGTCGAACGTCGTGGACTTCCACGGCAAGTATTACCAGCTGGACTCCGCGCCCATCGTGACCCGTCCGATCCAGCAGCCGATGCCGCTGTGGTACGCGACGATGACGGTGGAGCGCGCCCGCTGGTGCGCCAGGCTCGCCATGCCGATGCTCGCGCTCGTCCCGTCGCCCCGGGTCAGGACGCTCACCGACGCCTACAAGGCGGAGTGGGCCTCCCTCGGTCGCGCCGAGGCGGATCTGCCGCCGCTGGGGATCAGCCGGCAGATCGTCATCGCGGGCACGGACGAGAAGGCGATGAAGATCGCCAACCGCGCGTTCGCCCCGTTCAGGTACAGCATGTCCTACCTGTGGGAGAAGTTCGGCGTGCCGATGCCGCCCGTCCTCGCGGCGGACACCTTCGAGGGCATCGCCGCCACCGGCCACGTCTACGCGGGCGACCCTGCGGGCGCCCGGACCTGGGTCGCCGTCCACGCCGCGATCGCCGGCGTCAGCTACGTGTCCCTCGAGTTCTGCTTCGGCGACATGACCGTCTCAGAGACCCTCCGCTCAGCCGAGCTGTTCGCCAGCGAGGTCATGCCCGAGTTCACCTGACCAGGCGCGGCACCCTCGTTCTGTTCCCGCGCCAGCGCCTCTTGCTGTTATCTCCACGGTTCAACCTTCAGCGCTATCGATTTGCACCCAAGAAATGCCATCAGGCGAAGGATCCCGCGTCGTAGCAAAGCTCTCCGCCGATGAAGGTGGCGACGACCGCAAGGCCGCCGATGCGGTCCGTGGCGACGGCGGTGGGGTCTTCGGACAGGACCGCGAAGTCGGCCAGCTTGCCTGGCCCAATCGAGCCCTTGATGCGCTCCTGCTTGGACGCGTAGGCGGAGCCCCAGGTGTAGGCGCGCAGCGCCTCTTCCGCGGTGACCCCCTCGGCGGCGTTGAACGGGGCCCCGGTGGCGGTGCGCCTGTTGACCATGTCGTGGATGCCGAGCAGCGGGGCGCCGGCCGCGACCGGGCGGTCGGAGCTGCCGGGGAGCACCAGGCCGGCGTCGAGCAGGGACCGCTGGCGGTAGAGCCAGGAGTGGCGGCCTGGGCCGACGGCGGCGAGCATCCCGTCGCCCAGTTCGCTGGCGAACCGGCCCTGGCCGACGGCGAGAACGCCAAGCCCGGCCGCACGGAGAACCTGATCGGGCCTGGCCGCGGCGAAGTGCTCGATCCGGTGGCGCGGGTCGGCGCGCGGGTGCCTGTTCGCCGCGGTGGCGAACGCGTCGAGGGCGAGGTCGATGGCGCGGTCGCCGATCGCATGGGCGGCCACCCGCCAGCCGGCCCGGTGCGCGGCGATGATGGTGCTGGTCAGCCGGGCGGCGTCGGCCTGGAGGTAGCCCTTGTTATCCGGGTCGCCGTCGTAGGGGGCGGACATGGCCGCGGTGCGGCCGACGAGCGAGCCGTCGGTGAAGATCTTTATCGGCCCGAGCCTGAGCCAGTCGTCGCCGAACCCGGTGCGCAGCCCCAGGTCGATCCCGATCTCGATGCCGTCGTCCGGGTGCGCGGCCAGCGGATGGAAGGCGTCGCTGACCACCATCAGCTCGGTCCGCACGTGCAGCCTGTCCTGATCGCGGGCCGCGACGTAGGCGGCGAGCTCGACCGGGGACTGCCCGATCCAGCCGCCGCCGACCCCCGCCTCGGTGACGGAGGTGAGGCCTTCCTTCAGGTACTGCTCGCCCGCGGCGGCCACCGCGTCGGCGAGGGCCGTCAGCGGGTAGGGGCGGGTGAGGTTCCCGACGAGTTCCTGAGCGCGTTCCTCCATCAGGCCGGTAGGCCGGCCGGCCCGGTCTGTCGCGACACGGCCGCCGTCAACCTGCGGGACGGTCTCGCCGGTGCCGGTGCCGGTGCCGGTGCCGATGCCGATGCCGAGGTCGCGCAGGACCAGGCTATTCACCACGCACATGTGGCTTGACGTGTGCTTGAGCCAGACCCGGTGATCCGGTGCGATGCTGTCGAGCATGTCGCGGTGCGGGTGCGCGCCGGTCCTGGTCTGGTCGTAGCCGGAGCCGATGATCCACTCTCCGGCCGGCGTCACCGCCGCCTTGGCCGCCACCCGCGCGTACAGCTCATCGAGGCTGCCGACCCGCAGGTCAATCTCGGTGAGCGCGAGCCCGAACCCAATCATGTGGTTGTGCGCGTCGTGGAACCCGGGGATGAGCGTCAGCCCGCGCAGGTCGATGACGTCCCTCGCGGACACGTCCGGCCTGCCGTCATAGACACCGACGACCCGCCCGCCCGCGACCGCGACCGCGCCTGCCCGTGGCCGATCCGGGTCCATGGTCAGCACATTGGCGTTAACAAGCAGCAGGTCCGGCTCGCGAGGCATGGCTCAGCATCCTATTCCGCCGCCGCCATGCGGTCGCGGCGGTGAACCCGCCATCGGCCATGCCCGTTACCCAGGGTGAGATCCAGGATGCGATAGGTGGTGGCCGGTGGGGATCGAGCAGGCCGACACCCCTGACTCGATGCGCCGCGCCCTCGAACGGCCCAGCGACACCGCCGGCCACGCCGACCCCGTGCGCACCGACCCGGAGCGGCAGACCGCCGCCCACCGCCTCTACCGCGACCTGGTCGATCATGTCTACGGCAAAACTCACGACGCCTGGGTTCAGGGACTCCCTGACCTGCGGGCCACCTGGGGGAAGATCGAAGAGAAGTATCCGGAACGGACCCGGCTTGCTCCGCGGATGGTGTCCGCCCGTACCCCGGCACGCGCCGCCAGCTGCCCCACGGACAGCGGCCCCGTATCCGGCCCGGTGCCCCGTTCGATCGCCATAACATGACGCTAATCCCTGGACCGCACTCCAAGTTCAAGAGGGAAACGCATCCTCATCAGGCCGGAGCCAGGCCGCGGATGAGGGTTTCGAGGAGGGCACGGTAGGTCGCCTCAGGGTCAGGGCTGAGCACGAGGCCCTTGAGCTCAAGCGCGACCGCGCCGTGGACGCCCGACCAGATCTGCTGCGCGGCCTCGATGGGGTCGGGAGCGGCGATCACCCCGGCCGCGGCGGACAGCTCGACCACGCGGACCAGCGCGAAGAAGGCCCCCTTGGCGCACTCCCCCACCTCCGGCTTATCGCGCTCCTGGAGGATCGTGTCCTCGAACATGATCGCGTAGAAGTGCGGGTTGGCTAGCGCGAACTCGCGGTAGTGCAGGCCGCAGGTGTAGAGCCTGGCGAGCATGTCGGGCCCGGCGGCGGGATCAAGGCTGAGCTCGACGGCGGCGCGCAGCCGGTCGAACCCCTTGATCAGCAGCGCGTCGATCAGGCCGTCCTTGCCGCCGAGCCGGTTGTAGACGCCCATCGGGGCGATGCCCGCCTCGGCCGCGACTGCGCGCACGGTCAGCCCGCCGGGTCCGGTGCGGATCAGGACCGCCTCGGCGGCGGCAAGCAGCTCGCGCTCGACGTCGGCGGACGGCGTCCGGGCGCGCCGCGCCGCCACTTCACCGGCTTTGCTCATGCAGACCATCTTCTCCTATCCGGCCAGTTCGCCGGCCCGCTTGACAGACTATAGAACAATGTTCCATAGTTATATAACAACGTACTACATCAATGCAGAGGAGCCCGGACCGATGGAAACCACGCACACCAGGAACGGCCGCCGATGGTGGATCCTGGCGGTGCTCTGCCTCAGCGTGCTGCTCGTGGTGGTGGACAACACGATCGTCAACGTCGCGCTGCCCACGATCAGCCGTGACCTGAGTGCCTCGACGCAGGCCCTGCAATGGGTCGTCGACGCGTACACCCTCGTCTTCGCCGGGCTGCTGCTGCTCGCGGGCAACCTCGGCGACCGGCTCGGCAGGCGGCGGACGCTGCAGATCGGCCTCGCGGCGTTCGGCTTGTTCTCCGTCGGCGCGGCGCTGGCGCAGAACACCGGCGAACTGATCGCCGCCCGCGCCGCGATGGGCGCGGCGGCCGCGCTCGTCTACCCGGCCACGCTGGCGATCTTGAACAACGTGTTCACCGTCCCCCGCCAGCGCGCGACCGCCATCGGCATCTGGTCGGCGGTCTCCGGTCTCGCCGTCGCGATCGGGCCACTGGCGGGCGGCGCGCTGCTCGAGCACTTCTCCTGGGCCTCGGTGTTCTACGTGTCGGTGCCCGTCGCCGTCATCGCGATCGCCGCCGGCCGGCTGCTGCTTCCCGAGTCCCGCGACCCGAACGCCGGGCGCTACGACCCCCTAGGCGCGCTGCTGTCCATTGCCGGGATCACGCTCCTGACCTGGTCGATCATCGAGGCGCCGGGGCACGGCTGGAGATCGGCGGCGACCGTGGGCGGCATCGGCGGCTCGCTCGCGATCCTCGCGACCTTCGCCTGGTCGCAGACGCGCCGGCCGGACCCGATGCTCGACGTCCGGCTGTTCCGCAACCCCCGGTTCTCCGCGGCGAGCGGGGCGATCGCGATGGCGTTCTTCGGCCTCTTCGGGTTCATCTTCATGATCACCCAGTACTTCCAGGTGGTGCGCGGGTACAACCCGCTGGGCGCCGGGATCGCGACGCTGCCGTTCGCGTTCGTCACCGCGGGCTTCTCTCCGGTGGCGATCCTGGTCATGAAGCGGATCGGCACCAAGATCGTCGTCGCGGCCGGGCTCTTCCTGATGAGCGGCGGATTCGTGATCGCGGCCACCACCTCAGCGAACAGCTCCTACTGGGGCCGCGTCGTGATCGCGATGGCGCTGATGGCGGCCGGTCTCGCGTTCACCACCGGGCCGGCCACCGAAGCGATCATGGGCGCGCTGCCGCCGGACAAGGCGGGTGCGGGGTCAGCGGTCAACGACACCACCCGCGAAGTCGGCGGCACGCTCGGCGTCGCGATCGTCGGCTCGGTGCTCAACTCCGCCTACGGCTCACACGTGGCGAGCGGGCTGGTCGCACTGGGCGCATCCGTCTCGGCGGGACGGGCCGCCGGGCAGTCGATCATCGCCGGCGTGACCGTGGCCTCGCACTTCCCCGCACCGCTGCGCGCCGCCGCGAACGAGGCGGTCGGCTCCGCGTTCATGGCCGGGCTGCACCGCGGGTCGATCGTCGCGGCCGGCGCCGCGGCCGCGGGGGCGCTCGTGGCCGTGCTCTTCGTGCCGGCTCACGCAGCCGCTGGTGGCCACGCGTCGGTCGCCGGAACGGACCCAGCCGACTCCCCCCGCTCCATGACGCCCATCGAGGTCGAGGCATAGCGCAAGCGCCTCTTGCTGTTATCTCCAGACGGCACCAGCTGAACGATGACAGCGGATCGCTGTCCACCGCCGGGCGGGGACAGCGATCCACTATCGCGCCTGCCCCCGATAGCCGTCGCGCGCCCGTCATGGAGCGTGCCGTATGTCGCGGTTAACACGGCCGTCACCGACTCCGGCCCGCTTTCGGTGGTGGGCACCATGCACGGGACGGGACCCGAGGCGGAACTGCGGCATGCGGTCGCTGACGAGCAGGACCGGGGCGGCGGCCGGTGTCGTGGTGACGATCGTCGGCCAGAGAGGCGCTCACCGACGGCCGGCTCCGGGCGTAGGCGGCCTGGGTCGCAACCGCGTAAGGCAAAAGTGGTAGCGGAAACGTTTCTTGCTGTATCCGGTCGTCCCCCACATCCGCCCGGGGCCCATATCGCCGCACTCCGGGCGCGATCCCTGGTCGCGGCAAAGATCTTGGTAGATAAGCGTGCGCATAGAACGCTTATCTGCCATCAGGAAAAAGGTTACCAAGATCTTCTGCTGAGCTGAGAGAACAGATGCCATCCGGCGGCACGTGAGTGCGCCGGGACATCGTGAGCATCGGCGGCTAAGCGGAGTCGGGCCTGCGCCTGTCGTCACGGGAAGCGACGCAACGGGCGGAACGGAAGCCGGCCCGCGACACGCCGAAATCTCGGGTTACCAGTATTTCGTAACACTTCCCATACGGCCCGAACGGAAGACCAAGCCCTGCGGCGGGCGCTGGTTAACCACCTCGGGCCTGAGGCCGCCTGCCTGCCCATGGTCTCCGCCAATTTCCGGCTGTACGAGCAGGTCAACATGCAGGTCGGCATCGATGCCCGGCTGGGGGCGGCCCCCGGCAGGACGCATGAGGTCTTCGGCACCAGCGCACCGCCGAGCGGGTCCTGCGGGACATCAAGCGGCTCTCGGCCGAGCGCAGCCTGTTCCGCGGCCAGGTGCTCAGCTTCGGTCCTGAGATATTCGGCCAGGACAGCAGCTCGCTGCTGAACTTCCTCCCCCGGCCGGACGTCAGCCGTGCCCGGGTGGTGCTGCCTGACGCGCTGCTCGATTAGATCGAGCGCCAAGTGATCGGGGTCGCGCGGCACTCGCAACGGCTGCTGGCCAGCGGGCGGCCCTCGCCGTGCGGGCGGGGGGCGCCATGGCACCCCGCCGAAGCAGACCGTAGCCACTTCTTGCTGTTATCTGTAACGCCACGTGTGCTGCGATATTTTGCAAGTCAGCAATTGCTAAAATTTGCAATTGCTGAAGTCGTGGATAACATGAGCCCCGTGAGTACGCCGCTATACCAGCTGAAGGCCGAGTTCTTCAAGACGCTAGGGCATCCGACACGCATTCGGGTGCTCGAGCTCCTGTCGGGGCGGGAGCACTCGGTCGGCGAGATGCTTGCCGAGGTCGCCATCGAGGCCACCAACCTGTCGCAGCACCTGGCGGTGCTCCGTCGGGCCGGCCTGGTAACGACGAGAAAAGAAGGTTCGTCGGTCTTCTACTCACTGACCAGCCAGGAGGTCGCCGAGCTGCTCTGGGTTGCCAGGCAGATCCTGACCGGCGTCCTGGCCGGCCAGGTGGAACTGCTCGAGGACCTGCGGGATGCTTAGGCTGTGGCGGATGATCCGCGGCACCGGGCGGATCGCGGAGCCGTCTCCCCCGCGCCCGGCTCGGGCGGCCGCGCCGCGCGGGGACACCGACGGTAACGTCGGCGCGACCATGCGGGCGCTTCGCGGCTCTGTGCAGATCAGGCACGTGGACGCCGGCTCGTGCAACGGGTGCGAGGTGGAGATCGGCGCCGCCTTCGGCCCGGTCTACGACGCCGAGCGGTACGGCGCGCGACTTGTCGCCTCGCCGCGGCACGCCGACGCCCTCATCGTGACCGGCGTCGTGACGAGGAACATGGCCGAGCCGCTGCGCCGCACCCATGCGGCCATCCCCGCGCCCAAGCTCGTCGTCGCGATCGGCGACTGCGCGCGCAACTGCGGCGTGTTCGCCGACGCCTACGGCGTGGCAGGGGCGGCCGGCGACATCGTCCCCGTCGACGCCGAGGTCCCCGGCTGCCCGCCGCGCCCGGAGGCCATCGTCGCCGCCCTGCGGGAGCTGACCGGCCGGTGAGCACGTCCGCCCTGGGACTTGGCCTCGCTGGCACGATCGCCCTGCTGACCACGCTTGCGGTCCTCGTGATCCCTTTCCGCTTGCGGCCGACCATCAGCGGGGCGGGGACCGCGCTCGTCGGCACGGCGGGCCTCGCCGCTGGGGCAGCGGCGCTCGCCGGCCAGTCGTTTACCCTGCCGCTGCCTAGCCTGCTGCCGCTGTCCGGACTGTCGTTCGCCGTCGACCCGCTGTCCGGCGTTTTCATCGCGGTGACCGGCGCGGTCGCGGTCGCGGCAGGGATCTACGCGATCGGGTACACCAGCCACTCGGGCACGAGCAGGGCCGCGGCGGCGGTGCTGCCGCTCTTCGTCGCGTCGCTGCTCGCCGTGCCCGCCGCCGCGAGCGTGGCCACCCTGCTCGCCTGCTGGGAGCTGATGGCGCTCACCTCGCTGCTGCTTGTGCTAACGGAGCATAAGCAGCGCCCCGAGGTCGCCGAGGCCGGCCTGTGGTACGCCGTCATGACTCACCTGGGCCTCGTCTGCCTCCTCGGCGGGCTGATGATCTTCACGGCGCACGCGGGCGGAGACTCGTTCGCCGCGCTCGCGGCGGCGGCCCCTGAGCTGTCTCCCGCGCTCAAGGGGGCGGTCTTCGTGCTCGCCCTGGCCGGGTTCGGGTCGAAGGCCGGCATGGTGCCGCTGCACGCCTGGCTGCCGCGCGCGCATCCGGAGGCCCCGAGCCACGTGTCGGCGCTGATGTCGGCCGCGATGGTCAACCTGGGGATCTACGGGATCATCCGGGTCGGGTTCGGCCTGCTCGGCGGCGGGTCAACCTGGTGGTGGCTGCTCGTCATCGGCCTCGGCGCGGCCTCGGCGGTATACGGGATCCTCCAGGCCGCGATGTCCACCGACCTCAAGAGGCTGCTCGGCTACTCCACCACGGAGAACATGGGACTGATCCTGGTCGGTGTTGGGGCGGCCGGGCTGTTCGCCTCGGCACACCACCCAGAGCTCGCCGAACTGGCCCTCGCGGCCGCGCTGCTGCACGTGGCCAACCATGCCGGGTTCAAGACGCTGCTCTTCCTCGCGGCCGGTTCGGTGCTGCACGCGACAGGAACCCGCGACCTGGACTCCCTAGGCGGGCTGCGGAGCGCGATGCCGGCCACCACGCTCGCATTCGGCTGGGGCGGGCTCGCCGCCTCGGCGCTGCCGCCTGGCACCGCGTTCGTGTCCGAGTGGCTGCTCGTGCAGGCTCTCATCCACGGGCTGCACGGTGCGACGACGGCGACCGCGGTCACGCTGCCGCTCGCGGTATCCGCCGTCGCGCTGACCGCCGGGCTCGCCGTCGCCACGTTCGTCAAGGCGTTCGGCACCGGTTTCCTCGCGAAGCCGCGCACCGCCGACGCGGCGGCCGCCCGCGAGTCCCCGGCCACCATGCTGGCGGGGATGGGCCTGGCCGGGGCGGCCTGCGCTGCCCTCGCCCTGGTACCAGGCGCGTTGCTGCCAGCGATCGGCCGGGCCGTCGCCGCGGCCGGCTGGCCAGGTCCGGTGATCAGGTACGGGACGAACGGGCTTGTCACGATCCGGCTCGCCGGCCTCGCCGGGGAGGTCTCCCCGCTGCTGCTGACGCTCGGCCTGGTCATCGTCATGGTCGCCACGGCCGCCTGGCTCCGCGCGCTGCCCGCGCGCCGGGCGCAGGGGGCGCGCCGCCGGGCGCGGCTGTGGGACTGCGGTGGCGGTCCGCTGACCGCCCGCATGGAGTACACCGCGACCTCGTTCGCCGAGCCCCTGCAGCGCGTCTTCGACGACGTCGTCGCCCCGGAGACGCGGCTGGACGTTACCCACCTCGACGAGGCGCGGTACCTGGTCGCCGCGATCGAGTACCGCGCACAGGTACCCGACAGGATCGAGCGCCGCCTTTACCAGCCAATCCTGTCCGCGGTCGCCGCGTGGGGCTCCGCCGCCCGCTGGCTCGCGCCCGGCAGCGTGCATCGCTACCTGGGCTACGGCTTCTACACGGTCACCGCGGTACTGATCATCTTGACGGTGACCCGATGAACGCGCTCGGGATCACCGGCGGCGTCATCCAGGCGGTCGTCATCACCGGCGGCGCCCCACTGCTCACCGGGGTGATGCGCCAGGTCCGCGCGAAGCTTGAGGGGAGAAAGGGCCCTGGCGTCGGCCAGCCCTGGCGCGACCTGCGCAAGCAGTTCCGCAAGGAGGCCGTCGCCCCGGAAGGCACCAGCGAGATCTTCCGTGTCGCGCCGCTAGCGCTCGTCGCCACCACCGTCGTCACGGCGGTCGTCGTCCCGTTCGTGACGAGCGCCTCGGCGGTCGAGCCGATGGCCGACCTGTTCGCGGTCGTCGCGCTGCTCGCCATGGGCACCGCGACGCTCGCCCTGGCGGCGATCGACACTGGAACCGCGTTCGGCGGCATGGGCGCGAGCCGCGAGGTGACCATCCTCGCGCTCGTCGAGCCGACGCTGCTCGTCTCTATCTTCGCGCTGTCGGTGCCGGCCGGGTCGACCAACCTCGCCGCGATTGTCGCCGCCACGCTCAACGACCCGGGCCGGGTGCTGTCACCGGCCAGCATGCTCGCCGCGATCGCCCTGACCGTCGTGACCGTTGCCGAGACCGGACGGATCCCTGTCGATAATCCCGCCACGCACCTAGAGCTCACGATGGTGCACGAGGCGATGATCCTCGAGTACGCCGGCCCCGATCTGGCGCTGATCGAGCTCGCCTCGTCCATGCGGCTGTGCGTCTTCCTTGGCCTGCTCGCCTCGCTCTTCGCACCGTGGGGGATCGCGGCCTCGCCGACCCCGCTCGCGCTCGCCATCGGCACGGCTGCCTTCGCCGCCAAGGTCGTCGCCGGCGGCGCGGTACTCGCGGCGGCGGAGGTTTTCATGGCCAAGATCAGGCTGTTCCGGGTGCCGGAACTTCTGGCAGGCTCGTTCCTGCTCGCCGTGGCCGCCGTCGCCTCGTCCTACTTCCTCGCGGGGGCGAGCTAATGACGAATACCGCCTACGTCGAGCTGCTCAACCTGGCCTGCGGTGCGCTGCTCGCGACCGCCGTGCTCATCCTGTGGCGCCGCCAGTTCGCCGCGATCATCCGCTGGTTCGGTGTGCAGGGCCTGGCGCTTGCTTCGCTCGCGGCCATCCTCGCGGTGCACGGCCACGACGCGCGGCTCGGCGCGATCGCGGCCGGCGTGTTCGCGCTGCGCGCCGTCGCGCTCCCCTGGCTGCTGCGCCGCGCCCTCGCCAGGGCAGAGGCCGCGGCCGTGCAGCCACAGCGGGAGACAAGGCCGCTGGTCAACGTCACCGCGTCGCTGCTCGCCGCCGCGGTGCTTACGCTGCTCGCCTACGCCGTGTCCCAGCCGCTGACCGCGCTGACGCCTGCCTCCCCGGCCGCGCACGCGATCCCGCTCGGCATGGCGGTTGTCCTGATCGGGTTCTTCTCGCTCGTCACCCGCCGCCGCGCGCTTGCCCAGGTCACGTCGTTCCTGCTGATGGACAACGGCATCACCGCCGTCGGCCTGCTGACCGTGGCCTCCACAAGCCTGCTCGTGGAACTCGGCGTCTCGCTTGACGTGCTGCTCGCCGTGCTGGTGCTCCAGGTGCTCACCGGCAGGCTGCGGGAGACCTTCGGCAGCACCGACCTCGACGAGCTGCGGGAGCTGCGCGACTGATGATCGACGCGCTGATACTCGCCCCGATCGGGGTGCCGCTGCTCGGGGCGGTGGCCTACCTGCTGATCGGCTGGCGCCCGGCGACCGCGTGGCTGGCCGCGGCGAGCGCCGCGCTCGTGCTCGCCGCCGCGCTCGCGCTGGCCGTTGCCCGGTCGGGCCACGGCCCGGAACTCGAGCTCAACGGCCAGGTCAGGGCCGACCCGCTGGCAGAGTTCATGCTGATCGTGATCGGCGCGGTCGGCCTGCTCGCCACCGCCGCATCCCCCGCGTGGCTGCGCGGCGAGATCGCCGCTGGACGCGCCACCGCGCGCACCGCCGCCAGGCACACCGTGCTCGTCCAGCTCTTCCTCGCCGCGATGGCGGCCGCGGTGCTCGCCGCGAGTCTTGGCATCGTCTGGGTCGCGATCGAAGGCACGACGATCGTCACCGCGTTCCTCGTCGGGCAGCGCCGCACCAGGCACGCCGTGGAGGCCGCATGGAAGTACGTGATGATCTGCTCGACGGGGATCGCGATCGCGCTGCTCGGCCTCCTCGTGCTCAACGCCGCGGCCGCGCACGCGGGGGTCCCTGCCGACCTTGACTGGGCGCACCTCGTCGCCGCGGCGCCGCGCCTGGACCGCGGTGTCACCAGGATGGCCGTGGCGCTGCTGATCATCGGCTTCGGCACCAAGGCGGGGCTCGCGCCACTGCACGCCTGGCTGCCCGACGCGCACGGCCAGGCACCCGCGCCCGTCTCCGCGCTGATGTCGGGCGTGTTGCTCTCCGTAGCGTTTTACGCGATCCTGCGGGTCAAGGCGATCGCCGACCCCGCGCTCGGCACCGGGTACTGCCGGTCGCTGCTCGCCGTCCTCGCACTCGCCTCGCTCGCACTCGCCGCCTCCCTGCTGATCGGGCAGCGCGACTACAAGCGGATGCTCGCCTACTCCTCCATTGAGCACATGGGCCTGCTCGCCCTCGGCGCGGCGGCCGGCTCCGCGGCGGCCATCGCCGCCGTCCTGCTGCACATGCTCGGTCACGGCCTCGTTAAGGGGTCTTTGTTCGTCTCCGCCGGCCGGATACTCCAGGTCACCCGCACCCACCAGATCGACGACGTGCGCGGCCTCGCCGCCAGAATGCCACTGCTGGCCGGCTGCGTCGGGTTCGGCGTCCTCGCACTCATCGGCTTCCCGCCGTTCTCCCTGTTCGCCAGCGAGGTCGGCATCGCCAGGGCCGGCTTCGCAACCGGGCTCGGCTGGGCCACCGCGCTGGCCCTCGCTCTCGTGCTTGTCATCGCGGCCGCGCTGCTCACCCAGGTCAGCCGCATGCTGCTCGGACAGCCTGACACGGCTCCGCAGCCGGCCGGCACCGGCACCAAGCGCGCTACGGACGGCCTGGCCCCCGTTGTCGTGGCGCTAGCCGCGTGCGCCGCACTCGGCGTCTACGCAGGCCCGCTGACCACCCTGCTGCACGCCGCCGCGAGCGTGCTCTCGGGGGCCGGGGGGCTGGGAAAGTCATGACGGCAGACGGGGTGCCCGCCACCGAGCGGCGGGTCATATCGCCCGATGAACTACCCGGCCAGGCGGCAGCGCTGCTTGACTCGGGGTTCCGGGTCGCGCTTGTCGCCGGGCACGAGGACACCGGGCCTGGCGACGCGAGCCGGCTCCGGGCCGTGTACCTGTTCACCGCGCCCCTGCTGCCAGGAGCGATGGCGGACCGCCTAGTCGAGCTGCACGTGCCGCTCGACCGCGCGCAGCCCCGGGTGCCGTCGCTGGCCAGGCTTTCGTTCCCCGCCGGACGATTCGAGCGTGAGATGCGCGACCTGTACGGCATCGTGCCGCAGAACCACCCGCTGCCTGCCCGCCTGGTGCGGCACTTCCACTGGCCGAGGCACTGGTACCCGATGCTGGCCGACGCGGGCGACCCGCCGGAGTTCGGCGACGTGGACGGGCCTTACCCCTTCAGGACGGTGGAGGGCCCCGGGGTGTACGAGATCGGTGTCGGCCCGGTGCACGCGGGCATGATCGGGCCAGGGCACTTCCGTTTCTCCGTGGTCGGCGAGACGATCCTGAACCTGAAGGCGCGGCTGTGGTTCACCCACCGGGGCATCGAGAAGATGTTCGCCGGGCGGACGCCCGCCGCCGCCATCGAGCTCGCCGAGCGGGTCAGCGGGGACACCGCCGTGGGACACACGGTCGCGTTCTGCCTGGCGGTCGAGGACGCGCTCGGCCTGGTCGTGGACGAGCGGGCCAGCCTGGTCCGTGCCCTCCTGCTCGAGCTCGAGCGGCTCTACAACCACATCGCCGACATCGGCATGCTCTGCAACGACGTCGGGCATTCCATCCTGAACATCCACGCCGCCCGCATCCGCGAACGGCTGCTGCGGCTGAACGAATCGACGACGGGGCACCGGCTGCTGCGCGGCGCGGTCCGCCCGGGCGGTGCGGCCGTCCTGTCACTGCCTGACCCCGCCGAGCTGACCGCGATCGGCGCGGACATCGCCGAGGTCGTCGCGCTCGCGCTCGACCACAGCGTCGTCAGGGACCGGTTCACCGGCACCGCCGTGCTGACCAGGGAGCAGGCCGCTCACCTCGGTACCCTCGGCTACGTGGCGCGGGCGAGCGGGCTGAGCGTCGACGCCCGCTACGACCACCCGCTGCCGGGGATCATCTTCCCGCCCGCCACCACCCCGGTCGACGGCGACGTGCTCTCCCGGTTCATGGTGCGGGCGGGCGAGTCGGCACGGTCCGTTCCTTCCGCCAATGAATTTATCCACCGGCTCGACGGACAGCGCGGCGCGGCCGGCACCAGCGCACCCTCCTTCTCTCCGGCCGGCGGGCAGCGGTCGGGGGTGGGCATCGCCGAGGGGTGGCGCGGCACGATCACGCATCGCGTCGAACTGGCCGACGACGGGACGCTAGCGCGGGTGAAGATCGTCGACCCGAGCTTCTTCAACTGGCCGGCCCTGCCCGTGGCCCTGACGGACACGATCGTCCCCGACTTCCCCCTGGTCAACAAGTCGTTCAACCTCTCCTACGCCGGCAACGACCTGTAATCAGGCGCCGAGGGCCTCCGTTACGTGTCCGCGCGGGCGGTTGTCTCCGCTTCCACCCGCTCGCGGAGCTTGCCCAGATCGCGGTCGGTGATGATCGTGTTGGGATCGTCTCGCATGGCCACGTGCCGTTCGGTCGTCCGGTCGTAGATGAACGTCCATTCCGGGTGAGCCCTGGCGAACTCTTCCCTCCACGCGATGTCGTCGAGCGTCACGGCGGTATCCCTTGCTTCCCTAGCGGGGCGGGTGGCACGGCATGCGCCGTGCCACCCGCTCGCTCGTTACGTCGTTCGTTTACTTCGTGAAGCCCTCGAGCTTGTTCGCGGCGATGACGTAGTCATTGGTGTAGGTCGTGGTCAGGTTCACCGGGCCGGTGACGACGCCGGCCAGCTTGTCGATCGCCAGGATGGTCTGCGGGCCGGTGGCCGGCATCATCCCGTCGGGCAGGAACTGGGACTTGTCCTGCGTCAGCGCGGTGATGTAGTCCGCCTTGGTGACCAGCGAGTTGTTCACGTAGCTCGGCGGCAGCGCGTTGGCGATATCGGCGGCGCTGTGCGTGTTGATCCAGTGCATCGTCGCGACCAGCGCGTCGACCACCTTCTGGGTCGTGGCCTTGTTCGCGTCGACCCAGCTTGAAAGGGCGAGCACGCCCGCGGTCGGCGCGAAGCCGCCCAGCCACTTCTGCACGCCCGCGGTGGTGGCAAGGTCGAACGCGCTGTAGCCGATGCCCAGCTTCTCGATCGCGGTGACGGTCGGCTGCGTCGTCATGCCGCAGGTGATCCTGCCGTTCTTGAGCGCGGAGACGAAGGTGCTCCCGGCGCCGGCGCCGAAGCGGCTGAAGTCCTTGGTCGTCAGGTGGTACCTGGCGGCCAAGTAGAGGGTCAGCTGGTCGGTCCCTGAGCCGATATCGGTGACGCCGACGGTCTTGCCCTTCCACTGGGCGGGCGAGGTGATGTTCGTGCCCTTGGCGCACATGATGCGCTCGCCAGGCGAGCCGGACAGCTGCGCGACGTCGATCACGTTCTTGCCCTTGAGCTGGAAGTCGATGGTGTGCGTGTACCACGCGCCTGCCATGTCCACCTGGCCGGACGCCATCGCGGTCTCGGCCCCCACGCCGCCGTTCACCTCGGTGCTCAGCTGCATGTTGACGCCGTACTTCTTATAGAAGCCGAGCTGCTGAGCGAGCATGTACGGCAGGTAGATCTGCTTGTCGATGCCGCCGACCATCATGGTGACCGTCGGCAGGTTGCCTGCCGCGGCCGCGCTGCTCGACGCGCTGCCGCTCGGGCTGCTCGGGCTCGCGCTTGAGCTGGTCGAGCTTGAGCTGCAGGCCGCGACCGCGATGGCGGTCGCCGTGGCGGCCGCCGCGAGCGCGACCGCGGAACCTCTTCGGAACATGGGCGTACTCCTCATCATTGGGGTAATGCTGGATTTTTAGTTTTTTTCGGGATAAAGACGGTGAAAAAGGCATAGCTATCGCCGGGAACTGGCGCCGGCTCGTCAGATCCCCGCGACCTCGGTATGCGTCGGCGGGCGCCAGCTGAGCAGCCGGCGCTCAAGCAGGCCGATCAGCCATTCCGCGGTGAGCGCGATCACCGCGATGATCAGCATCGCGGCGAAGACGCCGTCCGGGTCGAAGTTGTTCTGCGCGCTCACGATCACCAGGCCGAGCCCCTGCTGGGCACCGAGGAACTCCCCGACGATCGCGCCGATGATGGCGAACCCGAAGGCCACGTGCAGGCTGGCGATGATCCAGGTCGCCGCGGAGGGAAGCACGACGTTGCGGATCACCTGCAGCCGCGAGGCACCGAGGATGCGGACGTTCGCGATCAGGCCGCGATCGACCTCGCGCACCCCCTGGTAAGCGTTGAAGAAGACGGCGAAGAAGACGAGCACCGCGGCGAGCAGCACCTTGGAGGCGATCCCCAGGCCCAGGCTCACCAGGAAGATGGAGCCGAGCACGATGCGCGGCAGCGCGTTCACTGCCTTGATGTAGGGGCTGAGCACGTCAGACAGGAACCGGACGCTGCCGAGCAGCACGCCGACCACGACACCGGCCGCGACACCGACGAAGAAGCCCAGGATGGCCTCCTTCATGGTGACCCAGACCTGCGACCAGATCGTGCCGAACTGGGTGCCGTGCTGGTACCAGTCCTTGAGCTTGAGCGCGATACCGCTTGGCTGGCCGAAGAAGAACGGATCGACGATCTTCAGGGTGGTGAACCACTGCCAGCCGCCGATCACGATCACGATCGTCGCCAGCCGCGCCGCCCAGACCAGCAGGCGCCGCCGCCTGGCCCGCTGCTTGAGTTCGGCGCCCAGGTCGATCGATTCGGGCGCGGCCACTGTCGCGGCGGTCATGAGTGGGCTCCTTCCGGTGTCTGCGCGGTCCGCGCGTAGGCCCGCGTGACCTCGTCGCGCAACGATTCCCACACCTGCTGGTAGAGCTCGAGGAACCGCTTGTCGAAGCGGATCTCCTGGACCGCGCCCCTGGGCCTGGGCAGGTCGATGTCGTAGACCGCCTTGACGGTGCCCGGCCCGGCGGTCATCACCACGACCTTGTCGGCGAGGGCGATCGCCTCCTCCAGGTCGTGGGTGACGAAGATGACCGAGGGCTTGCTCTGATCCCACAGGCCGAGCAGCTCGTTGGACATGATCGCCTTGGTCTGCACGTCGAGCGCGCCGAACGGCTCGTCCATCAGCAAGATCGTGGGCTCGTTGATCAGCGCCGTCGCCAGGCTGACCCGCTTGCGCATGCCGCCGGAGAGCTGGTGCGGGTGGTGGTTCTCGAAACCGGCGAGGCCCACCACGCGCAGCCACTCGCGGGCGTCGGCGAGCGCCGTCCTCTTGGGGACGCCGTGGAAGAGCGGGCCCATCGCCACGTTGGCGATGACCGTCTTCCACGGCAGCAGCGCGTCGGTCTGGAACATGAAGCTGGTGCCGCTCGCGATGCCGGTGACCGGCTGATCCCCGATGCGAACGCTGCCGGCGGACGCCCGTTCCAGGCCTGCCACCAGGGTCAGCGTCGTCGACTTGCCGCAGCCCGTCGGCCCGACCACGGCGCAGAACTGCCCGGGCTCGACGGTCAGGTTCACGTCGCGCAGCGCGGTGAAGGAGGTCCCTGTCGGCGTGGCGAAGCGCTTGGTCACCCCGGACAGCTCGATGCGGGGTTCGGTCGCCATGTTGGACTGGATCGATGTGTTGGATCGCACAAATGAGAAGCTAGGCAGTGATGTGCCCTGCGTCACTATTGCGCTCGATCTTTGCGTAAAGCCCGCTGTGCGCGTTTAGCGCAATCTGCTCATGCCCGGGCAACCGCGCGTTCTGCTTGTTTTGCGCGTTCTGCGCATACCGCATCCATCTAGCCTGCCCACACGCCTCCTGTTACACTGCGGAAACACTTGTTCGATGGCGGCGGAAATACCGGCAGGAACTGCGACAGGAACTCATGAAGGCTCCACTCTCGCGTCTGGTGCGGCAGCGGCTGTCCACCCAGGTCGTCCTCCCGATGGTGGCGATCTTGGTGCTCACCGTCATCGGCGGCTTCTTCGTGGTGCAGCGGGACCTGCGCGAGCAGCTCAACGACCAGTTCGAGCACCGCGCACTGTCGATCGCGCAGACCCTGGCGGCCGACCAGAACGTGGCCACCCAGGTGGTCGACGGCCGCCCCGGCGGCCAGCTCCAGGTAATGGCCACCAGGGAATGCGGACAGACCGGTGCGCTGTTCGTGGTGATCACCAACGCCCAGGGCATCCGCTACACCCACCCGAACCCGGCGCTGATCGGCACCCAGATCACCTACCGGGATCCCGAGCCCGACACGTCCGAGCCGTTCCGCACCGGCCGCCCCTGGTGGGGCCTGCAGCGCGGGTCGCTCGGCCCGGTCGCGGCGGGCAAGGCGCCGCTGTTCCTGAACGGCCGGCTGGTCGGCGAGGTCTCGGTCGGTTTCCCTGTCGCCGGCGGGCCATCGGCTTCCAACGTCACCAGCGCGTGGTCCGGCGCGCTGCCATCGCTGATCCTCTACCTGCTCGGCGTGCTCGCGGTCGGCGTGCTCGCCGCGCTCGCCCTGGCCCGCCGGCTGAAGCGGCAGACCTTCGGCCTTGAGCTCGATGAGATCGCCGCGCTGCTGCAGGAGCGGGAGGCGATGCTGCACGGCATCAGGGAGGCGGTCCTCGGCTATGACACCGGGGGCCGGGTGCTGCTCGCCAACGACGCGGCCTGCGCCCTTCTCGGCCTGCCGGCGGAGTTCGCCGGCCGCAAGCTCCGCTACATGCTGCCGCCCGGTCGGCTCGCCGACGTGGTGACCGGTGCGGTCACCGGCAGCGACCTGCTCGTGCTGCACGAAGACCGGGTGCTCGTCGCCAACCGCATGCCGATTGTCCGCAACAACCAGCAGCTCGGCTGGGTGGTGACCTTCCAGGACCGAACCGAATCGGAGACCCTCAAGCGCACCCTCGACGAGGTGACCGGCCTGGCCGACACCCTGCGCGCCCAGTCGCACGAGTTCGCGAACCGGCTGCACACCCTGGTCGGCCTCGTGGAGCTCGGGCACTACACCGAAGCCGTCGAGTTCGTGACCGGCCTGTCCGCCGCCCGCGGCGAGCTGACCGACCAGCTCGCCGAGGCGATCGGCGAGCCGAAGCTCGCCGCGCTGATCCTCGCCAAGGTATCCCTGGCCGACGAGCGCGACGTCAAGCTCTGCCTGATGCCCGACAGCAAGGTCGGGCAGCACATCACCGCGATCACCCAGGTGCTGACCGTGGTCGGCAACCTCATCGACAACGCCATCGACGCGGCGGCGCTCGCGCCCGCGCCGCGCGAGGTCGAGCTGACCCTGGTCGCGGCCGAGTCCGACCTGCTGATCCGGGTGCGCGACACCGGTCCAGGTATCCCGCACGACATGCGGGAACAGATCTTCACCGACGGGGTCACGACCAAGTCCTCGGTGACCGGCGCCAGGCGCGGCCTCGGGCTTGCCCTGGTCCGGCAGATCGTGGAGGGCCTTGGCGGCATGGTCAGCGTCGGCCAGGATGGCGGCGCGGTCTTCACAGCCGTGCTTCCCGGCTGCCTCGCGGCCGCCGAATCCGACTCCGTGCCGTCGCAGGTGCCCAGACCCCGGTTTGTGTCATGATCCGCACCCTGGTCGTGGACGACGACTTCCGCGTCGCGGCGATCCACGCCGCCTACGTGGGCAAGGTCGAGGGCTTCGAGGTCATCGGGCAGGCGCACACGGCAGCCGAGGCCATCAAGGCGGTGGACGGGCTGCGCCCCGACCTGATGCTGCTCGACCTCTACCTGCCCGACGAGCACGGGCTCAAGCTGGTCACCAGGCTGCGCGACGGCCACCCGCCGGTGGACGTGATCGTGATCACCGCGGCGAAGGACGCCGAGAGCGTGCGGGTCGCCATGCAGAGCGGCGCGCTGCACTACCTGCTCAAGCCGTTCAGCTTTCCCGCGCTGCGGGACAAGCTCCTGTCCTACGCCCAGATGCGGACCAGGCTGAGCGCGCTGCGCGACGCGGACCAGCGCAACGTGGACCGGGTGTTCGGCGCGCTGCGCGCCCCCGACCAGCTGTCAAGCGCCAAGGGCCGCTCGGCGCACACCCTGGAGGCGGTGGAGCAGCTGCTGACCGATACTCAGGCCGACATGTCCGCCGCCGAGGTCGCCGAGCGAACGGGCATGAGCCGGGCCACCGCCCAGCGCTACCTGAGCCACCTGCATGAGGTCGGCCGGGTGGACATCAGGCTGCGCTACGGCAGCGGCGGCAGGCCCGAGCACGGCTACCGCTGGCGCTCCGCCAGCTAGCTCGCCAGCCGGCCGGGCTGACGATTACCGGGTGCAGACCGCTGACACCTTCGCGCACAGCGGGCGCGAGGGCGCACCGCAGGGAGCCGTCGTCCGGATACGGCCGGGCGGCGAGGCGCTCGACCGGGTGGAGCACGACCGCGCCATCTTCGCCGTCACGCTCGGCGGCCCCGATGGCGGATCAGGCCTGATGCACAGGCCCGCGAAATAAACGGACGGTAAATTTCTCGCCGCCCGGCTTGCATCAGGCGGCCTCTCGTCGTCCTCTGGGCAAGTGAGGAGGTGCGATCCTGCCATGCGTGATGATCCTTCCGTTGTCGCCCTTGTCACGCGCGCGGCCGACGGGGACCGGAGCGCGTCCCATCTCGGCCAAGATCGCCTGCGCGCCGTCCCTATCTCCTCCCGGGCGGTCGCGGGCCAGGCGGCGCAGCGCGAAGCGGGCGAAGCCCGCCGCCCGCACGGCGTCGACGGTCCGGCCCGCGGTGAACTGCCTGACCCTTCCCGCACCGCAGACAAGCACGTGCAAGGCGCCGTCGATCTCGGCGATCTCGACCAGCCGGGTGCCGCCGAGCTGTTCGAGCAGGGCCGCGGGGCTAAACGCCGCGGCGCCGGTGCCCGCGCCGCCATGGACCCGCAGGGCGCGGGCGCGGACCGCGTCTTCAAGCCGCTGCTGTTCCCGCTTGAGCGAGGCGCTCGGTACACCCGGCAGGTCCAGGCGTTTGGTGACGGCGCGCAACGCGGCGAGGTCGGCGTTGAGCCTGGTGTCGGCGTAGGGCAGCACCACGGGGACGGCAAGCGCGGTGGCCCGCCAGCGCTCGCTCCAGGTGAGCAGGAGACGCGGCTGGCGCACTCGCAGCGCATGACGTTGCGCGAGCGCGGCGAGTTCTGCGCCATGCGCGGTCGCCTGGGCTCTCAGCTCGGAGGCGCCAAGAGTGTGCTGATGGGCGTCAAGCACCGCGAGCCCCTCCCGGCAGGCGGCAAGCAGCTGGCGGGGACGGCCGGCTGCCTCGGCTCGCAGCGCCGCGCCCACCCAGCCGCTCGCGCGGGGCAAGGCCCGCCCGCGGCGGCGTCCCTGGGCGGCCGCGGCGAAGTGCCGGTCGGCCTCGTCACGGCGGCCCGTGTCCAGTGCCACCCGTCCGGCCAGCAGATGAGCCTGCGCCGCCTCGCTCGAGCCGAGCGCGTCAAGCAGGCCGGCCATCCGGCTCGCTTCACTGAGCAGGCGAGCCGACGCGTGGCCAGCCGAATACCGGGCCTGGACGACCGCGCGCGCCGCATGCGCCTGCCACCAGGCGCTGTGCCGGGACCGGTCCTCGACGAGCGCGGCCTCATCCGCAGGCTGCCCGACCCGAATGGCCTGCGGGCCGCGCGGCTCGAGGCGACCCAGGCAGGCGAGCAGGTGCATGACCGGGTCCGCGCGCAGCGCACGCAGGTTCTTTCCGAGCGCCTTAACCAGCTTCCCCGGGAGACCGCGCAGGCCTTGCTCGCGGCCGTGCCCGCCATGGAGGCGCTCGCGGAGGCTGCGAAACCAGCGCACCGACGCGGCGGAGCCTAGCGCTTGCGGCCTAGCCCGCCGGGAGCAGCCGCTGCGCCGGCCGGGAGCACGCGGGCAGCGGTATCGGCCCGGACGGCCCGTCGAGCACCGCCAGGTAGCGTGCGCGCGGCATGGGACCGGCGCCGAGTGAGCGCAGGAACGGGCCGTCCCACTGCGCGTCGATCAGCGTCCCGCCGGCCTGCGCCAGCCGCGCCGACATGTCGGCGACGGCGATGGCGGCCGCGCCTGGCTGCCTGCCGAACAGCGAGTCACCGCTCATCACGGCGCCGATGCCGATCGCCATCGCGCCGCCGACCAGGTCCTCGCCCCGCCACACCTCGATGCTGTGCGCCCACCCCGCGCCGTGCAAGTCGGCCAGCGCGTCGAGCAGCGTGTCCGTGAGCCAGCGTGGCTCACGGTCCGCGCGGCACTCCTCGGCGACCCGGCGGAACGCGACGTCGGCGGTTGTCGTGAGAGCGTCGTGCCGCAGCCGCTTCCTGACGTTTCGTCCGAGGTGCACGCCGCCGACGTCGATCACCGGCCTCGGGTCGGGCGACCACCAGGCGACCCAGTAAGGATCGTCCGCCTCGCTCCCGACGATGCCGATGGTCCCCGACCTCACCTGGTCCTCGAACCGGACCTCATTGAGGGTGCGAAAGTACTCATCGGGGGCGGGCATCGGGATGATGCCCCTCCGGTACGCGCCGAGCACGCTTGCCGGGCTCAGGTCCGCGCAGAAGGCCACCGGCGCACCGCCGGATCCTGCGGCGGCGCAGCCAACGGGGAACGTGAACGACGCCCAGTCGCGATAGCGGCTAGCCCGCATGGGAGGGCAGGCGCCTGGCCGGCGGGGCGGCGAGGAACCCCGACTCCATCAGCCGGTCGATGTTGCGGTCGAGAAGCGGGCCGTTGACGGGCGGGAAGGCGATGCCGCTGCCCTGGAGCGCGTGCTCGGTGTTCGATCGGCTGTAGGACGGGAAGACGTGCTCCAGGTACATCTCGGCCACCGTGAGCCCTGAGGCGCTGTCGCGGTCGATGAACAGCGGCAGGAACGCCGCCATCGGGTGCGAAGGATCGCGGGCGGCGTGCCGCGCGAGTTCGCGCACCCAGTCGCCGAACGCTACGTCGGTGATCTGGTACCCGCGGTCACGCAGCCGGTCGACAAGCGAGCTGAGCAGGGCGTGCTTGGGGCTGGCGAGATGATAGGTGCGCCCAGTCCCTTCCTCGGAGAGCGAGATATGGCGGATGGCCGCCGCGCAGATGTCGGCGGCCACGAAGTCCAGCGGAAGGTCGATGTCGGGCGCGAGGCCGGTATCGGTCATGAACCTGATAAACGCGCACATCTCGGTTGATGTGCTCCACGCGCCGGTGCCGATGCTGCCGACGACGTCCAATGGCCGGTAGATCGCCACCGGCAGGCCCGCGCGGCCCGCGCTCCTGAGCAGTTCTTCCGCTACGTACTTGGTCTCGACGTAACCCATGCGCAACCGCTGCGGGTACGCGAGGGCGGTCTCCTCGATCACCTCGTGAACGCCGGCGACGCCGAGGCCCGCGAGCACCGCTGTCGTGGACACATAGTGCACGGGAATGCCCCGGCACAGGCCCGCCAGGCGGATCACCTCGCGGGTACCGGCCACGTTGGCGGCCCGCAGCTCCTGATACGGGTAGATAAAATTCACCAGCGCGCCCGCGTGGTAGATGATGTCGATGCCGTGCGCGAGGTCACGGAACGCGCCGTCGGACAGCCCGAGCCGCGGCTCGGCGAGGTCACCAGTCAAGGGCACGACGCGGTCGCTGGGCGGCGCGGCGAGGTCATAGCGCGCGGCGGCATGCTCGATGCGGCGCAGTGCGTCGGCCTCGTCGCGCGCCCTGACCAGGCACCAGACCCGCGCGGCGGTGGTGGCGAGCAGCTCGCTGAGCAGGTGGGCGCCGAGGAACCCGGTCGCCCCGGTGAGCAGGACCTGGCGGGGGGTGCGCCAGTCGGGCCGCGGGCGCGACGGGTCCGCGTCTAGCCGGATCTTGACGTCAAGCCTGGCCTCGCGCGCGAAGTCCACCTCCTGCCGGTCGCCCTCGGCGCTCAGCTTGCCCGCGCGGGCGTCCCGCGCGGCCACGGCGAAACCGCGCAGCGTGGGGTCACGCAGCAGGGAGCGAGTAAGCGGGCGCACCGAGTCCGCGGAGATCCCGAAGATGGCGCAGGTGCCCGCGAGCATCTCCGCGGCGAGCAGCGAGTTCCCGCCCAGCATGAAGAAATCGTCGTCGAGGCTGATGTGCTCGCGCCGCAGCAGCCTGGCCCACAAGGCGGACAGTCCCGCCTCGGTTGGCGTATGCCGCTCTCCGCGCCCGGGCATCGGCGCGGGCTTCTCGCGCTGCCCGGACTCGGTCCCGTCCTGGTCCGCCTCGGCCCGCGCTTCCTGTCCTGGTCCGTGACCTGGCGACGGCGGCAGGTGGTGACATGCGACGAATTCCGCGGGGATCATGTAGCCAGGCAGCCGGTCGAGCAGGTACCGCCGCAGGCTCGCGGCCGGCCGGTGGCGCAGGGCCGGGCCGGCCGCCGCGCTCGGGCTGAGCGTGTAATACGCCACCAGGCGGGTGTCGCCTGAACTCCGCGTTGATACCACCACCGACACCTGGTCGACGTCGGGGTGCCCGGCGAGCACAGCCTCGATCTCCCCTGGCTCGACGCGGAATCCGCGCACCTTGAGCTGACGGTCCAGGCGGCCGGCTACATCCAGGTTGCCGTCCCGCAGCCAGCGCCCGAGATCTCCTGTCCGGTACATGCGGTCGCCGGGGGCACCGCCCCGGTCGGGCACGAACCGTTCCGCCGTCCGCGCGGGCTGGCCGAGGTAGCCCCTGGCGACCGCGCGACCGCCGATGTAGATCTCCCCAAGCTCGCCGGCTGGCACCGGATTCAGCTTCTCGTCGAGAACCATGATCCGTGCCTGGCCGACCGGCCTGCCCACCGGGACCGTGGCAGCCGGGCTCTCGGCCCAGGGCCCGGCGGCACAGTCGAACAGGGCGGAGGTGATGGTCGTCTCGGTCAGCCCGTAGGCGTTCAGCAAGCGGGCCCAGGGCGCCGCCCGCAGCGCGGCGCGGCAGATCGCGGGGTCCGCCTTCTCGCCGCCGGTGATCATGAGCCGGATGCTGCGCAGCCGCTCGTCGGCCGGCTCGGTGAACGCGAGTATCTGGTGCCAGTAGGCCGGCGTCAGGTCGAGGACGGTGACCCGCTTGCCCTGTGCCCGTCGCAGCACATGGGAGGGTGCCATGGTGCCTGGCGCGGGCAGCATCAGCGTCGCGCCGCTCGTCAGCGCGATGAATATCTGCTCAATGGACGTGTCAAAAGCCATGGACGCGACCTGCCCGACCCGGTCGTCTTCGCTGATCTGGTATTCGCGCGCCACCTCGCCGATGACGCATGCCAGGCTGCCGTAGCCGACGGCGACCGCCTTGGGGTCTCCGGTGGACCCGGAGGTGTGGATGACGTAGCAGATGTTGTCGGGGTGCGGGCGCACAGCGGGCGGCGTCGCGGGCCGGCGCGCCAGGTCAGCGGAGAGCTCGCCGAGCGAGAGCAGCCGGGTACCCGCGCGGTCGAAGGTGACCGCCTGGGCCGCGATCACCACCGCCGGGCGTATCTGGGCGCAGATCCTGCTCAGGCGTTCCGGCGGCAGGCCGCGGTCGAGCGGCAGGTACCCGCAGCCCGCCTTCATGATCGCGAGGATGGCGCGGATGAGGTCAACGCCCCGCTCCAGGTGGACGCCGATCACCGTCTCCCTGCCCGCGCCGATCTCGCCGAGGTAGCGGGCGAGCCGGTTGGCTGACTCGTCCAGCTCACGGTAGGTCACCCGGATACGGCCCGCGACCACGGCGATCGCGTCGGGACGCCTGACGGCCTGCTCGGCGAACAGCTCGTGGACGAACCGCTCGCCGTTCGCGGCAGGCCGCGCGCCCGCGCGGACGCTGGCTTGGGTCACGTCAGGCCAGGAACGGGCGATGACCGCCAGGCACTCACCCGCGGACATGACGCCCGATACGCAGCGCCAGCCGGGCGGCAGATCAGACTCTGCCCGCCAGAGGGCGTGCTGGTCTTCGTCATTGACGACGGCCACGAAGGCATCCGGCGCCGTCTCTTCCGGCTCGCTCAGCATAGTCACGATTCATTTCCTATGTATTGTCATTAAATGCTCTGGAAAAGCATCCGGCACTGCATTATTTTTGCCCGCGACGCCTATCGTCGACACGCCCGCCTGATAAAGCCCGGACCTCCCCGATGCCACAAATAACCACAAACAACGATCTTCTTCCGCCAATACCGCGATTTACACAATCCGGACTTATAGCATCACGGCACGCCACCCCGCCCATGATGCGTGAATCGGATAGTGATATGCGTGATCGAAGCTGGGTAGAGTGCACTTGTTGATCATTACGTAACGGAAATAAAAGCGAGCGCGGGAGGATTGCCGTGAAACTGAAGCGGTATGTTCTCAGTTGCTATGCCGCCTGGATGGCGTTCCTCATCGCGGCGTACTACGAGCTGAGCGGCCTGCGCATCGAGACCTGGGCACTGATCAGCCTCAGCGGAGCGATCGCCATCGTGGCGGGCACGATAGCGAACCGGCCCGCCCGCAAGGCGCCGTGGCTGCTGCTCGCCGCCGCGCTCGTGAGCTTCGCCGCGGGCCAGCTGAGCACGCTCATCATGGCGAAGCTCCAGGTAGCCCTCCACTTTCCGTCCTTCGCCGACGCCCTCTACCTGCTGACCTATCCGCTGTTCGCCGCCGGGCTGCTGATCTTCATCTACTGGCGGACCCCGGACAAGGACCGGCGCAGCCTGATCGACGCGCTGACGCTCACGGCCGGGCTCGCCCTGCTGTCGTGGACATTCCTGATCCAGCCTTATGTGCACAACCCGGGACTGTCCGGACCACAGAAGATCGTCGCGATCGCCTACCCGCTTGGCGACGTGCTGCTGCTCGCGCTGATCGCCAGGCTGCTCGTCCCGGCCACGGGATGGGCCATGTGCGTCAAGCTGCTCAACATCGGCGTCGTCGGGTGCCTGGCGTCCGACGCGGCCTTCGGCGCGATCCAGCTGCACGGGACGTTCCACAGCGGGACCATCGTCGATCTCGGCTGGGCCCTCTTCTATGCCGCATGCGGCGCCTCCGCGCTGCACCCGACCATGGCCAAGCTGACCGAGCCGGTAGCCAGGCAGCTGGTGGAAGTCTCGCCCGGCAGGCTGGCCGCTCTCATGCTCGCGTCACTGATCGCACCGGTGGTCCTGCTGACCGTGGTGCCGGGAGGCCTGACCTCGGACGTGAGCGTGATCGCGGTGTTCTCCGCGATCTTGTACCTGCTCGTGCTGACCCGGCTGTGGGACGCGGCCGCGTCGCACCGCCGCGCGCTCAACCGAGAGCGCGCGCTGCGACGGGCCGGCCTGTCCCTGGTAACCGCGGTCGACGTGACTCAGGTCGCCGCGACCGTCAAGGACGCCGCGAGCGCCTTGCTCGGCGAGCACTCGCAAGGCGACGCGCTGCTCGGGGTCAAGATCGACGGCACGCTACGCGACGCTGCCGCCGGCGGCGCGGAGCCTGCGCCAGGCGACCCGCTTGGCACGCTGGCCGAGGTCATGCTGCCGTTCGTGACGGGGACAGCACCAATCCGCACGCCGCTGCGGCGGCTGCCAGAACACGCAAGGGCGGTCCTGCCCGACGCTGACTGGATGCTGCTCTGCCCGGTTACCCTCACAGACAGGTCCCCTGGCGACCCGCTCCCTGGCCTGATCGTGGTGTTCGGCGAGCAGCGGATCCTCGACGACCTGTCCGGGACGCTTGAGATACTCGCGCATCAGGTCGCCCTCACGGTGGAGAGCATCATGCTCCGCCAGGCGGTGATCCGCCAGCGTAACGAGGCCTACTTCAGGGCCCTCGTCCAGGATGCCTCGGACGCCATCGTCATCGTCGGCAACGACGGCGTGGTCAAGTACGCCACGCCCTCGGCCACGACCATCTACGGCGACATCGCCGTGGAAGGCGAGTACCTGTGGGACCTTCTCGCGGAGGAAGACCGCGCCGAGGGCGCCCGTACCTTCATGGAGCTGCGGGGGTGCGCGATCATCGGGCCGCGCGTCGTGGACCAGCAGATCACCCGCAGGGACGGCAGACGGGTTCAGGTCCAGTCCAGGTGCAGCGACCTGCGCGGCAACCCGACCGTCGAGGGACTGGTCTTCACGCTGCGCGACGTGACCGAGCAGCACAAGCTCGAGAAGGAAATGCGGCACAGTGCCTTCCACGACGCGCTGACCGGATTGCCCAACCGCGTGCTGCTCCAGGACAGGATCGCCCAGCAGCTCGCCGCCTCGCGGCGAACCGGGATGATCGCCGGGGTGCTCTTCGTCGACCTGGATGATTTCAAGGTCGTCAACGACACGATGGGGCATAGCCTCGGCGACGAGCTGCTCGTGGCCACCGCGGCCAGGCTCGCCGAGCTTGTCCGCGACTCTGATACGGCGGCACGGCTCGGCGGCGACGAGTTCGCGCTGCTCATCGGCAACGTCGAGGACACCGCCGCGGTGGAGGCGGCCGCCGAGCGGGTCATCAGCGCGTTCGCTGAGCCCTTCGCCCTGTCCTCCGGTCTCGTGACGAGCACCGTCACCGTCGGCGTCGCCACCACGCTGGACAGCGTCGACACCGATGAGCTGCTCAGGCACGCGGACCTGGCGCTCTACTCGGCGAAGTCCGCGGGCAAGCGGCGGTGGCGCCGCTATCAGCCCGTGCTGAGCGCCGGCCTGCTCAGGCGACGGGAACTGCAGGAAGCCCTTGAGGAGGCGGTGGCCAAGTCCGAGTTCACGCTTGTCTATCAGCCGATCGTCGCGCTCGGCACCGGCAAGCTCGCCGGTTTCGAGGCCCTGGTCCGCTGGCCGCATGCGCAGTGGGGCATGATGCAGCCCGATCAGTTCATCACCCTGGCGGAGGAGACCGGCCAGATCATCGCGCTTGGCGCCTGGGTGCTTGGCCGTGCGACGGCCGACCTCGGGCGATGGTCAAGGGAGTGCAGGGATACGGAAGCGGGCGCGCCGCCGGGAGCCGCCGCTCCCGGCGAGCTGCCGTCCGCCGGGCGGCGGGACCTGTACGTCAGCGTGAACGTGTCGGCGCGGCAGTTCGACGACCCGAGCTTCGCCGGCACCGTGCGACAGGCCCTTGCCTCGTCGGGACTTGAACCACGCGCGCTCACGCTCGAGCTGACGGAAACCGCCCTGCTGCGCCGGGACGAGCGACTCCAGTCCGACCTCGCGGAGCTGAAGGCCATCGGCGTGCGGCTGGCGATCGACGATTTCGGTACCGGTTACAGCTCCCTCAGCTACCTGCGGGAACTGCCGATCGACGTGGTGAAGATGGACAAGTCCTTCGTCGATGGCATCGCGGAATCCCACCAGCGCCTGGCCCTGGCAGAGGGCATCGTCCGGATAGCGCGGACGCTCAATCTGGAGGTCGTCGCCGAGGGAATCGAAACCGAGGTACAGCGGGACCTGCTCACCTCGATGGGCTGCCATTACGGTCAGGGCTACCTGCTCGCGATGCCGATGCAGCCGAGCCAGGCCTGCGAGCTCGCCCGCAACGGGTTCTCCTCCTCCGCCGCCCTTGTCCCCGCTCCCAGGAACTGACCACGGCACGAGCATGCACCCGCAGATCGTCACCACCTCGGACCGGCCGGACCTTGCCGAGCAGGGCAAGAGGGTGCTGCTGCCCGGCTGGCCGGAGTTCATCTTCCACGACCCGGTGAGCGCCGCGCTCATCGGCCGCGCAGCGGAGTATTTCCCGCGGTTCGACCTGCGGCTCCTTGAGGACGGCAGCGTGATCGCCGGCGGCTGGGCGGTGACGCTGCGGTGGAACGGCACAGAGGGTGCCCTGCCCGCCGGCTACGACGGCGCGCTGATCAGCGCGATCGCCGAGCATGAGAGCGGGGTGGCGGCCGACACGCTGTGCGTGATGGCCGCAGCCGTGGACTCCCGCCGGCAGGGCCGCGGCCTGGGCGGCCAGGTGCTCACCGCGCTGCGGTCCAGGGCGGCACAGGCGGGGCTCAAGCGGATGATCGCGCCGGTGCGCCCGGTCCTCAAGAGCCGGTACCCGCTGACTCCCATGGAGAACTTCGCCAGGTGGACCCGCGACGACGGCCGCCACGTTGACCCGTGGATCCGCACCCACCAGCGTCTGGGCGCCGCGATCATGCGCCCCGCCCCGCGGTCCATGGTCATCACCGGCACCATCGCCGAATGGGAGCGGTGGGCCGGGATGGCTTTCCCGGAGACCGGCCGGTATGTCGTTCCCGGAGCGCTCGACCCGGTGGAGATAGACGCGGAAGGCAATCATGGCTGTTACGCGGAGACCAACCTGTGGATGCGGCACGCGTAGCGCGGACCGGTGATCAAGCGCCGAGCGGAGCGATCACGAGTCCAGCTCAGTGACCTGCCCGCCCGACACGGCGAGGCGCCGGGTGACGGAGACGGTCTCGAGCATCCGCCGGTCATGCGTCACCAGCAGCAGCGTGCCCTGATAGGCGGCGAGCGCGGACTCGAGCTGCTCGATCGCGGGGAGATCAAGGTGGTTCGTCGGCTCGTCGAGCACGAGCAGGTTCACGCCGCGGCTCTGCAGCAGGGCCAGCGCCGCGCGGGTGCGCTCGCCGGGCGAGAGGCTGCCGGAGGGCCGCAGGACGTGCCCGGCGTTCAGCCCGAACTTCGCCAGCAGCGTCCTGATGTCAGCGGGAAGCATGCCGGGCACCTGGACCGCGAAGGCATCGAGCAGCGGCTGGGCGCCGCTGAACAGGCTGCGGGCCTGGTCCACTTCGCCGATCACGACGCCGGGCCCCAGCCGTGCCTCGCCGGACACCGGACGCAGCCGGCCGAGCAGCGTCGCGATGAGCGTGGACTTGCCCGCGCCGTTGGGACCTGTCACCGCGATCCTGTCGGCCCAGTCGATCTGCAGGCTGACCGGCCCGAGCCGGAACCCGCCGCGCTCCATGACCGCTTCCCGCAGGGTCGCCACCACGGAGCCTGAGCGCGGTGCCGCGGCGATCTCCATGTGCAGCTGCCACTCCTTGCGCGGCTCCTCCGCGACCTCGAGCCGGCCGAGCATCCGCTCCGTCGCCTTGACCTTGCCCGCCAGCTTCTCCGAGCGGGAGACCTGCGCATGCAGCACGTGCTTGTCGCTGTCAGTGGCCTTGGACTTCGCCTCGCGCACGCCCTTGTCGGACCAGCCGATCTGGGTGCGCCGCCGGTTTTCAAGCTCGGCCCTGGTCTCGGCGTAGCGCTCGTAGTTCTCGCGCGCGTGCCGCCGTGCCGTCTCGCGTTCCTCCAGGTACGCCGCGTACCCGCCGCCGAAGATCCGCACCTGCTGCTGAGCGAGGTCGAGCTCGAGCACCCGGTCGACCGTGCGGTCAAGGAACGCGCGGTCATGGCTGACGAGCAGCGTCCCGGCGCGGAGGTTGCGCACGAAATCCTCGAGCAGCTCAAGCCCGGCGATGTCCAGGTCGTTGGTCGGCTCGTCGAGCAGGAAGACGTCATAGCGGGACAGCAGCAGCGAGGCCAGGTTCGCCCGGGCCGCCTCGCCGCCAGACAGCCCGGCCGTCGGCCGCCCGAGCCCGACCTGAAGGCCGAGGGTGCTCATGACCTTCTCGGCCCGCTCGTCGAGGTCCGCGCCGCCCAGGTTCAGCCACCGGTCAAGCGCCGTCGAGTAGGCGTCATCCGCCCCTGCCTGGCCGGCCGCCAGCGCCTCGGCGGCCTCGTCCAAGTCCCGCTGCGCCCGCGCGACGCCCGTTCTCCTGGCGATGAAGTCGCTGACGGTCTCATCGCCGCGGCGATCCGGCTCCTGCGGCAGGTACCCGACGGTGGCCGTCTGCGGGCTGAGCGCGATCGAGCCCTGCTCGAGCGCGCCCTTGTCCAGGCCGGCCAGCAGCCGGAGCAGGGTGGACTTGCCCGCGCCGTTCACGCCAACGACGCCGGTGACCTCGCCAGGTGCGATCACCAGGTCGAGGCCGGAGAAGAGGACGTGGTTCCCGTGCCCGGCCGCGAGACCCTTGGCTATCAGTGTGGCGCTCATTGTCAGAGGAAGAGCCTAGCCGACGATGCCGCTGTCACGCGATCTGATTACGCAGCGTGCCGACGCCGGTCACCTCGACGCTGCAGACGTCCCCCGGCTTCAGGTACAGCGGCGGGGTGCGCCGGTGGCCGACACCGGAGGGCGTGCCGGTGAGGATCAGGTCGCCGGTGCCAAGAGCGGTGAACTCCGAGATCGTCGCGATGAGCCTCGGGATGGAGAAAATCAGCAGCTCGATGGTCGAGTCCTGTACTTTCTCGCCGTTGAGCACGGTGGAGATCCGCTGCGCGGTGATGTCCACCTCGTCTTGTGTGACCAGGTAAGGGCCGACCGGCGTGCAGGCGTCCCACGCCTTGCCCTGCATCCACTGGTGCGTCTTGTACTGGTAATCGCGCATCGAGAGGTCGTTGGCGACGGTGTAGCCGAGCACGTGATCGCCCGCCACGTCCGCACTGATCCTGCGCCCTGGCTTGCCGATGACGACGGCAAGCTCCCCCTCGTAGTCGATCTGCACGGACTCCGAGGGAAGATCGATCGTGTCGAACGGACCGGTGAGGCTCGCGGCAAACTTAGGGAAAAGCACCGGATAGTCGGAGTCGTTACGGCCGGTCTCCTGGATATGCGCCTGGTAGTTCAGCCCCACGCAGAAGACCTTCGCGGGGTTGGGTATCACCGGGCGCAGCGTCGCCTCGCTCGCCGGGAAGGCGTCAGCGGTCCGGCGCGCGGCGCCCGCCAGGGCCTGCTCGGTGGACTGCCCGCCAAGCTCAGCCAGGCCCGCGAGCGGAATGAGCAGGTCGCCCTGAAGCTCGGCGACGACCGGTGCGCCGGTCTTGTCATAGGTGGATGCGTAACGCACGGACGATCCTCTCTGTCGGATGCAAGACTATGCACGACCAAAACAGTGTGTTCGCGGACCGGTCCCCCTCGCCCGGGTCCCGGCCGTTCTTCAGCGGCGACGCCAGCAGCTCCGCAGGCACCGCGACGATCATCCCGGCCGAAACGGGCACGGCAGCATCCGGGACAGGGTAGGAAGAAGACACGTGAGGCTCCGGTTGGAGAAGTGGGATCTAGGCAGTCACACTTCTTAGCCGGAGCCTCACCCGTTCCGCAGGAAACCTGAACAACAAGCCAACAGCCAGGAACGATCACACAGCGCAACAAAAACAGGACCAGCCCTCAACCGTTTCGCCTTAAAGCCGCTGGCATTGCGGCCAGACGCGGGCGCAGCAAGGACAGCCCGCCTCTGGCCGCGATCACCACAACCGAAGTCTCCACGGTTCGAGGGGAACCCCGATTCGCTGTGTGGAAATCCGCGCTAAGGTCAGTACCCGAAGGCCAGTCGACATAGCAGTGGGGTGAATCAGGATGACATTTGATGCGACTTAGCTTGCTGGGCCCCGTGCAGCTTACTGGGTGCGATGGCGAGGTAATTGAGGTTGGGTCGGTCAAGCGCCGGATCGTGCTGGCGGCCCTAGGCCTGGAAGCAGGGCGTGTCGTCCCGGTCGACCGGTTGCTGGAGCTAGCCTGGGACGGCACCCCGCCGGCCCGGGCGCGAAACGCGCTGCAGGGACACATCTCGGCCCTGCGCAAGCTGCTCGCCCCTGATATGCGCCTGATCACCCAGGCACCGGGTTACCTGCTTGCCGTCCAGCCAGGCGCCGTTGACGTCGAGGTATTCCGCGATCACGTCATAGCCGCGGCCAGCGACCCGCAGGACGCGACAGCGGCGGACGCGCTGCAGGACGCGCTGCGGCTGTGGTGCGGACCCGCGCTTTGCGGCCCGGCCCAGCACACGATGGTGGAACCGCTGGCCGCGGCGCTTGACGAGGAGCGGAGGGGCGCGCTGACCGCCCTGGCCGACCGGTTGCTGCGCTGCGGCCGCGGACACGAGGCGGTGCCCGCGCTGCGCGCCGCGATCGCGGAAGCGCCCCTGCACGAACCACTGATCGCCGCCCTGGTTCGCTGCCTGCACCAGGCTGGCCGGCAAGCCGACGCGCTGGGCGATTACCACGCCGCCCGGCATAGGCTGGCTGACGATCTCGGAATCGGTCCAGGCGCGGCCTTGCAAGGGGCATACCAGTTCGTGCTGCACAGCGACCAGATGTCATCCGCCCCGCACAGCGCCGTGGCACCGGACAGCACCGCAGGCGCGCCGCGCCGAAGAGGCCCGGTTCCCGCGCAATTGCCACGGGCACGGTCGGGGTTCGCTGGCCGGAGAGCTGAGCTGGCGTGGCTGCGCAAACGGCTGGCCGATGACCGACCGGTGATCATCTGCGGCCCGGCTGGCGTCGGCAAGACTGCCTTGGTGCTGCACTGCGCGCACCAGGTGGCCAGCGAGTTCCCTGACGGCCAGCTGTTCGTCAGCCTGCACGGCTTCGACTCGGCTGAGCCGACCAGTCCGGGCACTGTGCTGCCTGGACTGTTGCGGGCCCTCGGCGTAGCGGCGCCCGACGTGCCGGCACGTCCTGAAGACCAGGCGGCCCTGTACCGCACAGTGACCGCGGAACGACGGATGCTGGTCGTCCTCGATGATGCCCGCTCCGCGGCCCAGGCCCGTCCGCTGCTGCCGGCCAGCGCGGACAGCCGTGTCGTCATCACCAGCCGTACCCGGTTGGAGGGGCTGATCACCCGCGATGGCGCAACAGTGCTTACCCTGGGCCCACTCACCGACACCGACGCGCTGTCCCTCATGGGCCTCGCCCTTGCCCCCGCACTGGCCGACGCCGATCCGGAGATCGCTTTTACCCTGGCCAAGTTGTGCGACAACCTCCCGCTCGCCCTGAGCATCGCCGCTGCCCGCCTGGTCACCACTCCCACCCTCACCACCGCCGGGCTCGTCGAGCAACTGCGTGATGAACGACAGCGAATGCACGCCCTGGCGACCGACGATGCCGTCAGCGCCGATACGGCGGACGGCGACGCAGGCGTCAGCGTCAAGGCCGCACTCTCGCTCAGCTACTACGCCCTGCCCAGCCCTGCCGCCCGGCTGTTCACCCTGAGCGGCCTGCATCCCGGCGCCGATATCGACGCCTACGCGGCCGCCGCCCTGGCCGGAATACCGAAGGCGGACGCCACCCGGGCGCTGATCACCCTCGCCAGCTACCACCTTGCGCACCAGCCCGCACACGGCAGGTTCGCGTTTCACGACCTGGTCCGGCTCTACGCTCGCAGCCGCGCGAACGCGCTGCCATCCGTCGACGCAGACAACGCCCTGGGCCGCCTGTACGACTATTATCTGGAATCCACCAAGAACGCCGGTACCGCCCTCTGGTCCACCTCAGAGCTAAGCCACGCCGCACTGGCGAGCCCACCCCCGCAGACCCCAGCCCTGGCGGATGAGGCGGCTGCTTTCGCCTGGTTCGAGACCGAAGAGGAGAACATCCGGGCCCTGGTCCGCGCCGACAGCCATCACAAGCAGTCCTGGCGCCTGGCTTACAACAGCACTGGCCTCTATGAGGCCGCCGGCACCACCGTCGACATGATCGCCTGCATGACCGCGGGGCTGGGCGCCGCGCGCCACACGCATAGCGCCGAAGGACAGGCTCGGCTTCTTACCAAGCTAGGTCTGTGCCACTCACGGGAGGGTCGGCACGACGAGGCGCTATACCACCTGCGCGAGGCTGCCGAACTGTTCGGATCCGAGCCCAACGCCAGCGATATGTACTCCCTGATGAGCCACCTGGCCATGACGGAAGACATCGCGGGCCTCAGCGAGGCGGCCAGGCACCACCACCAGCGGGCGCTGGACGCCGCCCGGGAACTCGGAAGGCTGTCGTATCAGGCAAGGGCGCTCAACAACCTGGCCTGGGGCTACCTAGAACAATCGGAGCCGGCCCGGGCGCTGGTGTACTCACAGCAGGCGGTCAGTCTTATCCGACCGGAATTGGAGGAACGGCTGGTGTGCGCCGCCGCCTTGCACACCCACGGCCGGGCTCTAGCTGACCTCGGGCGGCCAGAGGAGGCATTGGCCTGCTACCTTCAGTCACTGGATATTGCCCAGGAGTTGCGATCCCGGTTTGGCATCGCTGCCGCCTGCCATGGCATCGGCACCGTCCTGGCCCGGCTCGGGCAGTTCGACGAGTCTCGCAGGAACCTGAACGTCGCCCTGGACCTTTACACTGCTCTCGACAACACGGCCGCGGCCGCCCAGGTAAGCGCCGCCCTCAAACAGCGGTGACGTGTCTCTCAACGGCTGGACGTGGGCTTGCGCCGTGCCAAAACTCATTCATAGCCGCTGACCTGGCGTTTCACGCCCGCTACGCTGCTCTGCGGTATTCGCTGATCAGGCCGCTGAGAACCTTGTGGGTGCCGAAAACCTACGCGAGCAGGCGATATTCGTGAATTACGCCCCCGGCGCGATCGCGCCGCTGGACCCGGAACTGATCGAGATCCGTGATGCCGTCGGGCAGTTGCCGTAGCGGCGCTGCCTGCTTCAGGGCGCGGTGCGGCCGGTGGGTGCTGCGGAAGTCCTCGTACTCGCGCAGCACGATCATCAGGTGCCGCTGATTCCACACCAGGGTCCGGTCCAGCAGCTCGCGGCGGCAGCTGCCGACCCGCCGTTCCATGATCGAATTCATCCGGGGCGCCTGAACCGCGGCACGGACTATCCTGGCGCCAGCGGCACGGAAGACCTCATCGAACGAGGCGGTGAGGCTGGCGTCCCGGTCGTGCAGGACGAATTTCACCCCCGTCCCGGCATCCTCCAGGTCCATGAGCAGGTTCCGGGCTTGCTACCCACGCCTGGACCGGGTATCCGGTGGCTCCGAGGACGCGTATCCGGCGGGTGCCGTGCTCAATCGCGGCAAGCACGTAGACCTTCGTTCCGCTGAGCAGGTCGGCGGTGAAGAAGTCCAGCGCCAGGATCCCCTGTGCCTGGGACCGCAGGAACCGGGCCCAGCCAGGTCCCTCCCGGCGGGGCGCGGGATCGATGCCGGCGTTCTTGAGGATCTGCCAGACCGTGGACGGCGCCACGGTGATGCCGAGCCCTGCCAACTCGCCGTGGATGCGGCGGTAACCCCACGACTCGTTCTCCCGGGCAAGCCGTAGCACCGGCGACCGGACCGGCCCTGGCGCGACCACCGGCGGCGGACGATGTCCCGGTGCCACCGCAAGATGGTGCCCTGGGGTGACGATCAGCCACTCGCATGTGCCGGACACGGGCCCGGGTGACCGGCGGCCAGCAGAGCATCCGGCCAGGTGGCACAGGTTTTCGGCACCCACAAGCCGCCGGTGGTCCCCGCGATGCTCTTCCGTAACAACACGTGCACGGCATGGCCGTCCGCACCAAGACCATCAGCCCGCCATAAGCGAAACGTCAGCGTCCAGGAATAAAACTTCTCTAGCAGGAAGCAGGCAGCGTAAGCGGCATTGGCGGCATCCTGCGAATGCATGACGCCATACCTTGCATGACCGAGGAGGACATGACGCTAGGTCAGTTCGATGTGGCGCTGACTGGTTTACGCGCCTCCGTCGGCATTGCGGCCTCAAGGCTGCCATCGAACGAGCCGCCGGACTGAGGTCCGGCGACAAACCACACCCGCTATGTGAACGCCTATCGTATGGGGGCGTAAGAATGCGCGACCAAGATCCTTCGGCGGAACCCACGGCGAATGACCGCGCCTTCGCGCTAATGGCGGCATTTACCGCGCTTGGCCCAGGCCCGCAGCAGTTGCACGATGTGGCCACGCATGCGGGTCTGGCGCCGTCCACGGCTCATCGCATACTCCAAGCGGGTATACGCAGCGGGATTGTCTGTAAACCCGGACGTGGCCGGTACGTTCTGACCAACCTGGAGATACCGGAAGCGGGACAGCGTGTTTCGCACGCCGCGCCCCCAGGTGCCATCCGGCCTATTCCACCGCTCGCCCACAAGACACGCAACATTCTCGCCGCACTGCAGCAGATCACCAAGCAGACCGTCATGCTGCATATCCCTCTCTTGGTAGATACGCCTGCCAGGCACTGCCTGGCGTACCTACCCGCTGATCCTGATGAGCTGATGGCTGACGCAGAGAGGCTGCTGGTGTCCGATTCCGTGCTCTTCGCCCCTTTGACCTCAGATTCACAGGGGGAAGCGATGCTGGTCTATCTAATGCCGAAGGCGTTGACAGACGCGAGGACGCAAGAAATTCTCGGCGCGGGCTATGCATACGGCCACTCTCCCGTCGCGGACTGGGATGTAGTCACCGTGCCGCTGCGCAGAGGTGACCATGTGACTGGCGCTATCAGCGTAACCGCGCCGTGCCAGTGGATGACCCGTCACCGGCAAGCTTGTGCCAGGTATGCACTAGGCGCCGCTAATAGCCTGAGAGCAGCCCGTTTCCCGGTCCAGGAATACCGCGCTCCGGACCATCGGTCTGGATTAAAAGTTATCGGAAAAGAGGTAAACGAAGTGGGAATCCGCGTTGTTGTCCTAGGATGCGGGATCGCTGGCTCACTTGCCGCCGCAGTCCTGGCCAGGCAGCCACAAACCGAATCGGTCACGATCGTGGAACGTGACACGATGCCGGGCACGCCGTCTGCCAGAAAGGGACTGCCGCAGGGTTATCACGCCCACGTGCTCATGTCCGGCGGTGCTCGCGTGATCGAATCCCTTCTTCCCGGTACCATGGACCGACTGGCCGCCGCTGGTGCTCACCGGATCGGGATGCCCGCGGGCTACGTTATTCTCCTCCCGCAGGGATGGTTGCGCCGCTGGACGACCAGCGAGTACGTCATCACGTGCAGCCGCGCGCTCCTGGACTGGACGATACGCGACCAAGTCTTGGAGCAACCGCGGGTCCGGCTCTGCCAGGACACCGATGTCACCGGGCTCGCTGGCGACAGCAAGCGGGTCGTCGGCGTGCAGATACGGAACAGGCACAGCGGCGCGGACTCATTCCTGACGGCTGATCTCGTCATCGACGCGACCGGACGCGGTTCCCGTGCCCGAAGCTGGCTCACCAGCCTCGGGCTCCCCGCGGCCAGGGAAGACACCGTGGATTCTGGCCTCGTGTATGTCACTCGGGTCTACCGGGCACCAGGAAAGGCGGGAGAAGGGTTCCCAGTGGTCAATATCCAGGCAGACCCGGGTCAGGACCGCCCGGGACAGACCGCGGCACTAGTCCCTATCGAGAACGGCCAGTGGCTGGTCACCCTATCCGGGACACGGGGCGGCGAGCCGCCGACCGACGAGCGGCGCTTCACCGAGTTCGCCCGGACCATACGGCACCCGGTCGTTGGGGACCTGATCGCCTCCGCAGAGCCGCTGGGACCGGTCCACGTTACACGCAGCACGATCAACCGCCGCCGGTACTTCGAGAAGCTCCCCATCTGGCCTGACGGATTCGTCGTCCTCGGTGACGCCGTCGCCGCCTACAACCCCGTGTACGGTCACGGCATGTCGGTCGCCGCGCTCTCGGCATCGGTCATGGCAGCCGGCCTCGGCGATACCGGGCTTGAGCCGGGAACTGCTCGGTCCATCCAGCGAGCCGTCGCCCGCACCGTGACAGCAGCCTGGACGCAGGCCTGTGGGCAGGACATGCGTTTCCCGGGCACGGCCGGGCCGAAACCCGGCATCCTGGAACACCTGATGTGGCGCTACACCGGACGCCTAGCGAGAACGGCCACCGGGCGCGCCAGCATCATGGAGGCACTCGCCGAGGTCGTGACCCTGTCCGCCCCGATGAGGCGCCTGGCAGCACCTCATGTGGTTCTCGGAACCCTTCTGGGCCCATCCATGCAACCGCTGAACGATCCGCCCCTGACCGAGGCGGAACTCGCGTCCCTGACAGCCGACAGATGATCACCACGGGTTCGTTAAAGCTGAATGCCCCGGGGACGGAGCACCCCGGCTGCGGGAGCGAGTACTGATGTCAGCACGGTGACCAGGCAGAAGGAGCCAGTTAGCGATGTCGCGGCGGCAATCGCGCCGATCAAGGCGGGGGCGATCAGCCCCGAGGCGTACACGATAGCGGCGACCCCGGCGATGGATTGGCTTGGTACAGGGCCGATACGTGCTGCGGCAGCGAAAGTGAGCGGCACCACAACTGAGATGCCCACGCCCACAAGCGCGAATCCGATGACAGCGACCCACGGTGCCGGGGCGAAGACAATCACCGCACCGCCCGCGGTCGCGACGATACCGCCGCCCCGCACGGTACGCGTGGCACCGAGTCTTCTTATCACCGCGTTACCCGCGAATCTGGAGACCGCCATGGTACAGGCGAACGCGGTATAGGCACTCGCCGCGATGGTGACCGATGAGTGCGTGACTGTACGGAGATAGACACCTGACCAGTCCATGCTGGCGCCTTCGGCGAAGACCGCGCAGAACCCGACCAGGCCAATGAGCAGAGCTGATGCCGGAGGGAGCGCGACCGCCGGCGGGGCGACCGCGCCGGGCACGGGCCGATGATCGAGCACGGCGCGGCAGGCAACCTGGCTCAGCAGGACGAGCACCGCGGCGACCGCGGCTAGATGTACCCGGGCGTCGAGTGCCGCATGGGCGGCGGCAGCCCCGACGGCTCCGCCGATCAGGGTTCCAGCGCTCCACATCCCGTGCAGGTTCGACATGACGGGTCGGCCGAGTCGCTGCTCAAGCAGCGACCCGTGCAGGTTCATCGCCACGTCCGCCGTACCCCCCGCGGCACCGTAAACCAAGAGCGTGACGCAAAGCCATGGCAGCCCTGGTGAGAGCGCGGGAAGGGCAAGCGCAGCACACCAGAGAGCTAGCAGCCAGCGGATTACCGTCCGGGCGCCGTAGCGGTGGATCAACCGTCCGCTGAGCGGCATCGCGATCGCCGCCCCGATTGCTGGACAGCAGAGCGCCAGCCCCAGTTGCCACGGGCGCAGGTCCAGCCTCTCCTGGATCCAGGGAATTCGGGTCGCGAAGCTGCCCGAGACCGCGCCATGCACTGCGAAAACAGCCGCGGTGGCCAGCCTCGCGCGCCGCACCGGGTGATGTCCGCCGCTCCGACTATGCGCCCCGCTTACCTCGTCAGTCATCGGCTCTCCTGCTGCGTCGTCGGCTATAGGCAAATGTAGCGCACCCATCCGCGATTATTCCGCGAACTCGTTCGCGATTTCCATCCCGTGGAATAAATTACTTTCATTTTTCCGGACGCTGAAATACAACAAAGAGATTGATTGCGGTTCTTGACATCAATCAAGGCCGAACAACATACTGGATACGCCGAAGCAGCCATCCGAGACCATTCCGCAAGGAGGCCGACTGCCGTGGTAGGGTCTATCCACGATATATCGTACTACCCTGTTAGCGATACGCGCATGGTCAGAGGCGAAGGAATCTACCTTTACGATGAGGATGGCAAAGAGTACCTGGACTGCGCATCAGGTACGTTCAACCTGAGTCTAGGCTACTCCCACCCCGCGGTGGTCAAGGCATTGCAAGAGCAGGCCGAGTCGCTCATTCATGCGACATCTCGCTTCCAGACCGATTCGCTCGACGGCGTGGTAAGGAAACTTGTCCAATGCTCCCCGGACAGCCTGACCAGGGTCCATCTGAAAGTATCCGGTGGGTCGTCGGCCAATGAGGGAGCGATCAAGATGGCCCAGGTAGCTACCGGAAAGCGCGATGTCATCACGCTGTTCCGAAGCCATCTGGGTCAGAGCATGATGATGATGTCGGTATCGGGAAATGCGTTTCGCAAGGCCCCTTTCCCGATAATCTACCCCGGTTCTCTGCAGGTCCCTGACCCGTATTGCTACCGTTGTTTCTACGCGCAGAACCGGGAGTCCTGCGGCCTGATGTGCGTGGACCGGATCGAGGATTTTATGGAGTTCGCAAGCAGCGGGCAGGTAGCTGCGGTGCTACTCGAACCGATATCGGGAAACGGCGGGAACATCGTCTCACCGGACGGATACCTGCAGAAGGTCCGACAATTCTGCGACGCTCACGATATCATGCTAATATTCGATGAGGTCCAGACTGGCATCGGCCGGACTGGCCACATGTTCGCGGCCCAGTATTTCGGCGTCGAGCCGGATGCCCTGACCACAGGTAAGGGGCTAGGCGGAAGCGGTGCGCAGATTGCCGGAATCCTGGCAGCCGAAAAGCTTACTGGCCTGGATATTCATCACCACTCCTTCACCTATGGCGCGAATTCCATGGCCGCCGCCGCCGCGAACGTGACCCTGGATATTGTGGGACAGCCGGACTTCCTGGCCAATGTCCGATCTACCGGCCAACACATCATGACCCGCCTGCGCGACCTCCAACGGCTGCATCCCTCAATCGGAGACATCCGCGGCGTCGGCCTGATGATCGGTATCGAGCTAGTAAAGCGGGATCGTTCGCCCGATGTGGATCTGACCAATGAACTTGAGCGCCGGGCACCCGATCATGGACTTATCCTGCGCACATCCAGGTACGGATACGGGAACGTCATCAAGATTCGTCCGCCGCTCATTCTGACGATGCGGCAGGCGGACGAACTCAGCGATCGCCTCGCGGAGTTGCTAAAGGCCGTCGGCGCATGAAGGCGTACGCGGCGTACGCGCCCGAGATGAAGGTTCTCGTGATGGGCCTCGCGCAGGCGGTCAGGAACGATTTGCTCAGCCACTACCGGAGTCCCGTGTATCGACAGACCTCAGGTTTGTCTCCGGGCGGAGACACCCAATTCGACATCGACCAGATCGCTGAACGGACTGTGTGGGAATACCTGCGGACACACGCTCACGTTCCTGTCGCCCTCTATACCGAGGACACCAGTTTCCGGGCAACGGGGCCACAACCGGAATACGTTCTAGTTGTGGACCCCATTGACGGAACCCGACCGGCCTCAGCACAGCTAGAAATGGCCACGGTATCTATAGCCGTCGCTCCGCTACGGGATGGGAATCCCAGTATTGGCGATGTCGTGGCCGCTCATGTGCTAGAAATCAAGAGCGGGGCATGGCTTTATGCGGACACGGTGAGTCCAGGAATCGACGCCGCTGGGTATTCGCATCCCGTACCGTCCCTGAGCAAGAACATCGACCTGGATCGAATGTTCTGGTCGATCGAATTCAACGGCCATCCCATGCGGCTGATGACTCACGCCTATGAACATCTGGTGAACAGGTCCGCGAATTCCGGTGGAGTCTTTATCTTCAACAGCGCATCGTTCTCGATTACCCGATTGATTACCGGGCAGCTCGACGCCTACGTCGACATCGGAAACCGAATTCTTCGCGACTACCCATCGACGGAGCAAGATTTCCGGGAAGCCGGACGCGGCAGCGTACTTCATTTGTTCCCGTACGACATCGCGGCGAGCGTCTTTCTAGCGCGCCGGGCCGGGGTCACCATCACAGACGCGTACGGGGACTCGCTCGATGGAATGCTCCTGCTCGACCTCGATCCAGGTAACCAGCGCTCCTGCGTGGCGGCAAGCACCCCGGAACTCCACCAAGCGCTGCTAAGCAACATCCGCTGGGATGCCCTGTCCGTACAGCCGATGATGGGAGTGCGGTCATGAAAGCGCTCGTGCTTACTCCGGACCGCTCGCTCGAACTCACAGACCGGCCGGATCCTTCCTGTACCGGTCCCGACGATGTCGTGGTACGCGTCGTGCAGACCGGAATATGCGGTACCGACCGCGGGATCCTTCTCGGCAAGTTCCCCGCCCAGCCGGGAGTGATTATGGGCCACGAGATCGTGGGTGAAGTCGTGGAGACCAGCCATGGCGTGACGTCCCTGAAACCCGGTGACCGCGTCATCGCCAACCCCACCCTTTTCTGCGGCTTGTGCTCCCGCTGTCGCCGCGGCCAGCTCAATTTCTGCCTCAATAAGTCCAAGAACGAGATCGGTATCGACCGCGATGGAGGCTTCGCCGAGTACCTCCTGCTGGAACAAGCCTTTCTGCATCTCATCCCGGACGACATGTCGTACGACAGGGCCGTGCTGGTCGAACCCGTCGCCTGCGTCCTGAATAACCTTCAGGCAGTAGAACTGCGGGCGGAGGACGCGGTTGCGATTCTGGGCGGCGGCCCGATCGGAGCCGTCGCGGCGCTCATCGCGAACAGGCTTGGCGGGCAGGTGTGGCTACAGGAAATTGACCCTGTCCGACGCGAGCGGCTCACCAGCTTCTTCGAGGGCATCCCGGGCAGCGAGGTCCAGGTCGGGGCACCCGGCGATTGGCCGGATCTTTGTGCCGACGTCGTGGTGGACACCGTGGGCAACCTCTTCACACAGGCATGCGGCCTGGTCGGCGACCAGGGCCGCGTGGTGATCATGGGTTTCGATGAGCGAGCCCGGTCGACGATCAAGCCGCTGGAGATACTACAGCGCGGGCTCAAGATCATAGGGGCAGGAGATTTCAACAGCTTGATCTTCTCCGATGCCCTTCACCTAGCGCGACGCTTGCCGCTTGAAGGACTCCTCACCCACCGATTCGCTCTCGACGACTTCGACAAAGCCCTCGAGGCGATCGGCGTGACTCCCGAGCCGGGCGCCAGCTATGCGGGGCTGAAGATCGTCATTGAAGGACGGACCGCATCGTGAGGGGCGGCGCGCCGACGAGCCGGTATCCCTTCGGAAGCCCCCGCCCCGTGCTGTATGGAGAATACCCCTATTACCGAGCCCTGCCGCGCCGCTGGTCCGGCAATCTCCGAGCGCTCGCCGAATCCGGGATCGATGTCGTCACCTGCTACGTTCCCTGGCGCTTTCATGAGATCGCGCCGAGAGAATACGACTTCACCGGCGCGACGAACCCCCAGCGCGACATCGTCGGGCTGCTGCGACTGGTGCAGGAAGCGGGACTGCGCGCTGTCGTGAAGCCAGGCCCCTTCATCCACGGAGAGGTACAGCTTGGCGGTCTTCCGGACCGGGTCAGTCCCAGCCTGAGCCGACAAGACGCTGGTGTCCTCGATGTCCGCGGCGCGCCGGCCACCTCGCAGGGCATGATTCTGCCGACCCTCTACGACCCGGAGTACCGCGCCGAGGTTCGCGACTGGCTCTCAGCCGTGGACTGGTACGTGCTGGCGCCCGCACTGGCTCCGCGAGGACCTGTCGTGGGGGTCCAGCTCGGCAACGAAGGCATCTACAGCGATGCCAACCAGCCTGCCACCGCCCACGACTTTTCACCCTGGGCGATCCACGCTTTCACCGATCACCTGCGCACTGCGGACAAGGATCTTGCCGACGTGGCGGCGAACCGGCAGCCCGACACATGGCCGCCAGAACTTCGGGCAGCCTGGGCCGGATGGAGCGGGCACGTACTGTGTGACCATTACCGCAGCCTGGCGGCTGACCTGTCACCGGCAGTGCGCGGCATCGCGATGGTGAACATACCGCTGCCTCTGCTCGACGGGCCGCCTGGAGCCGCCCAGACGTGGCTGCTACGAACCGCGCGGCTCGCTAACACCGGCATGACCGAGTGCTACACCAACTGGGTTGGCAACGCCGCGCGCTCATCTGATGCCTTCGCCGCCCACTGGTTTGGCGCACGCACGCGCCGGACCTCCAATGTGGAGGATAACTGGGGGTTTACCTGGACCGATCCGACGTACGCCAGACCGCAGACGCCCTTGTTCCATGCTCTGCTCGCTCTCGCGCTCGGATCGGAGAGCTGCAGCGTGTATACCGCCTGCGTCACCGGGGACTGGGGGACGGAGATCGATCTAGACCCCGACGGCCTCCGATCTGAGGGACGGGAGCCGCTGGACTACGCACCACCGTACTGCCCTGGCGCCCCTGTGCGCGAGGACGGCACCGCGAACGCGAACATGGCGGCGCTGCTCACTCTGCGTGATCTGCTCCATGAATACGGGCCGGCCCTGGCTCGGGGGGCTTACGCGGCCGACGCGCTGGTGTTCGCATCCGCCGCCATGGCCACGGCCACGGCATGGCCGGACGAGGTAGACGATGACGTCGAGACGGGCGTGCTGGCCAGAACGGTCCGGCTGGCCGCCGAGCTGATGAACCGGCACCAGTTCCGCATCGATGTGATAACCGAGAGCACCGCGCCCGATGCCGACGCGGATCCGAACATTCCCTGGTTGGTGCCCCTCGCGACCGCTCAACGGGACGACGGCCTCCTCGCATTGCTCCAGGCCCGTCGCCGGGTCGGCGGGGCAGTACTACTGCTGTCCGCGAAGCCCCTGGCCGGCGCGTGGGCCGAGTGGGCAGGCCCCGCTCCGGTGGCTCCGGAGGCGGATGCCGTCCTGCCGCTGCTGCCATCACCGCGGTACGCACATCCGCGCAGTGACCCGGGGACGGTGCTGATCCACGAGGACGCCCAGGGCAGGCCGACGGCTTTGTTCGCCTTCAACCCCGGTGCGGTTCCGGCGGCCGTGCGCCGGTCACTAGCAGGCATCGAGGCCACCGTGGACCTTGCTCCTGGTGGGTGCGCCTGTCTCATCGCCGACCGTAGCGGATTCCCGGTCGTCCTGATTGTTCCCGGCCCTGAGACGACGTGGACGACTGGCAGCAACGACGTACCCACACACGCAAAAGGAGAGATCAGTGCCTGCGACGAAATCCGCTGAGCCCCGAGTAGCGATGCCGGACGCGAGCTTGCTCCGCGGCTCCGCGCTCACGTTCGACCAGACTGTGCCCCGTGCCCTCGTCGATCGCGGCGACACCACAACGGTCCTGGTGACCAGCTGGACACGTGGGGACGGCGACGATCTCTGCGCGGGGGCCTGCTGGCCGCGACTGGGAGGCTACTACTCCCTGCTGGATCATGACACGCACGATCCGCTGCTCGTGCTGGAGACCTTCCGTCAGGTGGGCTTGCTGGCCGCACATATCTTGGGAGAAATCCCCGAGGCCACCATGCAAGTGATGCGGTTCGTCCAATTCACCGCAATCCCGTCCGCCCTGCGCATCACGGCTGAACCCACTGAAGTAGCGGTGGCGACCACAAGCGAGCGTTTGCATCAGCCTGGGAGCTCGATCGGGCAAGGCGACATGGCCGGGGCGCTTTACCGCGGGGAGCAGGTGGTCGGCTATGCCCGCGGGCGAGTCCTGGTACCGCTGAACGGTCTCTACCCGCGAGTACGAGGTCGCGACCCGCGTGACATCGACTTGTCGTCCCCCAAGCCGCTCCCGCCGAGCATCGCCCCCCGGGATGCTGGGCGCGACCAAGAGCGGGATGTAGTCATCTCGCCGGGCGATGGCGCGGGCACATACCGGCTACGGGTCGATCCCGAGCATCCGAACTTCTTCGACAACCCCACCGACCATACCCCTGGGATGCTGCTCATCGAAGCGATGCGGCAGGCTGTCGTCGCCCATTCCGCGGACCCGTATCTGATCCCGGTGTCCATGTCCGCCTGGCTCCACCGCTTTGTCGAGCTGGACCATCCCGCCGAAGTCACCGTCCGCCGAGACGATACCGGATTCGTCACTGAGATCAGCCAGTCTGGGAAGCGGACCACGCAGGCCAGATGGCAGGTAGCCAGCTTGGCGGGCGAAAACGCCGGAGACCACACTGATGCGTGACGTCATCGAACTGAGCGCGGTCCAGGCCGTGCAGGCACTCAGAACACGGCAGATCAGCCCTCTTGAGCTGCTTGACGCGGTAGAGGAGCGCCTTGCCGAGGTGGAGCCGACGGTCAACGCCATGCCTATCCGCTGCATGGACAGAGCACGACAGCAGGCGCGGAAACTGATGTCCCACCAGGCCCGTTCAGGGTTGTCCGGCGACTCGGCATTGCTAGCTGGGCTGCCGGTGTCGGTCAAGGACATCGTCGATGTCGAGGGCGCGCCCACCACGTACGGATCGGCGGCTGCGCGGGACAACATTGCTGCGGCCTCGGATCCTCTTGTCGAACGCATCGAACGGTCAGGCGGCATCGTGGTGGGTAAAACCAACGTGCCAGAATTCTGCGCCGGAACCGACACGGTCAATAAAGCATTCGGGAGAACCGTCAACCCCTGGGATACGACGGTCACCTGCGGAGCCTCCAGCGGCGGCGCGGCGGTGTCGGTAGCAACTGGCGAGGTATGGTGCGCGCACGGCGAGGACACCGCTGGCTCCATACGCATTCCCGCATCGTTCGCGTCAATCGTCGGTATGCGCCCATCACCAGGCATGGTGACAGCGGGACGGGTGCCAGGCCTGTCCTCCACCTTGGAGGTCCATGGCCCGCTGGCCAGGAATGTGGCCGATGCGGCTCTGTTCTTCAGCGCGATGGCCGGATCGCGTGCCCAGCGGCAGGCCGCCGCGACAGTAGCGGCTGAGCCTTTGCTACCGCGACGCGTCGCGTTCACGATCGGCTACCAGGGCGCGCTTCCGGTCGATCCCGAGATCGGGAAGATCGTGACAGACGCCATCCACCGAATAGGTCGGTCAGGCTGCGACGTCGAAGAACACGCCCCGCCGCTAGGCGGGGTGCACGAGGCCTGCCTGACGTTGCTCTCGTACCGATCCGCCCAGCGTTACGGCGACCTAGTTGACCAGATGGGAGGCGGCGCGGGTGCGCTCATACGCCTTGAGATCGAGGCCGGGAAAACCATTTCCGCGGACGCCCTGATGGCGGCGGAGCGGGAGCGGGCGCTCTTCAGCCGATCCCTGGACGCGGTCTTCGACAGGTACGACGCATTCATTACCCCCACCTTTGGATGCTCCCCATGGACCCAGCCGACTGTTCAGGAAATGCTGCCAGATGAGCGGCAGCTGCTACAGATCATGGCCGTCTGGCCGCTGACCACAGCGGTAACCATGGCCGGCTGTCCCGCCGTTTCGCTGCCCTGCGGACGGACCTCTCGTGGCCTCCCCGTCGGCTTGCAGCTGATCGGCCGGGCCGCGAGCGACACCGACCTGCTACGGATGGCTCAGGCGCTAGAAGAAGCCTGCGGTGTCCCAGCCCTGCCAGTCACCCCAAGCGCACTCATCCGGCAGGAGGTTATCTCGTGATTGGCTACCCATGCGCCCGCGGCGGCAATCCGCTCGATCCGCCGCCGGAGTACGCGCGCTGGCGAGATGACGAGAAACCGCTCCGCAGGGTGCGGCTGCCGAACGGGCGTACCCCCTGGCTGGTGACCCGCTGTGAGGACGCCCGGGCCGTGCTCCAGAATCCGCTCTTCAGCTCCGACTCGACGCATCCGGGGTACCCGGCCTTTGGCGCCGCGGTTGAGCTCCCTCCGCTCAATACGACCTTCATCGGCCTAGACGACCCCGAACACGCGCGGCTTCGACGGATGTTCATCCCCGACTTCACCGCGAAGCGAGTGGAGAAACTGAGGCCGGAGATCCAGCGGATCGTCGATGAGCGCATTGACCGGATGACCAGCCATGCGATGCCCGCGGACCTGGTCGCCGACTTCGCCCTTCCGGTCTCTTCACAGGTCATCTGCCTCCTGCTCGGCGTTCCCTACAGCGAGCACGCGGTTTTCGAACGCAACACGCATATCGTGACCACCGCAGCGGCGTCGTATGAGGCGAAGATCCACGCCGGAGCCGAGATCCTCGGCCTGCTTGAGAAGCTGGTCGCGGCCAGGGAGAGCGAGCCGCTTGACGACCTCACGAGCCGACTGGTAGCCGATTACGTGGCGACCGGGCAGTTGACCCAGCAAGCGGCCGTCCTCAACCTGGGCCTGTTGCTCGGCGCCGGGCACGACACGTCGGCCAACATGATTGCCCTCAGTGCGCTCGTGCTCCTGCGCGACCGCGACCACGCCGACCGCCTTCGAGCGGATCCCGCTCTCATGGACACGGCGGTGGAGGAGCTGCTGCGCTATCTCACGATCGTTCAGCTCGGGCTCGCCAGGGTCGCGCTCGCCGACGCTGAGATCAGCGACCAGGTCATCCGCGCTGGCGAGGGAGTCGTGGTCAGCCTGCAGGCCGCCAACCGGGACAGCCGGTGCTTCACCGATCCCGATGTCCTGGACCTTGCCCGGCCAGATGCCCGCAGGCACGTCGCATTCGGCTTCGGGGGCCATCAGTGCCTGGGCCAGACCCTGGCGCGGGCAGAACTCCAGATCTCCGTCTCCACCCTGATACGCAGACTTCCCGCACTGCGGCTGGCCGTTCCTTACGAGGACATTCGCTTCAAGGACGGCATGGACTTCTACGGACCGAATGAGCTTCCCGTCCGCTGGTGAAAGAAAGGTACAACCACAATGACTGCCGTAGAACGCGTGCTTGAGCAGAATGAGCACAACAAGGAGCTGGTGCGTCGTTGCTACGACGAGTTCTTCGCAAAGAGAAATCTCGACACGGTCAAGGACCTTCTGCGAGAGGATTTCATACAGCACAGCCCTAACAGCCCGTCCGGAAAAGCAGCCTACCTAGACCACTTGAGGAACGCTGCCTTCGTCGGCGCGAAAGTGCGCATACAACGGATAATCGCCGACGGCGAATACGTCGCGGTGCATCACCATATGACACTACCCGGTGATGATGGGCCGGGCCTCGCTGTTGTCGATATCTGGCGGATAGCCGATGGCCAGATCGCCGAGCACTGGGACGTGGAACAGCCAATTCCCGATGTGTCGAACGTCCCTAATGGGATGTTGTAGCGCGATCATGTGATTCTCTTTGCAAGAAGGAGTTCGTCATGAGGCAGGAGCCAAGATCACCCCAAACTCCGGGTGTGGTCGTCACCGGGATGGGAATGACGACACCTCTGGGCGGGAATGTGGTGTCAAGCTGGGAGGCGCTGCTTAACGGCGAATCGCATACGAGTGTCATCAACGACGACTGGGCCGCTGGACTGCCCATCAAGATTGCCGCACGGCTTCGCGAGGAGCCAGATGCTGTCCTCCCCCCGGTCCAGATTCGCCGGTTGGACCGAAGCCAGCAAATCGTGATCGTCGCCGCACGTGAGGCATGGACCGCAGCCCAAACACCGGACGTCGACCCTGAGCGTTTCGCCGTGGTCATCGGTACCGGGGTCGGCGGCGCGCAGACCTTCGCGTCGCAGGACGAGGTGATACGAAGCCGAGGTCCGCTGCACGTCTCCCCCTTCGCGATCCCCATGCTCATGCCGAACGGCGCCGCCGCTGCCGTGGGCCTCTGTTTCGGTGCCCGCGGCGGGGTACATACCCCCATCAGCGCCTGTGCTTCGGGGGCGGAGGCCATCGCCGTGGGCCTCGCGCTTGTCCGTTCAGGGCGCGCCGATGTCGTCCTAGCCGGTGGCACCGAAGCCTGCGTCGGGCCGCTTGCCATGGCCGGCTTCGCGCGGATGGGAGCCCTGTCGAAACGAATAGACGACCCTGAAGGCGCGTCCCGCCCCTTCGCGGCCGACCGTGACGGCTTTGTCCTCGGGGAAGGCGCCGGGGTCGTCGTCCTGGAACGCGAAGAACACGCCCAGGCACGTGGCGCCCGCATATACGGGCGGCTGGCGGGCGCCGGAATCACTTCCAACGGGCGGGACATGACGTCTCCTGACCGGCAAGGGCAGGCGAGGGCAATATCTGATGCGTTGATTGATGCACGCCTGTCGGCATCTGACATCACCCATGTAAATGCGCACGCTACCGGAACTCCTATTGGGGACTGCGCTGAGGCGGACGCGATACTCGATGCTATCGGTGAACACCCGTTGGTCACGGCAAACAAGGCGAGCACTGGCCATCTCATCGGCGGGACGGGAGCTGTCGAGGCGATAATCACAATGATGACAATCCGCGAAGGCTTGATCCCGCCGACGAGGAACCTCGATGTCCAGGACCCCAACGTCAGAGTGAACATCGTTACCAAATCTCCCTACCAGACAGATATTACCGCGGCAGTTTCTAATTCATTCGGTTTCGGAGGGCACAACGTCGCCCTTGTCTTCATTCGGGACAGCTAGCCCTGATCTGGCCCTGTGGGGGGTCACGGGATCGGCAAGTTGGTGTTATGTGGCCGGGTGTCTCAACGTATGCATGAGTGCCCGATTTGACTTCGGGGTGAGGGCAGGCTAACTGGGTATTTGCGCTGGCCGTGATTCGCGGGAACGGCCTCCCGCCCGGTTTGATCACAGGTGTCTAAGCCAGATCAGACCGGAACGAAAGGCCGCCGATGAAAGTCTCGCATGCGCCCGCTACCGCCGTGACCGGCACCGATGAAACCGCTGGCCAGGCAGGCGGTGAGGTTCCGGGCATGCTGGAGGTGCTGGCCCTGGTCCCGGACACGCGGAAGAAGCGGGGCCGCCGGTTCGCGCTGGCGTTCATCCTCGCGGTCGCGGTGGCGTGCGTGCTGGCCTAGGCCAAGAGCTTCCGGGAGATCGGCGACCATGCCGCTGACCTGCCGCAGGAGGTCCTGGCCCGGCTCGGCGGGGCAGCGGCCCGGTGGGTACTGCCGCAGCACCTGACCTCGGCCGCCGCGACCGCAGGCCGATGGGAGGCCGCGCTCGCCAGCTGGCGGTCGGCTGTCCGCCCGCGGCTTCCCGACATCGTGGTAACCGATGACGACGACCGGCAGCTGCCGCTAGACTTGGGGCGGGCCGACGATCGTGAGCTGCTGCGCCGCTACGCCCGGCGGGGCCTGGCCGCCGTCACCGCTCCGCCCGGCGGGGAGCAGGCCATCTCGCACCGGCTGCTGCTGGACCTGGATGCCGGAGGCCTCGCCGCGCTCGCCCGGCTCACCGGGCCTGAGGCCGCCGCCCTGACCCTGATGCCCTGGGCTGACCGCTACCCGCCGATCGCCAGGTCGGTCCGCGCCGGCGGACAGCGTCCGCAGGCCGACGACTGGCTGTTCGCCCCCGGGACGCGCTACTGCCCGCGCTGCCTGGCCGGCGACGGCAGCACCGTCCAAGACGAGCTCGGCGGATGCCGGAAACTCGCCTGGCAGCTTCCGGTCACCTTCGCCTGCCCCGACCACGGGATCCCGCTTCAGCACGGCTGCCCGCAGGACCATCCGGCAGCTCACGACCTCACGCTGCTGATCAGCCAGGTCAGCGACAGCAGCCTGCACCCGGCCCAGTGCCGCCAGCCCCGGCCCGGCACGGCCAGCCGGGGACGCAAGAGACAGTCCTGCGGACAGCGGCTCGACCAGCTCCACGGTCCGGAGCCCGCGAGGATCACGCCCGGAGCACTCACGCTCCAGCGGCGCATGCTCGCCATGCTCGAGCCCGGCTACCCTGCCGAGAACGCCGCTACCTACTTCACCGACCTGCGCGTCGTCACGGCGATGCTCTGCATCACCTGGCCCGCCTCCAGTGACCTCGCTGAACCCGCCGCACAGGCACTGATCAGCCAGCATGCCGACGAACTCAGCGCAGGAACCCGGCAAGTCCTCGACCGGCCCCCGGAACATCCCCTGACCGCGGCCGCCCTGCTGACCGCAGCCAGTGCAGTAATCGACGACCCCGAACGACAGGCAGCCCTGGCCCGGAGCCTGCGCGGCTCACAGGACGGCCGGCCAGCAGCACACCCTGGGCCCGCGTCTTCGACCGCCACAGCCGCTCCTGCTCACAACAGCTCCGGGATGCCTTCGAGCCCAGCGCCCGCGCCTTCCGCCGGACCGGCGGACCCCACAGCGCCCCAGCCCGGACCAGCGGCTACGGGCCCGAGCACATCCCCGCGCTCCTGGAGACGCACTGGCATGACGAGCATCTCGCCCGCCTCGGCTACCGGGCACCCGTGAGCATGCGCCGGGCAGGTTCCGTCCTGCTCGTGCAGTGGGCAGCCGACGGGTCCATGGAAGACTCCGCCGAATACCTCGGCATCCGCCTCCGAAAAGCCCAGCACTCATTCGCACCCGACCTAGCCCAGTGGCTCAACGAGCACGGCGCCGAAGACTTCACCGCAGCCCTGCGCAGCCTCGCCGCCCAGCTGGACGCTGCCCCCAGGCTGACCAGCTACCAGCGTCGGCGGCAGGCCATGCAGGAATGGTGCCTTGACCAGGACACATGGCAAGAGATCACGAGCCGCCTGCCGCCAGTCCCGGGACCATTCCAGCCGGTCATAGACGACCGCAAACGGCAGGAAGCCTCCGCCTTCACCTGGGCTCACGTCACTCAGGGCGAGCCCCGATTCGCTCCCCGCCCAATCGAGGCCAGCCAGCCCGAGCCGGTCCGCAAGGACGGGGAGGTAATCGGCTGCATACGGGGGTCTGATGGCTGAGGTCGTTGGGCAGTGCGGGCTGGCGTCGGACAGGTGCGGGTGGGAGGAACTGCTCGCGCCTGGCTTCGATGACCTGGAGGAGGCCGGGGCGACGCTGCTGCTCGGGCGGGGCTGGACCCGGGAGTGGACGGCGCACTGGAAGTACGAGGACGGGCCGGCGGCATGCCCGGTCCGCGATCTGGCCGCGATGCCGCTGCAGGGCGCACGGCCGGTGCGGCGGTTCTCGTGGAGTACCTCGCAGCGGCACCGGCCCGGGCTGCAGATCCGCCGTGCGGAACGGCGACCGTCCCGCCGACACCACCACGAACGGATCCCCGAGCACCACGTCCGTCCACTCCGCCGGCAGGCACGCCAGCTCACCAGCGTCATCGAAGAAGTAGACCCGATCGGACCGCCAGCTCTTACGACGGTTCACGAACTCAAACGACCGGCCCGACAGCGGATGGAACCGGTGCGTCACCCGCACCCG
>Ga0066797_1000009_pt1 | contig 67301 bp, 66 predicted proteins | sample PersoiDNA2013193_FD_76335 | JGI IMG/M metagenome (GOLD analysis project Ga0066797, IMG submission 76335) | Permafrost soil microbial communities from the Arctic, to analyse light accelerated degradation of dissolved organic matter (DOM) -... | ecosystem: Environmental > Terrestrial > Soil >... | reverse complement strand
GGCGGCGGCGCGCATGCGGGCGGGCGGCCAGGACCCAGCTTCACCCCGCGCGATGGGCACGTGCCGCCGCCTGACAGACACCGCGCGGCCCCGCCGCTGACTGCGTTTCTCCCGCCGGTGCCCGCGGGATATCCGCAGCAGCCGTTCCCGCAGGCGTATGACTACGCCGAGGACCCGTCTCGGCCGGCGCCGCGCTTCACCCCGGTCGACCGGCAGGCTCAGCAGGACCGCGGAGACAACCGCACCAGGATCCTCGAGCCGGACGAGCGCGGGCTCCCGTCAACGGGCCCGCAGCGCATCCCCGGCAGCGCGGCACCGAACCTGGCGCGGTCGAGCAAGGCGATGGCGATCGGCACGATCGCCTCCAGGGGGACCGGGTTCCTCCGCACGTTCGTGTTGTTGTTCGTGCTCGGCACCGGGACCCTCGCAGACGCGTACAACAACTCCAACACGCTGCCGAACACCGTGTACTACCTCATGCTCGGCGGCATCTTCACCTCGGTCGTGGTCCCGCTGCTCGTGCGGGCGGCCAAGGAGGACCCCGACAGGGGCGACGCCTACGCGGAGCGGATCTTCACCCTCGGCGTGGTCTCGCTGCTGATCGTGACCGTGGTTGCCACGATGCTCGCCGGGCCGCTCGTCGGCCTGTACGCAGGGAACCTCAGTGCCCCAGGCGAACAGCACGTCATGGTGATCTTCGCCTACTACTTCATACCGCAGATCTTCTTCTACGGTATGGACTCGCTGCTCGGCGCGATCCTGAACACGCGCGGCCGGTTCGGTGCCAACATGTGGACGCCGGTGATCAACAACGTCGTGGTGATCGCTGTCGGCGGACTCTTCTTCTTCATCGAGGGGAAGGGCCGCACGACGGAAGACATCTCGACGAGCGGCATCTACCTGCTCGCCATCGGCACCACGCTCGGCATCGTGATCCAGTCGATCTGCCTATTTCCCGTGCTGCGCCGCTCCGGGTTCAGCATGCGGCTCCGCTGGGACCTGCGGCGCTACGAGATCGGCGAGATCGGCCGGATGTCCGGGTGGATGTTCGGCTACGTCGCCACCCAGTGGCTCGGCAACCTGGTCGTGCAGCGGGTGGCGAACGCCGCGGCGAACTCGGCCGCGCTGGCCGCGGCCAAGGCCCACCACGTGAGCCTCTTGGTCGCCGAGGCGCGTCATCTCGTTCCCGGTGTTGGGTATTCGGTCTACTCCAACGCCTGGCAGCTCTTCCAGCTTCCTTACGCGATCGTGGGGATCTCGGTGATCAGCGCGCTGCTGCCACGGATGAGCGGGCACGCAAGCGACCGGCGGTACTCGCTTGTCCGCGACGACTTCTCCAAGGGCGTGCGGGTCGCGTCGGTCATCGTGGTGCCGTCCGCGGTGTTCCTCGCCGTGCTCGGCGCGCCGCTGTGCGAGTTCCTGTTCGCCCACGGGTCCGTCTCTGTCAGGCAAGCGCAGTACATCGGCGAGGTCTTCGGCGTGTTCTCGCTCGGTCTCGTGCCGTTCATGCTCACCCAGCTCCAGCTCCGCGTCTTCTACTCGTTTCAGGAGAACAGGACCCCGGCCGTCATCGGCATGGTGATGCTCATCGTCGGCGTGGTCGGCGACCTGGTGGCGCTAGAAGCGCTGCCCGATACCCAGACGGTGATCGGGCTCGCGTTCGCCTACGACCTGGTGACGCTGACCGGCGCGGTGATCTCCTGGCCGATGCTGCTTCGCCGGGTGGGCAGCCTGGACGGCTGGCGGATCACCAGGTCGCTGGTCAGGATGGTCCTGGCGACGCTGCCCGGTCTCGTGTTCGCCTTCGTCGTCATGGCGATGGTGGGGTCTTTCCTGCACCAGGGGCCGCTGTACGGCCTGGTGGCCACGGTGCTAGGGGGCGGCGGCGCGCTGCTGCTCTACGCCTTCTGTTCCCGGCTGCTCGGCATCGAGGAATTCCGCACCCTGATGAAGACCGTCGCAGGCCGGTTCGGGTAGGCAGGTTACAACTTTGGATCGCGCGGTTACGCTGGGAGCCGGCGGGGAGGACGGATGGTGACGTTTTGCGGAACATGTCGAAAGCCTTGTGCCGGACGCCCGTCCCCAGCCGGTGGCAGAGACTAACATTGGGGTGGGCTCACGGTGTTGTTTCGTGATGACATTTCGCTGGGGAGCCGCGCAGTGAACGTGCACATCAGGGGTTGGAAGGAGACCGAGAGCTCGCCCCGCTCTTGGCGCTGACGTATGAGCACCTACACCTCTGAACCAGGCACCAGAATCGCCGGTCGTTATCGGCTGGTGGACCAGGTAACCGCGGGAAATGGCTGGACCAGGTGGAAGGCCATGGACGAGACCCTCGCGCGTCCCGTCTCCGTGCTGACGTTCGCGCAGGGCTTCCCCCGGGTCACCCAGGTAGTGACCGCCGCCCGGGCGGCGAGCAGGCTCACTGATCCGCGGATGGCACAGGTCTTCGATGTCGAAGACGGCGGCGGCCAGGCCTACATCGTGCTCGAGTGGGTGGGCGGCGAGACACTGACCGAACTGGTCACCGATGGCCCGCTCGACCCCGGCCGGGCGTGCTCCCTGATAACTGACGCGACCCGGGCGCTGGCCGGCGCGCACGCCCTTGGCCAGGCGCACCTGCGGCTGACCCCGGACGCGCTCTGCTGGACGCGAAGCAGCGGCATCAAGATCACCGGACTCGGCATCGACGCCGCACTGGCCGGCGACGGCCTGACCGGCCCCGCGGCGGAAGACCCCGCGGTAGCCGACACCGTGGCCCTCGCGGCGCTGCTCTACGCGGCACTGACCGGTTACTGGCCCGGCGAGCAGCCGACCAGGCTGCCCGCGGCCCCGATGTCCGAGGGCGGCCAGGTCTGCACGCCGCGCCAGGTCTCCGCGGAGGTCTCATCGGCCATCGACTCGGTGGTCACCAGGGCGCTGCTCCAGCGGGCGACCAGGCAGGGGCCCCCGATCTCGACGCCGGCCGCGTTCGTTGAGGCACTCGGTACCGTCGCGCCGCCCGTGCCGCTGCCGGAACCCGCGCCCGCGGCGCCGGCTGGCTACGTCGACCGCGGCGGGTACGGCGGCTACCCGTCCAACCCGAACGACCCGGATACGTGGGGAGTTGGCGACCACGGCCCGCGCGGCACCGCGCCTTACCCGCAGCGGAACCCGCCGCCCGCCCAGTTCGCGTCGAACGGGTACCAGGGATCGCAGTACGCGCCCGCCCCCTATCAGGGGACCGAGCGAGGCGGCATGAGCCGCGTCATGATCGTTGTTGTCATCGTGCTCGCGCTTGCCGTGATCGGTGCGGCGGTGTGGGCCGTTGGCCTGCGCAAGTCCCCAAGCCTTTCGGCCGGCGGCAGCGGGCACCCCACGACCTCGCAGTCCCACCCCGCCACCACCACGGGGACCGTGCTCAAGCCGGCAAGCGACACCACCTTCAACATCCTCGGCACCGACAGCGAGGACGCTACCCAGGCACCGAACGCCATCGACAGCGACCCGAGCACGTTCTGGCTCACCGACTACTACTTCCAGCCGAATTTCGGCGGGAAGGCGGGTACCGGGCTGATCATCGACATGGGCAAGTCGGTCCGGCTGAGCCAGGTCCAGGTGGCAGTCGGGACGCTCGGGAATATGACCGCTGAAATCTATCTCGGCGACAACAACACGAAGTCCGAGACGGCGCTAAATAACTTCAAGCTGGTTGGGCACTCCACCACGGGCCAGGGAACGCTGACCTTTACGGTCAGTTCGCAGGCCACGGGCAGGTACGTGCTTATCTGGCTCACCGGCACCCTTCCTCCTAATCCGGACAAGTCAGGCACGTACCAGGGCCGGATCTACAACGTCGTGGTGCGCGGGACCGCGGCCTCCGCGGCCGGCTAGCGGCGGGCCGGGAGCGGCTGCCGTGGCCTTGGACGGTGGTACAGGCACATCCGGGTCCGGGTCCGGCCAGTCTGCTCGCGTGAACGCGGACGGACCGGCGGACGCCGAGTTGCTCCGGATGCATGTGGCCGGTGACCAGGACGCCTTCGGCGCACTGTTCCTCAGGCATAAGGACCGGCTCTGGGCGGTCGCGCTGCGCATCGTCTGCGACCCCGATGACGCGGCGGATGCACTTCAGGACGCCATGATCTCGGCCTTCCGGCGGGCCGCCGACTTCCGCGGTGATTCCGCGGTCACTACCTGGCTGCACCGGATCGTCGTCAACGCCTCGCTCGACGCGCTGCGCCGCAGGCCATCCAGGTCCGTCGCGTGGTCTGGCGACCCGGACGAGCTGCCCATTCCCGAGCCGAGGCGCGGCCCTAGCGGCCAGGAGGCGGCCGAGACCCGGCTTGATGTTGACGCGGCCCTGAGCGTCCTGCCGCCGCCGCAGCGCGCCGCGCTCGTCCTCGTGGACATGCTCGGGTACTCGGTCGCCGAGGCCGCCGTGATCCTCGGCTGCTCCGAGGGCACCGTCAAGAGCCGGTGCGCACGCGGCCGGACCCGGCTGCTGCCTTACCTCTCCCATTTGCGAACGAAGTATCCGCCCAAGGGGAACCAGCCGGTCGCGGACGGCGTCTCATCTGAGCAGGGAGGAGGCGTATGAGCGAGCATTGGCCACCGGAATGGGGAGACCCGGATGGCGAGGACCCAGCTTCCGGGCAGTCGGCTGCTGCGGAGCAACTGGCCGAGGTGAGCTCGGCTCTGTCGTCGATGCCGCTGCCTGCGCTGCCCGACGCCTTCGCGGCGCGGATCGGAGCGGCGATCGCCGCAGAGGCGGCCGCGCGCACGGAGCACCCCTCAGCGAGCGGCGCATCCGCCACGGTTCGTTCCATATCGCCTGAATCTTCTGCTGGGTCTTTCCCTGGCGGCGCGCGGCGCACCGTCAGGCGGCCGCGGAGGTCCCGCTCATCGGGACCCGCCGGTACACGGCCGCCAGGCCGCTGGCGCGACAGGCTCCTCTCGACCCCGGTCATGGGTCCGCTGCTGATCGTCGTCGTGATCGCTGGGTTCGGGGTCCTGTTTTCCCGTATCGGCGGTGTGTCCGATTCATCATCTTCATCATCTTCATCATCGGCCCTGTCGGCGCCGAGCAGCTCGACGGGTCAAGCGGCGTCCGGCGCATCCGTGCCCTACATGGGGTCGGCGGCTGGTAAAGGGCCGATGGCGGCCGCCAGCTCGAACTCCGGTTACCAGGTCAAGGAAAGCGGCACCAGGTACGAGCCCGCGACGTTCACCAGGCAGGTGCGCGCCGCACTGGCCGCGACCCGCAGCGCTTCGCCGACCGCGCAGCCGACCGCATCGCAAGGAGCCAGCGTTCCCGGTGCTTCTTCGCCCTCGTCAGGCATGCATGTCTCCGTCCCGTCTACGGCGCTGGCGGGCTGCGTGGCCCGGCTTACGGGCAACAGAACGCCGAGCCTCGTCGACCGGGCCAGCTACGCGGGCAGGCCGGCCTACATCATCGCGGTGCCGAGCAGGGCATGGGTCGTGGGGCTGGGCTGCACGGCGGCGAACACCGAGCAGATCACCACTGTCCCTCTCGCGGGCTAATCAGGGAATCTCCGCGCCCTAGGATCGGTTGAGCGGAGTGCAATCGGCAAGAAGGGCGCGCAGTGACCGACGTACGTGACGTCATTATCATCGGCTCTGGTCCGGCGGGTTATACGGCCGCCATCTACGCGGCCAGGGCCAAGCTTGTCCCCCTCCTCTTTGAGGGGTCGGTGACCGCCGGCGGTGCGCTGATGCAGACCACCGACGTGGAGAACTTCCCCGGTTTCCCCGACGGGGTGATGGGTCCCGACCTGATGGACCACCTGCGCAAGCAGGCGGAGCGATTCGGCGCCGAGCTGGTATCCGACGACGTCATCGGGGTCGACCTGACCGTCTCTCCTAAGGTCGTGAAGACCGAATCCGAGACGTACCTGGCGAAGGCCGTGATCATCGCGACCGGTTCCAAGTACCGGGAGCTTGGCATCCCTGGCGAGAAGGAACTGTCGGGGCACGGCGTCTCCTGGTGCGCGACCTGTGACGGGTTCTTCTTCCGTGAGCAGGACATCGCGGTCATCGGCGGCGGCGACTCGGCGCTTGAGGAGGCTCTTTTCCTCACTCGGTTCGGCAAGTCGGTGACGCTGGTGGTCAGGCGGAACGAACTGCGTGCCTCCAAGATCATGGCGGAGCGGGCATTGGCGAACCCGAAGATCAAGTTCCAGTGGGACAGCGAGCCCGTCGAGATGGTCGGCGAGGGCAAGCTGTGCGGCCTGAAGGTCAGGAACACCCACAGCGGCGAGGAGCAGGTGATCCCGGTCGGCGGCGTGTTCATCGCCATCGGCCACCTGCCGCGCAGCGAACTGTTCGCCGGCCAGCTCGCCACCAACGCCGAGGGGTACCTGGAGGTCGAGGGCCGGTCCACCGGGACCGCCATTGAGGGCGTCTTCGCCTGCGGCGACGTGGTGGACCACGTGTACCGGCAGGCCATCACCGCGGCGGGCAGCGGATGCTCCGCGGCGATCGACGCCGAGCGCTGGCTCGCTGAGCACGCGTCCTGAGCTGCTTAGCAACGCAGAGTTCAACACGGAAGGTGTGATCACAATGGGTGCGACAAGGGCCGTCACCGACGAGAGCTTCGAGGCTGAGGTTCTCCAGAACAGCAAGCCGGTCATCGTGGACTACTGGGCCGAATGGTGCGGTCCGTGCAAGATGATCGCCCCGGTTCTCGAGGAGATCGCCAGCGAGTACGGCGAGAAGATCGACGTTGTCAAGCTGAACGTCGACCAGAACCCGGTCGTCGCGCAGCGGTACCAGATCATGGCTATCCCGACCTTGAACGTGTTTCAGAACGGCGAGGTCGTCAAGCAGATCAAGGGCGCTAAGCCGAAGTCTGCTTTGTTGAAGGATCTAGCCGAGTTCATCTAACTCCGGCTTCGCGGGCGCGGAGCTTGCAGGGGTCCGGCGCGTCATCGTCGACGCGGCGGCCCCCTGCTGCGCTCCGCGCCTTGTGTCAGTCGCGGGACAGTTTTCTCGAACTCCTGTACTGTCGTCGGCACGTGGTACGGGCCCGATCCGACGGTTGGGTTCTGGATTCGGCGGATGGCGCAGGAGACGGTTGTGCATCGGATCGACGCCGAGCTAGGTGTCGGGGTGCCGATTGCGCCGGTCCCCGATGACCTGGCGATCGATGGGGTCGACGAGTTGCTCAAGGTATTCGTCGCCTTCGCTGTCAGCGAGTGGCCAGAGGACTTCACCGACGAGTGGCCCAAGGATGCCACCGGGGCACCTGCCTCTCCCGCCAACCGGACCTACGAAATCCGTACCTACGGGGCGTCCTGGCTCGTCAAGACGTCCCCCGGACACTTCGACGTGACCGGTGGCGCAGGTGTGAAGGTGGTGGACGGGGGCACCCCGGATGTGGTCGTCCAGGGTGCCCCCGCCGCACTGCTGCGCTGGGTGTGGAACCGCGAGATGCCAGGCGCGCAGACCGAGGTGACCATTGACGGCGACCTGGACGCGCTCCCGGATTTCCGGCAGTACGTGGTTATCGCGACTCAGTAAAGGCGGGGCGCAGCACCCTTTCCGGCATGGACGGGGTCATCGATCCGAGCAGCCTCTCAAGCGCGACCTCCACATCCTCGCGCCACGTGAGGGCGGACCTCAGTTCCATCCGCAGCCGCGGGTTCCTGTGGTGCGGCCGGACGGTCTTGAACCCGACCGCGAGCAGATAGTCAACCGGCAGCACGCAGGCTGGCGCGGTCCACTGCTTGTCGCCGAATGCCTCGATTGCCCGTACGCCGCGCCTTATCAGGTCCTTGGCCATTCCCTGAATGAGCATCCTGCCCAGGCCACCGCCGGAGAATTCGCTTAGCACGCGAGCCGTCATCAACAGCACCGCGTCCGCGCTGACCGGACTAGTCGGAAAGGCAACCGATCGAGGAACGTATTGCGGTGGTGCGAAAAGTACATAAGCCGCCGGTGCGCCATCGACGTAGAGGATTTTCCCGCAGCTCCCCCACTCCAGCAGCACCGAGGAGATCCAGGACTCCTTTTCGAGCGCCGTGTCCGACGCCTCTGCGCGGGCCTTGCTTACCGGATCGAGTTCCCAGAAGACACAGGAACGGCAGCTCGGCGGCAGATCACCGAGATTATCCAGCGTGATATTGACAAGTCGGCGTGACATCCCGTTTGTGTTCCCCGATCAGGTCAGCAATAACTAGCCACTATTTTGGCATGGTACCCCGCCGACGGCTGGGAATGCTGTGACCCATGATCTTTAGATAACTGCTGGAGGACTCAATGACCGGAGCGGCAGCACGGAGGAGTTTTGGCAGCGACAATCACGCGGGGACTCATCCCGCGGTCATGCGCGCCATCGTCGAGGCCAACACCGGGGATGCGATTGCCTACGGAGATGACCCGTGGACGGCGCGCGCCCTCGATGAGCTCCGGCGGCTCTCGGGTACCGAGGGCGACGTGTACCTGGTGCTCAACGGCAGCGGCGCGAACATACTCGGACTCGGGTTGCTGCTCGACAGGCATGAGTCTGTCATCTGCGCCGATTCGGCGCACATCAACACCGATGAGTGCGGAGCCGCTGAGCGGATACTCGGCACCAAGCTGCTGACCGTTCCGGCGCCGGATGGAAAGCTAACTCCCGCGCTGATCGCCAGCCGGCTGTCCGGGCGCGGCGACGAGCATCGCGCCCAGCCGCGTGTCGTGGCCATTACCCAGACCACCGAACTCGGCACGTGTTACTCCCTCGCGGAACTGGGCGCCATCAGGGAGTTCTGCACGGCGAACCGGCTTCGCCTCTACCTGGACGGTGCGCGCCTGGCCAACGCCGCGGCCCATCTCGGCTGCTCGCTCGCGGAACTGGCCTCGCAGGCGGACGTGCTGAGCTTCGGCGGCACCAAGAACGGCGCGATGGGCGCTGAGGCGGTCATCGTCATGCGGCCCGGCGACACGGTCAACGCGCCCTTCCTGCGCAAGCAGCAGATGCAGCTCTCATCCAAGATGCGCTTCCTGGCCGCTCAGTTCAGTGCACTGCTCGCGGATGACCTGTGGCTGCGGAACGCCGCCCATGCGAACGCCATGGCCGCCAGGCTCGCGGCCGGTCTGGCGGACCTGCCAGGGGTTGATGTTGTTCACCCGGTCGAGTCTGATGTGGTATTCGCCCGCCTCGCGCCTGACCAGGTGGCTGAACTGCAACGCGACTGGACCTTCTACGTGTGGGACGAGGCCACGTCCGTCGTTCGCTGGATGACCGCCTTCGATACCAGCGAGAGCGAAGTGGACGCGTTCCTCGCCGACATTTCAGCCGTGACCAGAGCGGCTCGCGTCTAGCGTTCGCCATGTCCCGCGCCGCCCGTTTCACGTGAAACGGGCGGCGTCGGTCTCGGCCGCGGCTCGCGTTTCACGTGAAACCGCGCTTCGCGAAGCCAATAATTCGATCGCCGATTGCCGTACATTGGAGTGACGGTTTAGGACGGGGCGCCGCTCTCCCTGCGTGACCCCGGGGGCCGTCTCGACGGCAATACCGGCACCTACCCAGGAGAAGCAGTGGCGCAGCAACGACGAGGCCTGGGCAAGGGCCTCGGAGCACTCATTCCGGAAGCCCCGCGCCAGGACCCGGGAATCGTCGGCACCTCAGCCGCGAGACTAGGCGGCGTCGCCGTCCTTGGCTACGAACAGGCCCCTGTGCCGGGCACCGCCGGGGACAACGACGCCGACACCGGCCTGCGCCAGGTCGCGGGAGCCTACTTTGAAGAAGTAGCGATCGTCGCGATCATCCCGAACCCGCGCCAGCCCCGGCGCACCTTCGACGAGGATTCTCTCGAGGAACTGGCCGCCTCCATCACCGAGGTCGGCCTCCTGCAACCGGTGGTCGTCAGAAAACTGGCAGACGCGCACTACGAACTCGTCATGGGCGAGCGCCGACTGCGCGCATCCCAGCGAGCGGGACTTGAATACATCCCGGCGATTGTCCGGGAGACGCACGACAACGACATGCTGCGTGACGCGCTGCTGGAAAACCTGCACAGGCAGCAGCTCGACCCGCTCGAAGAGGCAGCGGCCTATCAGCAGCTGCTCGATGACTTCGGCGCCACGCACGAGCAGCTCGCCCAGAAGGTCGGCCGGTCCCGCCCGCACATCAGCAACACGCTCCGGCTGCTCAACCTGCCGCCGGCCGTGCAGAAGCGGGTCGCTGCCGGCGTGATCAGCGCGGGCCACGCACGAGCGCTGCTGTCGCTGGATGACCAGGGGGCCCAGGAGAGGCTCGCGCAGCGCATCGTGGCGGAGGGCCTGTCGGTCCGCTCGGTCGAGGAGATCGTCACCATCCGCGAGGACGAGCCGACCAAGAAGCCTCGCGCCGCCACCCGCGCCAAGCCTTACGCACCGGCCCTTCGCCATGTGTCCGACCGCCTCTCCGATCTCTTCGACACCCGCGTTAAGGTCGAGATGGGCCAGACCAAGGGCAAGATCGTCGTCGAGTTCAGCACCATCGACGACCTGGAGCGAATCGTAAAGGCAATGGCTCCCGAGGCATCCTCGGCCGGGGACTAGTCGTTCGGGGCTTCCAGTTTCCCGGGTTTCACGTGAAACGAAAAACGTCTGGGCCGGCCCCTTGCGGGCCGGCCCAGACGTTTTTGATCAGACGAGCGGTCAGGCGAGATCGAACCGGTCGGCGTCCATCACCTTGGTCCACGCCGCGACGAAGTCCTTGACGAACTTCTCCATGGCGTCATCGGCCGCGTAGACCTCTGCGATGGCCCGCAGCTCGGAGTTCGACCCAAAGACCAGATCGACCCGGCTGCCGGTCCACTTGACCGTGCCATCGGCGGTGCGCCCCTCGAAGGTGGACGCGTCCTCCGACGTCGGCGTCCAGCTGGTGCCGTAGTCGAGCAGGTTGACGAAGAAGTCGTTCGTCAGCGCCCCCGGGGTGTCGGTGAACACGCCGAGCTTGGACCCGTCGTAGTTCGTGTCGAGCACGCGGAGTCCGCCGAGGAGGACAGTCAGCTGCGGCGCCGATAGCGTCAGCAGGTTGGCCTTGTCGACCAGCAGGTACTCGGCCGGTAGCCGAAGGCCCTTGCCGAGGTAGTTGCGGAACCCGTCCGCCTTCGGCTCGAGGTGGGAGAACGAATCCACGTCGGTCTGCTCAAGCGAGGCGTCGGTGCGGCCCGGCGTGAAGGGCACCTCGGCGAACAGGCCCGCACCCGAGGCGGCCTTCTCGACGCCCACACCGCCGGCCAGCACGATCAGGTCGGCGAGTGAGATCTTCTTACCGCCGGTCGCGGTGCTGTTGAACGACTCCTGTATCCCCTCCAGGGTGCGCAGCACGGAGGCGAGCTGGTCGGGGTTGTTGACCTCCCAGCCGCTCTGCGGCTGGAGGCGGACCCGCGCGCCGTTGGCGCCACCGCGCTTGTCGCTGCCGCGGAACGTCGAGGCCGACGCCCACGCGGTGGAGACCAGCTGCGAGACGGTCAGGCCCGAGGCGAGGATCTCGCGCTTGAGCGCCGCGACGTCGTCGCTGTCGACGAGGTCGTGGTCCGCCGCCGGCACCGGGTCCTGCCAGATCAGCTCCTCGGACGGGACCCCCGGGCCGAGGTAGCGGACGATCGGGCCCATGTCGCGGTGTGTCAGCTTGAACCAGGCGCGGGCGAACGCGTCGGCGAACGCCGCGGGGTCCTCGGCGAACCGGCGGGAGATCGGCTCGTAGATCGGGTCGAAGCGCAGCGCGAGGTCGGTGGTGAGCATCCGCGGCTCCCGCTTGCCGTCACCGAATGCCGTGGGCACCAGGTCGTTGCCCGAGGCGCCCTTGGGCCGCCATTGGTTGGCGCCGGCTGGACTCTGGAACAGCTCCCACTCGTAGCCGAACAGGATGTGGAAGAACTCGTTGTCCCACCGGGTCGGGTGATAGGTCCAGGTGACCTCGAGACCGCTGGTGATCGCGTCCTGGCCGACGCCGGTGCCGTAGGTCGACTTCCAGCCGAGGCCCTGCAGCTCGAGCGGTGCGGCCTCGGGGTCGGGGCCGACGCTCTCCCCCGGGCCCGCGCCGTGGGTCTTGCCGAAAGTGTGTCCGCCGGCGATCAGCGCGACGGTCTCCTCGTCGTTCATCGCCATCCGGCCGAACGTCTCGCGGATGTCGCGGGCCGACGCGAGCGGGTCCGGGTTGCCGTTGGGACCCTCAGGGTTGACGTAGATGAGGCCCATCTGGACCGCGCCGAGGGGGTTCTCAAGCTCACGGTCGCCGGTGTAGCGCTCGTCGCCGAGCCAGTCGGTCTCCGGGCCCCAGTAGACGTCGTCTTCCGGCTCCCAGGTGTCCACCCGGCCGCCGCCGAAGCCGAAGGTCTTGAAGCCCATCGTCTCCAGGGCGACGTTCCCCGTGAGGACAAGCAGGTCGGCCCAGGAGAGCTTCTTGCCGTACTTCTTCTTGACCGGCCACAGCAGGCGGCGGGCCTTGTCCAGGCTCACGTTGTCCGGCCAGCTGTGCAGCGGCGCGAAGCGCTGCTGGCCGGCGCCTGCGCCACCGCGGCCGTCGTGGACCCGGTAGGTGCCCGCACTGTGCCAGGCCATCCGGATCATCAGCGGTCCGTAGTTGTCGAAGTCGGCCGGCCACCAGTCCTTGGAGTCGGTCAGGACCGCAGCGATGTCGGCCTTGACCGAGGCGAGGTCGAGCGTGCTGAACTCCGCCGCGTAGTCGAAGTCCTCGCCCATTGGGTCAATCACGGCGGGGTTCTTGGCGAGGATCTTCAGGTTAAGCCGGTTGGGCCACCACTGGCTGTTCGCGTCGCCCTGGGTGGGATGCACCCGGCCGTGCACGACCGGGCAGCCCTCCGCGCTCGCCCCCGCGGTTGCTTCCGCGGCCTCCGGGGTCTCGTCTTCGATGACTAGGGGATCATGGTTCTCAGCCATGGGAATCCTTCCGGGATAGTCGGATCACGAACGCTCGGAAACGCGAGCGGCGGAACATTCGGGGCACAGGCCCCGGTAGATGACCTCGGCCTCGTCGATTGAGAAACCGCGGTCATCCGAGGCCGTCAGGCAGGGTGCCTCGCCGACCGCGCAATCGACGTCGGCGACGGCACCGCATGACCGGCACACGATGTGGTGGTGGTTGTCCCCCACACGCCCCTCGAACCGGGGCTGGCTGCCGGCTGGCTCGATGCGGCGCACGAGTCCCGCCGCGGTGAGCGCGTGCAGGGCCTCATACACCGCCTGAAGGGACACGTGACCTATGCGGTCGCGCACCCCGGAGGCGATCGCCTCGACACCAAGATGATCGCCTCCCCTGACGATTTCGAGCAGGGCAACGCGAGCAGCCGTCACCCGAAGGCCGGCACCGCGCAGTTCCGCCGCGGTGGTCGGAGTCTGGGACGCGCTCATGACCCCAACCTACCCCCACAAACACGAAAGCTTCAAGTGAACGAAAGGTACAAGTCTAGTGTGATGGGAAGGAACCAACGCGGAGGTCTCATCCTGCGATGGATGACAACCTAAAACTAGCGCTGGAGATCTGACCGGTGAGGACCGGCCAGATCTCCAGCGCTATTGATCTGCGGACGGGCGATCTAGGCAGTCACGGCACGGTAGGCGAGTTCGCGTGCGGCCTCGGCGTAGGCGACCGCACCGCTTGAGGCCGGGTCGTAGGTGATGACGGACTGGCCGTAGCTTGGCGCCTCGGAGACCCGGACGCTGCGCGGGATGATCGTGTGCAGCACCACGTCGTTGAAGTGCGAGCGGACGTCGTCGGCCACCTGGGTCGCCAGCCGTGTCCTGCCGTCGTACATGGTGAGCAGGATGGTGGAGATCCGCAGCCGGGCGTTCAGGTGCCCGCGCACCAGCTCGACGGTCCGAAGGAGCTGCTCGAGACCCTCAAGCGCGTAGTACTCGCACTGAATCGGGATCAGCACCTCCTCCGCCGCCACCAGGGCGTTGATCGTGAGCAGGCCGAGCGACGGCGGGCAGTCGATCAGCACGTAGTCGTAGTTGGACGTGTCGAGCTGCTCGATCGAACGGAGCAGCCTGCCTTCGCGAGCGACCATCGGCACAAGCTCGATCTCGGCACCGGCCAGGTCGATGGTAGCGGGCACGCAGTAGAGACCGGGCATCCCGGAGACCTCTGTCACGATCTCCGACAGCGGGCGCTCCTCGACGAGCGCGTTATACACAGACTCGCGCCCGACATGGTGATCCACGTCAAGCGCGGTTGAGGCGTTGCCCTGCGGGTCAAGGTCAACCACGAGCACCCGGTTGTTATGCTGTGACAGGCTAGCGGCCAGGTTAACCGCGGTCGTGGTCTTGCCGACGCCGCCCTTCTGGTTGGCGATCGTCATAATCCGGCAGCGCTTCGGGCGCGGCCAGTCCTCCCGCTTGGCTGCGCCGCGCACCCCCACGGCCGCTTCCGCGGCACGGCCGATTGGCGTGTCCCCGCCGCCGATCGGCGCTTCCGGCACAACTACCTGCGAGTCTGGTGCACCGGGTTGCGGCGACATCTGCTCTCCTCCACTCCTAAAGGGGTCATCCCCCCTGGAGATAACTACGCCGGGGGTTCCACGTGAAACCACCGCGGCTAGCACGTTCCTGACCCGGTCAGATCCAGGAAGGAGCAGATCGCCTTGACCATCCGCCGACGTACCTTCCGAGACCTGCTCGGGGGATCGGGAAAGGAGCCCAAACCGTTCCCCGGGCCATCCAAGCCCGGTCACGCCCGGCATCAAGGCCAATCCGCCGTCAGGCCACCCCACGCCGGCTGCGCTGAGCACCTGCTCGCTCCTCTCGGCCGTGTCCTTCCATGACGACACGGACAACCGTGGTCGTAGATATGACCCTACCGTGACCGGCTTCCAGAACCTCCGCACTCCGTACGCCAAGTCGCGACAGAACAGGCCTCGCAGCCGCGAGTTCAGCCTCGGCGGCCTGTCCCTTGATCGCGAGGAGCTCTCCGCCGGGACGCAGCAGTCCTGCGGCCCAGCCGACGAGGCGATCGAGCGGAGCAACCGCGCGAGCGGTGGCCACGTCCGCGGTTATTCTCGCGGCGTCCTTCTCCCCCGCACGGGAGCGAACCACCGTGGCGTTGGGCAGGCCAAGCGTGGCGACGCATTCCTCGAGGAAAACCGTGCGGCGCAGCAACGGCTCCAGCAGGATCACGTGCAGATCAGGCCGAAGCATCGCGAACACGATCCCCGGCAGCCCGGCACCTGACCCGATGTCGACAAGCTCGCCGCGCTCCGGCAGCAGGTCGGCGACCACCGCGCAATTCAGCAGGTGCCTGTCCCACAGCCGCGAGGTCTCCCGTGGCCCGATGAGCCCGCGCGTGACACCGTCGGTCGCCAGCAGATCGGCATACCGCTGCGCCAGCTCAACCGCGTCCCCGAATACGGCTACCGCCTCTGGCGTGGGGAGGGGCGATCCCGGGTGGCCCGCTTCAGCCAACAGGGAAGACCACTACGCGCCGGTTCGGCTCCTCGCCCTCCGACTCGCTCCTGAGACCGGCGACCGCGATCGCGTCATGGACGATCTTCCGCTCGAACGGTGACATGGCGCGCAGCTTCTTCGGTTCCCCGGTGCGCGATACTTCCGCGGCAACCGAACTCCCGAGCTCCGCGAGTTCGGCGCGGCGCCGCACCCGGAAGCCGCCCACGTCAAGCATCAGCCTGGCCCGGGAGCCTGTCTTCCTGTGCACCGCGAGCCGGGTCAGCTCCTGAAGCGCCTCGAGCACCTCGCCGTTATCCCCGACCAGCTCATCAAGCGTCGCTCCGACAACGGAGACGACGGCACGGTCGCCCTCCACGTCCATGTCGATGTCGCCATCGAGATCCGCGATGTCGAGCAGCCCTTCGATGTAGTCGGCGGCGATGTCACCCTCCTCTTCGAGGGTGTCGTCGTCCTCATCGCCTTCCGCCTCGTCGGCTTCGGCGTCATCATCGTCCGCATCGTCCGCATCATCATCGCCGACACCGTCTTCGTCGGCCTCGTCGGAGAGATCGGCGTCGTCGGGGTTTTCGACCTCGTCGTCTAGGTCCTCTTCCAGGTCGTCATCCTCATCGAGAAGATCGTTTCCCGTAATCACGTCGTTAAGCTCCTGATCTTCCTGGCGGGCGGCGGGCGCTACCGCTCCTTCGGGACCTACCACCGTGCCGAACCCCTCACCGGGACCATCACCCACAGTCGCTCACCTCTTGCCCGAAGTACCAGAGTTACCAGAACGCTTACTGCGCGGCTGCCTGACCGGCTGCTGCCGGGAAACCTTGACCTCTGACACAGTCGGAACAGGCTCGGGCTCAGGCTTCTTCCTGCCGAGTCCAAGCCGGCCTCGCCCAGTGCCTCCGGCCTCCGCGGACCTGGCGGGTGCAGCAGGCGCCACGCCATTGATATCAGTCTTGACCGTGTCTGACGTCACCGTGTCTGACTTCACCGTGTCTGACTTCACCGTGTCTGACTTCACCGTGTCTGACTTAGCCACGGGTGACTTTGACGCAGGCACCTTGGTCGCGGGGGACTTCACCTTATTCGCCGAGCCCGTCGTGCCAGACGTGGTGCTCTTGCCTGCCGCCCTCGCGGATCCGTTGTTCCTGGCAGCCACAGTCTTAGCAGCCATGTTCCTGGCAGCCACGCTCTTAACAGCCGAACCGGAGCCCCCGCTTGCTGCCTGCACCGCGGACGCACCTACCGTAGCGCTGCCCACCACCGGAAGGTTGCGGAACAGGAAGTGCTGCTGGCCGAGCGTCCACAGGTTGGTGGTGACCCAGTAGATAACGAGGCCGTACTGCCAGTACAGGCCGGTCAGCGCGAAGAACGGCGCGATGTACATCATGTTCTTGGACATGCTGGCGGCCATGGCCGCACCCGGCTGGTCCGGGTCGGGCACCTGCTGGTTCATCATGCCGCGCTTGGCGCTCTGTCGCATGGTGAGGAACGTCGTTAGGGCGCTCACCAGCACGGAGAGCAGGATGATGATCCTGGAGGTCCACGTCTCGTGGACACCCGTCGGAATGAACAGGAACTTGTCGGCGAGCGATACGCCGAAAATGTGCGCGTGGAGCGCGCTCTGAACGACCGGGACCGTCAGCCCGTACAAGGGGGTGTGCCCAGGCGTCCAGCTAGCGATGGCCCTCAGCACGTTGAACAGTGACCAGAAGACGGGAAGCTGAGCGACGAGAGGCAGGCACCCACCAAGCGGGTTGATGCCGTTCTCCTTGTAGAACTTCATCGTCTCTTCGTTGAGACGGGTCTTGTCGTTCTTGTACCGCTTGCGGATCTCCTGCAGTTGCGGCATGTGCGACTGCATCTTCTGCTGCGACTTCACCTGCTTGACGAACAGCGGCACCATGATGAGCCGCATCAGCATCACGAGGATGACGATGGACAGCCCCCAGGCCCAGCCGCTTGAGGCACCAAACGGCACGGCGAGCACCGAGTGGATGCGCATAATCACCCACGCGACCGCCTCGAACAGCGGGTTGAGGATGCTCACTGGACAGCTCCTTGAGGCCGGGGAGGCACTGGATCGTATCCGCCAGGGTTGAAGGGATGGCAACGGGCAAGCCTGCGCACCGCCAGCCACAGTCCCCGAATCGCACCATGCCGTCGGAGCGCCTCAAGGGCATACTCGCTGCACGAGGGGGCGAACCGGCATACCGGGGGAAGTAGCGGGCTGACGAAACGGCGATAACCGATTACGGGAACGATGAAGAACCGTGCCGCCAACGTCGGCACGGCCTCTTCTTCTGCCGAGCTCATCTCCGATGCGCTCATTCCTGGCGCAGCGCCCCAACCTGCCGCCGCAGCAGTCGTCCGAGAACCAGGTCGAGATCGGCGGCCAATTCCGCCTGGCGTACGCCAGCGGCCGCCGGATGGGCACGCACCACGAGCAGGCAACCCTCGGGAAGCGAGGCGACGCGCCTGCGCATAAGTTCCCGAAGCCGTCGCTTCACACGGTTGCGAACCACCGCCGAGCCGACCGCACGGCTTACCACGAAGCCTACCTTCGGCCCGGCGTCGGTTCGCACCGGACCAGCAGGAACCAGCAGGTGCGCCGCGACCGCAGAGGCACCAGCCCGGCGTCCCGAGCGCATCGTGCGCTTGAACTCCTCCGGGCTCCTCATCCGCGCCTGCTGCGGCAGCACCACACCTCCTGTGCAGCCAAGGCTGCCGCCACGAGAACGGGTCAGATAGCGGCACCGGCCCGACGTCACCAGCCTGGCGTTACCGGCCCCCGGCTTAAATGCCTTTTCAGACAGCGAGCTGATCGCGGCCCTTGCGACGGCGCGCGGCCAGGACGGCGCGGCCGGCGCGGGTACGCATCCGCCCACGGAAGCCATGGACCTTGGCCCGCCGACGGTTATTCGGCTGGAACGTGCGCTTGCTCACTGGAACTCCAGATACGGTTCGGGAAATTCATCAGATTAGGGCAGATCATGCCGGACACCACGCGACCATACTCGGGCGGTTTCACCCGCAAGCAGCCGCCGCAGCCGTGACATGGCTCAGCCTGTTAACGGTAAAGGCGATCGGTGCACAGGTCAAACCGAGCCCGACCACCTGGGCAAGCGCCTTCCTCGGCCAGCCCGTTCTCCGCTCCGTCGACGTGGAACACCGGGATTTCCACAACGTACCCGCCCCTGGGGACTTAGGCTGTGGAAAATCAATGTCCGCAGGCCGGACCGCGGAGCTAGCTGGCACCACGGAACGGGGAAACCGCGAGGCAGCGCGTACACAGCTTGTGGACGGCCCTGTGGACAACGAGTTGCGGTCAGTGATCGCGGCTCTCGGGCAAGACGCGAGGGGAGCGCATCATTGAGCGACGTTGATCTGGCAGAAGTGTGGGCACGGGCACTTGACGGGCTCGCCGAGATGCGCCTCCAGGCGAGCCAGCTCGCCTGGCTCAAGCTCACGAGGCCGCTCGGCCTTGTCGAGAATACGGCGCTGATCGCGACGCCGAACGCTTTCGTGAAGGAACAGCTTGAGACACGGCTCAGCCCGCTCGTTACCCTAGCGCTCTCCAGGGAACTCGGCCGGCCGATCCAGATAGCGGTGACGGTAGACCCGAGCCCGGTTACCCCGCCCGAGCAGCCGCCCGCGCCGTTGAGCTCGCCGCTCTCGGTGGTGGGGCCGCTTGCCACGCCGATGCAAGCGATGCAGCCGCACCTCGGCGCCCCGCAGGCGCAGGACGATCCGATGTCGCACGCGTCACGGCAGCAGTCTCCGCAGCCTGCCCACCTGCAGCAGCAGCCGCAGCCCATGCACCAACAGCAGCAGCAACAACAACCGCCACAGCATCAGCAGCACCCGTACCAGTCGAATGGGTACCAGCCATACGGCCAACCCCAGGGACACCAGGAGCAACTGCCCGAGCAGCACTCCATGCCCCACATGCACCAGCAGCCGCCGGGCCATGTGGACCAGAGCCAGTACCAGACGCCGGGGCTCACCGCCGCCAGGCTCAACTCGAAGTACACCTTCGAGACGTTCGTCATCGGGTCGAGCAACAGGTTCGCGCACGCGGCCGCGGTCGCCGTCGCGGAGGCAACCGCCAAGGCCTACAATCCGCTGTTCATCTACGGCGACTCCGGCCTCGGCAAGACGCACCTGCTGCACGCGATCGGCCACTACGCCCAGACGCTCTATAACGGCATCAAGGTGCGGTACGTGAGCTCGGAGGAGTTCACCAACGACTTCATCAACATGATCAGGGACGGCAAGCAGGACGGGTTCCGCCGAAGGTACCGCGATGTCGACGTGCTCCTCGTGGACGACATCCAGTTCCTGGAGAACAAGGAAGGAACCCAGGAAGAGTTCTTCCACACCTTCAACACCCTGCACAACGCCAGCAAGCAGATCGTCATCTCCTCCGACCGGGCGCCCAAGCGCCTCGTCACCCTGGAAGACCGGCTGCGCAGCCGGTTCGAGTGGGGCCTGCAGACCGACGTCCAGCCGCCCGAGCTTGAGACCAGGATCGCCATCTTGAGGAAGAAGGCGATACAGGAGGGCCTGAACGCCCCCGCGGACGTGCTCGAGTACATCGCCAGCCGGATCTCCACGAACATTCGCGAGCTAGAGGGCGCGCTCATCCGGGTCACCGCCTTCGCCAGCCTGAACCGGCAGGGCGTCGACATGACCCTGGCCGAGATCGTGCTCAAGGACCTGATCCCCGAGACTCAGGGCGGCGGCGGGCCGCAGATCACCGCGGCGACCATCATGGGGCAGACCGCGGCCTACTTTGGGCTGTCCATCGAGGATCTGTGCGGCACGAGCAGGTCCCGGGTCCTGGTGACGGCCAGGCACATCGCGATGTACCTGTGCCGTGAGCTGACCGACATGTCGCTGCCGAAGATCGGCCAGCAGTTCGGCGGCAGGGACCACACCACCGTCATCAACGCCGACCGCAAGATCCGTGGGCTGATGGCGGAGCGGCGTTCGATATACACGCAGGTCACCGAGCTAACCAACCGCATCAAGCAGCAGGCACGGGCAAACTAGTGACCTGGCAAGGCGTTTCCACGCTTAATACACAGGTCATCCACAAGAGTTATCCAGACCTGTGGACAACGCATGTGGATAACCTTGTGGGGAAGCAGGGGAAAACCAGGGGACATCGTGTGGACAACCAGGGGAAACCAGGACGCCATACACAGGACACCTTCGGGGGTCCACACACTGCGCACAGCCCCTGTGCATAAAAATAGGCTGCGACCTGGGAAAATAATGCTTTCCCCAGAATCCACAGCCCCTATGACTACGACTTTCTTATATCTAGATGAAGCCAAGAATCAAGTAGGTGCCCGGCCCGGCTTGGCGTCGACACCTAAAAGACGGGCCACCCGGCCCGGCGATATCCACATACCCCGTCCGGGGGATACCGCAAACACCACAGAACCGGCAGGAGGCATCCCGTGAAGCTCCAGGTTGAGCGTGATCCGCTCGCAGAGGCCGTCGCATGGACCGCCCGTGCGCTCCCGGCGCGCCCTACGGCCCCTGTGCTAGCCGGCATGCGGCTGCAGGCAGGGACCGAGCTAACGCTGTCCACCTTCGACTACGAGGTCTCCGCGCAGTCCACGATCCCGGTCCAGGCCGACGAGCCAGGCACCGTGCTCGTCTCAGGCAAGCTCCTCGCCGAGATTGTGCATAACCTCCCGGCACGGCCGGTCGACCTCACGAGCGACGGCACAAGGACAACCGTCAAGTGCGGCAGCGCCACGTTCACCATGATGCTGCTGCCCGCCGATGAGTACCCCACGCTGCCCGACATGCCGGACATCACGGGGACTGTCGGCGCCGACACGTTCGCCGCCGCGATCAAGCAGGTCGCCATCGCGGCGGGCAGGGACGATACGCTGCCCGCGCTTACCGGCATCCGGGTGGAGATCAACGACGACACGCTGACCCTGGTCGCGACCGACCGGTACCGGCTGGCGGTCCGCGAACTCCGCTGGACCCCGGTCTCACCCGGCCTCAACACTGCGCTGCTCGTCCCCGCACGGGTGCTCGGCGACACCGCGCGGGCCCTGACGAGCGGCGCCGAGGTCGCCGTCGCGCTCGCGACGACCGAGGGCGGCAACGACGGCATCATCGGCTTCGAGGGCAACGGGCGCCGGACCACCACGCGGCTGCTCTCCGGTGAGTACCCGCGCTACCAGACGTTGCTGCCGAGCGAATTCTCCGCGGTCGCCGAACTGCCCGCCGCACCGTTCGCGGACGCGGTCAAGCGCGTCGCCCTGGTCGCCGAGCGGAACACCCCGGTACGGCTGACCTTCGCCGCGAGCCAGGTTCTGCTTGAGGCGGGCGCGGGCGACGAGGCCCAGGCGAGCGAGGCAATCCAGGCGAGCTTCGACGGCGAGGAGATGCAGATCGCCTTCAATCCGCAATACCTGCTCGACGGCATCAGCGCGGTTGACTCGGACACGGTGCGAATCTCGTTTACCACGCCGACGAGGCCGGCCGTCCTCACCGGCAAGGGCGAGGCACAGCCCGACTACCGGTACGTCCTCATGCCCATCCGCTCGGCTGGGTGAGCGGCCCCCCTACCCCCCGATGTCCGCCTGCGGCGGACGGGTGGCTGAGCGCGGCCGATGCATTCCGACGCTGGCGTCGTAGCGTCAGCGTCGGTCCCAGCGGCTAACCTCGAATCGTGCACCTGACCCGCCTCGCGCTGACGGACTTCCGGTCGTACCGGTCCGTCGACGTGTCACTCGAGCCAGGTGTCACGATTTTCAGCGGCCGCAACGGCGAGGGCAAGACCAACCTCGTTGAGGCCGTCGCGTACGTGGCGACGCTCGCCAGCCACCGGACCGCCCACGACGCACCGCTCATCAGGGCGGGTGCCGAGCAGGCGATCATCAGGGCGGCCGTCTCCACAAGCGCGAACGACGCGCTTGTGGAGATCGAGCTGAACGCTGGCCGCGCCAACCGGGTCAGGCTCAACCGGGCGCCGCTCACCAGGCCCCGTGACATTCTCGGCGTGATCAGGACAGTGCTATTCGCGCCCGAGGACCTCGCGCTCGTCAAGGGCGACCCTGGTGAGCGGCGGCGGTTCCTCGATGACCTTCTCGTCGCGATGGCGCCGCGGTACGCCGCGGTGCGCGCCGACTATGAGCGGGTGGTCAAGCAGCGCACCGCCCTGCTGAAGTCCGCGGGACCGAAGGGCGGCCCCAAGGGCAACAGGCAGTCGAGGGAGGCGGTCACGGCCACCCTCGACGTCTGGGACGCGCACCTCGCGAGGACCGGCGCCGAGCTGCTCGTCGCCCGCGAGCACCTCGTCCAGGCGATCCGTCCGCACGTCGAGCGCGCGTACCTGTCGGTAGCCGGCGGCGACCATGGCCCCGCCGCGATCGAGTACCGGCGCTCGTTCGAGCCTGAGGCCCGGGCGGGGCAGCCAACCGGCGAGATAACAGCAAGCGGACTCCCGGCAGGGGCCACGGACGACGGTGCGCCCTCGTCCGCGGGCCTGAGCCACGGGGAGCGCGTGCGCGCCGCCGAGCAATCGCTGCGGGCGGCCCTGCTCGAGGTCAGGTCGAGCGAGCTCGACCGCGGGGTGTGCCTGGCCGGCCCGCACCGCGACGAGCTTGAGCTGAGCATCAGGACGCTGCCCGCCCGTGGGTACGCCAGCCACGGCGAGTCCTGGTCGCTCGCGCTCGCCCTCAGGCTGGCCAGCTTCGACCTGCTCAGGGCCGGGCGCGAGGACCCAGTGCTCATACTTGACGACGTGTTCGCCGAGCTTGACGCGGGCCGCCGCGACCGCCTCGCCGCCCTCGTCGCGGGCGCGGAACAGGTCCTCGTCACGGCAGCGGTTCCCCAGGACGTCCCGCAGATCCTTACCGGCGCGAGGTTCACCGTCGCCGCCGACACGCTGACCGCATCCGCTCCCGCAGACACAGCGCCAGCACCAGCACCAGCAAGCACAGCCGCACCCGCTGGATCTCTATCCACAGATGTGTCGGGCATATCCACAGGTGTGGCCGATGCCTCCTGACCCCGAGCGCGCCCGGCTGGCGACCGAGTCGCTGGCCCGAGCGAGAGCGGACGCATGGTCCAGGGGCGAGCGGCCGGGCGGTTCCTGGGGGCCGCAGGCCGGCGCCGCCGGCTCCCGTGCTCTCCTGGGGGGGCTACCCCCCAGGAGAGCACGGCGTGACGACCCTCAACCGCTCAATGCCGCCGTCGGCGGCCTGCTTTCCGCCCGCGGCTGGCGCCAGCAGGCCGCCGTGGGCGCGGTCTTCAGCGGCTGGGCCGTAATCGTCGGCCCCCAGCTCGCTACGCATACCAAGCCCGAGGCGTTCAGCGAGGGCGAGCTCGTCGTGGGCGCCGACTCCGACGCCTGGGCCGCCCAGATTCGCCTGATGGCGCCGCAGTTGCTCAAGCGACTCGCCGAAGAGCTCGGCCATGGCACGATCCACCGGATCAGGGTCCGCGGCCCGGCCGGCCAGAATCGCCGGTCCGGCCGTCTCCGTGCCCGGTGACCACGGGCGGTTGTGTCGCTTTTGCCCCCAGGAGCCGCCTTCCTGGGCAGAAACTGCCGGACACGGTGAAACACGTGCCGTTAACGACGCCGCGAGTGTCCGTAACCACAGCTAAAATAGAGGGTAGTCACGCGGACAAGACTGCCGGTGGCTGTGGCAGCGTGAGGGCCGCGCGGCCGCAGTGTGCAGTGCCTTGACCGATGGTGCCCTTGGACACAGTGCCTCTACCGATTCCGGCATAGCCGATCGACTGATGGCCGGGGGCGCAGGCTACCGGGGACTGGCCCGTTGTCAGCAGCAGGATGGAGCTTCTTTTGTCGAACGATTACGATGCGCGGTCCATCACGGTACTCGAGGGCCTTGAGGCCGTCCGTAAGCGTCCCGGCATGTACATCGGTTCAACTGGCGAACGCGGACTGCACCACCTGGTCTACGAGGTTGTGGACAACTCGGTTGACGAGGCCCTCGCCGGTTACGCGACCGATATTCAGGTGACGCTGCTCGCCGACGGCGGTGTCCGGGTCATCGACGACGGCCGCGGCATCCCGGTGGACGAGCACCCGATCGAGAAGCGCCCGGCGGTTGAGGTCGTGATGACCACGCTGCACGCCGGCGGCAAGTTCGATAAGGGGTCCTACGCCGTCTCCGGCGGCCTGCACGGCGTCGGCCTCTCGGTGGTGAACGCGCTGGCGGTCCGCCTTGAGGTGGAAATCCACAAGGACGGCTACGTCTGGTCGCAGTCCTACGGCGGCGGTGCCCCGGTCACGAAGCTCGCCCGCGGCGCGACCACGACAGAAACCGGCACGACGATAACGTTCTGGCCGGACGGGTCGATCTTCGAGACCACCGACTGGTCCTTCGAGACGCTGTCCCGCCGGATGCAGGAGACGGCGTTCCTCAACCGGGGGCTGCGGATCTCGCTGACCGACGAGCGGCCGGCCAAGGTCGCCGTTGCGGAGGACGACGAGGAGGCCGCTCCGCTGGCGCCGACGGCCAAGGCCCACACGGTCGTGTACCAGTACCCGGGCGGCATCGCCGACTTCGTCCGCTACCTGAACGCCTCCAAGGAGGCGGTCCACCCCTCGATCATCGAGTTCGGCGACGAGCAGCCAGGCATGTCGGTCGAGATCGCGATGCAGTGGTCCACCTCGTACACCGAGTCGGTCCACTCGTTCGCGAACGTGATCAACACCGCCGAGGGCGGCACCCACGAGGAGGGGTTCCGCACCGCGCTGACCACGGTCGTCAACAAGTACGCGCGCGATCAGAAGCTGCTCAAGGAGAAGGACGACAACCTCACGGGCGAGGACGTCCGCGAGGGGCTGACCGCGATCATCTCCATCAAGATGGCCGAGCCGCAGTTCGAGGGACAGACCAAGACCAAGCTCGGGAACACGGAAGCCAAGTCGTTCGTGCAGAAGGCCGCCAACGACCAGTTGCGCGACTGGCTCGACCGCAACCCGGGCGAGGCCAAGGACATCATCAACAAGTCCAGCCAGGCGGCCCGGGCCCGGATCGCGGCCCGGGCGGCGCGGGACCTCACCAGGCGCAAGTCGGCGATGGAGACCAACGGCCTGCCGGGCAAGCTCGCCGACTGCCAGTCAACCGACCCGGCCAAGTCCGAGATCTACGTGGTCGAGGGAGACTCCGCGGGCGGCTCGGCCAAGGGCGGACGCGACCCGCAGTTCCAGGCGATCCTGCCGATCCGGGGCAAGATCATCAACGTCGAGAAGTCGCGCATCGACCGGGTGCTCAAGAACAACGAGGTCCAGTCGATGATCACCGCGCTCGGCGCGGGCATCCACGACGAGTTCGACATCACCAAGCTCCGCTACCACAAGATCATCCTGATGGCGGACGCCGACGTGGACGGGCAGCACATCACGACGCTGCTGCTCACGCTGCTCTTCCGGTTCATGAAGCCGCTCATCGAGGCCGGTCACGTCTACCTCGCCAACCCGCCGCTCTTCAAGATCAAGTGGACCGAGCGCGGTGCCGACCCCGACTACGTGTTCTCCGACGCCGAGCTTGTCCGGGTTATTGAGGCGGGCGTCGCCGCCGGGCGCAGGGACCCGCGGCCGCGTGACGGCGTGCAGCGGTTCAAGGGCCTCGGCGAGATGAACGCGGACGAGCTCTGGGAGACCACGATGAACCCGGCGCGGCGCGTCCTCCGCCAGGTCGCCCTAGACGACGCGGCGCAGGCGGACGAGCTGTTCAGCGTCCTGATGGGCGAGGACGTGGAATCCCGCCGCAATTTCATCACAAGAAACGCGAAAGACGTCCGCTTCCTCGACATCTAGCGGCCGAATGCGCATTTGGGCAGGTATGAGGGTGTCCAGATGCGCAATTGACCCGAGTGGGCTGCTTGGCGGCGAGGGCAGAAAACGGGACGGACCGGGTGAAACCAGGGTCCGTTCCGTACAAATTATTTTGATCTTTGAACGAGAGGTTGCGAAGTGACCGAAGTGATGGGGCCGCCGGAGGGGCAGCACGACCGCACAGAGCCGGTCGACATCCAGGTCGAGATGCAGCGCAGCTACATCGACTACGCGATGTCGGTCATCGTCGGCCGGGCGCTTCCTGATGTGCGCGACGGGCTTAAGCCCGTACACTCCCGCATCCTCTACGCGATGTACGACGGCGGCTTCCGTCCAGATCGTGGGTACTTCAAGTGCTCCCGCGTGGTCGGCGAGGTGATGGGCAACTACCACCCGCACGGCGACAGCTCGATCTACGACGCGCTCGTGCGGATGGCCCAGCCCTGGACGATGCGGATGCCTCTGGTTGACGGCCAGGGCAACTTCGGCTCCCCGGGCAACGACCCGCCCGCCGCCATGCGGTACACCGAGTGCCGCCTGGCCCCGCTGGCGATGGAGATGCTGCGGGACATCAACGAGGACACCGTCGACTTCCGGCCAAACTACGACGGCCGGTCGGCGGAACCCGTCGTGCTTCCCGCGCGCTTCCCCAACCTGCTCGTCAACGGTTCCGAGGGCATCGCCGTGGGGATGGCCACCAAGATCCCGCCGCACAACCTGCGTGAGGTCAACGCCGGGGTTCAGTGGTACCTGGAGAACTACGAGCGCTTCGAGGCGCCGGCACCCGAGCCCTCGGCCGAACTCGACGACGGCCAGCCGCACCGCGCTCCCTACGAGGATCTGCTCGACGGGCTGATGGAGCGGATCCCAGGGCCCGACTTCCCGACCAAGGCCCAGATCGTCGGGCGGCGCGGTGTCCGTGAGGCGTACCGGACCGGGCGCGGCTCGATCACCATGCGCGCGGTCGTGGACCACGAGGAGATCCAGGGCCGCAACTGCCTGGTCGTCAAGGAGCTCCCGTTCCAGGTCAACCCGGACAACCTGGCGTCGAAGATCGCCGAGCTCGTCCGGGAGGGCCGGCTTTCCGGCATCGCCGACGTTCGTGACGAGACGAGCGGCCGGACCGGGCAGCGGCTCGTGATCGTGCTACGGCGGGACGCGATCGCCAAGGTCGTGCTGAACAACCTCTACAAGCACACGCAGCTTCAGGACACGTTCGGCGTGATCATGCTGGCCCTGGTGGACGGCGTGCCGCGCACGCTCCGCCTGGACCAGATGATCAGGTACTGGGTCGCGCACCAGATCGAGGTCATTCAGCGGCGGACCAGGTTCCGGCTGCGCAAGGCGCAGGAGCGGCTGCACATCGTCGCCGCGCTGCTCGCGGCGATCGACGCGATCGACGCGGTTATCGCGCTCATCAGGGGCTCGGAATCCGCGTCCGTGGCGCAGCAGGGGCTGATGGCGCTGCTCGGGCTCGACGAAATCCAGGCCAGGGCGATCCTCGACATGCAGCTTCGCAAGCTGGCCGCCCTCGAGCGGCAGGAGCTGATCGACGAGCGCGAGGAGCTCGAGGCGCGGATCGCCGATCTCGAGGACATCCTGGCCTCCCCGGTCCGGCAGCGGTCGATCATCGCGACCGAGCTTGGCGAGATCGTCACCAAGTACGGCGACGCCAGGCGCACCGAGATCGTCGCCTTCGACGGCGATGTCGCCGACGAGGACCTGATCGCCGAGTCCGACATCGTGGTGACGATCACCCGCGGCGGGTACGCGAAGCGGACCAACACCGACCAGTACCGTGCCCAGCGGCGCGGCGGCAAGGGCGTGCGCGGCGCGGCGCTGCGGTCCGATGACATCGTGGACCATTTCTTCGTCACCTCGACGCACGACTGGATCCTGTTCTTCACGAACAAGGGCCGGGTCTACCGGGCCAAGGGATACGAACTGCCGGACACCAACCGCGACGCGCGCGGCCAGCACGTGGCCAACCTGCTCGCCTTCCAGCCGGACGAAGAGATCGCCCAGGTCCTTACCCTGCGGGACTACGCGGTCGCGCCTTACCTGGTGCTCGCGACTCGTTCCGGGCTCGTGAAGAAGTCACGGCTGGCCGAGTACGACTCGCCGCGTTCCGGCGGCCTTATCGCGGTCAACCTGCGCGAGGACGACGAGGTGATCAGCGCCGCGCTCGTGTCGTCCACCGATGACCTGCTGCTCGTCAGCAAGCGCGCACAGGCACTGCGGTTCAATGCCGACGATGACCAGCTCCGCCCGATGGGCCGGGCAACCTCCGGCGTCATCGGCATGCGGTTCAACGAGGGTGACGAACTCCTCGGCATGTACGTAGTACATGAGGCGGAAGATGTTCTCGTTGCAACAGAAGGCGGATACGCTAAGCGCACACCAGCTGACCAGTACCCACTGCGAAATCGCGGCGGTTTGGGCGTTATCACGGCCCAGATCACCGAGGGACGTGGTGATCTGGTCGGCGCACTGATGGTTCGTCCCGAGGACGAGGTGTTCGCGATCACCTCGGCGGGAGGCGTCATCAGGACCCGGGCGAGCGAGGTTCGGCAGACGGGCCGGGTAACAATGGGTGTCCGGCTGATGAACCTTGCGTCTGGTGACACCGTGGTCGCTCTCGCGCGCAATGCCGAGTCGGCCGACGTTGTGGCGCCGGAAGACGTGGTGGATCCGGATGCTGCTGATCCTGGCGCCACCGAGTTGGACAGCACTCAATCTGATAACGATGCACAGGGCTGACGCAACGAACCGGGGGGTAACGGCGTCTAAATAGAGTCGGATAGTCTCATCTCGGGCGAAAGCAAAAGGTACAAAGGTGCACCAGTGGGTACCGAGGAGGACGGCGTGGACGAAGCGGGATCTAAAACGCAGACGCCGTTCATAATGGCGCCGCAGGTCAGGGCTGTTGATCAGGAGGTGGCGGACGAAGATGGGGTCGTTGAGAATAGCTCCATGTCATCATCACGGACGAGATCCGGAAGATCACGCTCCGGATCGGCAGGATCGAGTTCGCCGCGCACCGGGACGAAGCCGGTGACCGGTACCAGCGCGAGTTCCACAGACGAGACCGTCAGCAAGCCGGATAAGTCGGCCGGCTCCGGTGCTGGCACTGGCACCGCGGCGAAGGCCGTTCCGCTGCCTGCCGACGGGATCTCCACGTCGAAGGCGCCCTCGTCGCCCTCGTCGCCCTCGTCGTCGTCCTCGTCTACTGGGGACGATTCGGGTCAGAACGGTAGTTCGGTCTTCACGCCCCGGGACTGCACGCCGTCGTTTACTCCGTCGCCGTCGTCCGCTTCAAGCTCCGCTCCGACCTCCGCTTCAAGCTCTGCGGTCGGCTCCGCTTCGTCGTCCGCCGCGCAGACATCCTCCGCGCCTTCGTCGCCGTCTTCGTCTTCGTCGTCTTCCGCGCCTTCGTCGCGGTCCAGTTCGTCGTATGGCGGCTCGTCGGACTCCGGTCCTGGCACCTACTCGGGTACGTCATACGACGATGAACCGTACTCGGGCTCCTCCTACAAGGAGGCGGCGCCGAAGCCTGGACCGTCCTACGCGGATTCGTCGACCTCCTACGGGGACTCGACGTACCTGCCGACGACGACAAGCTACCCGAGCTCTGGCTACTCGGGGTCGGACTGGTCTCCCGGACGGGACTCCGCGGGTTCCGCGGGTTCCCCGGCTGCTGCGGGAACCGCCGCGCCGGAAAAGCCGTCCGCGGGCGTGCAGAACGATTCGGGTGCCGGTTTCTCGACGGGCGCGGCCGCCGCCGCGGTCAGCGGGGCGGTCGCCGGGCTTGCTGGTGTCGCGGGTTCGGTCACGTCCGCTTGGCAGAGCCGTGGCTCGAACAAAAAGGTAAAGCAGAGTGGCCGGGCACGCCGCGCCTCCAAGCGCCAGGCGATGCTGACTCTTTCACGGGTTGAACCGTGGTCGGTCATGAAGTTCAGCTTCCTGTCCTCTGTCGTGGCATTCATCATCTTGTTCGTCGCCGTGGCCATGCTCTACATGGTGCTGTCCATGCTCGGTACCTTCGACTCGCTGCAGCACTTTGTGTCGACGCTCACGTCAAGCCAGGGCTCGACCGGCACGAACATCTCGCACTATTTCTCCGCGTCGCTCATCCTTGGCTACACGGCTATGCTCGGCGCGCTGAACATCGTTCTCATCACCGCGATGTCCACGGTCGGTTCTGTCGTCTATAACCTGATTGCGAAGACCGTCGGCGGCATTGAGGTAACGCTGAGAGAGACGGACTGATCCCGGGCACTGGCCGGGATGCGATAGAGTAACTCAGTCGCCGGTGCCCCAATGGGGGTATAGCTCAGTCGGTTAGAGCGCGTCCCTGATAAGGACGAGGCCCGTGGTTCAAGTCCACGTACCCCCACGCGACGCGAAACAGCGGCGGCTCATGTGCTCACAGAGCACTTGGGCCGTTTCGCTGTTTACAGCGGGGGACGACCCGCCGCACCCCCGATGCGGGCTTCGCCCGCGTAAGTAAATCCGGGCAGGTCCCTCCACGAGCCGCAACAGGATCGGGCCAGTTGGGCGGTAGGCTAACGAGCACTATCCGGAGGCTATCGACGTTGGAGGGACGGCTCGGTGAAGAAGCTGTTGGTCCTCATTGCGCTTGTGCTTGGCGGTTTCGCGGTGTGGCGGAGGGTCCAGGCGCAGCGCGCTGACCTCGACCTGTGGAGCGAGGCCACTGCCGCCGACGATTTTTAGGGCTGACCTGGCAGCTTAGACTTGTAGGCATGCCGGAACTGCCGGAAGTAGAAGCCCTCGCGGTCTTCCTCCGTGATCACGCGGGCGGCCGCGTCGTGGCCCGCGCTGAGGCTGCCTCGTTCGCCGTACTGAAGACCTTTGATCCGCCGCTGCCCGCGCTCGCCGGGCGAGTGATCACCGCTGTTGGTCGCCGCGGCAAGTTCCTCGACCTGACGTGCGGTGGCTCCGTCGGCGGCGCTGCCGACGGAGCCACCGACGAACTGCACCTGGTGATGCACCTGGCGAGGGCGGGCTGGCTGCGCTGGCGGGACGATATACCAGACAAGCCGGTGCGGCCGGGGAAGAGCCCGCTGGCGTTCCGGCTGGTCCTCGACGACGGGTCAGGATTCGATCTCACCGAGGCTGGCACCCAGAAGCGGCTCGCCGTTTATCTTGTGCATGACCCAGGCGAGGTGCCTGGCGTGGCGTCTCTCGGGCCTGAACCGCTCGCCGACGATTTCACCACCGAGGCGCTCGCCGCGATCCTTAAGGAGCGGCGCACCCAGATCAAGGGCGTCCTCCGTGACCAGCACATTATCGCGGGTATCGGCAACGCCTACTCGGATGAGGTGCTGCACGTAGCGAAGATGTCCCCGTTCAAGCTCGCCTCCAGCTTCACCGCCGAGGATGTCGCGACGCTGCACGCCGCCGTCGTGACGACTCTCCGCGATGCTGTGGAACGGTCGGCAGGACTGGCGGCGGCCAACCTCAAGGGCGAGAAGAAGACCGGGCTCCGGGTACACGGCAAGACCGGGCAGCCCTGCCCGGTCTGCGGCGACACGATCCGCGAGGTCTCTTTCGCCGATTCATCGCTGCAGTACTGCCCCACCTGCCAGACAGGCGGCAAGCCGCTCGCGGACCGTCGGTTGTCCCGGCTCCTCAAGTTACAGATCGCAAATTTTATGGAACGGTCCGTGGCTTCGCCCAGGCCGTCCACTGCCGAACATTTGCCGATATGCTACATTCCGCGGTGAAAATTAACTGATCGTAAGATACCCACCGCGAGATAGCCGGCTGTGAGATAGCCGGCTGTGAGATACAGGACGGGATAGCGTGGGAATGTCAGGCGGCGCCCCCTACCGCCTTTCCCCGGCAGATGAGGTCGACGTAAGAGGGCGGCATCCCGGAGGCGACTTCGGCCTGCAACTGGATTTCGGCCAGTGCCGAGGCGACAAGTTCACGGCAGTGCGGGCACCGCGGAGGCTGCCAGGGACCGGATCCCTCATAGGCGGATTGAGCCGCGGTGAGCGCCTCGGTGCAGTTCGCGTCGGCGAGCCCAGTGAAGTCGATCTGAAGCGGAATGCCCGCTTCCTGAACGGCGAGCCGTGCCTGCGCGCCGAGCGCGGTGATGACGTCGGACTGGATGTGCTCGTCGAGGTCTCGCCACATGGCTGCCGCTTCGTCGTACCGCTGGCCGGCCATCGCCGCGGTCAGCAGGTAGCCGATGCTTGGCGCCATCCACAGTGTCGTCGTCATGCGTCACCGCCGTGCATGAAGAGCCGCTGCCACACCGCGCGGATCAGTCGCTCGACCCAGCCCGAGATGCCCGCGCCGGTAGCTGGGCCGTGTTGGTTTGGCACGCCCTCGCCCCAGACAACGCCCACGAAAGCCCCCTTGTGATGTGGAGGAATTTGACGCGCCGATGACCGGCCCCTAGGCGGGGTCGGCCGCCCAGGGGCCGGTGGGCGGGCATCCCCGGTAACCCCCCAGAACCTGGGACGCCCGCGGCGCTACCGTGCGGGGTAGCCCGGGGGAAATTACCGGGCGACGGTGCGTAGCGCGGTGCTCACTGTAGCGCTATCAGGAGTTAGTTGTCTACATGAACCTACAACCCTACAAGTGAACGACAAAGGCCTGGTCATGAGCGGTATTGAGCCCCCGCACCCGGCGGAGATCCGGAACTATGCACAGCTCGCCAGCTGGCTCCGCGAGCAGATAGTCGGTGGCCATATCGCGCTTGGCGATCGGCTCCCTGGCGAGGAAACGCTCAAGCGCACCATGGGCGTTGACCGATCCGTCGTCCGCCGTGCCGTCCAGGTGCTACGGGAGGAGGGCCTCGTCGTCACCCGGCACGGCCTCGGCTCGTTCGTGGCGGCCGTGCCCACGCGCCAGGTCGCCGTCCTCTATCCGGGCGACCGCGTATCCGCGAGAATGCCGGATGGGCCGGAGCGGGAGCGGCTCGGCCAGCTCAGCCCCGGTGTTCCGGTCCTGGTCATCAACCGGGCCGCGGGAGGCGCCCCCGAGATCTACAGTGCCGCTATCACCGTCCTCCGCGTCCATGAGTAACGGCTAACCGCTGGTAAGCTATGCGGGTATTCCCGGGGCTTTAGCTCAGCTGGAAGAGCGCCTGCTTTGCAAGCATGTATCCCAATTCGGGATGCTAGCACGTATACGCCCAGGTGGCGCCGCCGTTTCGGCCTCCGTGTTGCTAGCAAGCAGATGACCTAGCGGCGTAAAGGCAGACGGTCTAATCGGGCGCTTGATGTCCTGGATGAAACGCCGTGTGCCCCGGTCCGCACTTCGGCCGGGGCACACGGGGTAGTTTCTATGACGCTATGCGCGAGTGGTTCGTTTGCGCTTGCTGGCTTTCGCCAAGTTCAGTTTCGCCGACAGTGCCCGCGCTGCGGAGCGGATCCTGCGATCGCGTTCGTCCGGCGGCAGTTCCCCGAATGGGTCGACCTGGCGTTCAAGGCGCTCGTGCATGGCGGCTCTGGCGGCGTCGGCCTGGTCCTCGCGGGCCATGGGGCGAGACCACCGGGTACTGGCCGCGATCTGCGCGCGGAGCCTGCGCTGCTCGGGAGTCATGCCGCGCCCCCGGCCTGGTCGTCCCTGGCCTGGGCGGCGACTGCCTGCGTTGCCGTCTTCTCTTCAGGTTCCGCCGCTCCTGCTGGTCCAGGCCGCCCCAGATGCCGAACTCGCCGGCCTCTGTCGCGTACTTGAGGCAGTCGACGCGCACCAGGCATGCGGCGCAGATTTCCCTTGCCTTCGTACCAGGCTCGCCGTGGGACGGGAAGAAGACGTCCGGGTCCTCGCCTACGCACAGGCCACGGCCGTGCCATTCGCCAAGCGCGGGGGCGGCCGGGCCGGCCATCGTGATCGGAAGCGGGCAGACGGACCTGTCAGTGCTGGTGCCTTCGGGCATGCGGGATCGCTCCGTGAGTCGCGGGACGGGGGAGCGGTGTCCCTGGGCTTGCCTGGCTCCCTCGGCTGCGGGAAGTCAGAGCCAGTCATCAGTTGTCTAACTCTAGGCTATTTAAACTGGTGTTAATAGGATCTGTCAACCTGCGTGACTGGCGTCGTCCGGGAGCCCCTCGACCGTGCGCGCGCTGTCGATCATGTCCGTGATCGCCTGCAGTGACCGGTCCGACAGCCCGGCCGCGCGCAGCGCCATCTCCCGCACCTTGTCGTCGCTGAGCGCCGCGGCCAACTCGGCGGGCACCGCGTCCTGCTGCATGGCGTCGTCGGGGAAGAAGTACGTCGGCGGCACCCCGAAGAACCGGGCGACGGCGATGAGGTGCTTCATGGTCGGGTTGTCGCGCTGCCCGGTCCGCAGCAGCCACAGGTACGTTCCGGACACGACCTTGCCGCCGGCGGCCTGGCTGATCGCGTCGGCGACCTCGGCGGGCGTGTACGGTCCGCGGTCCTTCGGGTGGACGGTCCGGAACAGGCGGTCAAGCCGCTCGGCGAAGAGCCCCTCAGGCGGTCGTGTCTGCCGTGGCATCGCTGGTGATCACCCCCCGGGTGTGGCGGCCTGTGGTCTCCCTGCAGATTGCCGGACAAGTGATGGTCAACACAAGTTGAACGTGTAGTTCCGTGTCCGGCGACAGATATCTCGGCCCGATCCGGTTCTCTGTTCTCTTGGGGTCGCCAGAGTGTTGCGCAATGTTGCACTAGATGGCCCCGCGGGAGCCTGCGCAACACATCTCTGGGGTGTGGTGTTCGTCGTCGCTGCTGCTCTAACGCCAGTCACCTCGTGAGAGTGCCGCTTGAGCAACACCTGTGGTGCAACTTCCCGATCTTCGGGGGGGCGCTGACCTGCACACTCCGTCATGATGTCCGGTTGACCGGATATTCACCCAGAAAGAAGTGACGACCTGCGCGGGCCTTTTCAAGTGACAAAGATTCCCTGGACGGCGTGCCAGGAGAGTTGACCCGGGCAGGTCTCCGGAGCGGGTCTTGCCAGTAATTCCGGCCCGACGACATCTTACAAAGCAGCAGTTCACGGCCCTATGGGTGCCAGAACCGGGCCGATTCAACTGACAAAACGAGCGAAAGGGCCGCAGCGATTGGCAGCGGGCTGACCTGCGTGACGCCGGACAGTTCCGCCCGTTCATGTGAGTTTCACGCATGTTCGCTCATGCGTGAAATGCTGAACGGCTTCACTCCTCGATGCGAACGAGGACTACCAGCTGCGCTATGAGATCGTCGCGGGGATCGACGTGGAGAAGGAGGCCGCGGTGGTGTGCGTCCGGATGCCGCCGGCGGCGGGGAAGAAGCACCGGACGTCGCACTTGCAGGCGGTGCCGGCGACGGTCCCGGCGATCGGGGAGCTCGCGGCAGAGCTGAAGGCGGCAGGAGTGCAGGCGGTGTCGATGGAGGCCACCAGCGACTACGTGCGGTGTGATGGTGCATGAGTTCAAGTGGGAGGCGCTGCTGGAGGTCGGCTTAGGCCGTAGGCGCAGTACCCGGGCCAGTGCGCGCTGGCCCTTCTCCGCCCTGGCGTGCGCTGCGGGTAACTGCGGGGTGCGGAGCCCAGGGTAGAAGCCGAAGCGCTGCCCGTTCCACCTGGGGAGCGCGGGCGAGGAGAAGACCGGCGAGAAGCTGCTGCTTCCCGGCCCGGCGGCGGCATCCGGTCGTCGCGGGGTGATGGGTGAACGCAAGTGAACCTCAGATGACGTCTCGTGAAGGTGACCCTCGCAGGTGGGACGTTCCAGCGGGGCCGTAGGGGCTGGCCGCGGAAGAGCGGCAGGTGCCGGGTGGAGGGTAGTCGCCGCCCGGGAGCGCACCACCGCCCTCGCAGCGCGTCGGCGAGCGCGTTGACGACGGGGACCGATGGGTTGCGGTCGCTGCCCTGCTCGATCCGGACGAGATACTCAACGCTGATGCCCGCCATCGACGCCAGCTCCGACCGGCACGGTGGGACGCATGAGCGAAACAAGCAACCTCGTCATCCTGGTCGGCAGCGTGCGTGACGGGAGGTTCGGCCCGGTCGTGGGCGCGTGGACCGCCGAGCAGGCGATCACCCACGGGGGGCTTCGATGTGGAGATCATCGACCTCGCCGATTACGACATCCCGCTCTCTCTGCCCGCCGCGTCGCCGAAGTACGCCGCAGACGCCTACCCGCGCCCGGCGAGCATGGCGGCCCTGACCGAGCGCCTCGACGCGGCGGACGCCTAGAACCCGGCCTACAGGTCGGCTCACCCCTATTTACGCCGCTGACCTGGGGCGGGGCGATGGTCAGGAGGCAGCCGGGGCACTCTGGGGGCACTGTCACCTGCGATGGAAGCCTCGTCCCTCGTCAAGGTCAGGGTCGCGACTGGGTACCGTCGCTACCCGGTTTTCGCCTCGGAGGCCCGCAGACTACCGCCAGCTTCTCGCCAACTTGACCCAACGCGGTGGCCGGCTTGTTCGTCTTAGTAGATGAAGGTTCCCGGAGCAGTGAGGTATGGCGTGGAGAGCTGGAAGCAAGCGGTGGCAGAACTCGCCACCGGACGGGGCATCGCCCTGAAGCGTCATGCGCTCTTGTTGTGCGGGGACGACTCCCGGGCCGAAGACCTGGTGCAGGAGGCTTTTGTCCGGGCGTTCTCTCGGCCCTTGCATGCTCCCCGGCCCGGCGCGGCCGAGGCGTACGTGCGAGTGATCATGGTGAACCTATACGTCGATGAAGCCCGCAGGCACTCCCGGTGGGCCCGGATAGCGCCACTGCTTGCGACGCCCAGGGCGGCCGCGGACCCCGCCGATCAGGTGGCTTCTCGGGACGCCATGCTGACAGCGCTCAGCGGCCTGTCCCCCCGGCAGCGTGCGTGCGTGGTCTTGCGTTACTACGAGGATCTTCCGGTGGCGGAGATCGCGAAGGCGCTTGGCGTCGCGGAGGGGACAGTCAAGCGGTATCTCAGTGAAGCATTGCCCCAAATGGCCGCGCGGCTGTCCGCCGCCGACCGCGGGTGACGGGAAGGACTAGGCCGATGACTATTGACGAGCAGGAACTACGCCAGCGCCTGGAGGAGACAGCGGCACAGGCCAGCGCGCCCCGGTTCACCGCCGTGGATCTGGTCCGCCAGATACGGCGGCGCCGCACCCGGGTCACCGGCGCGGTGGCGGGCGCGGCCGTGGCGGCAACCGCCATCGCAGTGGCGGTCCCAGCCGCGCTGAACGGCACTGGCCAGCCCGCGATCAGCCGCCCCATGGCGGTAAGGCCCCCTCCTTCATACTCGATCACGGTGAACGGCCAGACGCAGGCGTTTCCCGCGCGCTACGTCATCACCCCGGGCGAGAAGCTCACGATCATCCTCGATGTCACCGTCCCGGCGCACAAATCGCTGCGCGCCCTGTGGGTAGGTATCACCAACGGTTTGCTGTCTCCCCGCCTGGATGGGCCCGCCAACATGAGCCCGATTCTGGCGGCCCACACCCGCACGCCACTCGGTCCCGGGGCGCACCAGTTCAGGTTGCACTGGGTCGCCCCGGGCGGGATGCGCGCTGGCACCAGCCGCCAGCTGTCCGCGGAGTGGATATGGTCTGACCCGGCTGAACCGGGGGCGGGAGGGGAATGGATAATCGCCGAGCTTAATGTGCCGGGCGCATCGGGTACGTAATCTCATTTCTGCTGCGCCAGCGTCGATACCGGCCCGAGGCTTCCAAGCGACCCCGGGGGTGCTTGCTTGCTTATGCCGATATCCATGACTTGAAACGTTGCGTGGTCGAACGTGAACGCGAGGTAGTGTCCGGTTAGCGGTCGCCCGTGGGACGGGATCGGGACATCGGTGAGGGTGAAGTTACCCTTCATGACCGCCAAGTACACGGTCTGGTGAGCGCTGCCGGGAATCGTATCGCCAGGCGTCGCCAGACGCAGCGCCTTGTCGCGAGTCGTCGTCACCGCCGCAATCCATAGCGGCTTGGCGTCGCCGCTCAGCTTGGCCCAGCGCTCCATCGTCATGCTGAGCTGGCGGGCTGCCGCAGCAGGAATCGCCGCCGAGTTTGCCGTCCTGCTCGCCGCCGACGATGACGCCGCCAGTGGTAGCAACACGAGTGCGGCAACGATGCCCGCCGCGGCACCGCTCACAAGAACCCTGCGATGCCCCGACAGCCACCCTGACGCACTATACGACATGTCTGTTCTCCCTGATTTCTGATAACGGGCACGCCCTAGCATGGTCCGGTCCAGCTAACGCTCGACGTGGACGCGTCGTAAGTGGGGGTTATGTATGCGCTCGGACCGCTCGGGAGGTCGGCACCCATAGACGCATTTTGCGGGTGCCAATTGCCGTTCGCGCTTCGCCATTCGACATCGTATACGTGGCCTATATCACGCATGCCGTTGCCCTGATTAAACGTGTATTCCGTCCCGGCAAGCGTGACGGCACCACCGCTAAACATTGGCTGGGATGTGGATGCGTACTGGTTCCCATTCACATCTACGTCCCAGGTATTATTTCCTGCCCAGGTGACTGCGACATAGTAGTTGGCAGGATTTACAGCCTCTACCGGGTGAAAGTGAATCGACCCGCCATTCGGTCGGCTATCTTCCCAGAAGAGTTCCCTGCTGTAGTAATTCTGATTATTATAGCCGTACCCGGATATAGCTCCGGCTTCGACCCAGTACTGTTCGTTACCGCTGGCATCCCACAGCTCGTTAGTGAGGAAATTTGGATAGCTATTTGGCGCATACAGACAGGATATGCTAATTGTTGCACCTACTCCATAATTATCGGCGCCAACAGCCGACGAGACTGCATAGCAGTGGTTGTTGATATCGCAGGCCAAGGCGCTTGGCGCCTTCCCTGCGACGACCATTCCGATTGTAGTCATGATGGTTACGCTAAGAAGCGCAGCCGTGTGCCGTGTACGTCGGCCGGACGGCAAATAGCGACGGATTCTGATCAGGCAGTCGTCCATAGGTCTGGAGCATAGACAACTAAGAGGTCAACAACAAGACCTAATATCACGGCGCTCAAGTTCGGTTTGGCCGGCATCCGGCCGTCCGCATTGCAATGCCGAATGTTTTGGCTGGCGGCAACCAAAATTCCGATTTATAACTGACAATGAAGTGATCTCACAGAAAGAGGATCGGGCTCCCTGTCATTAACCACGCGAGAGGTGTGCTTCGGGGAGGCTCGCGGACAGTCCGGACATGCCCAGAAGCAGGGGTGGAGCCCCGGTAGAAGAGGTCTCACCACAAGTCTTCTTCATCCTCAGGACTCCACTTGATCCCTTATCGAGCCATGCTCGACGTCCCCGCGGAACTGCTTCGCTACCTGTCCCGGCTGCTCGCCGCCGAGCCGCGCCGCCGCAGAACGCCTGCCCGCAGCAGGAAGCTCACCTGCCGTGGCCAGGCACTTCTCGCGCTGCGCTGGTTCCGGGACCGGACCGGGCCCGGCCGGCTCGCCGCCGACCACGCGTTCTCCCGCGCGACCGCCTACCACTACATCGACGAAGCCGTCGACGTGCTGTCCGCGAAGGCCCCAGGCCTGGACAAGGCCACTGGAACGGGCACTGGCCGACGGCGTGCCCTACGTGATCCTCGACGGGAAGATCTTCGAGACCGGCCGCCTCTCCGAGAGAGTGACCAGCGCGAAAGGCGAGGAAATCAACGCCTGGTACTCCGGGAAGAAGCACCGCCCCGGCGCGAACGTCCAGGCCGTCATGCTCCCCGGCGGCCTCCCAGCCTGGACCGGGCCGGCCGAACCCGGCCACGTCCACGACATCACCGCAGCCCGCGCCTGCGCTCTCCCGGCCCTGTACCGCGCCGCCGCGGCCGGAATGCCGACGCTGACCGACGGCGGCTACGAGGGCGCCGGAATCGGCATCCGCGTCCCTGTCAAGAACCCGCCGGAAACCAGCGGCTCGACCCCGACACGAAAACCAGAAACGCCCTGCTGCGCGGCCTCCGCAGCCAGGGAGAACGAGGATTCGCCCGGCTCACCCGGCCTTCTGCCCAGGCCGATAGCGCCGGTCCCGTCCGTGTTTCCGCATCAGGTCTCTGCATTCCGCGGCGAGTAGCGGAAATCAGGCGAGCGCGGACTGTGACGGCCGGTCGGGGCGTTGCCGGTCTCTTGGCTGCGAATGCTGCGAGAGCCAGGCAGCCGCGACGCCCGCCCCGATGGCCGTTGCCGTGTTGACTACCCATGCAGCGCACTTTCCGGGCCGGGACGCGTGCGCTCGCGCGGCGTTCTCGTCGGCTTGCCGGATGGCCTGCGTAGCGAGTTTGACGTGCTTAGCGGCGAGAGATTGTTCCTTGGTCGCTCCGTATGCTTGCGGCCTCAGGCACAGGGCTGACAGCTGTCCGGCGAGAGCCTTCATGTCTGCTCCCGCTGGGCTGCCCTCTGGGGCAGGGTTCATCACGGGCTGTGTAACGATACTATTCGGCCCCGGCTTGAGCGGCGTCTGCGCCGGCAGGCGTGGTAGCGCGGGCGTAGCTGACAGCCTCAGACGGGGCCTCTTCGTCCTTAAGCCAGGTAACGGCCCGGTCTGCCGGAGCTGCGGCATGCTTGACCTGGCACGCATCGTCCGTCTGCATCAGCTGGCGTCCGCCGCTGCCGGTGGCGATTGTCACTGACGCGTCACTCAATCGCTCGCGGGGGCGGGTCCTGCCGCGAGCCGTCGGCGGCATGCTCAGCTGCGAAGCCCACGAACAGGCCTTAACCTGGGCTTTCTTGCCCCTACTGTGACAGAAGATGCCGTGTTAGGGTTGTGGGTGTATCAGCAATGCTGCTGACCCGGGGGGGACGTCATGAAGTTCATCGTCGAAGTGGATTTTCCGCTGGAGCCTTTCAGCACCTATGTTCGCCAGGGCACGGCCGGGGAGAAGATCGGCGAGGTGCTCGGCGCGATCAAGCCCGAGGTCATCTACTTCACCGACAGCGGCGCAGGACGCGGCGCCGTGATGATCGTGGACCTGGACAGCGCGGGCCAGGCTCCGCACGTGACCGAGCCGTTGATGCTCACCTTCGGCGCGTCTGTGCATTACCGAGTCGCCATGTCGCCAGAGGAACTCCAGTCCGCTGGCCTGGAAAGGTACGCCACGGGCTGACGGTGTCGCGGTGGCCGTGCGTGGTCACGGCAGCACGCCGGACAACGCCCGCAAGCGCCATCAGCAGAAACCTCAGAGGTTTAACCGCGATGACCTCGGCCAACGCCCGCATCGGCCCGCCGGGCAGGAGCCCGTCATCGTGCTCGGCCTGCCGGCGCACCTGGGCGACCTGCACGGCATCCCGTGGCCTCCGTCGGCTGACCTGGCTGAAGGGCAGCCAGCGGCCGGGGCGGTAAGTCCCGGCCGCTGCCGCCCCATCTTTGCTGCGCGGCCTGCCGGGTGACGCCGAGCCGGACAGCGATCTCGGCCCAGCTGTACCCCTTGCCGCGCAGCCCGGCGACGGCCTGGCGCATCGCGTCGTCGAGTTCGCCGGCCGCCGCGGCCATGTCGGCGATGGCGTCGATGTCCCCGGCCGCGACGCGCCGCGCCCAGGCGCGCATGACCCGGCGGGCGAACGCGGCGTACCCGTCGTTCTCGGTGACCCGCCGTCGCCGCCGGGGCGTCAACGCGCGCTTGACGGCGGGCCGGGCCCCAGGATCCGGCGGCATCACCGGGTCCTCCCCGGCGGTGAGCCCGCCAGCCGGGCGGCTGGCGGTGCCGGCGGGACCAGGCTGTCCGCCGGCCACTGTGGCGTCAGGCGGCGGGAACAGGACGGGGATGACGAAAGCTTCATCAGTTTTCCCAGGGAATGAGGGCAGCCCCAGGGCCGTGCGGTCCTGGGGCTGCGAGGCGGAGGAACGAACGCGGGCTATCCCGTCGCCGGGATGGCCGCGCTGATCGCGTCGATGACGTCGCCGGCGCTGGTGACGAGCGCACCGTGCCAGTTCTGGATGATGTGGTGGCATCCGGCGGACAGGTCCGACGTGATCGGGCCGGGTACCGCCATCAGCGGCCGGCCGAGATCCCGCGCGTGCCTGGCGGTGCTCATCGCCCCGCTGCGCGCGCCGGCCTCCACCACGAGGGTCCCGGTCGCCAGGGCGGCGATTACCCTGTTGCGGGTGAGGAACCGCAGCCTGCTGATGGTCCGGCCGGGCGGCCACTCGCTGACGATCACCCCCTGGTGCGCGACCGCGTCGAGCAGTTCCGCGTGGGCGGCCGGGTAGGGCACGTCCACCCCGCAGGCGAGCACCGCGACTGTCACCCCGTCGGCGCTGAGCGCGCCCCGGTGCGCGGAGGCGTCGACCCCGAACGCACCGCCGGAGATCACCGTCCAGCCGCGCGCGGCGACGGAGGCGGCGAGGTCGGCCGCCATGTAGGAGCCGTAGGCGGTCGCCGCCCGCGACCCGACGATGGCCGCCGACCGCAGGCAGCTGAACCGCAGGTCAGCAGTGCCGCGCAGCCACAACGCGTGCGGCCGGGCGTCACCCAGGTCATCGAGCTGCCCGGGCCATTCGCGATCACCAGGGCAGATCAGCCGGATCCCGGCACCGAGCATCCGCGTGATCTCGGCGGGCGCGGGTACCTGCCCGAGCCGCGAGCGCCACCGGCCCATCGCCCGCAGCAGCGCCGTCATCACGGCCGGCACCGTCTGCGGGGGCGGCCATTGCGCCCCCATGAGGCATCCGGACCGGATCACCTCGACCGCCCGCACGGCCCCGTTCGCGCGCACGAGCACGCCGAGCAGTTCATCGCCGGGCTCGGCGAGGTAGGTGAGCTGCGCGCGGGCGAGCCGCTCATCGTCAGGCACGATGCCGGTCACCGCAAGTCTCCAATCCGGAAGGCGAGGTCGGACGCGTACTTGTCCCGGCCGGGACGCGGCCGGCCATTCACGCCATCTCCGCGGCGTTCCCGAGGGCGAGCTCGACGGAGCCGTCCGGGTCCAGCGTCACGATGATCAGCCACAGGTCGTCATACCGGATGTCGTGCTCGCGCATCCACGCGCGCGCGCCGTCTGTCACCTGGCGGAAGCGGTCCTCGGTGATCGCCGTGACGCAGGCTGCGAGGGTGCCGTGCGCGACGGTCCGCACCTCGACAGCGGCCAGGATCTCCCCGCCGGGGGTCGCGACCAGGTCCAGGTGATGCTCACCGGACTGCCAGTCCCGGTCGATTACCTGGAGCTTCGCCGCTTCGATCACCTGCGCGGCCCGCTCGATCGCGGCCGCGCGCAGGGCGGAAGGCTCGTTCATGAAGCGTCCTCCTGTCGGATGACGCCGGGGGCGGGATTGCCTCCCGGCGGTCACCGAAGGGCGCCGCGCGGCGCCGGGAACGCCACACCGGGCGGCCCGGGCGCGCAGAACTTTCCATCACACGATGGAATCCAGTCCGCTCTGCCGCCTCGTGCCGCAATCGCGGGCAGGGGAAAGTTCGCCCCGCGCCCGGAGCCTTGCCGCCCGGTTGCGGACCAGGCGAGCGGCGCATCATGACCGCCGAACGGGAGCACTCGCCCCGCGCGTCAGCAGGCACGGAAACCGAGGACTTGGTTCCGCGATGTCGGCCGCAGGGAAATGGTTGACGGAGATAAGGCCGTCCGGGGACGGGGCAAGGTGCCCGCGTCGGCTGGCACCCCGCGATCGTCGATGGTTGCGAGAGAGACGCCCCGAACCGGCCGCTGGCCAGCAAGTGGCGTTCCGTCCAGGTGCTAAGAATCTGTGAGGGTCAGGCGAATGCAGCAGCCGCCACGAGCGGATATGCTTCAGCGCTTTGACCGGGCCAGGTATCCGCGCCTGCGAGCCGAGCGCGAGCCGCTCGCCATTGCTGCCCGCGGGTCCTGTTATCCCCCGGGGAGCCTCGCCCTGGCCGTCCGGGCCGAACACTACGATGTCGACCCCGATGCCATCGTAACGGGCACTCCGCTCGTGCGCCCAGGACGCGGCGGCATGGACAATCTCAAGCATGGGGCCAGTGGTGATGTCCGCGGCGTCGGCGCGGACGGCATCCGGCTCCGCGACCTGTACCTCGACGGCGACTATCGTGCCGTCACTGGTGACCGCGACCAGGTCCAGCCGGTGCCCGCTAGCCTGGCAGTCCCGGTCGAGCACCGTGAGCCCGCCGGACTCGACCAGTCGCGCGGCCTTCGCGAGCACGGCGGCCCGGTCAGCGGAAATCTCGTTCATGAGGCGTTCTCCGGTCCTGATGACGCCGGAGACGGGTTTGCCTCCCGGCGGTCACCGAAGGCGCCGCGCCCGGCACCGGGAACGCACACCGGCCGGCCCGGCAGCCAGGAGTGTTTCCCGGGCAAAGAGAAGGAGTCGGCGCGACCCGCCCCTGCTGGGGAAGAAAAAGCTCCGCCCGGCTGCCCGGGCCGTGCCGCCCAGTTGCGGACCGCCGGAGCGGCGCACCATGACCGCAGGAAGGGAGGCAGCCCCCTCGCGCCAGGAGACCAAGCGCATGACTGAGCCCGGCTTGGGCAGGTGGGAAGCCAAAATCAGGATCGTCCCGAACGAACCCGTGGCTCCGCGCCGCCCCCTCACCGCCGCCCGCCAGCCGCTAAGGCAAGATACCGGGCATCTCGCCGCCGGTCGTCAATCTGCTGACCGGGTGCACATGGGCGCAAAGCGGCACGGCCGACCGTATGTCAGTGACAAACAGCGTGGTTCTGCGCGTCCCCTGCCCGCGCTGTAAGGGCACCGACCAAGCGAGGTACAGCGATCGCCGCCGCAGTCTCAGATTCCCGGGGCAGCAGAACGATCGGGCGGTGCTTATCCGGGCGGCCAGTGATGAGGACGGGTTTCAAGCGCTCCTGCAGAACGGTCTGCTATCCGATACAAAGACCTTTCAATTAGGCTGTTCTTATCTTCCCGGCAGATGTTAGATTGAAATATCGGAGATGTCATCCATCTCCAGTGGCTAACTTAAAAGTCTCAATTGAGGCGAAAACGTAAGATTTGAGGGAGGTAAATTTTGCTAATCAGGTCCATATGAGTGCTTATCGGTAAGCGGCTGCGACAAGAGTCGTGGACCAGGAGGGGACAGGCTTGAGCCTGTCGCGTTAGGGGCAGTCATGGAGCTTCAGCCCGAAGGTGTCCTGCGGGACGGGCGGTACGTGGTTCAACAGCTCCTCCGGTCGGCCCGTGACAAGAGCATCTATCTCGGCCATGACCGGAAGTTTGACTGCCCGGTGACGATCGATGTCTTCGCCAGCAACAACTCGATCATGCCCGATGGGCTGACTGTGAGCGCGTGGGAAGCTCAGGTGCTGGGCAAGCTGGGCGCTCATCCGAACATCGCAAGAGTGGTCGATCAGTGGGAAGACGACCAGGCTGCGATAATGGTCAGCCGGTACTTTTCCGGCGGCACCCTGCTAGACCTGATCGCGCATCCACGGGAATCTGGCGAGAACGTACAGGTCGCGCGCATCGTCCAGGTCGCGACCGAGATCGCTCATGGGCTTGCTTACATCCACGGGCGACGGATCTTGTACCTGGACCTGCAGCCCCGCAACGTGCTGTTCGACGAGCTGGGGACGGTGCACTTGGTGGACTTCGATACCGCGGTGCCGTTTGACCAGCCCGATGTGAGCCATCTTGCAGACCGCCCGGTGATCGCATATATGGCCCCGGAGGTAACTGACGGCAGGGAAGCTGACGAACGCGCCGATCTGTACTCGCTCGGAGCGACGATGTATGAGATGGCTGCTGGACGGCCGCCCTTCGCTGGAAGCCGCGCGGAGATACTGACAGCGCGCCGCGCGGGCCCGCCTCCGCCTCTTGAGCGGCAGGATCTGCCCGCGGCCCTGCGTAACCTCATCTGCTGCCTCTTGTCAGCCGACCGAGAGCAGCGGCCGGCAAGCGCAGCCGAGGTACTGGAGCGGCTGCAGGGTATCCGCACGGCTCATGCTTACATCGAGCGGCTTATCGCGAACGATGAAACGGAAAGGCTTGAGTTCAAGGCGTCGCTTCGCGAGCCGGTCGATGTCAATACAGCAGACAAGAGGCCTCTCGGAGAACTCAGGCGCGCTGTAGAACTCGAGGTCATCAAGACGCTGGCGGCCTTCCTCAATACAGGCGGCGGCACGCTAATCATTGGCGTGAAGGATGATCATACGATCGTTGGCATCGAGGTCGATTATCCTTGGGTCAAGCCCAAATCCCGCGACGGCTGGCGCCTGACCTTTGACCACCTCGTGACTCACCAGCTTGGTGCCGAGGTGATGGAGTGCATCAGTCTTCAACTGGAGCCGTGGCATGACCACACGATTGCGGTGATCAAATGCGAGCCGCGCCAAGAACCCACGTGGGTCGGAGATGAGCTCTACGTGAGATGCACAGCCTCAACTGAGAAGCTGTCTACGCGCCACGCGATATCCTGGTGGCACCAGAGATGGGGCTAGCCTGCTCGCAGGATAGGTGAAGGCCGATCATCTCCGCGACCGCAAAGCGACCGTACATGGCGTATCGGACACGAGGGTGAGGGACTGGCGCGACAACGGTAGCGCGGCACGGCAGAAAGGCACGGAGGCCCTTGGTGGCGATGAAGGTCGCTCTGGTCGACTGCCTCATCTACCAGGGTTTCATCGTTCTCAGATGCGACACGCCGCGGGACTCCCGTGATTACGAAGCGTAGCAACTCCAATAATCACCGAACCTGTGCCTGCCTCGTCTGAGAACACGCCGAAACACCGCAGATCACGCCTATCCGCGCGGCCTCTAGGCCCCAGGGCTGGGCTGGCTCTGGGGCTGTGACAGTGAGCTGAGCGCGCTATCCGGCCGTGGCGGGTCGCGTGGTCGTCAGGGTATCGATGACGTCCCTGGCGCTGGTGACCAGAACGGCCTGCTCGCGCCGCAGCATCTCCCCGACGGCATCGATAGCCGCCTGAGTAGTGCCAGGGTTACGCAGCCGCATCCCTCACCATGCCCTCCACCCGCAGAAGCGCAAGCTCACGGCGTCCAGCCGGTCCAGACGCATATCCCGACGGCGGTCCCGACGACAGCGGCGACCGCGCCGATGATGGTGGCGAACGCGACGACCGCACCGCGCTTCAGCAGCCGCGCCCACCAGCCTTCCTTCACGGCCTGGTCCCAGCACCGGTAAGGGTGGCCTCCTGCCCGGCCACGACGCTGGAACCTGCCCCGTGGCGGCCTGGGTGCCCACCCCGCTGGAGTTCGCGCTGCTAGCAGTCTGGCTGCCGATCGCGGTACCGTGCGCGCCGGACACGGTCACCGGCCCTGGCGCAGCGCCGGTCATCCCGAACGAACGCGCGGCTCCGCCCCGACCGCCACCGCGCCCTCAGCGGTGCGGTGAGGGCGACCCGCGCTATGCCGCCCGGAACAGCCAGCGTTTCGGTAAGGTCGTCCACCCCAAGCGCATCCAGGCTCAGCATTCCTCCGCCGCGTCCCACACAGCGATGCCTGCCTGCTAGTAGCAATCCCATCCTTCGACGCCAGCGCCGATCTTGTGCAGGAGCGCATCCTCTTCATTGGTGCTAATGCAGGCGACCGACCGCGCCAGGATCGCCTCGGCACGATCCGGCTGGGCCAAGAGTTCGTCATGAGGTACTTGCGCGTCAGGACGGCGACCCAACCCAGGTCGCGGTCGAGCTGCTGCATCCCGAGTACTCCGTCGACCCGCACTTCCGCGCCGCTTCGCCGGCGAGGTCGAGGCGCCCGCAAGGTCAGCGGTTTCTACACTGCTGCGGTCGTCGACGCGGACCGGGAGGCTAGCCACCGTGGCTGGTAACGGCCTACATTGCCGGGCCACTGCCGTCAGGGAGCGCGGTCCGCTCCCCGTGGCCGAGGTCCACACCCTCGGTGCCGCCCTCGCCGAGGGGCTGATCGCCATCCGCGCCGCCAGCCTGGTCCACCGCGACCTGGAGCCGGGCACCATCATCCTGGCCGCCGATTACCCGCCGATCATCGACTTGGGATCGCGCGCCTTGGACGCCACCAGCGCGATCACCACGACCGGCTCGCTGATTGCCACCTACGCCGCGACCGGCCACGACCCGTTGGACGCTCCCTACCCCGCCGTCGTCAACCACGTCCTCGCCGAGCCGCCGAATCTCGAGGGCCTGTCCGGCCCGCTCCGCGACCTGATCGTGGCCTGCCTGGAAACGCAGACCGCCGACCGTGGCTCTCGCGCTATCCTCACCGGCCTCACGTCACCTTGACGACGTCAGTAGCGAACGAATTTCACCGATAAGCTCTGCTGGATTTGTCATCTAATGCTTCGCTTGTTATCAAGTTTTCGTATTTTCAAACTCCGGATCGAGTGAACCGACGCGGCCGTGAAAGCGTCTACATGCAGGGGGATACGTCTTCTCCTGGAATGGAGTGGATTCGTGGGGAATCAGGGACGCGTGGCGGCCGATTGGCTGCGCGATAGATCACGACTGGTCCTAGCACTTGCGCTGGTAGCCGTCGCTGTCTGCGGCACGATCGTCGGCATCAAGCTTCAGTCTGACAATGATGGTCTGGCCCGACAGTCCGCGGCGGCACGTCTCGCGGCGCAGGCGATCGGTCTCGCGCGGTCAGACCCGAGGCTCGCCGCCCAGCTTGCCACCGCCAGCTACCGGCTTAACCCCGACCCCATGACGCGCGGAGCGCTCTTCCACGTCGCCGAGGCGAATCCTGCGGCCTCCCGAGTTCTTGACACCGGCAGCGCGGTGAACGCGCTCGCCGAGGACCGGAACGGCCAGTTCCTCTACTCGGGGTCGCTGGACGGCACGCTCGACAGCTGGGACATGACGGCGGGAAGCCTGCTAGCGCAAATCCGGCTCTCGTCCCCGATTCAAACCCTTGCCACGGACCCCGACGGCCCCCTTCTCGCCGGCGTTGACTGGACCGGCGACATACTGGTGTGGCGTACCAGCCCCACGGGTTTCGTCAAGCAGGCAGAGGTCAGGGCCTACAACTACTCGCCCGCGAGCACCGTCAAGGTGATAGGAATCGGATTCTTTGATTCCGGGCTGCGGATATTCGCGGTGTATTCGAACGGCAACGCCGCTGTCTACAGCGCCAAGGACGGTACCCAGCTCACCTGGCCTGCGGGGAATTCCGGCACATTGTCGCTCGCGGTGGCGAGTGGTGTGGACTCTGCCGAGGCACTCCCCGCGCAGGCGACGGTCTACATCGGCACCAGCGGCCAGAGCGTCCTCGCCCTCAACCTGAACACGCTGCGGTATTCCACCGTCCTCAACTCCTATAAGCTTCCCGGGCACCCGACCATCATCGCGGTACAGCCCGGATATCCCAAGACCATCGCGGTTTCCAGCTCAACCGGGACCATGCTGTGGGATCTCGGATCGGGGCAGCCGACCTGGAATTACCCGGTGAGCACGATGGCGGCTGGCTTCGACAGCGATGATTCCGCGATCGCCGTCCAGACAGCCGGCGGCGTTACCGTCCTGCCGCTGCCCGGCACGGGGCCGGGCAGCCAGGGGACGGCGATCCAAGCCGGGCAGGCGTATAGCGGGTCTTCCTCTGTCCTCACCACGCCAACTGGCACCGGGACCTTGATCGCGGCCGGCAGTGACGATGGCTCGATCGCGGTCATTGATCCCACGAAGCCGCGCCTGCAGTTGCCGGCGGCACCCGGATCGACTGTGCTCGCCTTTGACCAGGCCGGGCAGCTCATCCTCTCTAACAATGACAGCACCGACAACCGGACGTCCAGCCTGTACCTGACGGACCCGCAGCGCGGGTTCCAATCAGGCTCATATCGCCAGCGGGTTACCTACCAGGCTCCGGCGTCGTGGGGGCCCTCCGGCGAGTTCTTCGTCAACAGCGCGACCACCGGCGATGGTCTCGTGTTCGCGGCGGGGCAGGACACAACTCGCCAGGGCGCCGCCTTCGTATGGAACGAGAAGAGCGGTCACGCGGTCCGCAAGATCCTCCTTCCGGGCAGTCCTCGGATCGGGGTCGATGTGCGATATGACCACCAGCTCAAGCTGCTGATCGTCCGGGACAGCAACGGGCAGGTGGACGCCTGGTCCACGGCGGACTGGCACAAGGTCATGCAGATCTCGCTCGGCAGCCGCAGCGGCAGCCTCGACCTGAGCCCGGATGGCAGCACCCTCGTCTCGGCAGTCGAGTACGGTGCAACCAACGCGGTGCCGTCGCAACTCACGAGCAAGCTGGCCATCATCGACCTGCGGACGCACGCGCTGCGCCAAGTCCCCCTAACCCAGCCCTTCTACAAGATCGCCTATGCGCCTGATGGGAACAGCCTGGCGGTCGCAGGGCTCACCACCGCGCTGCAGTTCGTGTCTCCGGAGGGCGGACAGATCGCCAGCCCGCCCGGGATAACGCTTCCCGGGATACCGGTTGATCTCGCCTACAGCCCGGATGGCACCTTGCTCGCGGTAGCGCTCACCGACGGGCGCATCCTGATCTACGAGTCGCGAACCGGGAGCCTGGCGTACCCGCCGATCCCGGCTGGCGCGTACCCGCAGACGGACAGGATTGCCTGGAACCCGCGCGGGACAATCCTGGCCGCGCTGCTCGGACAGGATGTCGGGGAGTACTCCGAGGCCGGAAGCGTCGAGTTGCTGCGGATGGACCCAAGGCAATGGGCGGCACAGGACTGTGACCTCGCCGACGGAAACCTCACCCATGACCAGTGGCGCCAGTATGCGGATCCCGGGGTACCGATGGTTCAACCGTGTGCCCCCAGCGCACAGGTGACGCCAGCGAGCACGGCACTGGACCTGAGGCAGGTGGACTGGCAAGGCGTCACCCTGCCAGCGCAGGTGTGCGGTGGCAGCAACCGGCCAGTCAAGCTAAACCATGGGCTGGCCACGATCCCCAACCCCATCGACGGGACCGCGACCGTCTTCACGAACGGCAGCCCGACGTACGGGACCTTGACCGGAACGGGGGTCACCGCCGTCGCCGCGCTCAACGTCAGCTGCAATATCGGCGGCACGGCCGCAGGGGATCTCTGGGATGGCTATGTGCTCTACACCGGCCAGGGCGGCACCTTGCGCAGCATAGGGATCATCACCCCGCGCGCTGCGGCCAAGAACGAACACGTGTCATACGTCGAGAAGATCCAGATCTCCCATGGGCAGATAACCGCCTACGAGGACTTCTACAACCCTAGCGACGCAGACTGCTGCCCTTCGGGACGCGCGACGAGCGTATGGGTCTATCGCGATGGCCAACTGCTGAGGCAGGCCACGACGGTAACGGCAGGATAGGAAATGCCCGCAGTTGCTCGTGCGTCCCTCAGGTGGGTGCTGACCCTCATGCTCCTAGGCACTCTCACATCGTGCGGCAGCTCCACCTCGGCCATCCCGGGCCAGGACCTGTGGACCATCCGGGCAAACTGGGACGACAACGGCACGTCGGTGCTCTATGACCCGTACGCCGACCTTGTCATCACCCTCACCAGCACCCACCCCAGCCAGGATGCTGAGGCGGGCTCGACCGCGGCCGTCACCGCACTGGATCCCGGCACCGGCCGCCAGGACTGGAGCATCGTCACCGGCCAGGCGCCACAACTGGCCATGGTCGCGAAGGGACTGGTGCTCGTCGCCACGTCGGGACCAGCCGAATCGGCCATCTCGCCCGCTGGCGGCCCACCATCCGTCTGGGTCCTTGACGACCGGTCAGGCAGCGAGGTCCGCGACATCAACATGGCGACCGGAGCCACGGCGCTCGGCCTAACGCGCGGCACCATCGTCGCCAGCGACGGGACCACACTCTATGGCTACTCGCCTCTCACCGGGAGCAATACCTGGCTATGGCACCCCTCTGGCGGCTGCACGATCAAGCAGGCTGCCGCCTCGGCCGTCATAGCGAGCGTGCTCACCGACTGCACGAACGGGGACGTCATCCTTACGTCCGTCAATCCGGCTAGCGGCACCGCCCTGTGGTCGCGGACCGTCGGGTACTACGACAGCCAGCTGCTCCCCAACCAGGCTGGTGACGGGAACCCCTACGGGATATCGGCGCAGGGCACCTTCATCGCCGTCACCAGCGCCGGAAGCGCGTCAATCTTCTCCGCCACTGGCGTGCCGCTCGATAGCGAGCAGGGCGTGGGGTACGAGCAGCCTTTCCTCGCGGCCCGGGGCGATCACCTGTTCATTGTCTATGCCAGCGCCGCCGGCGACCTCACGGTGAAGGACCTGGACACGCGTACCCGCGTTTCCCGGATCCTCGTCAGCAGACCGTTCGCGCCTGCCTCGGTTACGCTGACCGGCGACACGCTTTACATTCTCGCGGCACCGCCGCGACCGCTCTTGCCTGCCGCTGTCATCGCCGTCGACATCGCGAGCGGGGCCTATTCGGTTACCTCGCTTCCGTTCCCCAGCGGCGGCCTGGTTGCCTCGCAGTATGCCGGGAACAGCTCCGTCTTCTCCGCCCCGGGAGAGCTGCTGGTCGCGGCCGGCGGGCCGGTCCTCACCGCGTACTCGCTTCCGCTGTCCGCGAGCGCTATCCCGGACCCTGGGATCCAGGCCGCCGGGCCACGTACATGGCCCGAGGCCTGCTCACTGCTCAGCGCCAGCACGCTCAGCGGGATTATCGGCGATATGTACGTGAGCGCACCGCAGGAGACCTCCAGCGGTCCCGGCCTGCCGGGCGCGTCGGCCTGCGAGTACGCTCCCCAGGACCACCGCTTCCCGGTCATCACCGTGGGAGTCGCCTGGATCGCGAAGACCATCGCGGGGGCTCGCGAGCTGATGCTGAGCTCCGCGACAGGGTCGGGGATGAGCCACGCAAGAGGCATCGGCGATCAGGCGTACTTCTGCCAGGACCTCGCCGAGTGCGGCGCACTCGGCCAGCCCACGGCACTGCTGCGCGTCGGCCCGACAATCGTTGAGGTCAAGTTCTCCGCTTCCTCACGAGCATGGCGGTCAGTTGCCACCGAGATCGTGACCACCCTTCGACGCGAGAGGCCAGCGAATGGCTAGGAAGAAGGCGCCAAAGGGGAGTACCGCGTCCCCCAAGGCCGCCACTGCCACGTCCGCGAGTCCCGCGAGTCCCGCGAGTCCCGCGAGTCCCGCGAGTCCCGCGACTCCGGTGGCTCCGGTGGCTCCGGTGAAGCAAGGCAGGGTCTTTGGCAAGGCACTGATGTGGCTGAAGGCACATTGGTGGACGGTCGTCCTCGCCTGCATCGCCGCCGTCGTGTATCCAGCGCTGAACGCCATAGGGTCGAGCGCGGGGAATGGGGCGCTACACGCGGCAAGGCACGTCTTCGCCGACCCAACGCCCTCGCACAAGGCAGTCCCCACACCGCCCCTGGCGGTCACCACGCTGGTTAGCTACTCCGATGCGCTCGCGATCGCTCTGGATAAGCCCGTCAGTAGCGGGGCTGGCTACGCCGAGATTGTGAGTGGCCTTTCGGATATCGCAGGCGCTGGCGAGACTTGGAGCAGCTTCCTGGCCAAGTACTATGGCGCGCCCCTTAGCGAGCTGCACACCGACATCACCCTCACCGGCCAGGCGAGCCACGGAGTGCGGGTTACGAACATCCAGATTGAGCGCGTCGGTCCGGCCAGCGCCCCGCTGTCCGGCACGTACATCCCGATCCCGCATGGTGGCGCGCAGGCCGCCTACCGGTTCTCCGCGAACATGGACGCCCCGAACCCCATCCTTACGAGGCTGCCCAGCGGCCAGACATTCCCCGACTTCAACGTGCAGCTCTCCCAAGGCGAGCAGGTGACCCTGGCGATCGACTTCCTCGCCTCCCGATACAGCTCCACGTGGATCCTGCACGTCACCTACCTCGTCGGAACTCGCACTGGGTACCTTGACCTCCGCGAGCCAAACAATCAGCCGTTCGCCGTAACTGCCCCCGCACGCTCGTACAAGATCAGCTACGTCAGCAACTCTCTCGCCGGCGGCTATGACCTCAAGCGCTAAAGAAGTGGATCGCTTTCATGACTTACCTGGAACCTGGGTTCCGCAGAATTACCTCCACCTAGTGACCGAAAAATGCGTGGCTACCTGCGGGAATGCAGAAAAGCCCAGTGACGGGGCGTGTCACTAGGCGCTGGTGTTTGCGCAGGTCAGGGAGCTGGCGGTGCCGGTGCCAGGGAGATGATCTTCTTCGGCGGTTCGATGCTGAGTGCGGTGTAGATGTCGCGCTGGGGCTTGGTCGGGTCGGTGACCTGGCGGAAGGTGTCGGCGGGGCCGGTCCAGGTGACGGCGTGCTGGCGCTGGAGCTCGGCGCGGATCCGGTTCCACGGCCGGCCGGTCGTGTTCTCGATCACGCGGATGAGGAGCAGGGCGAGCCAGCACAAGATGACGTGGGCGCGGATCCGGTCCTCGCGCCGGTGGTAGACCGGGCGCAGGTCGATGACCTGCTTCATGTCGCGCCAGCCGCGCTCGACTTCCAGGAGCTGCTTGTATCCCAGGGCGATGTCCTCGGCGGACAGGTCCGGGTCGGAGGAGCGCAGGAGGTACTTGCCGTCGAGGTTCTCCTCCGTCTTGACCTTCGCCTTGTCGGTGCGGAGCAGCCCGGCGGGGGTGACGCGCAGGAACCGCTTCAGGCCGGGCTTGCCGGCCAGGGAGCCTTCCAGCTTCGCCCGCTCGGCGGCCGTAAGGCCGTCGGTGCCGGCGATGAGGTCCTCGAGCCGGGCGATGAGCCTCGCGCGGATCGCGGCGTCGCGTTCGGCCTGGTCAGGGTTGAAGCAGATGATGAACCGGTCGCTGTCGTCGCCGCGGCGGACTTCCTTGACCTGCAGGTTGTCCTTCACGGTCTTGTAGCGGCCCTGCCGGGACATGACGGCCTTGACCTCGGCGGAGCCGGAGCGGAGCTTCTCCCCGATGATGTACCCGCCGCCGCCCCGCATCAGGGCGCGGCGGTTCTCCTTGGAGGTGAAGCCGCGGTCGGCGACCCAGATCACCTTCGACAGCACCCATTCGCGCAGGTCCTTCTTCACCTGCCGGATCAGCCCGGAGCCGGCGGTGTTCCCGGGCCAGGACCACACCCGGACCGGGATCCCGTCCCGGGTGACCGCCATCCCCACGATGACCTGCGGGAGATCGTCGCGGGAGTCCTTGGACTTCCCGAACGTCCGGAACCCGGCCTCGCCGGCCGTATCCTCGCTGCCGGGCGCGACGCGCTTGCCGTCCTCATCGCGCGGAACGTCCCCGTCTGCCTCTTCCGTCTCGAAATACGTGGATGTCGTGTCGAAGAACAGGAGGTCCACCTCAAGGTTGAGGAGGTCGGTGACCTGGTAGTACGCCTGCTCGGCCAGGTCCGGCTCGATCACCAGGAGCTGGTCCATCGCCCGGTAGCACGCATCATCGCTGGTCTCGTCCAGGCCGTCGATGTGAACGTCCTCGCGCACCCATTCCGCAGCGGCGAGCTTGGAGGATGCCGCCAGGGCACGGTTCGCCACGAGGGCGAACAGGACCCGCTCGGTCTCCGGGTCCGGCCTGCGCCCGGCACCGGTGCGGCCGGCCAGGGCACGGCCGGTCACCTGGTCCAGGCGCAGCCGCCGCCACATCTGGTCCAGGGCATGGGTGCCCCCGAGCGGCCGCGATCCCGTCACCGACAGGTCCCCCGGCTCTGCCGCGGCCAGGGCCTCCGCCGGGTCCAGCAGCCGGGACAGCGACGCGACCAGCCGCCGGACCGCGTCCTTGTCGAGCTCGTCCTCGCGGCCGAAGTTGTACAGCACCCTCGTGCGCGACCGCTGCGTCGCCGGGTCCCACTCGTTGTGGGCCAGCTGCAGGTAGCGGACCGTCCCGGCACGGGTGGTCCGCACGGACGTCTTCACATAGGGCACGCACCAGAAGCTACCGGTACGCGCACCCTAGGGCAAATCCGGCTGTTTCCCCTAGTCGTCTGGCTTGAACAGCCTATGTGACAGTGCGTATCACACTGAAGCGTGTCACTAGGTAGTTCTCCGGTTTCGCGCTAGTTGCGGCTCTCCGACCTGCAGGTTTGCGCCCGGCATACCCCAGAACACCTCTAATTCTGCGGAACCCAGGTGGAACGACCCAGACCAGAGCACCGAAGGGCGACCTTGCTCGTCGTCGAGGGCACGACACTCCAGAACGTTCATTCTCGGCGGCCGTCAACCCGCCGAGAAGCCGATCTCAACATCGCGCAATAAGGCGGATATCGCATCCTGGGCAGACATCGGGTGATCATCCTATGTAACAGCACGTCATCGGAACCGCGCCGGGCAGGGGCGAGGGTGCCGTCGCTGGACGGCACCCCACCCCCGCAGCGCCTGTTACGAGTGCGCGGCTGCCGTGTCCTGCCCCGCGTCCGCCGCATCTTCAATAACTTCGCTTGAAGCGTCGTCCTGGCCGGAGTCCGGGCCGTCCGTGCCACCGTCCGGCGCGTCCGCCGTGGTGAGGTCGTCGCCGCTCTGCTCGCCGGTGTTACCAAACAACCTCTGAGTTCGCGGGCTGGATGTCGGCAGCCAGGATGCCGATTCACGTTCTGGTCGGGCATTGCTGTGGTTCGTTGCGCTGGCGGCACCTGTTGAGATAGTTTCACTCTCCGTGACGGATGGTGCTTCAGGGTGAGGGGCGTGTAGGGGCAGTGAAGGCGGGGGAGCTGAGTTGAGCCTGGCAGTCGTGCGCGATCTTCGCGAAAGCCGCGCGCCGGTCAGCGCGGAGGAGCTGGCGGAGTTCGAGACGGACGTGCTGGCCGGGTTCGTGCTTGCGCGGGCGGCTGCGGGGCTGTCGGATTCGACGATCAGTCATGACGTGATGCACCTGGAGCAGATCCGGGCATGGTTCGGCCGCGCGCTGTGGGAGATGGGACCGGCTGACGGGGATGCCTACTTCGGGAAGGTGATGCGGGGCGCGTCGAATAGCACCAGGGTCGCCCGGGCGCAGGCGCTCAGGACGTTCGCCGTGTTCATCGAGCTGCGCCATGCGGCTGAGATCCACCGGCTGACCGGCCGCGTGCCGCAGTGCCCGGTTGATGAGATGAACCGGCCGCGTGGCGGGCAGGCCGGGTTGCGCATTCCGCCTTCGGCGGAGCAGGTAGCGCGGTTGTTCGCCGGGTGGCGCGAGGATCTGGCCGGCTGCCGCAAGTTCGGCCCGGCTGCCCGCAACTACGCGGCGGCGAGGCTGATGGCCGAGCTGGGACTGCGGGTGAACGAGGCCTGCAGTCTTGACCTTGCTGATATCAAGTGGGAGCTTGGCCGGTTCGGCAAGCTGCACGTGCGCAAGGGCAAGGGTGCCCGGCGGTCCGGGCCGCGCGAGCGCATGGTTCCGCTGATCAATGACGCTGGCCGCACCTTGCGCTGGTTCGTGGAGGATGTGTGGGGCCATTTCGACGATGATCACGCCCGGCACGGTGCCCCGCTGTTCCCGTCGGAGCGCAGGAACGCGGATGGCTCCGCCGGGCGGGTCAGCGATGAGACACTGCGGGCTGCGCTGGCCGAGGTTGCGGCAAGGCACCTGCCGGAGTGGCCGAACAGGCTGACACCGCATTTCCTGCGCCATTTCTGCGCGAGCCAGCTGTATGACGGCGGGATGGACCTGATCGCTATTCAGGAAACTCTCGGCCACTCCTGGATCGCGACAACTATGAATTATGTTCATGTGCGCCGTACGCATGTCGAGGATGCCTGGATTACCGGACAGCAGCGTTCCGCGCAGCGCCTGAAAGGGCTCCGGCCGTGAAATGGAATCTGCGGCTCGCCGCCGCTAACCGCGGTATCTGGAAGGCCAGCGAGCTGCAGCGGATGCTCGCCGCGCGCGGTCTGGTCATCAGTGCCGGGAAGATGTCCGGGCTGTGGTCGGGCCAGCCGAACGCCATCAGGCTGGACGACCTCGACATCATCTGCGCGGTGCTCGGCTGCCAGGTCGGCGAGCTCCTCATTCCCGAGCCGGGCAGGGTCGCCGATCCGGCGGGGCAGCCTGACGGCATCGTCGCGGCGGCGGCCTCGTCGGCGCAGCCGCATGTCGTGCCCAGGCGCCGGGACGGGCGATCCCTGCCGCCGGCGTGAGATGAGACCGGACCGCATCCCGTCAAGCTGCGCCGGCTGCCTGGCGTGGGGGCTGCACTCCGGCCGGCACTGCGCAGCCTGCTACAGCTTCAAGATGCGCCACCCGCAGGGCACCTGCGCTGCATGCGGGCGCATTCAGCCGGTGAAGAAGGGCTATTGCCGGCTGTGCTGGTGCCAGGCCAGCCTTGAGGCCAGGGGAATGCACTCGGTGCTTCCGCCGTTTCTGGAGCGTATCCGTTACCATCAGCTGTTTTTCGCCGGCATGAAATTGACGACGAGATGGAATCCGCGGCCGCAGCCGGAAGCGGATTCCCGGCCGGGGGCACCGCTTTCTGCTGCCGTGGCGGATCCGCCGGCATGGCGCCCGGTTCAGCTTGTCTTGTTCGAGGCATCCAGGGACTTCACCCGCTTCAGCCGGCCCGGGCACGCGGACCTGGCCAGTCCGTGGCTGGTGCACGGCCGGCAGGTCGCGTCCCGGCTCGGCGAGGCCCGGGGCTGGACGCCGAGGGTGCGGCGCCTGGTTGACCGGGCGCTGGTGATGCTGCTGTCCGGTTACCGCGATGGTGAAGTGATCTGCTACTCAGAGATGTTCCCGGTGATGCGCGAGCACGACCTGAGTATCGAGCGGACCGTGGAGGTGCTCGGCCGCCTGGGCATCTTCCGCGACGACAGGAACCCCGCGGTCGAGGCCTGGCTGGCCCGCGCGCTCGGCGGCCTTGCCCCCGGGATCGGGCGCGAGGCTGAGATGTGGGCACGGGCCCTGCTGGGCGGCGGGTCCCGCAGCCGTGCCCGCAGCCAGGACACCGTCAGGATTTACCTGAACGCGCTCAGGCCGGCGCTGACCCGGTGGTCTGGCCGGTACGGGCACCTGCGGGAAGTCACGCGCGACGACGTGAACGCTGTCCTGGCCGGCCTGGACGGCGTTCGGCGGGAGCGGACCATCGCGGCGCTGCGCTCGCTGTTCGCCTGGTGCAGGAAACGCGGCATCGTGTTCCGGGATCCGGCCCGGGTGATCAGGTCAGGCAGCCGGGCATGCAAGCTCCGGCAGCCGCTCGGCCAGGGTGAGGTCGACCTGGCGGCTGCCGCCGCGGTGACGCCGGCGGCGCGCCTGATCCTCGCGCTGGCCGCGGTGCACGCCGCCCGCCCGGGCGCGATCCGCAGGCTCCGGCTCGATGACATCGATCTGGGTAACCGGCGGCTCACCATCGCCGGCCGCGCCCGCCCGCTGGATGACCTGACCCGTGACATGCTGACTGACTGGCTCGACTGCCGGCGAGCCCGCTGGCCGCAGACGGCAAACCCGCACCTGATCGTGAACCAGCAGACGGCGATGGAAACCGGGCCCGTCGGCGGCGGCTGGATCAGCGAAGCGTTCCGCGGCCAGCCCGTTACGGCAGAACGGCTCCGCATGGACCGCTACCTTGACGAGGCGCTTGCCCGCGGCCCGGACCCGCTCCACCTGGCCGCGGTCTTCGGGCTCAGCAGCAAGACCGCGATCCGCTACGCGAACATGGCACGCCAGCTTCTGGAAACCGGAGCGGAATCCTCCGCGATCCCAGCCCGTCCGCCGGGCACCGCCGGCCAGGGCGGCACCTGCTGTTAACCAGATGACAAATCAGTCACCGCGAAATGCTGCCGGCCCCTCGGCGAGCGGCTCGCGGCATGCCGCCCCGAGAAGGCCTGAGCCGGCCGCGGGGGCCTGGGGCGCCTATGAGGTCCGCTGGGCGTACCAGGCTCGGCCGGCGGCCGGTTCGACCGCCAGGAGCGCGGCGGCCGCCGCGATCGCGCACGCGCTGGTGAGAACGTCACGGCTCGACACCGCGCCCGCGACGGCGCCGGCGATGGCGACGACGGGGCGGAGCAGGGTGAGCGGGCCGAGGATGACGGTCATGGCGAGGTAGCGCTTGCGCCAGCTGAGCGACCAGTAGCAGGCGAGCGCCAGGAGGACGACCAGCGCGTACGGGGCGTAGACAGCCAGCATCACGACCCCGGCGCGGGTGCCGGCCCCGAGCGAGCCGGGGGCCGCCAGGACGCTGGCCGAGACGACCGCGATGGCGGGCAGGAGCAGCAGGCACGCGAGCGTAACGCCGCGGCGGGCCGCCCGCCAGTCGGCCGCGCGGTGCCCGATCAGGCCGGTCCGGCCAGCGGAGGCGCGGAACCCGGAGAACGCACCGTCCAGCACGGCGAGCACGAGGAGCGCGCCGGCCACCAGGCCAGTGGTCACGCCCGGGCCCCCACGACCGGCCGGAGCACGTCGATCGCGGCCGGGTGCCAGCGTGGTCCCTCCAGGATCTGCGGCGCATATGCCGCCGCGCCCGCCTGGGCCGCCGCCAGCAGGACATCGGCCGGGTGCGCCCGTCGCGCCGACATGACCCCGTCGTGCCGGGAGACCGGCTCGCGCATCCGGGCCTGATGGAAGATCCACGCCCCGAGGGTGGACCATGCGCACGGCACGATGTCCCAGTGCGCGAAGGCCGCAACGCCGAGGGCGGCCTGGGAGGCGAAGAAGGCGGGGAGCCCTGCTGCGGGCAGGTGGTGCAGCAGCCCGCTGGAGATGACGATGGTGCGCGGCCCGTCGTCTATGACGGCACCGGGCCGCAGCCCGTCCGCGTGCATGAAACGGCACTCCAGCCCCTCCCGCCCGGCTAGCCTGGTCGCCGCGGTGACCAGCGTGGCGTTCAGGTCCACGCCGACGAGCTCGGTTCCTGGGCCGAGCGCCGATGTCGCGGCCAGCCACCGGACCACGTACCCCACGCCGCACCCGATATCGACGACCCGCACTCGTGTCGCTTTGCCGTCCTCGCGGATCCGGGCCGCCAGCGGCCCAAGCAGCTCCGCGATCCGCCGCGCGAACTGCAGTTCCTCACTCAGTCGCTGCAGCTCACAGTGGACCCGCACCAGGAGGTCATCTATGTATCGTTCATCCAGGACGCCCCCGGCACCCGGCATCCGCGCAACGATCCTCGCCGCCCGGCGCTGTCCGCGTCCGGCCAGTCGCGACACGGCGTCCGCCCGCAGGACAGGAAGCCGGTTCCCGTCAGCATCGGCCCGCCACAGCAAGTCGGTAATCTCCAGCACCTCAGCAATCCTCAGGGGCATGCTTCATTGTTACCTCGGGCTTCATGGTCCGCGAGCCTCGGCATGTACCTGAAGCCGGGTGCAGTGGCACGGTGTCCCGATCGCCTGCCTGATAGCAGCCGTGCCCGGCGCCTGCCGGGAAACCGCTGAAGTCGCGCTCCATGCGGACCGAATGGGCCGGCTGGCTCCCCGATAGAACCGGGTACCGGGTCGTCGTGCCCGAAGCGTGAAACGGGGCGCTCCTGCTCGACCTGGACTTCATCCACTCGCCGCACCCGCCGTGGGATGAGACGTACGCGCAGATCGGGCGAGCACAGGAACGCCGTAGCCGCCATCAACCCGTATGCCGGGGAACTCAAGGACCAGGTGTTAGCCTTGCACGCCAACGACCCTTGAGTTCCCCGCCGGGTACCCTCACTCAGACTGAACTTCTGGCGAAAAGGGAACGCCGTCGGCGACCGCCTGCTCGATCAGCGACAGCTCGTAGCCGATGCCGGCCAGGAACCGGAACCAGGCCCCTGCCTCGTCGCGCGAGCACGGGCTGTACCGGTCGGTCCGCCAGGTCGCCTTCCCCGGGTCCCCGCCCATCCGGTCCTCGTAAGCGGCCGCGACAACAGCCAGCAGCACCAGGGGCAGCCGTGACGCCGGCCATGCCTCGGCCTCGGCCGGCCGGAAGCTCCCCTTGGTCAGCTCGCGGAAGAGGTCTGACCTCGGTGCGCTGGTGAGCGCGTCGCGCAGCGGCCCGGGCATCGCGAGCAACTGGGCGGTGATGAACGGCATTGCCTCCTTCGGCGCGGTCCGCCGGGGGAGCAGGACCTCGGTCAGCCATCGCCTGCGGACGGTGCACGCGGCGGTCCAGGCCCGGTTGCCCTCGACCACCAGCTTCCGCCCGGGGTCGGCCGCCGCCCCGTCCCCCGTGCCGGTCCCGGTCCCGGTGCCAGAGTTCCCGTCACGGAGGTCGGGCAGCGGCGTGGGCTGGTAGCGGGAGGCGTGCCCGTTGGCCTCGGGGCCGGTGCAGTAGTGACGGGGCTGGAGAGGCTGGTAGGGGCCGAAGTAGACGCCCCGGCCGGGGCAGGCCGCATGTGCCTCGGGGGTCAGCTCCTGGCCGTCGTGCAGCAGGGCGTGCAGCATGGAGGCATTCGGGGGAATCTCGGTGGTGATCGCGTACCCGTCGGCGCGCAGCTGCTCGGCGAGCCGCTCGTGCTCGGCCAGTTCGGTGCGTTCCTGCCGGATCCGCTCGGCGACGTGCTCGCCGGACTTGCCGTCGCAGAATGCCGTGGTCAGCCTGCCGACCGCCTCCTCGTCCCCGTCGAACTCCGCCAGCAGCGCGAGCTGCTCCAGGGTGATCGCGTACCCGAACGCCTCCGCGGTCTCTCGCGCGGTCCCGCTCATCTTCGCGGCACCGAGCGCGGCGCCGACCTGGTCCCTGTCGAGCCCGGTCGCCTTGCGGATGCGGGTCCTGGTCGCCCCGGTCGCGCTGGCGGCGAACAGCGCGTCGGCTTCCTCCAGGGCTGTGAGGCTCTTGCGGTGGTGGTTGGTGGCGTACATGTCGAGGAACTGCCCGGCCTCGTCGCCCTCTCGATCGGCGGCCAGGTCGCAGGGGACCTCGGCGAGGCCGAGCTTGTCGGCCGCGGCGAGCCGCCGGTGCCCCTCGATCACCCTGTAGCCCCCGCCGCCGTCGGTGGTGGTGATCCGCAGCGGGGTGAGGATGCCGAGTTCGGTGATGGAGGAGAGGAACTCCGGGTCGAGGCTGACGTCCCGCCGGACGTTGCCCGGGTGCGCGGTCAGCAGCTCGATGGCGATCATCGCCCGCCCGGCTGGCGGCTGCGCGGGCAGGCCGTAGCCGCCAGTTGCCTCTGGCTGCTGTACGTCTTGGTCGTGCGTTCCGTCGGCGGTGATGTCGGTCGTTGCGGTCATTGCGTTGCTCCGTTCCGAGGTTGGCGTTGGACGCCGGGAGGAGCGCCGGATCGGCGGTGATCGCGGCCTTCCCGGCCGCCAGGCGGAAGGCATCGCTGTCGGGCCAGGCGGGCGCACACCAGGCGGCCCGGCCGGCGAGATCTTCTGCCCGCGGCCGGGAAACAGCAAGCGGAGCGCCGGCGAAGCCGGCCCCTCACGGCCGCGGAGAAGCAGAAGATCGGTGATGGCCGGGGCGTTGCCGCCGGGTTGCGCCCGCGCCCGCGCGGTGCACGCTCGCCAGGCCGGGAAGCGTTCCCGCGGTCGGTGCGCGCGAGGCGCGGGCCAGGTATCCGGGCCATAATCGCGGCACGACGCGGTATCGAGGACGAGGCGGTTTAGATGCGCCACGTGGCGACTAATGCAGACTTGGAAGCGATTCACCGTGCGGGTGATGGCCTGATCATTAACGATTACCCGTCCGTGCGGTCGGCTGCGCAGTACAAGGTGCTGCACCTGGCCTGGTGCTCGGGGGTAGCGAGGATGCTGGGGCGAGTGGGCACGTCTGCTCCGGCTGTTCCGAAGATTTTCTTCGAGGCCGCCGATGAGGCCGATTCGTGGCTGGCGCTCCGTCGAGGTCTGGCGGGGACGGGATGGAAGCCGTGCGACATCTGCCTGCCAGGCCACAGCGCCGCAAGCGGTGCCAGGCCGGCCGGAAGGCGGGACCGTCCGGTGCTGGGTGCTGCCGGTCCCGGGGCTGTGTTCACTGAGCGCGAGGTCGAAGGCTTCCTGTACGCGCACCTCCGCCAGGCTGGCTTTGGCGTGCGGGAGAAGGTGACCGTCCCGAGCGGGATCATCGACGCCGTAGCCGAGCGGGACGGTGTGCGCGTCGTCATCGAGGTAAAGGGTGAGGACAAGGGCGGCTACGGTGGTGCGCAGATGAACTTCCAGGTCGGGATAGGGCAGGTATCGTCCCGCATGAATGATCCGGCTGCCGCCTACGCGATCGCTTTCCCGGTGACTTCGAATTTCGTGAGGGTGCTGCGCGCGTTCCGGGGGTCGCTTGCATTCGAGCGGCTCGGCCTCGTCATGTACGCGGAGGTAGCCCCTCACGACGCGCGTGCGTGGATCGAGAACTTGCCAGCCGAATTGCAGTGACCGCCGTATTCAGCCGCTGCGAACCCCGGGTGCGACGATAGCGGTATGGGGGAGCGAAGCGTTCTTGAGATCGGCGTGATCGCGTTGGAGTGGAGCGAGTGGACTCCGTGGCCGGGCCTTGTCGTCGACAACCGGGGTGGTGCCGCCGTCAGCATCCCGAACCAGATTCCCGGCGTCTACGAGGTCAGGGATTCGGGCGCTGATGACTCCGAGCGCCTGTATATCGGCAAGGCGGGCGATCTGCGGTTGCGTGTCAGGCAAGGGCTCGTGAAAGGCAAGATTCCCCACCCTGGGGGAGCCAGGATCCGCGCGCAGGAGGACGTGGCCCGCCTCATGGTCCGCTGGGCGGTGACCGGCAGGCCGGCTGCTGCTGAAGAGGAGCTCCACCAGGCGTATCGCCGGAAGTTCGGTCGGCTGCCTGCCTACGTGAAGAACACGTGACCTGAGCCCGAATCCACGCCTGTCGCCGGGCGCCCGTGTACGATCACCGGTTCCTATGCACGCGGGTTCCTCGCTCCTGCGGTCATGCCCGAGCGGATCGTTCGCCGGGCCTCCCCGGCCGGAAGACCGGCACGCTCCGCGGCGTCGGCCAGCGCGGTGGCGACGTCCGGCGGCGGCAGGAGCCCGGCGGCGACGAGCTGGCCGAGGCTGAATGCGGCGCGGTTGAGCGTGTCATTGCGGGTTCCCGGCCGGGCCGTGGCAACCAGCCGGGCCTCGTCGCGCAGCGCGGCCATCGCGTACGCCGTTCCCTGCGCGCCGCGAAGGACTGGGATCGGGCCCCCGGATGCAAGCAGGGGCGGCTTGTCCTTTAGCAGCCCGGCGATCCACTGGGGCAGCGGGACGGGCGTGCGCTCGTCCCAGGCGGTGTAGGCGCGCTCGCCGATGCGGCTTCCCGCGCCGATCACGTACCCGCCGTCGGCGCGGACATCGATGAGAGGGCCGAGCCGCCCGGCGGAGTTCCGCACCCGCCCCGGCCGGGGCGGCGTAGTACAGGTGGCACCCGCCCGACGGGGTGTCCACCGCGTAGGTGGGCAGCGGGTAGGGGTGCCCGCGGGAGTCGCACAGGGCGGCGAGCACATCCGTGCCGGACACCGCAAGATCGGCCGCCAGGTCGCCGGGCTCTTCCGCGCGGGGAGTGTCAAGGTCGATGACGACCAGGCCGGACGGGCCGCAGGCGATCCCGATGTTGTACGGCGTGCGGGTCCACCAGGCGCGGACGCGGGCCGGGTCGGTGGTGGCCAGGTCCTGCCAGTTCCCGCGCAGCGCAGGCCGCTTCCCGCCGCAGGCACACGGGAACACGGACCAGCCGCGGACGGCCAGGGCCAGGGCGGATCGCTGCAGAGCGCGGTCAGCGCGAGGTACACCGGTGACGGTCACGTTAAGTTACCTTTCGTTCCTGGCTGGCCGGCAACCCGTTCGCCTTGCCCGTCCCTGGCCGGCGGGGCCGGCCAGGCCGCGCCCGGTCGGCCACCGGGCCGGGAGAGGCGGTTCGCCGGGGAGCCGGGGAACCGCCTCGGTCAGGGAACGGTTACAGGGACGTGGCGAGGCTCAGCGCTTCGAGCGCCGTGTTCTCCAGGTCCCAGGCGGCGTCGCCGTCGTCCTGCAGCTGGGCGGCGGAGGTGACGGCGTGCATGATGCCGCCCGCGGTCAGGTCGCCGCCCTTGATGAAGTGGTCCAGGACCGCGGCCTGCTGCGCCTCGCTGTAGCGAAGCCGGCCGCTGATCACTTCGACCGTCCTGGCCGCGTCGGTGACGGGATGCCCGGCCTTCTTCTCCAGGTCCCGCACGACCCGCTCGGCGTACCCGGGGGACAGGAACGCCGCGACCGCGTCCCGGGCCCTGGCGGTTACCAGGGCGAGCTGCCGGTCCTGGGTGTCGCCGGACCAGCGGACCCCCTCGTCCATCCGCTCGCCCAGGTGAATGACGCGCATCGCGTCGCGGGTGATTGTCATCCCGTTGGAGCACACCTGCGCGACCAGCCGCGGGGTCACGGTGCAGGCCCCGCAGCCGGTCTCGGAGTTGGCCACCGAGAACCCGGCGAACACCACCGGGTTCTCCGCCCCGGCCGCCCCGGTGAACGGCGACCGGTAGCCGGCCAGCAGCGCAGGGGCGAGGACCTGCACCGCCTCGCACCGGACCCGCACGTACATCCGCCGGTCGGTCAGGTCGCAGGAGTCGATCGTCACGTCCTGCCCGCAGGCGCGGATGCCGTCGAACACCGCCATCAGCGTGTCGATGTGGTCGATCGGCTTGTACCCGTCCGACAGCCACGCCCGGGCCACCCCGGTCTGGCCGTCGCCGCCGCGCAGGCAGCGGACGAAGAACGACCGGTCGTCCCCGGCCAGCCACCCGTTCACGTTCGCGTCGAACAGGCCGGGCCGTTCCGCCCGCATCCTCCTCAGGTAGGCGGCAGGGATGCCGAGCTTCTCGGCGATCCCGGCGTCGCACACGCCGGTGGGCCGGTAGGCCCCGGCCGTCACGGTCACCCCGTCCCCGGTGAGCTGCGGGACGGTCCCGTCCAGGACCAGCAGCCCGCCCTCGGCCCGGATCGCCGAGGCGGGCGCGACCACGTCCACCTTCCGCGCCTGCTGCCCGCGCAGCAGCGCCACCAGGTCCTCGATCGTCGCATTCCGCGCCGTCAGCGCCAGATCTCCAGTGTTAGCGGTCATCAGCGGTCTCCTTCCGCTCGCACGGGCCAGGCCCGTGTCCGGGCGGCAGGGCGCCTCCCGGCGGTCAGCGAAGGGCGCCGCTACGGAGGGCGGGAGCGCCACACCGGCGCTCTCTGCCGGTTGCGCGACCGCCCGAGCGGCGCACCATGACCGCACCGGGAGGACCTGCCCAGGCGCCCGCGGGGCCGGGAGCGCGTCAGTACATGTCGCCGCGCCGCCGCTTGGCGTCCAGGGCGCGCTGGTTCGCTACGTCATCGGCATAGCGGTCTACCATCTGGCGCGACTTCCAGCCGTTGAGGCGCATCAGGTCGCCTTCTGAGCCACCTGACCTGAGCCAGGCGTCGCTGAAAGTGTGCCGGAACTGATGCGGGGTCACGCCCACGTAGCCAGCCTGCTCAGCCCGGCGGATCAGCATCTTGCGGATACCTGTATTGCCGAACTGGCCCCGGC